>Ga0315904_10000233_pt1 | contig 92077 bp, 92 predicted proteins | sample LakEriMetagenome_6_FD_203529 | JGI IMG/M metagenome (GOLD analysis project Ga0315904, IMG submission 203529) | Freshwater fungal communities from buoy surface, Lake Erie, Ohio, United States - Buoy 12 MA120 | ecosystem: Environmental > Aquatic > Freshwater > Lake | place: USA: Lake Erie, Ohio...
GGCATCGCCGGCACCGTAGGGTTTCGGCGCTTGCACGAACTGACGCGCGCGTTCGAGCGGGCCGTGCTCGCGGCGCGCAACGGTGCCATCGTGCCGGGCAGGGATGCGTTGATGGTCTTGACCGATGCGGTCGCCGCAATAGAGACCCTCGTCGTGGCGGTGCGTGAGTTGCGCGAGCCGCCGCCGGTGGAGCCGCTCGAGGTGCTGCTCGAGCAATTGCGCGTCGAATGGGAAGCGGCCTCCGGCGTGTCGCGGCCACCCCTGCCGCCTGAGGACGTGGCGGCTCCGGAGTCCGAGTCGCGCGAAACCTTGGCGACCGGCGCCGTTTCCGCCGTGCCTGAAGCGTCTTTGGATCGCCTTACGGCCTCGCCTGGCGTGCCGGACACAATGGTGGATTTCGCTTTTTCCTCAGACGAGCCCACCGCAACGGACATCCCCCTGTCTGATGACACGGCCTTGGCCGGCGCAGATCTCGATCTCGATCTGGGTGCGCCTGCTGAAGCCGCAGGTGCGGTAATCATGCCGACCATCCCGGAAGTCGCAGCGCCGGCGGCCGCGTCTCTTCGCGAGCCGGCGGCACCCCCAGAGGAGGCGGTCGCATCGGCAGTGATGGATTTCGACGTCTCTGCTGCCCTGGATGCCACGCCCGACGTCGACGTGGGCGACGCGCAACTGCAGCCATCGGTCGCGCAGTTGGTTCCTGAAGCACTGGAAGCCGACTTGACGCACGTGGCCGGCGGATTGCCCGGGATGACGGTCGCTGCGCTACCGCCTGCGTCGGAGGCGGTGGCTGCGGCGGTCGGTGGCGTTCCCGTTGCCGGAGTAGAAGGTGTTTCCGCTCCCGAACCCGCACAGGAATCCGCAGCCGAACTCCCTGCCCCTGCTGTGGCGGATCGCGACCCGTCGTCGACCAGCGGCCCCGTTGCACGCGCAGCGGAGCGATCCGTGCCGGTCGACCCGGGTTCCGCATTGCCGCGCGCGGCGGATCCCGCGCCAGCCTCATCCGATGTACTAAGTCCGGCGGACCTGCGATCACGCGGGTTTGATCCCGCTGAACGCTTGCTTGAGCGCATACAGGACGAGATCGATCCGCAGTTGCTGCCGATTTTCCTGGAAGAAGCGGCTGAACTGGTACCGCTGCTCGGCCAGCAATTGAGGGCTTGGGAGGCATCGCCGGCGGATGCGGGCAATTCGCAGGGGCTGCAGCGGACCTTGCATACCCTCAAGGGCAGTGCCCGCATGGCCGGCGCCATGGCCATTGGTCAGGTAACGCACAGCATGGAGTCGCGCGTCGAAGCCGCCCTGGAGTTTCAGTCGATTCCGCCCGGCATATTCGAAGGCCTGGTCGCGTCCTACGACCGCGTCAATGTGCTGCTTGACGGCCTGCGAAGCGGTGCGAGCGAGGTAACTGTGCCGGGGTTCGCCGATGATTTGATGCCCCCGCTGGCCGGCGCCGATGACGTACGCGCCGCCGCCCCGCTCGCCGCGGCGGATGACACGATTTCCGGCATCTCGACGCGGGCGGAGCCTGCCCCGGTGCGTCACGCGCTGCGGGCGCCGGCGGCGCCACCACCTGTCGCGGCGGCGGCCGAGGATGCCAAGCGCGCTTTGCTGCGCGTGCGTTCCGACCTGGTGGACCGCCTGGTCAACGAGGCAGGCGAGGTGGCGATCGCGCGGTCGCGCATCGAAGGTGAAATGCGCGGCCTGAAATCCGGCCTCAGGGAATTGACCGAAAGCGTCGCGCGCCTTCGCAACCAGCTGCGCGAGATCGAGATCGCCGCCGAATCCCAGATGCAGTCGCGCCAGCGCGAGGCCGAGGAAAGGCACGAGGCCTTCGATCCGCTCGAATTCGACCGATTCACGCGCTTCCAGGAAATCACCCGCATGATGGCCGAATCGGTCAACGACGTGGCCACGGTGCAGCAGTCCCTGCTCAAGAGCGTCGATGACGCTGATCTCGCCATCCTCTCCCAGGCGCGACTGAACCGCGACCTGCAGGGCGACCTCATGCGTGTGCGCATGGTGCCCTTCAACAACGTCTCCGAGCGTCTTTACCGGGTGGTGCGCCAGACCGCGAAGGAAACCGGCAAACGCGCCAACCTGGATATCAGCGGCCTTCAGACGGAGATCGACCGGTCCGTGCTAGAGCGCATGAGCGGCCCGTTCGAGCATCTGGTGCGCAACGCCATCGCCCACGGCATCGAGTCGCCGGCCGACCGCGCGGCGGCGGGCAAGAACGAAATCGGGCAGATACACATGTCCGCCCGACAGGAAGGCAATGAGTTCTTCCTGGTTTTCGAGGACGACGGGCGGGGACTCGACCTCCCGAAGATTCGCGCCCGCGCGGTGGCTGCCGGGCTGGCCCGCGAGGATGAGGTCCTGTCCGAGGCACAGATTGCCGACTTCATCTTCATGCCCGGGTTTTCCACCGCTGAGTCGCTCAGCGAAGTGGCGGGCCGTGGCGTCGGCATGGACGTCGTGCGTGCGGAAGTCGCCGCCCTGGGCGGGCGCATCGACATCGAGTCCACGCCCGGCCGCGGGACGCGTTTCGCGATCGCGCTGCCGCTGACCCTGGCGGTGACGCAAGTGGTGATGGTGCGCGTCGGAGCACAGGCGTATGCGATTCCGTCGGTCATGGTCGAACAAGTGCGGCAAACCCGTGCCGAAGACCTTGCGTCCGCCTACCAAAGCCTGTCGATCCACTGGCAGGGACGTCAATACCCGCTCTTCTATTTGCCGCGGCTGCTGGGTGACGCCTTAGCGCGCGCCGAGTCGCAACGTCTGTCTCCGGTGCTGCTGGTGCGTTCCGGAACGCAGCGCGCTGCCATCCATGTCGATGAACTGCTGGGCAATCAGGAAGTGGTGGTCAAGAACATCGGGCCGCAACTCGCCCGCGTCACCGGGATCGCCGGAGCGACGGTGCTGGGCAACGGGCAGATCGTGCTAATACTCAATCCGGTGCCGCTGGCGCTGCAGGTCATGGCCAGCGGAGCGGCCCGTAACGGCCCCCAGGGCGATGCCGGCGGGGAGGACGATTCCGCGCGCTTGGCCCAGCGTGCGGCGCCCAGGGTGATGGTGGTCGACGACTCGCTCACGGTGCGCAAGATCACCACCCGCTTGCTGCAGCGGGAGAACTACGAAGTCCTTACCGCTCGGGACGGGGTGGATGCACTCGAGCAGCTGCAGACCGCACGCCCCGACATCCTGCTGGTGGACATCGAGATGCCGCGCATGGATGGCTTCGACCTTACGCGCAACGTTCGCGCCGACAAGGCGCTGAAACATACCCCGATCATCATGATCACTTCGCGCACTGCCGAGAAGCACCGCAGGTACGCCATGGAAGTCGGGGTCAACATGTTCCTGGGCAAGCCTTACCAGGAAGAGGAACTGCTCGACGGCATAGCCTCGCTACTGCGGCATGCCGAGCCGGTGTCCTAGGGAGTATTGCCAGCCAAAAAAACGGGGCGAACCATGCGGCGCGCCCCGTTTTTGATCGCTGTCCTGCTGTCCTTCCGGCATGCCCGTGACGCGCGGCATGCTTGTCCTGCAGTCCAACTGGTAGGGGCACAAGGATTCGAACCTTGGACCTACTGATTAAGAGTCTTAGAACGGCTTGCCGCACGGCAATTAATAGGGCTTAACACGCTTTACTTTCAGAGGGAAAAGTCATATATTGATCTTAATGGGGTAGCATTCCTTTTTATAAAACCTGCTACCCCAGTGCTACCCCGGAGATCGACATATGGCTATCACCCTGAAATTCACGGACAAAGCAATCAAGGCGCTGCCGGTTGGCGGCGACCGCACCGAATACGCCGATACGGAAACAACCGGGCTGCGGCTGCGGGTTTCGAAAACTGGCATCAAGACCTTTAGCCTTTTGCGGCGCATCCGCAACGGGCCGATGGAACGGCTTACCCTGGGCCGGTTTGGCGACATCAAGACCGAACAGGCGCGCAGCAAGGCGGTCGAACTGGCGGGCAAGATCGCCGGCCGTGCGAACCCTGCCGAATTGGTACGGGCGCACAAAGGCGAGCCTACCTTCGCGGAACTGTTCGACCAGTATCTAGAGCGCCATGCCAAGCTGAAGAAGCGCTCTTGGCGCGGCTATGAGCAGCAATACCGGGACTTCCTCGCCAAGCCGCTGGGCGCGAAGAAAATCACGCACATCACCCGGCTAGACCTCGCCGGCATCCATGCAAAGATCACCAAGGCCGGTAAGCCGACGCAAGCCAATCGCGTGATTGCGCTTGTTTCATCGGTATTCGGGCGCGGCGTGAAATGGGGTTTCCTCGACACCAACCCGGCCCTCGGTATCGACCGCAACCCGGAGAAAAGCCGCGAGCGTTTCTTGCAACCCGGCGAACTGCCGCGCGTATTCAAGGCATTGACCGATGAGCCGAATACGCATTTCCGCGACTATTTCCTTTTGGCGCTCTTGACCGGCGGACGGCGCTCCAATGTGCGCGGGATGAAATGGGATGACCTCGACCTCGACGCCGGAATTTGGCGTATTCCCGGCGTGGTATCGAAGAACGGCGAGCCGTTGAATGTGCCGCTCTTGCCTGAGGCGCTCGCTATCCTGAAGGGCCGCAAACCGGCCGATGATGTGGAAGCGGGGGACAAGAGGGAAAAGCCGGTCTACGTTTTTCCGGCGCAGCGGAGTGATTCCGTACTAGGCCACATGAGCGGCGAGGGCCGCGCGTGGCGACGTATCGTAGAACGCGCCGGTATTGAGAACGTGCGGATTCACGATCTGCGGCGGACGATGGGAAGCTGGCAAGCGCGCACCGGCGCAAGCATGGTCATCATCGGCAAGAGCCTGGGCCACAAGAGCCAGCAAGCAACGGCGGTCTATGCGCGCCTTGACCTCGACCCGGTGCGGCAATCCATGCAAACGGCGGCAAGCGCGATGCTTGAGGCCGGCGGATTCAAGGCGACGGCGGAAGTTGTCCCGATGGATGCGAAGGCGCGGAAAGCGGCATGACCGCGCCCAAGAAGCCAACCGGCGCGCCGACTTGGTATTCGCGCGGGCACCGACTATCGGAAGCGGCGAGAGCGGCGCTAATTGAAGCCCTGGGCTTCCCGCCCGATTCTCAAGACCCGCAATTGTTGCAATGCCTGAGCCGCGTTGAATACTGGCTTGGCTTCTATGAAGGCGGCAAGGCGGCGATTGACAACGCGCCAAGCGCGGCCGTGTACGTGCGCGAACTTGAGACGGTGAAAGCAACCGCACTCAAGCTAATGACCCTGCTGAACGCTCCATACGGGGAGTTGAAAGACAAGCCGATGAAGTTGGAGAGTGAAAAGCAGCGCGAAACAATTGCCGACGATGCTCCAAAGCCAAAGCGAATTCAAGGCATCAATCCCTTTACGCGCGATACCTTGATGGCCCATTTCGAGGAAGCCGTTTCCATTACCGGGCCAGATGGCATTGCAAGAGCGACCAGTGCTGCCGCCTTGGTTGTTGGCGCTTGTCATTCAGCGCTTCAAGCCCTTGAGACTGAAAAGAAGTCCGGCCGGGGACGCCCGAAGGCCGGTGCGCGGGAAGTTGTCCTAACGAAGCTGCTTGAACTGTACGGGGATTACAGCAAGCGCCGGTATGAAAAACGCGTGCGCAAGGGCGGAATCGAAGCGCTTTCCGAATTCGAAAAACACGAACTCGCCTTTATCCGTGCGGCATTTGCCGACATTGGCGCGGATACTTTTTTCGACGCTATCGACCCGAGCAACGCTAATGGCATCGACGCCGATGCACATGCAAATACTCAATGGGGTGAACTAATCCGGCCGATTCGGCGTGCATCCGCGAAGCTGAGGATGCGGGCATCGCAGGCAGTCGAACCACGGCCGGGAAAAAAGGCACGACCAACACCCTAAATAGCCGTTGGCGGGATTCGCCCGACATGCCTAACTTAACGTTCCATACCGCAGCGCAATCGCCAATGCGGGAAATCTTGGAGCGTTACTCATGGCAGCAATTGCAACGCCCGAAAAGATCGCGGAATCGGTGCGCGATCTGCTTTCGGAATCCCAAGCGGCCGACTTACTGCAAGTCTCGCCCGGAACCCTGAGCGTATGGCGGTCCACCGGCCGCTATGCCCTTCCCTTCGTAAAAATCGGCGCTCGCGTGCGTTACCGGCGCGGCGACCTGCAAGCCTGGCTTGATTCCCGCGTGCGTGCGAACGGGGCGACGGCATGACCGGCGCGGGGTTGTTGCTGGCAATCCTGGCCGCAGTCTCGACGCCGCCGGTCTGGGTCATGCTCTGGCTTACAGTGCGTGATTGGTACGCGCGCGTATCGAAGCGGGGTGAACGATGAGCGCCGCTGTTGTTGATGTGCGGGAATGCCTTGAGCAATTCTGCGCGGCGATGCGCGAAGCGGGTTACACACCTCCTGATGACGTTGACGCCGATGGCATTCTGCGGCGGTTTTCAGCAAGCGGCAAACCTAAGGACGATGCCGGATGGTGCGTGCTGTACGGGAACGGCATCCCGGCCGGCGCATTTGGTGATTGGCGCAGCGGAAATCGCCTTATATGGTGCGCGGACATTGCGCGCGACCTGACCGACGAGGAAAAAGCCGAGCAGCGCGAGAAGCAACAAGCGGCGCGCCAGCAACGCGACGCCGATAAGGCGGCAGGCCATCGGGAAGCGGCGAGGCGGGCTGCGGCGATCTGGGCCGCATCGAGGCCTGGGCCGCATGGCTACCTTGAGCGCAAAGGCATCGAGGCGCACGGCACGGCGGTTTACAAGGGTGCGCTTGTTGTCCCGGTGCGCGACTCGACCGGCGCGCTTACCTCGCTGCAATTCATCGCTGAGGATGGCGAAAAGAAACTATTGACCGGCGGCAAGAAAGAGGGATGCTATTTCCGCATCGGTGGCAAGCCGGCGGATACGCTCTGCATCGCGGAAGGCTTCGCAACCGGGGCGAGCATCTTTCAGGCGACCGGGTATCCGGTGGCGGTGGCATTCGATGCCGGCAACCTTGAGCCGGTGGCGCTCGAGCTGCGCCGGAAGCTGCCGGCCGGGGTGCGCCTGATTATCTGCGGCGACGATGACCGCGACACCGAGATAAAGACCGGGCGCAATACCGGCCGCATCAAGGCGCAGGCGGCAGCGCGCGCGGTGCGTGGATTTGTGGCGCTGCCTTCATTTGCAGAGGTGGCAGCATGAAGCGCGGAACCGACTTTAACGATTTGCACAAGGCCGAAGGGCCGGATGCGGTGCGGGCTTGCATCGAGCGTGCGCAGGAACCGGACGGCGAGCCGGCGACGGGCACGGATTGGCCTGAACCGCAACCCTTGACCGCGAAAATTGATCCGCGTCCTTACCCGTTCGACGCCTTACCCGGCATCATCGGCGCGGCGGTGGCAGAGGTTCAAGGCTTCGCGCAAGCGCCGGTGGCGTTGGTCGCAGGGTGCGCCTTGTCTGCGGTATCGGTCGCGCTGCAAGCCTTGTATGACATCGAGCGCGCGCCGGGACTGTCGGGGCCGATCAGCATATACCCGTTGACCATAGCCGATTCAGGCGAACGGAAATCGACCTGCGACAAGCATTTTGGGCAAGCAATCCGCGCCTATGAGGACGCGCAGCGGGAAGCGGCAAAACCGGGCGAGCGGGACTACAAGGCGGCGCTGTCGGCTTGGGAAGCCAAATACGCGGGCATCAAGGAACAAATCCGGCAACTGGCGAAGGGTGGCAAGCCGACGCGCGAACAGGAATCCGCGTTGCGCGATCTTGAGGACGATAGGCCGGAAGCGCCGCGCGTGCCGCGCTTGCTCTATGAGGACATCACGCCGGAAGAATTGGCTTTCAAGCTTGCCACGAAGTACCCATCCGGCGCGATCTTGTCCGACGAGGGCGGCGCGGTCTTGGGTTCGCATGGGATGGGCAAGGACAACATGATGCGCAATTTCGCCTTGCTCAATCAGGGGTGGGACGGGGGGAAAAAAACCATTGACCGGCGGACCTCGGAATCGTTCACGGTCAAGGGCGCACGTTTGACGGTAGCGCTGCAAGTGCAGGAATCGACACTGCGGCGCTTTGTGGAGCAGACCAAAGGGCTCGCCAGGGGGACCGGGTTTTTCGCGCGTTTCTTGATTGCATGGCCGGAATCTACACAAGGCTATCGACCGTTCAAGGAAGCGCCGACATGGGAGCGATTGACCGCATTCAATCGGCGCATTACGGACATCCTGAACCAACCCGCACCGATCTGCGAGGACGGTTCATTGAAGCCGGCGACGCTTACCCTTGCGCCTGCGGCCGGCGATGCTTGGCGGGCCTTCTATAACCGCATAGAAGGGCAATTACGGGCCGGAGGCGACCTGTTCGATGTGCGCGATGTGGCATCCAAGATCACAGACAACGCGGCGCGCTTGGCGGCGCTGTTTCATGCCTTCGAAGGCGGCACCGGGCCGGTGAGCCTTGACGCATTCGACCGGGCGGCGCGCGTGGCGGAATGGCACTTGCACGAGTCGCGGCGGTTTTTCGGGGAACTGGCTTTGCCGGCGGAACTGGCGAACGCGGCGCGCTTGGATGCATGGCTCATCGACCATTGCCGGCGCGAGGGCACGCACCTTGTGCCGAAGCGGGACGCGCAACGGCTTGGGCCGGTGCGGGAAAGGGCCGCGCTTGATGCCGCAGTCTCGACCCTGGCCGAACTTGACCGGGTACGGCAACGGGCGGATGCAAAGCGCAAATACATCGCGGTCAACCCTGCCCTTCTGAGCTTTGCGACTGCGACACCTGCGACACCTGCGACACATGGGGGCGATACCGAGGCAACTGTCGCAACTGTCGCAACTGTCGCTGTCGCAATCCCTGCCGAACCCGAACGCGAGGTAATCGAACTATGAGCGCATCAGCGTTGTTATCCGAATTGCGGGCCGCAGGCGTGACGCTGGCGGCGACCGGCGACCGGCTAAAGATCGAAGCGGCACCGGGCATCATCACGCCGGCCCTCACGGCACGCCTGAAAGCCTTCAAGCCGGAATTGCTGGCAATCCTGGCCGGCAATGCGGCCGCGAATGATGCCGATGAGCGCGACACCGAACCGGCGCAGAGTTTGCCGATTCAATCCTCGTTTGCCGAGTTTGAGCGACTGTTCGCGCGCTTGGCTTCGCTGGCAAGGTACCCGGCCGACTTTTGCGCTGAAGTGCTCAGCAACGTGCGCGCGAGGATGACGCCCGAGAACGCGCGGGCGGAAATCGACGTAGTGCGGGAATTGATCATTGAATGGGAACTGGCTGCGCTGCCCTTGCAAGAGGATGACCGCATCACCTGCCGGGACTGCGTGAACCGGCGCACCTATGACGGTGTGTGCAAGGCGGCGGAAGTCGGCGGCATGGTCAACGCGATGCGGGGTTATGTACCGGATGCGACCCTGCCGCATCGGTGCGCGGGCTTCACGCCAAAACCGAGCGCAGAGGACAAACGAACCGGCGCGGAGCGCTGGCCGAACCTTGGAACAGGCGAACAATGACCAGGACCGCGAAGCAACGGAAACCGCCGGCGCATGACCCCAAAGCGCTGCCGGTCAGGCAAGGCAAGGATGAAGCCGAACTGCGGCGCAATGTCGCGGAAGCGCTCGCGCGGCCGAGTGTCTCGGCGGGCCGGCTGCTGCGGGCATTCAATCGGAACACCGGCGGCGAGATAAGCCTAGCTGCCGCCATCGAGGAAATGCGGGTACAAGCCGACGCGGTGCGGGCTGGAGACATGTCGCGCGCCGAGGCGATCTTGATCACGCAGGCGCACGCGCTAAATGCCATGTTCACGAACCTGGCCGAACGCGCCCAGAATCAGGAAGGCATCGCACAGATTCAATGCCTCATGGGTTTGGCGCTGCGCTCGCAGGCGCAATGCCGCGCTACCTTGGAAGCCTTGGCGGAAATCAAGAACCCGCGTCCGGTGGCATTCGTGAAACAGGCGAACATTGCGAACGGGCCGCAGCAAGTGAACAACGGCGAACCCTCGCGCGCGGGAGAAAGTCCGAAACCGGCGAACGAACTATTGGGGGTTGACGATGGCGAACGGTTGGACACCGGAACGGCGGGCGCGGCAAGCTGCGCAAATAGCCCTATGGAAGCCTTGGGAGCGGTCAACGGGGCCGCGAAGCCCTGAGGGCAAGGCGCGAGCCGCAGGCAACGCCAGAAGGCACGGAATGCGATCTGCGGCGATGCGTGCCGAACTTGCGGGACTGCGGGCGTTGCTGCGCGAGTTGCGCGCCGAAGATCGCCAGATTGCCGGGTAATCAAACCTCATGCTACCCCGGCGCTACCCCGAGGAATCAAGGGCCGTAAATGCAAAAGGCTTGGAATCAACCAAGCCTTTGATTTTGCATCCAGTTTTCTGGTAGGGGCACAAGGATTCGAACCTTGGACCTACTGATTAAGAGTCAGCTGCTCTACCAACTGAGCTATACCCCCGTCGAACTTGGTAGGCCGTGTTGGGATCGAACCAACGACCAACGGATTAAAAGTCCGCTGCTCTACCGGCTGAGCTAACGACCCGAAAGCTTGTTTCTCGAGCCCTAAAGTATAGCGTTTTCTCGGCCCTCGCGTCAATTGCCGAAACGGCCCGTCGCGTACACCGGTCGGCCGGTCAGCCGCTGCGCTCGACGCGCCAGATCTGGTAGCGCAGACCCGCCACCGCGCCGATGATGATGGCCGAGAGGGTAATGAGCGAACCGAGCGCCAGCGTGGATACACCGCTCATGCCCTGGCCCACGGTGCAACCCAGCGCTGTGACGCCTCCGAATCCCATCAGCACGCCGCCCAGCAGGTGGTTGGCGGTGTCCTCGGCGTCGCGAAAACCTTCCAGGCGGAAGCTTCGCGTTGCCAGGGACCATGCGAATGAACCGGCAACCACGCCGAGCGCCGCGGCGATGCCGAAGGTCACGATGCGGCTCTTGTCGCTCCAGAGCATCAGCAGTTCCAGCGTGTAGGCCATCGGCGCCACGAAGGAAAACGATTCCATCCGGCCGCTGTTGGTGCCTGCAAAAGCCTCCTGCAGGGTATTGGGATCCTCCGCGAGATAGCCAATATGGCCCGAGACGTACCATCCTGCGGCGATGACCAGTCCGATCACGGCGCTGCTGGCGATGTTGTCGAGCGTACGGAATTCTGCGGACCGGAGGGAGAAGGCCAGCAGGGCGGCGGCCAGCAGCAATGCAATGCCGATGCGCGCGACGGACGCATCGAGGCCCGCGTCGCGGACGAGCAGTGAAGGGAGGTCCTGTCCGCCCGCAAGCGTGATGGCGGCCGGGTCGAGCGCCGCGGCGCGCCATACGCCGAACAGGCCCTTCAGGGTCATGTAGGCGGAGATGCCCAGCACGATGAACACCACCAGTGATTTCAGGTTGCCGCTGCCGATGCGCAGCAGGGTCTTGCTGCCGCATCCGCTCGCCAGTGTCATGCCGAACCCGAAGCACAGCCCGCCCACGAGCGCGGACAGCCATGTCAGGTTGGGGCTGGCGTAAATGGACTTTGACAGGTCGACCAAGCCCCCCAGGTGCAGCGCCTGCGACCCCAGCAGGGCCACGGCGATGGCCGTCAGCCACATGCGCATGCGCGTCCAGTCACCCAGATTGACGATGTCGGAGACGGCGCCCATCGTGCAGAAGTTGCTGCGCTGGGCGACGATGCCGAATACGAAGGCAAGCGCGAAGGCCGCCCAGGCAACGGTCGGCGCGAGGGCCGCGGGGGTGATGTCTCCCATGGCGTCTAGCGCATCTTGGCCAGGCGCTGCCTGGCGGTTGCCGCGGCTTCGCTTTGCGGGTATTTCTTGATCAGGGCCTCCAGCGTGGCGCGCGCACCGCGCACTTCCTTCAGGTCGGTCTGGGCGGAGGCGATGTTGAGCATCGCATCCGGCGCTTTGGGATCCTCCGGCCAGGTGTCCACGACGATCTGCTGTGCGCTGATCGCCCCTTTGTAATCGCGCAGTGCGAAGAGCGAATTGCCGATCCAGTATTGGGCCGAGGGCGCGAATGTGCTCTGTGGATAGGCCTTGAGAAAGGCGGCAAACGCATCTGCCGCGCCTTTGTAGTTCGCCGCCTTCACCAGATTCAGGCCGGCCTCGTAGGCCCTTTGTTCTTCGGCTGTCGGGCCTTTGGGTTTTTCCGGAGGGGGAGGAGGCGGCGGGTTTTCCAGCTTGCGCAAGCGGGTATCCAGGTCGCCATAGAAATCCCTCTGCCGCCTGGCGGTGTTCTCGATTTCATTGGTCAGAACTTCAATCTGGCCGCGCAGGCGCGCGATTTCCTGCTTCAGCGCGTCGATCTGCGTGTTGAGGTCGATGATCTGGCGCGCCTGCAGTTCCGCACGGGTTTCGACCCGGCCCTCCAGCGCGTCGACCCGGCGCACATCGGCCGCGCGCTGCGACTCGAGCGTCCGGGTGCGGTTGTGCAGTTCGTCATCCTTGAAAAGCTGTGCCTGTGCCGGCGGTGATGTCGCCGCCAGCACGAACAGGGCCGCCGCCAGCCCGGTCAATCGCGGTCGCATGGCGGCCTTACTGCGCACGGTAGGACAGGTCGCCGCGGCGGTTTTCGGCATAGGCTGCCTCGTCCTTGCCCTGGGCCTTGGGTTTCTCCTCCCCGAAGGAGACTGCTTCCAGTTGCGACTCGGGCACGCCCAGCAGGACGAGCATCTTCTTGACCGCCTCGGCACGCTTCTGCCCGAGCGAGAGGTTGTACTCGCGACTGCCGCGCTCGTCGGTGTTGCCCTCGACGACGACCTTGCGGCTGGGGTTCTTGCGCAGGAACGAGGCATGCGCCTCGACGAGCGCACGGTACTCCGGCTTGACTTCGTAGCTGTCCAGATCGAAGTAGATGCTGCGTTTGGCGAGCACGCCGGTGGTGAGCTCATCGACCTGGGGCGGGGTCACCGTGGAAATGCGCCCGGTATCGACGGGCGGCGGCTTGGGCGCGACCTCGGCGGTCGTCATCGGCGGGCGGCCCTGGTTTTCCGACACCGGTGCCTCGGGCTGCTTCTCGCCCGAGGTGGAGCAAGCGGCGAGCAATGCGATGATGGAAATGGCGGACACGCGTTTGAACATGACGACTCCCTTTGGGTTGCGGGCTTTCATTTTGTGAAGGGGCCCCAGGCGGGCTCCCTGGCGTCGGCCGCGCTGACCGACAGGCGCTGCTTGACCCTGCCATCGGTCGATACGGCGGCCAGGACGCCCTTGCCGCCGATCTCGGTGGCGTACAGGATCAGTTTGCCATTGGGTGCGAAGCTCGGGCTTTCGTCCTTGACCGTGTCGGTCAGGGTTCGCTCCTGGCCGGTTGCGAGGTCGAGTATCGCGATCTGGAACAGGCCGCCGTTGCGCGTCACGTAGGCGAGGGTCTTGCCGTCCGGACTCACCTTCGGGCTGACGTTGTACGCCCCTTTAAAGGTGACGCGGCGCGCTTCACCGCCCCCGGCCGGCATACGGTATATCTGCGGGCCGCCGCCGCGGTCCGAGGTGAAGTAGATCGTACCGCCGTCGGGTGAATAGACCGGTTCGGTATCGATGCCCGGACTGGTGGTGAGCCTGCGCGGCTCGCCGCCCGTTGCCGGCAGGGTGTAGATCTGGGAGGCGCCTGACAGGGTCAGCACGACCGCCAACTCGCGCCCGTCGGGCGACCAGGCTGGCGCGCTGTTGCTGCCGCGGAAATTGCCGACCAGCGTGCGCTTGCTGGTATAGATCTCGTGCACCCAGATCTGCGGCTTGCGATTTTCGAAGGACACATACACCAGGCGGCTACCGTCCGGCGACCACTCGGGCGAGATGATCGGTTCGCGCGAGGTCAGGGCCGATTGCTCGTTCTGTCCGTCGTAATCGGCCACGATCAAGTCGAACCGGGTGCCCGCCTTCTTCACGTACGCGATCTTGGTGTTGAAGAAGCCCTTTTCGCCAGTGATCTTGGCGTAGATCTCGTCAGCCGTGCGGTGGGCGGTCACGCGGGTCAGCGCCGGCGCCATCGTGAACGCGAAGCTTGCGAGTTCGGCCTGCTTGACCACGTCGACCAGTCGCACGCGCACGGTAAGCCTGCCGTCTGTGGCCGGGACCACCACGCCGATGGCCAGATAGTCCGCGCTTTTCGCGGCCCATTCGGCGAAGCGGACCTGCGCCAGTTCGGTGGGTACCGGTGAGATGCCCGCCGTGTCGATCACGCGGAACAGGCCGCTGCGCTCGAGGTCGGCGCGAACGATCTGGGTCAGGCTCTCCGGCAGCGCCGCCTCGCCGGGGAAGTTGGTGATGGCGATCGGGTATTGGCGCGCTCCCGCGCCGCTGACGTCAATGGTCATCTGCGCGGCTGCCGGAACGGCGAGCCACCACGACAGCAGGGCCAGTAGACAGAGAAGTCGCTTCATCGGTACTCCGGTAAAGCCTGAATTATAGGGGCGCGGCTCATTCATCTTTCGGGCGCATGCGCAGCACCAGCACCGGATCGAGCGTGACGCCGGCCGGTGGCGCGGGCAGGCGTTCGTTTGCTTCGATGGCCTTCTGCGCCGCCTCGTCGTAGGCCAGGTTGCCGCTGGACTTGAGCTTGCGCACCGCGCCGACGCGCGGCCCCGGCAGCAGTTTGACCTCGAACACGGCCTCCGGATTTCCGGCGACCGCATCGGCGATGGCGGCCTTGACATCCTTGCGGATCAGACTGCGGACCTGATCGGCCCAGCCTTCGAGCCTGCGCTGGTTCGCGACGGCTTCGGCATTGGACGATTTCAGGGAGGCCAGCTCGCGTGCCGCCTTGTTCGCCGCTTCGCGCAGCATCATTTCCTTTTCGGCCGCCGCCTTGACCGGGTCGTCGCGGACGCTCTCCTCGCGCCGCGCTTCGACGCGGGGCTTCTCCTCCTTTTTCTGCGCGTCCGGTTTCCTTTTTTCCACCTTTTCCACGATATCGGGCTTGCGCGGCGCCGGCTCGGGTTCAGGCCTCGGTTCTTCACGAATGACCGGTTTGGGCGGCTGCGGGGCGGGCTGCTGCGGCACTTCCGGCGCAGGCGCCGCCGCGCGCGGCGGTTCACTCCACAGTTCGGCCTCGATGGCGGCCGGCGGCCGGCTTTGCCAGCGGATACCGAGATACAGAAACGCGAACAGCAGGCCATGCACCAGGAACGCGAGGGCGAACGAGCGCAACCGCCCGGCGCGGCTTTCGACACGCTCGGTACGGGGGGCGTTGGCGCCGCGCTGCATCACTTCGGGGCGGGCTTGACCGACAGTCCGACGCGGCGCACCTCGGCCTTCTGCAATTCATCCATGACGCCCAGAACCACCTCGTACTTGATGTTCTTGTCGGCGGAGATCACCACCGGCGTCTCCGGCGCTTGCGCCTGGCGCGCCTTGGCATAGCGCACCGCCTCGGCGCGATCGGCCGGCTTGTCCAGCTGCGCCGCCCCGCGTTCGCGCAGGCGCAAGCCGCCATCCGCGGAAATGATGATCTCGATGGCCGCCGCCGGCGCTGCCGAGGACTTGGCCACCGACGGCAGTTCGATCTGCCCGGGAGTCACGAGCGGGGCGGTGACCATGAAGATCACCAGCAGCACCAGCATCACGTCGATGTAGGGCACGACGTTGATGTCGTTCATCATGCGGCGCCGGCCGCCGCGGCTGCGCTCGGCGTTCATTAGCGCGCCTGCCTTTGCAGGATGTTGGAAAACTCCTCGATGAAGCTCTCGAAACGGATCGACAGCCGATCGATGTCGTGGGCGAAGCGGTTGTAGGCCACCACCGCCGGGATCGCGGCGAACAGGCCGATTGCAGTGGCCACCAGCGCCTCGGCGATGCCCGGTGCCACATTCGCGAGCGTGGCCTGCTGCACGTTGGCCAGGCTGCGGAAAGAATTCATGATGCCCCAGACGGTGCCGAACAGGCCGACATAAGGCGATACCGAGCCTGCGGAAGCAAGGAATGCAAGGTGCGACTCCAGGTCGTCCATTTCGCGCTGATAGGTGGCGCGCATCGCGCGGCGTGCCCCCTCGAGCTGCATGGTGGCATCGCCGCGCGCGGCCGCCTTGAGCTTGGTGTACTCGCGCATGCCGGCCTCGAAGATCCTCTCCAGGCTGCCCGAGCCATGGCGGTCATTGGCGGCCGACTGGTAGAGGGCGTTGAGGTCGGCGCCCGACCAGAAATCGCGCTCGAACTTCTCGGTCTGCGCGCGGGCGGCGCGCAGCGCGAACCACTTGCGGAAGATGTAGGTCCAGCTCATCAGCGAAACCGCCAGGAGCAGCGTCATGACCGCCTGCACCAGGACGCTTGCGTTGGTGACGAGGCTGATAATCGAGAGGTCCTGGGTGACGGTCATGGCTGGATTTTCCGTTTGATGAAGTCGGGGACCACGCGCGGTGTGAATGCCGGGTAGTCGAGGCAGGCGATCTGCACCCTGGCGCGGGCGATCGGCTCGGTGCCTCTGCGGGCCTCCTGTTCGATCGAGAAAGTCACCTGCTTGAGCCCGGACGGTGTCACGCTGACCTCGAGCAGGTCGTCAAGGCGCGCCGCGCGCAGGAAGTCGAGTTCCATGCGCCTGAGCGCGAAGACGAGTTGATGATCCCGGCGCAGCGTTTCCTGGTCGAAGCCGAACCCGCGCAGCCATTCCGTGCGTGCCCGCTCGAAGAACTTCAGGTAATTGGCGTGATAGACCACGCCCGACATGTCGGTGTCTTCGTAATAAACGCGCGAAGGCCAGATAAAGGGTTCGATGCTCTGCGAAGATGAAATCGCCGGTCTCCCGAACGGGTCGGGCGCAAGCGCCAACACGCCTGAGTTTAACCGACGCGGCGGCGGCCTAGAACAGGTTCTGCGTGGGCGTCGCCGACGGCACGGTCAGGCCGAAGTGTCCATAGGCGGCCGCGGTGGCGACCCGTCCGCGCGGCGTGCGCTGCAGGTAGCCCTGCTGTATCAGGTAGGGTTCGAGCACATCCTCGATGGTTTCCGATTCTTCACCGATGGCCGCGGCAAGGTTGTCGAGCCCGACCGGGCCTCCCGAAAAGCGCTGGATGATCGCCTCGAGCAGCTTGCGGTCCATGAGATCGAGGCCGATCGCGTCAACCTCCAGCATGGCAAGGGCTCTGTCGGCCACCGGTCGTGTCACCTTGCCCTGCGCCTTGACCTCGGCGAAGTCGCGTACGCGCCGGAGCAGCCGGTTGGCGATGCGCGGCGTGCCGCGCGAGCGCCGTGCGATCTCGAGCGCCCCGTCGTCGCTGGTCTCCACCTTCAGCAGGGCGGCCGAGCGGCTGACGATGCGCGTGAGTTCCTGCGGCGTGTAGAACTCCAGCCGCTCGACGATGCCGAAGCGGTCGCGCAGCGGGTTGGTCAGCATGCCCGCGCGGGTGGTCGCGCCCACCAGCGTGAAGGGCTGCAGATCGAGCTTGACCGAGCGTGCCGCCGGACCTTCGCCGATCATGATGTCGATCTGGTAATCCTCGAGAGCGGGATAGAGGATTTCCTCGACGACCGGGGAGAGCCTGTGAATCTCATCGATGAACAGCACATCGTTCGCCTCGAGGTTGGTGAGGAGCGCCGCCAGATCACCAGGCCGCTCCAGCACGGGGCCCGAGGTCTGGCGCAGGTTCACGCCCATCTCGCGGGCGATGATGTGCGCCAAGGTGGTCTTGCCCAGCCCGGGCGGGCCGAAGAGGAGGGTATGGTCAAGCGCCTCGCTGCGCCTGCGCGCCGCCGAAATGAAGATCGACAGTTTCTCGCGCACCCGCTCCTGGCCCACGTATTCGTCCAGCAGCTTCGGGCGCAAGGCGCGCTCGAACGCTTCTTCCTGGCGCGACTCCGGCGCGGCCGAGACGACCCGGTCGGCCGAGACGGAAATGCGATCGGGTTCAACGGCCATGACGGGTCGGCAGGGCTAGGACTTGGAAAGCGAGCGCAGGGCATGCCGGATGCCCTCGGCTACGGACAGTCCGGCCGGCACGAGCTTGATCGCGGCAAGCGCTTCGCGGTCGTTGTAGCCTAGCGCGAGCAAGGCGTTGAGCACGTCGTTCCCTGCCGGGGCGGGGCGGTTGATATCGATCGCCGCCGAGAGGTCGGCGCCGAGCTTGCCCTTGAGTTCGAGCAGCAGGCGCTCGGCGGTCTTCTTGCCGATGCCGGGAATCTTGGTCAGGCGGCCTGCTTCCTGCATGGTGACGGCCTGGGCCAGTTCCGCAACCGACAATCCCGAGAGCACAGACAAGGCGATACGCGGACCGACGCCTGAAATCTTTGTCAACTGGCGGAACGCTTCTCGTTCGGCCGCGGTGCCGAACCCGTACAGTAGATGCGCATCCTCGCGCACGACCTGCTGGGTGAACAAAACCACCTTTTGCCCGGGCTCCGGCAGGTTGTACAGAGTGCTCATGGGAACGTCGACTTCATAGCCGACTCCGCCGCAATCGACCAGGATATGCGGCGGACTCTTCTCCAGCAGGGTGCCAGCGATACGACCGATCATGGAGGAGGAGTGTAGCGGAACCGGCCGACGCCGACCCGCGCCCGGCAGGCACGCATCAATCGACCAGACGGCCGCCGCGCAGCTTGAGGCCCATGCGAGCCAGTTGTCCGCCGGCGGCGGCCTGCACGCCCGTATGGTTGGTGTGGCAGATGGCGACGGCCAGCGCGTCGGCGGAATCGGTGCCCGGCGTGCCGTCAAGACCAAGCAGGCGTCTCACCATCTCCTGCACGGCGCTCTTGTGCGCCTTGCCGTGGCCGGCCACCGCCTGCTTGACCTGCAGGGCGGTGTACTCGTGCACCGGCAGGCCGGCTGCCACCAATGCGCAGATGGCGGCGCCGCGTGCCTGGCCGAGAAGCAGGGTCGACTGCGGGTTGGTGCTGACGAAGACCTTTTCGATCACGGCGGTATCGGGATGGAATGCGGCGACGACTTCGCCGACGCCGTCGAGAATGGCCTTGAGGCGGGCCGGCAGGCCGTCCTGGGCGGGGATGCGGACGGTGCCGCTGGCGATGTAGCGCAGGCGCGAGCCAGCGCGCTCGATGACGCCGTACCCGGTGACGCGCAGACCGGGGTCGATGCCGAGGATGCGCACCGCCGCGCCGCTAGTGGCGGAAATGGCGCACGCCGGTGAACACCATCGCGATGCCGTGTTCGTCCGCGGCGGCAATGACTTCCGCGTCGCGGACGCTGCCGCCGGGCTGGATCACCGCCTTCGCGCCCGCCTCCGCCAGGACGTCGAGGCCGTCGCGGAAAGGGAAGAACGCGTCCGAGGCGACCGCCGAGCCCATCAGCGAAAGTCCCGCGTTCTGCGCCTTGATGGCGGCGATGCGGGTGGAATCGACGCGGCTCATCTGGCCGGCGCCGACGCCCAGGGTCATGCCGCCGCCGCAGAACACGATCGCATTGGATTTGACGTACTTGGCAACCCGCCAGGCGAACATCATGTCGTGCATCTCGGCCACCGACGGCTTGCGCCGGGTCACCACCTGCAGTTCGGTGTCGGCCACATTGCGGGCATCGGGCGACTGCACGAGCAGTCCGCCCCCCACCCGCTTGACGTCATAGCGGTTTTCGCCCGCCGCCCGCGCGATCGCCAGCACGCGCATGTTCGGCTTGGCAGCGAAGACCTCGAGCGCCCGCGCGTCGTAGGCGGGGGCGATGACGACCTCCACGAACTGCCTGGCGACCGCCTCGGCCGCCGCACCGTCCAGAGGACCGTTGAAGGCGATGATGCCGCCGAAGGCGGAGGTGGGGTCGGTCTTGAGCGCCTTTGTGTAGGCATCCAGCGCGTTCGCTCCGATCGCCACGCCGCAAGGGTTGGCATGCTTGACGATCACGCAGGCAGCGGCATCGAAGGTCTTGACGCATTCCCAGGCCGCATCGGCGTCGGCGATGTTGTTGTAGGACAGTTCCTTGCCCTGCAGCTGCCGGTAGCCCGCGAGCGTTCCGGGCGCGGGTTCGGCATCGCGGTAAAACGCCGCGGACTGGTGCGGGTTTTCGCCGTAGCGCATCTCCTGCACCTTGGTGAATTGCAGGGTCAACCGGTCGGGATAGGCGTGGCGCGCCGGTTGCCGTTCCGGCGTTGCGATCGAGGTCAGGTAATTGCTGATCGCGCCGTCATAGGCGGCGGTATGCGTATAGACCTTGGCGGCGAGCGCGAAGCGGGTCGCACGCTCGGTCCGGCCGCCGCCGGCACGCAGCTCGGCCATGACCCGCTCGTAGTCGGTCGGGTCGACCACCACGGTCACGTCCTCCCAGTTTTTCGCCGCCGAGCGCAGCATCGTCGGGCCGCCGATGTCGATGTTCTCGATGGCGTCCTCGAGCGAGCAGTCAGGATTGGCCACGGTCCGCGCGAACGGATACAGGTTCACGCACACCAGGTCGATGTGCTCGATGCCGTGTTCCTTCATCTTAGCCACGTGCGCCGGCATTGAGCGCCGCCCCAGCAGGCCGCCGTGGATTTTTGGGTGCAGCGTCTTGACGCGGCCGTCGAGCATCTCGGGGAACCCGGTGTAGTCGCCGACCTCGGTGACCCCGATACCGGCATCGCGCAGGGCCTGCGCCGTGCCGCCGGTGGACAGGATGGTGATGCCCATGCCGGCGAGCGCGCGGCCAAACTCGACGATGCCGGACTTGTCCGACACCGACAGCAATGCTTGTCTGATCATGACTATTCCGGTCGGGCGGCTAGCGGATCTTGTGGAACTGGATCTTCTTGCGCAGGGTGTTGCGATTGATACCGAGCAACTCGGCGGCCTCGGTCTGGTTGCCCGCGGCCTGGTCGAGCACGATTTCGATCATCGGCTTTTCGACCGCGTGTACGACCATGTCATAGACCGGACCGGGCTTGGCGCCGTCCAGGTCGCGGAAATACTTTTCCAGGTTCTTGCGCACGCACTCGGCGATCTCGCTGTGCTTGTCGTGTGCCTTGGTCATGCCGCCATTGCCTCCGTGGGTTCGTCATTGGCCGCGACGCCCGGGGCAGCCGGTTCGTCGTAGGCGAGGCGCTCGCCGGGCCGTGCATCGAAGAAATCCGCGACCGCGCGCATTTGCTCAGTCGTGGTGTCGAGGGTGTTCATGTACTGCCGAAAGGCCGCCGATCCCGCCAGGCCGCGCGTGTACCAGATGATGTGCTTGCGTGCGGTGCGTACGCCGCTTGACTCGCCGTAGAAGGCGTAGTGGTCTTCCAGATGCGCCAGAAGAAGGGCGCGGGCCTCGGCGACGGTGGGCGCGGGGAGGTGCGCGCCGGTGGCGAGGAAATGCGCGATCTCGCGGAAAATCCATGGTCGTCCCTGCGCGGCGCGCCCGATCATCAGGGCATCCGCGCCGGTGCGCAGGAGCACGTCGCGCGCCTTTGCGGGCGAATCGATGTCGCCATTGGCCGCTACGGGAATGCCGACTGAAGCCTTGACCTCGCGGATGGTCTCGTACTCGGCATGTCCCCTGAAGCCGCATGCACGCGTGCGTCCGTGCAGGGTCAGCATCTGGATGCCGGCGCTTTCCGCGATGCGCGCCACGCGCACCGCGTTGCGCGCATCGGGTGACGGTCCGGTGCGAAACTTCAGGGTGACGGGGACATTGACCGCGCCGACCACCGTTTCCAGAATACGTCCGAGCAGCGGTTCGTTGGCAAGCAGCGCCGAACCGGCCCACTTGTTGCAGACTTTCTTGACCGGGCAGCCCATGTTGATGTCGATGATCTGAGCGCCGCGCTCGACATTGACGCGGGCGGCCGCGGCCATCATTCCGGGTTCGGCCCCGGCGATCTGGACCGCGATGGGAGAGGCTTCGCCGCGATGGTCCATGCGGCGCTGCGACTTCACGCTGGCGTATAGGGCGACATTGGACGCTACCATCTCGGACACGGCGTAGCCCGCGCCAAGACGCCTGCAAAGCGTGCGGAAGGGCCGGTCCGTCACGCCGGCCATGGGCGCCACGAACAGGTTGTTTGGCAGGGTGTGCGGACCGATGTTCAAGGCGACGTGTTTCCCAATTGGGCTTGCTTATTTTTTGAGCGCGGGCGCGGATTATACGCCCAGAAAAATGCGTACCGCTGCGTGCAGCCGGGCGGCTGCCGACCCCAAGCCCGGGACGATGAACGCGGTCTCGTGTCAGCGCTTGCCGAACATCATGCGGCGCGCCACCAGGCGCCGCAATGCCGGCACGGTATCGACGACGGCCAGCCCGGCGCCGCGCGCGACGCGCAGCGCACACAGGTCATTGGAAAACAGCGAAACATAGGCGTCGGTGGTGCGCACCATGGCCCGGCGATCCAGATCGCGATGCTTACGCCACACAGGCAGGGCCACTTCAAGAGGCGCATCGCGCAGTGCGAGCGAGAGTTCAAACGCATCGCGCAGCCCCAGGTTGAGGCCTTGTCCGGCCACCGGATGGAGCGTTTGCGCCGCATTGCCGATCCACACCTCGCGCAAGCCAGCCTCGGGCGGCCGGCGCACCAGCGCCAGCGGGTAGGCGCGCCGGCTGGCTGCGCGTTGCCATCGATACGGGGCGAAATGCGAGGCTTCGCCAAGCGCGGCGAGAAATTCGGTATCGCGCATCGCGCAAACACGCGCCGCCCGCTCCGGCGGCATGCACCAGACGACGGAGAATGCGTCATCCAGCGGAAGCAGGGCCAGCGGTCCGGTCGGCGTGAACCGCTCCCAGGCGCACGCATCGCGTGGCGCGGCGGGCCATGCTTCGGTGACTACCGCGCTCTGTCCGTAGTCCTTAGTTGCGGCCTGGCTGTCAGGCGTGCCTTCGGCACGGATCAGCAGGTCGCAGTCAAGCGGCGCGCCATCGGCCTCGAAGCGCGCATCGCCGCCGCCGGCAACCGTGCGGACTCTGCTGCCGTGGCGTATTTCGATGCCGCGGCCGGTTGCGCTGCGCGCCAGCGCCGCGGCGAGCACGGCCAGCCGGGCCACATGCCCGAGCGCGTCGATGTCATGGTCGGACGCATCGATGCGTGTGCGCCCGAAGCCGCCCTGCTGTGATATCTCGATGCGCCGGATCGGCGTGGCCGGCATGCCTTCCCAGACGCCGAGGCGTTCGAGGATCAGGCGGCTGCCATGCGAGAGCGCAACGGTCCGCGAGTCATCGACCGGGGCGGACGCGGGTTTCGCGTCGAGAACCCGAACGCGGATGCCGGCAGCGGCAAGGGCGATGGCGGTAGTGAGTCCGACCGGGCCCGCTCCGGCGACCACGACGCGCAAGTCCGGGCGGGATGGCATCACGCCCGCATCCAGGCCTCGATGTCGGCGATGGTTTTCGGGCAGGCCGCGGTGATGAGTTCGCAACCGTTTTCGGTCACGAGCGCGTCGTCCTCGATGCGTATGCCGATATTCCAGAAATGCTCGGGTACATCCGCGGCGGGACGGACATAGATACCGGGCTCGACGGTGACCACGTTGCCGGCGGCAAGCGGCAGCCATTGCTCGCCGCGCTTGTATTCCCCCGCATCGTGCACGTCGAGGCCGAGCCAGTGCCCGGTGCGGTGCATGTAGAAGCGGAAATAGCCGCCTTCCCGCTTGTCGCCCAGCTCGAGTGCGGCGTCGAGCGTGCCGGTGAGCAGGCCCAGGTCGAGCATGCCCTGGGCGAGCACCTTTACGGCGGCCTCATGCGGCAGGTTGTACGCGGTACCGGGCCGGGTGGCGGCCACCGCGGCATCCTGGGCCGCCAGCACAAGCTGATACAGGTCCCGCTGGGCGCCGCTGAAGCGGCCGTTGACGGGAAACGTGCGGGTGATGTCGCTGGCGTAGCTCTGCAACTCGCATCCCGCGTCGATCAGCAGCAGGTCGCCATCCTTGAGCGGCGCGTTGTTCGAAACGTAGTGCAGCACGCACGCGTTGGCGCCGCCTGCGACGATGGAGGTATAGGCGGGATACTCGGAACCGCCGGCGCGGAACTCGTGCAGGATTTCGGCCTCGATCTCGTATTCGTTGCGGCCGGGGCGGGCGGCATGCATGGCGCGCTTGTGGGCCGCCGTGGAGATGGCCGCGGCGCGGCGCATGATGGCGATTTCGCCGGCGTCCTTGACCAGCCGCATGGGATCGAGCATGGCGCGCACATCGCGGATCGCGGTCGGCGCGGACAGGCCGGAACGTGCCATGTTGCGCACGGCATTGAGCGCCCGCGTGACGCGCGCGTCGAACGCCTCGTCGAAGCCGACCGAATAGAACACGTTGGGCGCGCCGGCCAGAAGCTTGGGCAGCAGGGCATCGAACTCCTCGATGGAATGGGCCTCGTCGAACGCGAACGCGACGCGCGCCGCATCCGGTCCGTGGCGGAAGCCGTCCCAGATTTCGCGCTCCTCGTGTTTGGGGCGGCAGAACAGCATTGACCGCACGGTATCGTCGCAGCAAATGACCGTGACGGCTTCCGGCTCGGTGAAACCGGACACATAGTATGCGTAGCTGTCATGCCGGTATGGATAATGCGTGTCGCGATTGCGTGCGCGTTCCGGCGCGGTCGGAATGACGGCAATGCCGCCGCCGGCGGCCCGCATGGACTCCGCCAGGCGCGCTCGCCGTGCCGCGAAGGGGGAGGGGTCGAGGGTGTTCATGAAGAGGATTGTAGGCCGTATCCCGTCCGCCGCAGCAATTCGGAGTCGAGTTCTTGCAGGCGTTGCGGGGTGCCGACGTCGGTCCAGCGGCCGTCGAAAAACTCCCCGCCCACTCGCCGCGCGGCCATGGCTGCGCGGAGCAGCGGGGCCAACCGTGCGCAGGTGCCGGGCGCGACGCCTGTGAAGAGGGCCGGACTGTAGATGCCGATGCCGCTGAAAGTCAGGCGCGCGCCCGCCGCGTCGCCAACCCATCCTGCGGAGAGGGTGAAATCCCCCGCCGCATGGTGTGAGGGATTGCTCACCAGCACCAGCCACGCATCCATGGCCCCGGCCGCGATGCGGCGCGCCGCGCTGCACGCACGTGCGAGGTCGTAATCGCAGTGAATGTCACCGTTGACCACCAGAAACGGATCCCCGCCCAGCAAGGGCAGGGCGTGCGCGATGCCGCCGGCGGTTTCGAGGGCTTCCGACTCGGGCGAATAGGTGATCCGCACGCCCAGTGCCGTGCCGTCGCCGAGCGCAGACTCGATCATCCGCCCCAGCCAGGCGTGGTTGATGACGATTTCGCCGAAGCCGGCGTCTCGCAGGCGCTCCACGTGCCATGCAATGAGCGACTTCCCGCCGGCGCGCAACAGGGGTTTGGGCGTGTGGTCGGTGAGCGGCCGCATGCGTTCACCGCGGCCGGCTGCGAGGATCATCGCCCTCACATGAACACCTGCAGCCATTGCATGAGCCAGAGCGATAGCATGCCGCAGCCGATGGTCAGAAGGATGTTGCGGGAGCGCCAGGCGATCCCGGCTGCGACCAGACCGGCGACCAGGCGCGGTTGGGCGAGCGCAAGCGCGCCGTCGATGACCACCAGGTCGGGCCACACCAGGGCCGACAGCGCGGCGGCCGGTACGAAGCGCAGCGCCCTGGCGAACCACGGGGACGCGTCGAATCGACCCGCCGTGCCGATGAATGACAGTCGGATGACGAAAGTCATCACCCCGGCAGCCAGCATCACCACCCACAGGCTCATCGCACGCCTCGCGGGTCGAGCGCCAGTCCGGCGGCGATGCCCGCCGCCGCGGCTGCGATGACGGCCAGCTTGTAGGGAAAGGCGTGTGCGGCGACCGCCACCAGTCCGGCCGTAGCCATGGCGACCAGGATTGCGCGGTCGCGCAGCAGCGGGACCACGATGGCGATGAAGGTCAGGGTGCCGGCAAACTCAAGCGACCAGCCGGCAGGAATCCGGCCGCCCAGCAGCACGCCCGCCACGCTGCTTGCCTGCCAAACCAGCCACAACCCGAGCCCGGCCCCCAGCAGGTGCCAATGCCGGTGCGGCGCTGGCGCCGGGTCGGCAAACCTGGCGAGCGTAGCGGCGTACGCCTCGTCGGTGAGCAGATAGGCCAGGATCGATTTCCATGCCGGGCTCAGGTGGGCGAGCTTGCGCGCCAGATCGGCGGAGTAGAGCGCATGCCGCAGATTGATGGTCATGACCGAAACCACGATCAGCAGGCCCGGCGTGCCCGCTGTGACCAGCTGAGTGATCATGAACTGGGCTGAGCCGGCGAAAACGATGGCCGAGACTGCAATGGCGAGTTCCGGGGACAGGCCTGCCTTGACGGCCAGTACCCCGTAGATCAGGCCGAACGGTATGCTGCCCAGCGCGAGCGGTGCGACGGCATACAGGCCGCCGACAAACTCGCTGCGAGGTGGCGTTGGCGCGCTCAAAATGTGTACCCGCCCGGCCGGCTGATGTTTTCGATGGCGTCGAACAGGCGCAGCAGCGGGGTGAACGCGATGTAGCGCTCGCAGGTCTTGCGGGTATGGCGCATCACCAGGGGAAGATCAGCCAGATACTGGCGCTTGCCGTCGCGGTGGTAAAGCCGCGCGAAGATGCCGAGCACCTTGAGGTGGCGCTGCAGGCCCATCCACTCGAAATCGCGATAGAAGGCGCCGAAATCGCGGTCCACCGGCAGCCCCGCGTTGGCGGCGGCCTTCCAGTAGCGGATGGCCCATTCGAGCACCCGCTCTTCTTCCCATTCAATGTAGGCGTCCTTGAGCAGCGACACGAGATCGTAGGTGATGGGGCCGCGTACCGCGTCCTGGAAATCCAGGATGCCCGGATTCCTTCCGTTGCCGGTTTCGGGCGTCACGACCATCAGGTTGCGGGAGTGGTAATCGCGGTGGACGAACGCCGCCGGCTGGGCGAGGTTGCCGGCCAGAAGAGCCTCGAAAGCCTGCTTCAGGTCGGCGATCTGGCGGCCGGTCATACCGAACCCACGGTGGCGGGTGATGTACCACTCCGGCAACAATTCGAGTTCCCGCAACAACAGGGCGCGGTCATATGGCGCAAGCGAGGAAGCGTCGGTGCGGGACTGCATCTCGACCAGCGCGCCTATGGCGTCCGCGTAAAGCGCATCGGCGCGGCCGGGTTCGGCTTGCAGCGCGGCAAGATAGGTTTGCGATCCGAGGTCCGGCAGCAACAGGAACCCCTGTTCCAGGTCGCGGGCAAGGATGCGCGGTACATTCAGGCCCGCCGTCTCCAGCAGGCCGGCCACATGGATGAACGGTCGGCAATCCTCCTTGGCAGGCGGGGCATCCATGACGATCTGCGACGCGGTGCCGTCATCGAAACCGAGCCGGAAATAACGCCGGAAGCTGGCATCGGAGGAAGCGGGTTCGATCGTCGGGCGCCTGCCTGGAAAGCAGCGCTCGATGAACAGGCGCAGGGAGTCTGATCGGTCCACGAGAATTGGCGTGTGCTTGTAAGTTGGTGGGGGCGCCAGGAACTTGCCAATGGCGCCTTTGCCGGCCGGTAGCGGCACGGCAGGTGACTTATAATTTGTTGAATTTTATAGGAATCATCTGATCGCGCCGTTTCGGGCGCGTTTGTTTTTCTTCAGCGCATGTCGACGTTCCGAGATTGCCGGTTGCCAATGGTGGCGCTTGTCGCCATGTTTCTTGCTGCGCCATCGGCGTCGGCCCGGAACCAAGCCCCTGCGGGCCACGCGGTGCATGTGCCCGAGCGGCTGGCACTGAAGGTCGAGCGCGAATTGAAGCCGGCGCGCGAGAAGGCGGGGGCACTACCGGTCTTTGTCGAGGGCATGCGCCTGTCCGGCGAAACCGGCCGCACGTCCCGCGTCGAAGGCGATGCCCAGTTGCGCAAGCAGGACAGCGTGATCAAGGCCGACACGATCGACTACAGCGTCGTCAATGACGAGCTTCATGCCATTGGCAACGTGCGCATCGTGCGTAGCGGCGACCTTTTCACCGGCCCGGAGCTCAAACTCAAGCTCGATGCCCGAACCGGATACTTTCTTTCGGCCGAGTACCTGCTGGCGAACAACCGCGCACGCGGCAAGGCCAGCCGCCTGGAGTTTCTCGGGCCGGATGCCTATCGTGGAAGCGACGCCACCTACACCACCTGCGGGCCCGGTAACGACGATTGGTACATGCAGGTCGGCGAATTGAAGCTTGACTACGGGCGGGACGTCGGCGAGGCCGCGGATGCCAGGCTGTATTTCAAGGGTCAGCAGATCTTGCGCATACCAGGCCAAATGTCGTTCACGCTCAATGAACGGCGCAAGTCGGGCTTTCTCGCGCCGTCGTTCGGGAGTTCGGTGCAGAACGGCCAGGAGTTCCAGACCCCGTATTACTGGAATATCGCGCCCAATCGCGACATGACCATCACGCCGCGCTACATGACCAAGCGCGGACTGCAAACCACGGCTGCGCTGCGTTATCTCGGTGAGAACTACCGGGGCGAGGCCCGGGGCGAGCTGTTGCCGGGTGACCAGCAGACCAGGACCACGCGGAGCGGCTTCTCGATCCTGCACACGCAGACATTCATGCCAGGCTTGACAGGCTACCTCAATGCAAGCCGCGTTTCCGACGACACTTACTTTACCGATCTGTCGAACCGTATATCGGCGACATCCCAGACATTCCTGCCGCGCGAGGGCATCCTCACGTACTCCTCCCAGTGGTACTCTGTCTATGCGCGGGCGTTGAGCTATCAGACCCTGCAGGACCCGCTGAACCCGGTTGTCTCGCCGTACAGCAGATTGCCGCAGTTGGTGTTTGGCACCAGGCGATACGATGTTGGCGGGTTCGATCTCAGTCTCGGCGCCGACTACAACCGCTTTGCCCACCCCACGCTTGTCACAGGCAGCCGCCTGCACGTGACGCCCAGCATCAGCTATCCCATGCTGTCTCCGGGCGGCTATCTGATCCCGCGCGTGTCATGGCTCGGGACTGCCTATCTGCTCAAGAACAATGCGGCTGGCACGCCGGATTCGTTCACCCGCAGCATGCCGGTCATGAGTCTGGACGGCGGGTTGTCATTCGAGCGCCCGGTGTCCTACTTCGGCCAGAGCTACACGCAAACCCTGGAACCGCGCATGTTCTATTTGCGTACGCCGGTGCGGGAGCAGTCCGGCATTCCGATTTTCGACACCGGACTGGCCGCTTTCAATTTCGCCCAGATTTTCTCGGAGAACGTGTATTCCGGCACTGATCGCATCGCCGACGCCAATCAGGTGACTACCGCGGTCACCACGCGCCTGCTGAACCAGAACAACGGACGGGAACGCGTGCGCTTTACCCTTGGGCAGCGCTTTTACTTCACCGAACAGCGGGTGACCCTACCCGGCGAGACCGGTCGCGCCACGCGCAGTTCCGACCTGCTGGCGTCCTTCTCCGGCGAAATCCTGCCCAAGGTGAACTACGACACGACTTTGCAGTACAGTCCGAACAAGCGCGCGATCGAGCGCATCAGTCATGGGGTGCGGTACATGCCGGAGCCCGGCAAGACGCTTTCAGCGGCCTATCGCTACCAGCGCGACTTTCTCGAACAGATCGACGTCGCCGCGCAATGGAATTTCGGCGGCGGATGGTATGGTGTGGGGCGCTATAACTATTCATTGCGCGACGGGCGCATCGTGGAATCGCTCGGCGGCATCGAGTACGACGGCAATTGCTGGGTGGCCCGGGTGGTGCTGCAGCGTTTCGCCACTGCCAGCCAGCGGGCTACTACCGGAATCTTTTTCCAGCTGGAGCTCAATGGATTGTCCAGCCTCGGGTCCAATCCCCTCACAATCCTGCGTCGCAACATTCCCGGCTACACCAGACTCAACGAAAACCAGGAACCCGTGCCGCGCACTTTCGGCAACTACGAATGAAACTCCCGCAATGCTTGATGGACCGGTTCTGTGCCGTGTCATGCGCCATCATCGTCCTCGCCGGCGCCGTCCCGGCAATCGCGCAGGTCGACAGGATTTCGCCCACGCTGTCGAACACCGCGCCGCGTTCGCGTATCGTGGTGGGCGACCGCATCGTGGCCGTCGTCAACGACGAAGTGATCACGATGCGCGAATTGGCCGAGCGCGTGCGCCTGGCGGCAACGCAGTTGCGCAGCCAGGGCGTCACCCCGCCACCGGAAGAGGTGTTTGAACGTCAGGTGCTTGAGCGCCTGATTGTCGACCGGGCGCAGCTGCAATTCGCGCGCGAGAACGCCGTCCGCGTCGACGATGTGCAGCTCGACCGCGCAATCGCGCGTATCGCCGAAGAGAATCGCATGACCATGTCGCAGTTTCGCGACGTCCTGGAAAAGGACGGCATTCCACTCGCAAAATTCCGCGAGGACGTGCGCAATGACATCGTTTTCAGCCGGCTGCGCGAGCGCGAGGTCGAAGGCCGGGTGACCATCAGCGAGGGCGAGGTCGATAATTTCATGGTTCAGTCCGAAAGCGCCCGCAGCGATGCAACGGTCGAGATCAACCTGGCCCAGATCCTCGTCAGGGTGCCGGAGAATGCCACGCCCGAGCAGTTGGCAGAGCGGCGCAAGCGCGCCGATGCGGCGCTCGCGCAGCTGCGCGCGGGCGCGGACTTCGCCCAGGTGTCGGCCGCCGTTTCCGACGCTCCCGAGGCGCTCGCCGGCGGCGTTCTCGGGTTCCGGTCGGCTGACCGCTTGCCGGAACTGTTCCTGGACGCCGTCGTCAATCTCAGGGAAGGCGGGATCAGCGATGTGGTCAAGAGCGCGAACGGTTTTCATATTCTGCGCGTGGTCGGACGGCGCGGCGGCGAGACCCGTGCACCGGTGACCCAGACGCGTGTCAGGCATATCCTCATCCGCACCAACGAACTTGTATCCCAGGAGCAGGCGCGTCGACGCCTGGCGGATCTGCGCGAGCGGCTCGAAAACAAGGCAGCCGACTTCGCCGATCTCGCGCGCCTTCATTCGAACGACGGCAGCGCCTCCAAGGGAGGAGACCTGGGGTGGATCTATCCCGGCGACACCGTGCCGGAGTTTGAAAAGACCATGAATGGGCTCAAGCCCGGGGAATTGAGCGCGCCGGTGCAAACCCAGTTCGGCTGGCATCTGATCCAGGTGCTCGAGCGGCGCAGCGAGGACGTCAGCAAGGAGCGCCAGCGGCAGGCGGCGCGCCAAGCCCTGCGCGAACGCAAGGCGGACGAGGCTTACCAGGAATGGCTGCGGCAGTTGCGAGATAGGGCGTTTGTCGAGATACGGCTCGACGATCGCTGATGCGATCGGCCATGCCCATGGCAGTCGACCGATCCGGGGCCGCAGGCGCGCGGCCGGTCATCGCGGTCACCACGGGCGAACCCGCGGGGATCGGCCCCGACATCAGCGTGATGCTGGCGGTGCGCGCAGCGACCCGCCGGCGTGCGCGGATCGCCCTCATCGGCGATGCGGACATGCTGGCGCGGCGCGCACGCCGCTTGGGTTTGGCGCTGCAGCTACCGGTCGTTGCACCGGGCGCCTCGCTGCGGGCGGGCGTGTCCATCGTGCATGTCCCACTCGGGCGCACCGAGCGACCGGGCAGGCTCGATACCGCAAATGCAGCCTATGTCCTGGCGACGCTGGATGCGGCCGTCACGGGATGCATGGATCGGCGGTTTGCCGCGATGTCGACCGCGCCGGTGCACAAGGGGGTGATCAACGACGCGGGCATCGTGTTCACGGGGCACACCGAGTATCTGGCCGAGCGCACCGCCACGCCTCAGGTGGTGATGATGCTGGCGGGCGGCCGCCCTATGTTGCGTGTGGCGCTCGCAACCACGCACCTCGCGCTGCGTGGGGTCGCCGACGCGATCACCATGCCCGGCCTCACGCGTACCATCGAAATTCTCGTCAAGGATCTCAAGTTGCGCTTCGGCATCGCGCGGCCGCGGGTGCTGGTGGCCGGCCTCAACCCTCATGCAGGTGAATCAGGGCACATGGGGCTGGAGGAAATCGAGGTCATCGGCCCGGCGCTTGCAGCCCTTCGCCGGCGCGGTTTTTCGCTCACGGGACCCTTGCCGGCGGACACACTGTTCACGCCGCGCCTGCTGCGGCAGGCCGACGCGGTGCTGGTGATGTACCACGACCAGGGCTTGCCGGTTCTCAAGTACGCGACCTTCGGAGAGGGCATCAACATCACGCTCGGCCTGCCGCTCATCCGCACGTCGGTCGATCACGGTACCGCGCTGGACCTGGCGGGCTCGTCGGCCGGCGCCGCGCGCGCAGATCCCGGCAGCCTTGCCAGCGCGGTCAGGCTAGCGCGCGATCTGGCTGCGCGCGCCGCCGCCAGGCCAGAAGCAGCGTCAGCGCGCATGCGCAAATGATCGGCCAGTTGCCCAGGTGCACGTAGGGTGTGCTGCCCGTGCGGCCCTGGACCTCCGCCACCAGGACGCCTTCGGTGAAGGGCGGCAGTTGCCGGATCACCCGGCCGTCGGCGCCGATCACGGCGGTCATGCCGGTATTGGTTGCGCGCAGCATCATCCGACCTGTCTCGAGCGCGCGCATGCGGCTGATCTGCAGATGCTGGTGGGGTGCCAGTGAATCGCCAAACCAGGCGATATTGCTGATGTTGACCAACAGGCTGGCCTCGGGCAACTGGCGGATGATTTCTTCGCCGAACAGGTCCTCGTAGCAGATGTTGACGGCTACGCGCTGGCTTCCCAGCTGCATCGGCTGGGGCGTTTTGCTGCCCCGCGTGAAGTCGCCCAGCGGTATCTTCATCGCGTCGACGAACCAGCGAAAGCCCCAAGGGATGAATTCGCCGAACGGCACGAGGTGGACCTTGTCATAGCGCTGGGACGGGGCTGCCCCCAAGCTCACGGCACTGTTGAAATAGCGTTCGGAAGATTCGGCGCGCGGCACGCCGATGATCAGGTTCGCGCCGGCCGCGTGTGCACCGGCCCGCAGGTCATCGAGGTACTCGCGCGGCAGCGCGTGCAGCATGCGCGGCAGCGCGGTTTCAGGCAACACGGTGATGTCGGCCGGGTGTGCCTCGATCAGGCGTTTGTAAGTGGCCAGGGTGGATTCGAACCTGGCTGCTTCGAATTTCAGGTCCTGGGCGATATTGCCTTGCAACAGGGCCACCTTCACCCGGGAGCCGTCGGCAACGGTCCATTCGACCTGGCTCAGCATTGTGCCGGCTACCAGCAGCAGGGGCAGGGCCGCATCCCGCGCATGCAACCTGGGCCAGCAGAGGACTTTATGGCGCTGCGCGAAGTCGACCACGGCCGCCGCGGCAAACGCGTATAGCCAGCCCAGGCCGTAGACGCCTACCAGGGGGGCGAAGGGGGCGAACGGTCCGCCTGTGCCTGCATAGCCCAGCGCGAGCCAGGGAAACCCGGTGAACAGCCAGCCGCGCAGCCACTCCAGGACGACCCAGCAAGCCGGCGCCACGAACAGCGCTCCGGTCGGCCGCGGCCCGGCGATGATTGCGGCCAGGCCGGTGGCCGTGGCGGGGAACAAAGCCAGGTACGCGGCAAACAGGAATACCGCGAGCGCGGCCAGCGCCGCAGGCATGCCGCCCACATCATGCATGCTGACATACACCCAGGACACGCCCACCATGAAGAAGCCCAGCCCGTAGGCCCAGCCCAGCAGGAACGCGCGGCGCGGGGCGGTTCCCGAGACCAGGAACAGCAGGCCGGCCAGGCCCGCGACCGCGGCACCGGCATAATCCAGCGGGGCGAAGCCGAGAGTGGCAAGGGCGCCCAGCGCGGGCGCCGCGACAAGGCCGAGACGGCCCGCAAGAACGCTCAAGCAGTGCCCGGCATGCGCAATACGCGCAGCAGATGCACCTGCCGGCTGTCCGTGCGCAGCACCTGGATGCGCAGGTCGCCTGTCGTGATGGATTCACCGCGCTTGGGAATCCGTCCCATTCGATTGATCACCAGTCCGCCGATGGTGTCGGCGTCCGCATCCGCAAGCGTGCAGCCGAAATACCGGTTGAAATCCGCGAGTTCGGTACGCGCCTGGACGCGCCACGCGGCGGCGCCTTCGGCGTGGATGTTGTCGGCGGTGTCATCGAGGTCGTACTCGTCATCGATCTCGCCGACGATCTGTTCCAGCACGTCCTCGATGGTGACCAGGCCCGCCACGCCGCCGTACTCGTTGACGATGATGGCGATGTGATTGCGGTTGGCACGAAACTGCCTAAGCAGGTCGTTGAGACGCTTCGATTCTGGAACGAACACCGCCGGACGCAGGATCTCGCGGATGCGCAGCTCTTGGCCGGCATAGACCCGCAGCAGATCCTTGGCCAGGAGGATGCCGATGACGTCGTCGAGATTGCCGTCGATCACCGGAAAGCGCGAATGCCCGCTGCGCACTACGCGCGGCAGGAATTCGTCGGCCGGGGTCGCGATATCGATCACATCCATGCGACCGCGCGGCACCATGATGTCGCTCGCCGACAACTCGGAGGTCTGCAGCACGCCTTCGATCATGGCCAGCGCCTCCGCATCGAGGAGGTCGCGCTCGTGCGCCGAGTGCAGTAGCGTGATGAGTTGCTCGCGGTCCTCGGGCTCGCGCATCAGCAGTGCGGAGAGGCGCTCTAGCAGTCGGGGCTTAGCCTGGGCGGGGCGGGCGTCCATGTTGAACGGCGTCGCTGTTGTGGCGGGACCGAGGGGAATGGGCGGTAAGCCGGCCTGATCAGGCGGCGCGCCGCCGCACCGCTGGATCCGGCGACTCAGTCACCGCGTCTATGGTGTAAGGGTTGCAAAAGCCCAGAGTATCCAGGATTTCGACTTCGCGCGCCTCCATCGCCATAGTCTGCCGCGGTCGTTCGTGGTCGAAACCCAGGGCATGCAGGGCGCCGTGGACTGTCAGGTGCGCATAATGAGCGGGGAGCGGCTTGCCCTGCTCGCGCGCCTCGCGCGCCACTACCTGGGCGCACAGCACGATATCCGCCGCGAGCGGCGTACCGCCATAGGCGAAGGTCAGCACGTTGGTTGCATAGTCGCGTTTGCGGTAGTCGCGGTTGAGCGCGCGCGCCTCTGCCGTGTTGACCACGCGCAGCGTCACCGCCGCGTTCACCGGCAGGGCGGCGCTCAGCCAGCGCCGGAAGCGCGCCGGGCGCGGGATGCCCGGCAGCCTGCTGGCGATCTGGATTTGCGGCGCCGGCATGCCATTCAGCCGTTGCGGATGCGCGCGCCGCGCAACAGGGCGTCGGCGACGTCGGAGCGGCCGTCGGCCGGCCGGTTCGCGGTGTAGGCCTCGTAGGCGGCGACGATGCGCCCGACCAGCGGATGACGCACGACATCATCGGCGGTGAAATGCGTCATGGCAACGCCACGCACGCTAGCCAGCACCTCCTGCGCCTCGATCAACCCGCTCTTGCTGCCGCGCGGCAGGTCCACCTGGGTCGGGTCGCCCGTCACCACCGCCTTGGCCCCGAAGCCCATGCGCGTGAGGAACATCTTCATCTGCTCGGGCGTGGTGTTCTGGGCCTCGTCGAGAATGATGAAGGCATGATTGAGGGTTCGACCGCGCATGTAGGCCAGGGGCGCGATTTCGATGGCGCCCTTTTCGAACATCTTGCCCACCCGGTCGAACCCCATCAGATCGTAGAGTGCGTCGTACAGAGGGCGAAGATACGGGTCGACCTTCTGGGCCAGGTCCCCTGGCAGGAAGCCGAGACGCTCGCCCGCCTCCACCGCAGGGCGCACCAGCACGATGCGCTTGACGGCATCGCGTTCCAGCGCATCCACCGCGCAGGCCACCGCGAGATAGGTCTTGCCGGTGCCGGCAGGGCCGATGCCGAAAGTGACATCGTGGGCGAGAATGCTGTCTAGGTAGGCGCGCTGGTTCGGGGTGCGCCCGGCCAAGTCGCGTTTGCGCGTCATGAGCCGGGGCAGGTCGCCCTCGTCGGTCGCCGGATTGGCGCTGTCGACGATGCAAAGCTGCACCGCGTCCGGCTCGAGCGCGCTGTCGGCGCGCGCATACAGGTCTTCAAGCAGGTCCGACGCGCGCTCGATCGCGCCGGCGTCGCCGCGCACGGTCACGCGCTCGCCGCGACGCGTGATGGTGACATCGAGCGCCACTTCGAGCTGGCGCAGGTTGGCGTCGAGCGGGCCGCACAGGTTGGCCAGGCGCCGGTTGTCGGCCGGCTCGAAGCGGAGTTCCCGGGAGGGGCGCGGCAACGCTCGTGCCCCTCAGTTGACGGTGACGATCTCGCCGCGCAACGAATGCGGCAAGGCGGCCGTGATGGTGACGGCCGCAAGCGTGCCTATCAGGCGCGTGCTGCCGGGGAAATTGACGACGCGGTTGTTGGCGGTGCGGCCGCGCAGTTCGCTGGCATCCTTGCGGGCAGCCCCTTCGACCAGCACTTGCTCGACTTTGCCGACCATGGCGCGGCTGATGGCAAGCGCTTGCTCCTCGATGCGCGCCTGCAAGCGGGCCAAGCGGCGCTGCCGCACCTCGAGGGGCGTCTCGTCGCTCAGGTCCGCGGCCGGTGTGCCGGGACGGCGCGAATACAGGAAGCTGAACGCGCCGTCAAAGCCGATGTCCTCGATCAGTTGCATGGTGGCCGCGAAGTCGGCCTCGGTCTCGCCCGGGAAGCCGACGATGAAGTCGGTCGAAAGCGAAAGGTCCGGGCGTACCGCCCGCAGGCGGCGCACGATGGATTTGTACTCGAGCGCCGTGTAGCCGCGCTTCATCGCCGCGAGCACACGGTCGCTGCCGGCCTGCACGGGCAGGTGCAGTTGCGACACCAGTTTCGGGACGCGCGCGTATACGCCGATGAGGCGTTCGGTCATTTCCTTCGGATGCGAGGTGGTGTAGCGGATGCGCTCGATCCCGGGGATTTCCGCGACGTATTCGATGAGGAGCGCGAAATCGGCGATGTCGCCGTCCGCAGCAGCGCCGCGGTAGGCGTTGACGTTTTGTCCCAATAGCGTGACCTCGCGTACGCCCTGCTGCGCAAGCCCGGCGACCTCGGTGAGCACGCCGTCGAGGTCGCGCGATATCTCGGCGCCGCGCGTGTACGGCACCACGCAGAAGCTGCAGTACTTGGAGCACCCCTCCATGATGGAAACGAACGCAGTCACGCCGTCGCTGCGCGCGGCGGGCAGATTGTCGAACTTTTCGATTTCGGGAAAGGAAATGTCGACTTGCGGCCTGCCCGTGGCGCGGCGCTGGCGGATAAGTTCGGGCAGCCGGTGCAGGGTCTGCGGGCCGAACACCACATCGACGTAGGGCGCGCGCGCGACGATTGCCGCGCCTTCCTGGCTGGCGACGCAACCACCGACGCCGATGATGAGGGACGGATTCTGCTGCTTGAGCAGCCGCGCCCGGCCGAGATCGGAAAACACCTTTTCCTGCGCCTTTTCGCGCACCGAGCAGGTGTTGAAAAGGATCACGTCCGCCTCTTCCGGCGTAGCCGCCTTTTCAAGGGCATCGGAGGCGCCCAAAACGTCTGCCATCTTGTCCGAGTCGTACTCGTTCATCTGGCAGCCGAAGGTCTTGATGTAAAGCTTTTTCGGCATGGCGTGCAGGGAACCGTTGTTGAGCGGGGCTGCGAATCGAAGGATTAAGGTGGGCTTGCGCGGGCTCCGCTATTGCGGCTGCGCCGGGTCGGGGGCCGCGATTTCCTCGTCGGTCAGGATCCAGACGGACTGCACCAGCCCGGTGGTGGATTCAAGAAGGTACCTGACCCTGAAGGTGCCGCTGATCGCCCCATGCACCTGCAGGTAATTGTTGCGGTCGAAGATGCGCGCTCCGGGGCCAAGCCGCGCGGCACGGCCGTCGACCAGAACGTCCGGGCCGCCGCTGAAGGTGATGGTGGCGCGCTTCGCGGGCGCCGGGATCGCGACGATGCGCTGTGTCTGGGCGACCGCGTACTCGCCGCGAAGCACGCATAACAGGACAATCAACAGGCAAAAAGATTTAGTCATTGACTCCAAGTTTAACATTCGCAATGTGCTCCTCCGGTGCGGGATGAGCCCGGACCGGGAGCGTAAACATTCGGCAGGATGTGCGCTGCGGAACGTTCGAGACGAACGCTCGCTTGAATTGGTGGTGGCGATTCAGGGATTCGAACCCCGGACCCGCGGATTATGATTCCGTTCATTATACCATTTGTGAATATTTCGTTGCGTTGATACACTCGCCCCATTCCCTCTGAATTTGTCTCTGAAAAGGGGGTTGTCCGGGTGTCATGTGTTGATTTGAATTCGCCCGGATTTTGGAAACCGTCTTACACGAACCGTTACATGTAACGGGCTATGTAAGACTTTCTGGAGGGCGGCAAAATGGCAAAGGTGGCATTCACGGCGGGCCGGGTTGACGGGCACAAGTGCCCCGCAGGCAAGCCGCAGGCGTTTCTGTGGGACGCGACCGCGCCGGGGCTGGGCCTGCGCGTCACGGCAGCCGGGGCGAAGGCGTACATATTCCAGAGCGAATTTGAGGGCAAGTCCCTGCGTATGACCATCGGCAGCCCCGATGCGTGGAGCATTCCCCAGGCCCAGGAAAAGGCCCGCGAACTGCAACGCACGATTGACCAGGGCCGCGACCCGCGCTTAGTGAAGGCGGAAGTAACCGCAGCCGATGTGGCAAAGCGGGAAGCGGAAATCAATGACGTTGTAACCGTGGCCGAAGTGTGGGCGGCGTATCTGGCCGACCGCCGCCCGCATTGGGGCGACCGCCACTATCAAGACCATGTGAAAAAGGCGAAGGCCGGGGGGGAGAAAGCCAAGCGCGGAACCCGTGGCCGTGGTGTGACCGTGGCCGGGCCGCTCTATCCCCTGATGGCGTTGAAGCTGCGCGACCTTGACGCGGATACCGTTGAGGCGTGGGCAAAGCGCCAAGCCAGTGACCGCCCGACATCTGCCCGCCTTGCATGGCGTTTGTTGAAAGGCTTCCTGACGTGGTGCAGTGAGCAAAAGCCATATGCGCATCTCGTCCCAGCGAAAAATCCTGCCAAGACCAAAAAGAGCCGCGAGGCGCTGGGTAAGCCTGTCCCCAAGCAGGACGTATTGCAACGCGAACAGCTAGCGCCGTGGTTCGATGCCGTGAGCAAGATTGAAAACCCGGTGATTGCGGCATACCTGCGTGTGCTGCTGCTTACCGGAGCCCGTCCCGGCGAAGTCGTTCAGTTGAAATGGAGCGACATCAATCGCAAATGGAAAGGCATCACGATTCGTGACAAGGTGGAAGGCGAGCGCATCATTCCGCTAACGCCATATATCGCGCACTTGCTGGATGCGCTGCCGAAACGTAATGAGTGGGTGTTTTCCGGTGGCAGGGTTGAAGTATTGAAACCGGCGCAGGCCAAAGCCCCGAAGAAAGGAGCAGAACCGAAGCCACGCCCCGCCGCGCCCATTTCGCGCCCCCAGTGGCCCCATGCGCTCGCGTGCAAGGCTGCCGGTATCGAGGGCCTGACGTTGCACGGGTTGCGCCGCTCGTTCGCAAGTCTGACTGAATGGGTGGAGGTTCCCGCCGGGGTGGTGGCGCAAATCATGGGACACAAGCCCAGTGCGACCGCCGAAAAGCACTACAAGATTCGTCCGCTGGAACTGCTGCGTATGCACCACGAAAAAATCGAGGCGTGGGTGCTGGAGCAAGCCGGTGTTCGATTTTCAAATAAGAACATCAATCTGACGTTGGTAAGCACAAATGCGTAGACGAAGGGGGCCCCGGCCATCTTGCAATCTTCGTATTGGTTCATTTGAATGGCTACAGGCGAAACTGCGAGAGGCAACCGTAGATGAAGGGACCTTCCAAGTTTCACTTGACCTCGCCAAGACTTTGGGTGCGAGTGGCCGTCAAATAGAAATAATCAAAAAGCAATATGTGTGGTTCAGGCTCGGCGGAAAGAATTTGCTGGACATAGATGCTTAGCGTTTCGCCCTGGCCTACCTTTAGCGGGGGAAAAGTCGGAACCTTCACCGACCTGGCCGGGGCTCCCCATGAAGGCAGCACTTGAAGGGGTGCCGTATGGATTCCAAAGAGGACAAAGCGAGGCGGGCGCGGGCAGCCGCAGCAAAGAAGGCCGCCAGCGTTAACGTACCGAGGCGGGGTTTTTCGCCTCATGCCGAATCTGAGAAAAAGCCATCAACCAGTGCCGACTGGTCGTTCTGGGGCAAGAAGCGCGAGGCGCTGGCATGGGAGGCATGCGCACTCTCGTTCAATCTTAACCCCGATAGGTTAGAGCCGCTGCGGGATGGGTGGATGGCGGGACCGGGCGCCGGGCCGTTGTTTGAGCCCCGCAGTTTCCCATCTAAGGCGACCGCTGATGAATTTGGTAAGCGCCTGCGCCTGCTGGGAGACTATGTTTACGACCGGGAATATTTTGACCTGCTAGTCGCGGGTGAGAGTGCCGGGCGATGCAAGATTCGATTGTGGCAATTCGCAGCATGGTGCGAACGCATGGAGTTTGACGACCTGCCGCCTGAACTCTTGCGGTTGACCCGCGATTCCGCGTCATCGGAGCAGAAGAGCAAAGGCTCAGGGATGGCAGTCAATTCGCATCCGGTTACCAGTGGGGCGGTCGGTGTGAATTCCTCTTCAACGGCGGCTAGCAATGGCGATTGGCGGGACAAGGCCCGTGAGATTGCTGATGAATTTTTCGACCGCGACACCGCGGGCGGAACGCGAGATGCGTTGCTTACTAAAAAGGCGCGGGGCGAGTATGGGGGCTATGCCGCTCGCGTGATGGACGAAATGCAAAAGCGTGAAATACATGGGCCCAGAGGGCGCATTGACAATCCGCGAACGATTGCGCGGGAAGCCTTGCAGGGTGATAAGTGGTGGTCTCGCAAGCCCAAGTAGGCGACGGGGAAGCGGGAATTGCGGGGATTTGCGACGGGGAATTTTCTCCCGTTGATTACCGCTTAGAAATGCTTGTTGGGTCAATGGTTTAGCGATTGCGTGAATTGCTTGGCGGGGATTTTTCCCGGCAATGAAGTGCGTTGTGGATTAACTGGCCTGAGGGCCGAAGGAAACCACGATGCCTATGCAAGTCACGTTCCCGCCGCTTGAACATGAAACCCGCCCCGCAGTAGAAACGGCAGCCGCCGCGCACTACCTGCTCCGGCAGCCACAAACCCTGCGCATCTGGGCGTGTCATGAGAATGGCCCTATCCGCCCGATTCGCATCAATGGCCGCCTTGCGTGGCCCGTAGCGGAAATCCGCCGCCTTGTGTCGGGGGTGGCGCAATGAAAAAAGCCCCGCGAGTTTCTCAGGCGCACGGGGCTTCGGCAGAGCAGTTGACCTTGCTGCCGCCGCCGCCATTTTCTCCCAGTTGGCCCAAGCGTGGAAGCCTGCCCGACCGTGCGCTTAAGGCGCTCATGGATGGCAGGTTGATTGACCACGAAGATTTCATCGAGTCCGCGAGTAGCTGGAGGCTGGCAGCCGCCATATTCACGCTGCGCACGCTGGGCTGGCCGGTGGAGACCATTGAAATCCCCAGCCCGACCGAGCCGTGTCCCCGCCGCGTTATTGCGTTGTACAAGCTGGAGTCGAAATACACGGCGCAGGCGCTCGCTATTGCGGGAGGGGCTGCCCATGCTTAACGAAATCGACCGCGCCCGCGAGGCGTTGTTTTCAATCCCTCCGGACTGCGACCGCGACACATGGGTGAAGCTGCTCATGGCTGCGAATGATGCCGGGCTGGATTTCGAGACTGTCAACGATTGGAGTGCAGGGGCCGGAAACTACCAGGGCGAGCGCGACGTTCAAGCCGTGTGGCGGAGCATCAAGCCGGGTGGCAGGGTAACCGTCAAGTCGCTATTCAAGGCTGCCGCCGAGCATGGTTATCGACTGCGCAGCAAAGAGCCTGCCGAAGGCCCCAGGAAGCCCGCACAGGCCCCAAAGAAGTCGCGCCCGGGGGAGGGTGCCATCGAGGTGTGGAACCGCTGCCAAGAGGTCACACATGGGCATCCGTACATCAAAGCGAAGGCGGGCAATCCCAAGGGGGTGCGCGTGGTTTCTGATGGCGACCCGCTGGTTATTCGTGGCGAGCGTGTGGCGGGATGGTTGGCCGTGCCGGTGTGCAGTTTTGACGGGACTTTGTTGAGCCTGCAATTCATCGCCACGCCGGACGTAGCTGCGAATCTGAAAGCGAACGGCAAGCCCGGCAAGCTGAACCTGCCCGGCAGCATGGGCGGGGTGTTTATCGTCGGCAAGCTGGAGGCGGGCGGTACGGTGTACTTCGTGGAAGGCATCGGTGCTGCGTGGGCAATCCAGAAGGCAAACGGCGGTGCTGCCGTGGTGTGTTTCGGTGCGGGCAACATGCGGAGCCGGGCAGTCGAATTGCGCGAGCGCGACCCTGCCGCCACGCTGGTGATTGTTCCTGATGTAGGCAAAGAGGCACAGGCCGATGCCATCGCCCGGGAGGTGAGGGGATGTGTGGTGCGGATGCCCGAGGGCTGGCCCCAGAACAGCGACGTTAACGACATGGGCTTGCGCGACGGGTTCCCCGCGCTGGAGGCGCTGCTCGCGACCGCCAAGGCGCCGCCGGAACCGGAGCCGCGTTACAAGCTGCTGGGGGCTGCCGAATTGCGCGACCTTCCGCCGCTCGCGTGGCGCATTCGCGGTGTGCTGCCCGCCGCCGGGCTGGCGAGCATGTACGGGCCCAGTGCATCGGGGAAGTCGTTTCTCGCGTTGGACATGGCCGCCGCCATCGCATCGGGCCGTCCGTGGTTCGACCGCCGCACGATGGCCGCCCCGGTGGTGTATTGCGCACTGGAGGGTGAAGCGGGTTTTCGCCTGCGCGTGGCCGCGTGGGAGGCCGTCAACGGGGAGCCGCTGCCGCCGGGCCTGCGCATGATGTTGCAGCCGTTCAAGTTGACGGAGCCGCAAGACGTGCAAGACCTGGCCGCCGCCGTGCTGCGCATGGGGGGCGGGGCCGTGACCATCCTTGACACGCTGAACCGGGCCGCCCCGACCGCCGATGAAAATTCATCCAAGGACATGGGCGCGATTCTGGAGGCGTGCAAGGCGCTCCAAGCGATGACCGGCGGGCTGGTGGTGGTGGTTCACCATACCGGCAAAGATGCGACCAAGGGCCTGCGCGGGCATTCGTCATTGTTCGCTGCATTGGATGCCGCCATCGAGGTGTCGCGCACGGGCGACCGCCGCGAATGGCTGGTGGCGAAAGCCAAGGATGGGCAAGACGGGGAGGCGCAGCCGTTCAAGTTGCGGGTGGTGGAACTGGGTAACGATGACGATGGCGAGCCCGTGACTTCGTGCGTGGTGGCGCGGGACATGGCGGGGTCCGACATCAAGCGGGTGAAGCTGCCCCAGGGCGGGAATCAGCGGGTGGTGTGGGATGCGCTGGGGCCGCTGTTCAAGGCCGGTGTGTTCGGCAAGCCGGGCGCCCCGCCGAATCGCCCGTGCATCGAGCTGGAGGCGGCCATAACCGCCGCCGCGCCGCGCCTGATGGTGGAGGCCGACCGCCGCACCGAGCGCACCAGAGCAGCAATCACGGGGCTGGTAACGCGGGGCCTGATGGGTTGTAACGATGGGTGGTTGTGGTGCGTGTGACTCCCCGAAATTCCCCGAAAACCCCGAATTCGGGAAAAGCCGGGCCCGAAAATCCCCGCTCCCCCTATAGGGGGGGCGAGATTTCGGGGAAAGTTTCCGGGACGGGTGCGGTGTGTGATTTGTTTGGTCTGGAGCGCGAAGCCCCGAGGCGAAACGACCGCAAGGAAGCTGCCGCGCTGGCGGAGGTTCTGCAAGCCCTGCGCGGCCACACTGCGGTGGCGTGGTGCGAGCGCATGAACAGCGGGGCGGCGCGGATGGGCTCGCGTTTCGTTCGGTTCGGCTGGCCGGGCTGCCCTGATGTGCTGGGGCAGTTGAAAGATGGCCGCCTGCTAGGGGTAGAGGTAAAGGCCCCGACCGGCAGGCTCAGGCCGGAACAGCGCGAGTTTCTGGGGCGCATTCGGGATGCCGGTGGCGTTGCTTTCGTGGCCCTGGACTGCCGCGATGTTTGGCGAGAACTTGGCGATGCGTGAGTGCTGGCGAGCCCGTGCCGTGCGCTGGGTGCAAGCCGTTCATCGAGCCGCCTACAGCGAACCCGTGCGCGTGGCCGTCCATCTGGGGCACGGGGCCTTGATTGAATGCTGGATTTGCCTGTTGATTTCGTATTCCGTGGGAGGTTGATATGCCGCGAGGTGGAAGCCGGTACGGGGCGGGGCGGCCGGGATGGAGAGGTAAGGCCGAGCAATGCTTGCCGCTCGATGTGCGCAAGATGCACCGCGCTGGTGTGCTGCGGCAGGGGTATACCGGGGGGTGGCATTGGACAAACAACTACACGGGCGAGTCTGTGGCAAACATCGGCTTTACCATCGCCCCCAGCGGGGTGCTGCTGCGCTACAGTGTCAATGGCGATTCGCGCAGTCAGTATGTGCGGCTGGCGCATACGGGCTGCCATTTTGGCGGGGTGCGCCCTTGGTTCATTTGCCCGATACAGGGCGAGCGAGTGGCGGTGCTGTACATGCGCGGGGGGCGGTTCGCCTGTCGCCGCTGCAATCGCATCGCCTACATGAGCCAGTCAGAGGGCTTTATCGGCCGGGTATGGCGCAAGCAAGACAAGGTCGAGCGCCGCCTGGGTGAGGACTGGGAGCGCCCCAAGGGCATGCACAGGGCGACCCATGAGCGCCTGCTGGGCATCCTTGAGAAATGCGAGACCGTGCGGGACTATGCGCTGGTGCAAGCGTTGGAGCGAATGGGCTTGACGTTCTAGGCGGAGCGCCGCCCTTTGTGGCGCGCGGCGAATCCGACCAAACACAAGCCCGCAAGCATCATTGCGTAGGTCTCGGGCTCGGGGACAGGGGTCAGTAGGAAGGCGTGTTCAAAGCCGGAAATGCTGTTGCTTGCGGTTCCTACAATCCAGCCGCTCGCGTTGATACCTTTGGCGTCCTGCAATATCCATCCAGCACTAACCGCGCTGGCATCAAGGAGGGTGTTCAGGTCGGTGATTACCGTGCCATTCCAAAGCGTAGCGTGCTGGGCGGCATTGCCCGCGGTAAAGGAATTTCCCACGACCAGACCAGCATTGTTGATGCTGTTGGCGTAGCTGATTGTGCCGCCCAATGTGCCAAGGTCGGTGGCAACAGTGCCATTCCAAAGCGTGGCGCGGGAGATTGTGTTTCCCGTAGTGCTTGAAAATCCCACAACCTGCCCGACGTCATTAATACCGTTAGCGACACTCGAATAGCTGAATGAGCCGCCAAGTGTGCCGAGGTCGGTCGCAATCGTGCCATTCCAAATCGTGGCACGACTCGCGCTGCTTGCGGTGCTGAAAGTTGCCCAACCGGCTACTTGACCGCCACTATTTATTGCGTTTGCGCCGCTGTGGGCCCCGCCCAAAGTGCCGAGGTCGGTCGGCGTGGTTCCGTTCCAAAGCACGGCACGTTGGGCGACGTTCCCGACTGTCAAGGAATAACCAACTATCTGCCCGGAATTGTTGATACCGCTCGCGCCGCTTATCGTGCCCCCCAAGGTAGTAAGGACGGTCGCTGTTGTTCCGTTCCAAACTGTGGCTTTCTGGTTGCCATTTCCTGCAACGTCGGTAAAGCCAACAACCTGACCAGCACTGTTGATTGCGAAGGCACGACTCAATGTTCCGCTCGCGCCGCCAAGGTCGGTAATTGTGGAGCCGTTCCAAAGAGCGGCGCGTAAATCAGTTACAACGCCCGGATAAGAAAGTCCTACAACCTGCCCAACATCGTTGATGCCGTTGGCTTGGCTGTTGGTGTGACCTGGCAATGCGCCGAGGTCGGTAAAAGTATATGGGGCTGCGTTTGCTTGGGAAGTCAGGCTTCCTAAAGCTAAGGAAAGTGCGGCGTAGGCTGCCAGTCGTGCTATTTGTGTACAAGACATTCCGCGCCCCTATTGCCGTAAAACACATCCCGCGCATATCGCAGGTGCGTTACCGAACAAATAGGTTAGCTGAAAGCGATTCCGAATGCGCGTCAACATTAGTCAACTGACGCATATTTCTTGCTGGGGTCTTGGCGTCGATTCCCGAAATCGTCTTACACCTGCCGTTACATGGCCGCGATTTGGCAAAAATGGGCCAGCGGAAAATTCACGCTAACCCATTGATTTTATTCTGGTGGCGATTCAGGGATTCGAACCCCGGACCCGCGGATTATGATTCCGTTGCTCTAACCGACTGAGCTAAATCGCCAAGGCCCGCGAGATTTCGCGAGGCGGCGGATTATGGCCGATGGTCCGAGCCCTGTCAAACCGTCCGTACCTGTGCGCGGCACGGTCGCGGATCATGCGATGTTTCACGCGACGCCACGGGACCAGCGCGGCAAAGTAAGCATTTATTTAATCAAATCAAGGACTAATTGCGAAGATTTCCATGTGCAATGCACAATTTCTTGAGTATCATCGAGGGAGTTCATAAATTGCGCGGCCAGGAAGCGATGCCGTGCCCAGCGGTTGTCTGGCGCCGCGGGGCAGTCCGCCTAACCTGACCCCGGGGAAATCGTACGATGAAGATTTGTGTGGTGGGCGCCGGCTCGATCGGCGGGCTGCTGGGCGTGAAGCTGTCATTGGCAGGTCATGACGTCACCCTGATCGCGCGCGGCGCGAACCTCGCGGCCATCAAGGCCAACGGCATGGCCTTGCAAATGCACGATGGGCAAGAGTTCGTTGCGCGCGATGTGCGCGCGACCGACCGCATCGCCGAGGCCGGCCCTCAGGACATCGTGATCCTCGGGATGAAGGCACACCAGGTCGAACCCGTGGTGGACGATCTGGCTGCGCTGTACCACGACGATACGGTCATTCTGCCGATGCAGAACGGCATTCCCTGGTGGTACTTCCAGCGTCACGGCGGCCTGCATGACGGCAAGACCGTCGCATCGGTCGACCCGACAGGGCGCATCGCGGCGGCGATCGATCCGCGGCGCCTGATCGGCTGCGTGGTCTATCCCGCGGCCGAGATTGCCGCGCCCGGCGTGATCCGGCATATCGAGGGCGAGCGCTTTCCGGTGGGCGAACTCGACGCTTCGATGGGCGGTCTGGAAAGCGAGCGCGTCAAGCGGGTGGCCGAAACTCTCGTCGCGGCCGGTTTCAAGTCGCCAGTACTGCCTTCGATCCGCTCCGAGATCTGGCTCAAGCTGTGGGGCAACCTCACCTTCAACCCGATCTCCGCGCTTACCCACTCGACGCTGGTCGACATATGCCAGTACCCGCTCACCCGCGAGCTGGCGCGCAAGATGATGAAGGAGGCCGAAGAAGTCGCCGCCAAGCTAGGCGTGGCGTTTCGCGTCGACATCGACCGCCGCATCGCCGGCGCGGAGAAGGTCGGTAAGCACAAAACTTCCATGCTGCAGGATATCGAAGCCGGTCGGGATCCCGAGATCGACGCCCTTGTTGGCGCGGTCATCGAATTGGGCAACACGGTCAATGTCTCGGTGGCGCACATCGAGGCGGTCTACGCCATGGTCAAGTTGCTCGGCCGCACCATGAAGGAAGAGAAGGTCTACGTGCGGGCGCATCCGATAGTGTGAGCCCGCGGCAGCCCATGCCTGCCCGGTAATGCCAAGGTGCGTCCGGCCCGCCACGTCAAGTTAACGCGCTACCTTCTTCTTCCGCAGTAAGCTTTGCAACATGAGATACGACGTCGCGATCATTGGCGCCGGGCCCTCCGGCATGGCGCTCGGCGTGGCGCTTTCCCAGGCGGGCCGGCGGGTGGTCGTGCTCGATGCGCTCCCCGCGCCCGCGCTTGCCGCCTCGCCGGCAGGCGAGTTCGATGCGCGCGTCTATGCCATCAGTCCGGCATCGGCCGCCTGGCTCGCGCAATCCCGGGTGTGGGGCGCGCTCGACCCGTCGCGCGTGGCGCCGGTCTACGACATGCAGGTCTACGGCGACCAGTCGAAGACGCTCGTGCCCGGGCTTGACCTGTCCGCCTACAGGGCCGGCGTAGGCGCGCTTTGCACCATCGTTGAAGAGCGCGAACTGGCCCGCGTCCTCGCCGCCGCGGCCCGCTTTTCCGCCTCCCTCGAAGTATTGCGGCCCGTGCAAGTGGCCGCGGTCGCCACGGTGGATGACGAGGCTCGCATCACCCTTGCCGATGGCCGGATCGTCGGCGCGCAGCTTCTGGTGGGCGCCGACGGCGCGCGCTCGCAAGTCAGGGCATGGGCAGGCATCGAGGTCCAGAGCTTCGACTATGGGCAAAGCGCCGTGGTGGCGAACTTCGATTGCGAGAAGCCGCATCACAATACCGCCTCGCAATGGTTTCGCGTCGAGCAAGACGGCGCTGGCGGCATCCTGGCCTGGCTGCCGCTGCCCGGCGACCGCCTGTCCATGGTGTGGTCGGTCAGCACGACCTTCGCCGAAAGCCTGCTGGGGCTGGATCGTGAAACCCTTGCGGAGCGCGTGGCGCGGGCCGGCATGTACAAGCACGGGCGCCTGGCCTGCAGCGGCGTCCCCGCCGCGTTCCCCTTGCGCAACCAACGCGCCGGGCGGCTGATCGGACAGCGCACGGCGCTGGTGGCCGATGCCGCGCATGTCCTGCACCCGCTGGCCGGTCAGGGGCTCAACCTCGGGTTCGGGGATTGTGCCGGTCTGAGCGCTGCGCTGGCCGGGGTGCGCGATTGCGGCGACCCGCTCGCGCTGCGTGCCTACGAGCGCGGCCGCAAGGCGGCCCTGCTGGAAATGCACGCCGTCACGCACGGCCTGGCGCGGCTTTTCGCGCTCGACCACCCGCTGGCACGCGGCCTGCGCAACTTCGGATTGAACCTTGCCGGCCGCCTCCCGGGACTGCCCCGGATGATCGTTCGCGGCGCGATTCGCGCATAATGCTCGGCAGCACGCAGGTTCTTCCCACCAACCATCCGCGAGCTTGTCGAACCAGGGGCATCCCATGAGCAGATTTTTCGCGCGCACCGCCGCCTGCCTGGCGTTGTTGATCTCCGCGTCGGCCTACGCCCAGGAGTCCGCCAAGGAGCCGCCCCGGCTTGGTGGTCCGGAAGCCAACATAAAGCGGGTGCTGGAGTCGCGCATGCGGCCCGGCACCGTCATCGACGGCGTCACTCGCACGCCGTTTTTCGGCCTGTTTGAAGTGCGGGTCGGCGGCGAGGTGATCTATACCGACGAGCGGGTGACCTACCTGTTCCATGGCAACGTTCTCGACGGCAAGACCATGGAAAATCTTACCCAGGAGCGCATCGACAAGCTCTCCGCCATCCGATTCGATGACCTGCCCTTGGCATCCAGCATCAGGCAGGTCAACGGCAGCGGCAAGCGCAGGCTGGCCTACTTTGCCGACCCGAACTGCGGCTACTGCAAGAAGTTCGAGCGTGAAACGCTGGCCAGGATTCCCGATACGACCATCCACATCTTTCTCTACCCCATCCTGTCGCCTGATTCGGTGGCCAAGTCCAAGGCGGTCTGGTGTTCCGCCGACAAGCTCAAGTCATGGAACGACTGGATGATGAAGGGCCAGGTGCCCTCCTCACCGGGCACCTGCGACAACCCGATCGAGAGCCTGCAGGCGCTCGGCCAGAAAATGCGCGTCAACGCCACGCCCACCATATTCCTTTCCAACGGCCGCCGCATCCCGGGCGCCATCTCGCTCGCGCAACTGGAAGCAGCGGTCAACGAAGCCGCCAAGTAGTCCGAACATGACCCAGGATGAGCTCAAGGCCGCCGTCGCGCGCGAGGCGGTCAAGCATGTCGTGCCGGACGCCATCATAGGCGTGGGTACCGGGTCCACTGCCAACCTGTTCATCGACGAACTGGCGAAGATGCGCGATCGCATCCAGGGTGCGGTGGCGAGTTCGGTGCGCAGCGCCGAGCGGCTGGCCGGCCACGGCATCCGCGTCCTCGACCTCAACGACGTCGACGACATTCCGGTCTATGTGGATGGCGCCGACGAAGTCACCGCGGGGCTCGCGATGATCAAGGGGGGCGGCGGTGCGCTCACCCGCGAAAAGATCGTCGCGGCCGTGGCCCGGCGTTTCGTGTGCATAGCCGATGAAAGCAAACTGGTGGACCGGCTTGGCAGGTTTCCGCTGCCGGTGGAAGTCATCCCCATGGCCCGCGCCCATGTCGCCCGGGCCCTTGTCGCCATGGGCGGCCGGCCCGTGCTGCGCGCCGGCTTCGTCACCGACAACGGCAACCAGATCCTCGACGTGTCCGGGCTGGTCATCTCCGACCCGGCGGCGGTGGAGACCGAGATCAACCAGATCACCGGGGTGGTGACCGTCGGCCTGTTCGCGCGCCGCGGGGCGGATGTCCTGCTGCTCGGCACCAGCGGGGGCGTCAGGACCCTGCGCGCGGCCTAGCGCCCGCGCGCGGCCCGCCGGTCAGGAAGCGGGCGGCACGTAGCCAGAGGCGGCGTCGGCGCTGCCCTCGAAGAGGAACTTCTCGGCCTGCTCCATCAGGTACTTGCGGGCGCGCGGGTCTGCGCCGGAGAGGCGGTTCTCGTTGATCAGCATGGTCTGGTGCTTGAGCCACATGCCCCAGGCCTCCTTCGAGATGCTTTCCCAAACCTTCTTGCCAAGGTCGCCCGGATACGGGGGGAAATCGAGGCCTTCCCCTTCGCGGCCGAGCTTGATGCATTGAACTATCCGAGCCATGTCTTGCACTCCAGAAAAAACGGAAATTGAAAATCCGTAGTTTACGCGGCGTGGCGCGCTCCCCGGCCGGGGGCTTCAGAGTTTCTTGAGGAAGATCTTGGATTGGCGCTGGAAGTTGTAGAGCTTCTGCCGCGCCTCGGGCAACTCGTCCAGGCTGCCCTCGACGAAGCCGTGCTCGATGAACCAGTGCGCGGTACGCGTGGTCAGCACGAACAGCCGCTTGATGCGGTTCTGGCGCGCCTTGGCTTCCATGCGCGAGAGCAATTGCTCGCCGTAGTTGCGGCCGCGATATCCGGGGGACACCACGAAGCAGGCCATTTCCGCAAGGCCCTCGCGGTTGAAGGGGTAGAGCGCCGCGCAACCGGCGATCACGCCGTCATGGTCGATCACGCTGAATTGCCCGATCTCGGCCTCGAGCTTCTCTCGTCCGCGCCGTACCAGTGTGCCATCTGCCTCCAGCGGTTCGATCAGCTTGAGCACACCGCCCACGTCATCGATGGTGGCATCGCGCAAGGTCTCCAGGCCGGCCTCGGTGATCATCGTGCCGATGCCGCCGTAGGAGAACAACTCCATCAGCAGCGCGCCGTCGGTCTCGCGCGGGATCAGGTGGGTGCGGGCCACCCCTCCCTTGGAGGCGCGCACCGCAGCGTCGAGGGCGCGCAGGGTGTCTTCGCTCATGCCGGAGAGTTCGGGCGACTGGGCGGCCGCCTTGAACAGCATTTCCGCCTCGGCCGCGGCCAGTTCGCGGGAGATCTCCTGGGCGCGTGCACGCTTGGTTTTGGGTCCGGGCAGGGGCGGGAGCCCGGCCGCGTCGATCAGGAAAATCAGCTTTTCCGCGTCGAGAGCGATGGCCACGCTGGCGGCGACATCCTCCATCATCAGGTTGAAGGCCTCGCCCGTGGGCGAGTAGCCGATCGGTGTCAGGAGCACGATGTCGCCGTTGTCGAGCGCATGATGGATGGTCTCGGCATCGATGTCGCGCACGTTGCCGGAGAACTGGAAGTCCAACCCCTCGATCACACCCACCGGCTGGGCGGTGATGAGGCTGCCGCTCATCAGGCGGACGCCCTCCGATTGCGCCATCGGCGTGTTCGGCAGCCCGAAGGAAAAGCGCTGCTCGAATTCGATGCGCAGGCGCCCCACCGCCTCCTTGACGCAGTCCATCGCCTTCGGGTGGGTGACGCGCAAGCCGTGATGGAATTCGGTGCTCAGGCCGCGTGCGGTCAGGGCGGCGTTGATCTGCGGGCGCGAACCGCACACGATCACGACGCGGATGCCGATCGAGGTCAGCAGGTTGATGTCCTGAGTGAGCGACTCGACCTGGCCGGATTCGACGATCTCGCCGCCGAAGGCGATGACGAAGGTCTTGCCGCGAAACGCATGCAGCCACGGCGCGGCCGAGCGGAACCAGGTGACGAAGTCGGCAGTGTGATGCGGACGGATGGGCGGCGGCACGATGGTGTTCCAGCGGCGTGGGAAGCACTTCATTTTATATGCCAGCCGACGGCGCGGGCAGGCGGCTTTCGCCGCGCGATGTCGCGGGTAAGGCGCGCGCCCCACGCTCGGCTAGAATCCGCGCCCTATGTCGCGCTCCCCGTCGTTTTCAGCCGCGCAGCAGGCCGCGCGCGCCGCGCGCCTGCCGGCGATCACCTTCCCCGAGGAACTGCCGGTCTCGGCCCGGCGCGGCGACGTGGCGGCCGCCATCCGCGCGCATCAGGTCGTGATCGTCTGCGGCGAAACCGGCTCCGGCAAGACCACGCAGCTGCCCAAGATATGCCTCGAGCTCGGGCGCGGCATCGCCGGGCTGATCGGCCATACCCAGCCCCGGCGCATCGCCGCGCGGGCGACGGCGGCGCGCATCGCGCAGGAAATGGGCACCGAGCTCGGCGCGGCGGTGGGCTACAAGATCCGCTTCAACGAGAAGGTCGGCCGCGATTCCTATATCAAGCTCATGACCGACGGCATCCTGCTGGCGGAAACCCAGGGCGACCCGGACCTCAGGGCCTACGACACCCTCATCATCGACGAGGCGCACGAGCGCTCGCTCAACATCGATTTTCTGCTCGGCTACCTCAAGCAACTGCTGCCGCGCCGCCCGGACCTGAAGGTGATCGTCACCTCCGCGACCATCGACGCCGACCGCTTTGCGCGCCACTTCGAGTCCGCCCGCGGTCCGGCCCCGGTGATCGAGGTGTCGGGCCGCCTGTATCCGGTCGAGGTGCGCTACCGTCCGGTGCGCCACCCCGACATGGCTGAGGACGACGAACGCGACATCGAGGATGCCATCATCGATGCCGTCGATGAATGCGCGCTTGCCGGGCGCGGCGATATCCTGATCTTCCTGCCTGGCGAGCGCGAGATTCGCGACACCGCCGAATTGCTCACCCGCCATGCCACCGGCTCCCGTACGCCGCTGGAGATCCTGCCGCTCTACGCGCGCCTCTCCGCCCAGGATCAGGAGCGCATCTTCAGGCCGGGCGGCAACCTGCGGCGCGTGGTCCTGGCCACCAATGTGGCCGAGACCTCCCTGACGGTGCCGGGCATTCGCTTCGTGATCGACACCGGCCTGGCGCGCGTGAAGCGCTACAGCTATCGCAACAAGGTCGAACAGCTGCAGGTGGAAAAGGTGTCGCAGGCGGCGGCCAACCAGCGTGCCGGGCGGTGCGGGCGGGTGGCCGCCGGCATCTGCATCCGCCTCTACGACGAGGCCGATTATGCGGCTCGCGCCCGCTTCACCGACCCCGAGATCCTGCGTTCCTCGCTGGCCTCGGTGATCCTGCGCATGAAGTCGCTCAAGCTGGCCGAGATCGAGGCGTTTCCTTTCCTCGAAGCACCCCCGCCCAAGGCGATCGCCGACGGTTACCAACTGCTGCAGGAACTGGGCGCCCTCGCCGAAGACAACCTGCTCACGCCCACCGGACAGGAACTCTCGCGCCTGCCGCTCGACCCGCGCATCGGGCGCATGATCCTGGGCGGGCGCGACCGCCAGGCCCTGGCCGAGGTGCTCATCATCGCCTCCGCGCTGTCGGTGCAGGATCCGCGCGACCGGCCGCTCGAGCGCCAGGCCGCCGCAGACCAGGCGCATGCGCGCTTCAGGGACGAGAAGTCGGAATTCGCCGGCTACCTCAAGCTGTGGGCGTTTTTCGAGGAAGCGCGCGACGAACTCACCAATCGCAAGCTCGCCGCGGCCTGCCAGAAGAATTTCCTCTCGGTGCGCCGCATGCGCGAGTGGCGCGATGTGCACAGTCAACTGGTGCAGCTTGCGGAAGAGCAGGGCTGGCGCATCAGCGACAAGCTGGCCAACCATGAGCAGATCCATCGCGCACTGCTCACCGGCCTGTTGGGCAACATCGGCTTGAAGAGCGATGCCGAGGCGCATTACCTGGGTGCGCGCGGCATCCGCTTCTATCCGCATCCCGGCTCCTCGCTCGGCCGCAAGGCCGGCAAGTGGGTGATGGCCGCCGAACTGGTCGAGACCACGCGCCTGTATGCGCGCACGCTTGCCAATATCGACCCGCAATGGCTGGAGGAGGCCGGGGCGCACCTGCTCAAGCGTTCCTGGCACGATCCGCGCTGGGAGAAGAACGCCACCCGGCCGATGGCGCTGGAGCGCGCCACGCTGTACGGCATCCCGGTCTACACCCAGCGGCGCGTCGAGTATGCGAAGGTGGACCCCAGGCATGCGCGCGAGTTGTTCATACGCGGCGCGCTGGTGGCGGGCGAATTCGAGACCCGCGCGCCGTTCTTCGCGCACAACCAGCGTTTGACCCGTGAGATCGAGGAACTGGAGCACAAGTCGCGCCGCCCCGACGTGCTGGTCGACGATGAGCTGATCTACGCTTTCTATGACGCGGTGATCCCGCCGCGGGTGGTCGACGGCACCACTTTCGAGATCTGGCGCAAGGAAGCCGAGCGTGCCGATGCGCGCCTGCTTTTTCTCAAGCGCGACGACCTCATGCGCCACGAGGCGGCCGGCATCACCACCGATCTGTTTCCGAAAAAGGCGCGCCTGTCGGCCGGGCCGATCGAATTCGCCTTCTCCTACCATTTCGAACCCGGTTCGCCGCGCGACGGCCTCACGGCCACCGTGCCGCTGGCCGCGCTCAACCAGGTCGATGCGGATCGCTGCGACTGGCTGGTGCCGGGCATGCGCAAGGAAAAGACGCTGGCGCTGCTGAAGTCTTTGCCGCAGAAGCTCAGGCGCGGCTGTGTGCCCCTGCCCGAGTTTGCCGCCGGCTTCGCAGCCGCACACTCCGGCGAGGCGGTGCCGGCCGGCACCATGCCGGCCACGCTGGGGCGCTGGATCCGCGAGAAGACTGCCGTTGTCGTGCCGGCGGACGCGTTCAAGCTCGAGACCGTACCGGCCCATCTGGTGATGAACTTCAAGGTGGTCGACGAGCATGGTCGCCAGCTCGACATGGGGCGCAACCTCGTGCAGCTGCGTGCCGCGCATGCCGAGAGGGCGACGGCAAGCTTTGCGAACACCGCGCGCGCGAAACTCGGCGGCGGCGCAGTCCCCGTGGGCGGGGCGGCCCGCCCCGACACGAAAAGCGCCACGTCGCCCGGGCGTGTTCTTCATGAAGGGCGCACCCAATGGGATTTCGGCGCGCTGGAGGAAATCGTCGAGGTGGGTGCGCTGATCGGCTATCCAGCGCTGGTCGATACCGGCAGCGCCGTCAATGTCGAGTTGTTCGACGAACCGGGCGCCGCGGGCGCCGCGCATGTCAAGGGACTGGCGCGCCTGCTGCGCCTCGCGCTGGTGGACCAGATCCGCTTTCTGGAGAAAAACCTCAACGTGCGCGCCATCGGCCTCATGTACGCGCCCTTCGGCGGCGAGCGCGAGCTCGTGACGCAACTGATCGAGGCCGCCATCCGCCGCGCCTGTCTTGCCGCCCCGCTGCCGCGCAGTGAATCCGAATTCGCGAAGCGGCGCGACGATGGGCGCGCCCGCCTGTCGCTCATCGCACAGGAGATCACCGGGCTCATCACCCGTGTTCTGGAAGCGCATCAGGCGATGCAGAAAAAGCTGGTAGGGGCCAAGGCCTTCTCCGCCGCGGCCCAGGACATCGCGGCGCAGATGCAACGCTTGCTGCCCAAGGATTTCATCGTCGCGCTGCCCTACGAACGACTGGCGCACCTGCCGCGTTATCTGCAGGCGATCTCGGTGCGCATCGACAAGCTGCGCGCCGACCCTGCGCGCGATACCCGCCTGATGGCGGAATTCGCGCCGCTGGCCCAGGCGTGGCTGCGGCGCATGGTGGAGCTGGCACGGGCGGGATCGGCCGATCCACGGTTGGAGGAATTCCGCTGGCTGCTCGAGGAGTTGCGGGTGTCGCTGTTCGCCCAGGAGTTACGCACCCCGATGCCGGTGTCGGTCAAGCGACTGACCAAGGTGTGGGAGACCTACCGGTCGCTGTGAATGCCGCGCCACTTGCGCAGGACCGCGACGAGCTCGCGGTCGGCACGCGGACTCACCATCACCAGGGGCGAATAGCCGCGGCGCGCGGCGCGTTCCAGAACCAGCCCGATCAATACGGCGGTGATGAGCATGTTCTGCCATCCGACCAGCGGCCACTGCCCGGTCCAGGCGATCTCGTGCGCGGTGGACAACGGCGCGAAGTACCAGATGCCCCAGATGTCATCCGGCCTGTTGCCGCGCGAGCCGAGCAGGTCGCAGGCAAAGTGCAGGTGAACGGCCACGAACGACAAGGCCGCGGTCAACAGGCGTCGATGCGCCGCTGTGAACGCGACGAGGGCGAACACCAGGGCCGCGGCAAGCCCGTGGCCATAGAGCCGGTGGAACGCCTGGTAGTAGTCCGTTTCCGGCAGGCCCAGCGTGCGGGTGGCGAAGTCGATCACGATGCCCAGCCCGTCGAGGTCGGGCAGCACGCCGGCAATGGCGACGATGGCCTTGTCGCGCCGCTCCGGCACGGCTTTCTCAAGGACCGTCCAGCCCACCAGCAAGTGCGTGATCGGGCTCATGGCTTCGCGTCGATGGCCTGGGTGTCAGCCCTTGTGCGCCACGATGCGCGCGCCGCCCAGCTTGCCCGTGGTGAATAGCCCGACGAAGAAGCTGTAGGTGCGGTCCCAGGCGGCGAAATGCGCCTGGCCGAATTTCGCAACGGTGGTGTCGCGCAAGCCACGGTACATTGCCAGTCGTTTGACCAGGGTGTCGGTCCACATGGCCGACAGGTCTTCGTTGCCCGCCAACTGCAGGCCGTTGTCCCGCAGCAGGGCCAGGTAGCGATCCACCGAGGCCACCCCGGGCGCATGCATTTCGGCCGCCATGCGTGACTCCTCTTCTGCGTCAAGCGGCGAGCGCAGCGTCACGTCGGTGAAGGCGAGCGTGCCGCCCGGCTTGAGCACACGCGCGCACTCGCGGATGACCGCCTTCTTGTCCGGCACATGCAGCCAGGCCTCCTGGCTGATGGCGACATCGAAGGCGCCGGCTTCGAACGGCATGGCGGTGGCGTCCCCGTGGCGGAAATCGACGCGCCCATCAAGGCCGACCCGCCGTGTCAGCCGGCGTGCGGCCTCCACGCGGGAGAGCGTGAAGTCGAGCCCGGTGACGCTGCAGCCGATGCGATGGGCCAGCCAGCGGGCGGGGCCGCCCATGCCGCTGCACACGTCGAGCACATGGTGTGAGGCCTGGATGCCGGCGCGCTCGGCCAGCGCATCCACGACGTCGATGCCGCCATAGTGGTCCTGGTCGAAGTCCTTCAATTGATCCTGGGTGAGCTTGTCCGGGTCGTCACCGCGAGCGCGCAGCTTGGCCAGGATTTCGTCCTCGTTGATGGGGTGCGTGTCGTAGAACTGGATGACCCCGGTCTTTTGTTTGTTCAAAATGCGGCTCCTGGTTGTATGTCTTCCATGAGGGATGGCCGGTGCGCCGGTCAGGCGGCGAAGCCCAGGGCGCGCGAGATGCGTCCTGCGGCAGCGCGGATGAGCGGGGTCCAGTGGTCCGGCTTCTGCCGGTCTGCCGGTGCGGAAACCGACAAGGCGGCGATCATCGCGCCACTGTCGTCGGTGATGGCGGCGGCGATACAGCGCACGCCGACCTCGGCTTCTTCCTGGTCGAGCGCGAACCCCTGCTGGCGCACCTGGGCAAGCTCACGGGTCAGCGCATTGATACCCGCAAGACTGTTATGGGTATGTGTGCGCAAACCGGTGCGTGCCACATAGGCACGGATCGCTTCGGGTTCGTCCCTGCACAGGAAAAGCTTGCCGGCGGCGGTAATGTGCAGGGGCGCGCGCGCGCCCACCATCTGTACCACGCGCATCATCGAGCGGTTTTCCGCGGTGCGCTCCACATACATGATCTCGTCGCCCTGACGCACCGAAAGATTGACCGTTTCCCCGGTCGCATGGGCCAGTTCGCGCATGAACGGCAAAGCCATTTCGCGCACGTTGATGCGCGACCGCACCACGTTGCCCAATTCCAGGAAACGCATGCCCAGGCGATAGGCACCGCCCTCGGCGCGATCGGCAAAGCCGCAGCGCACCATCACGCCCAGGATGCGGTGCGCGGTGGACGGATGCAGGCCGCATTCCTCGGCAAGCGACTTGAGGCTCGCGGGCGCGCCTGACGCCGCCAGGCGGTCGATCAACTGCATCATGCGGTCGATCACCTGGATCGAGGCCTTGTTCTCCTCGCTCATGGCCGGGCGCCGGATTTCATCATGCGGGAAATTCTCTCATGCTGCGCTGGTGCGGGCCAAGCGTTCGGGCGGCGCGCCCGCCCGGGCAAATTCCGGCCGGGGCGTTTGCGCGGGGGCGGGCTTGTTTGATGTTGATCAAAGCGGACTTCGCCTGCGGTGCCAATCTACGGCATCGGCAAACCAACGAACGCGAGAAAGGCCCATCATGTCCTACAAGTCAATCGCAGTCTGGCTCGACCCCAAGCGTAGCGCGCCGGCCGATGCCGCCATCAAACTCGCGCAGGAGTCCGGCGCGCATCTGACCGCGCTCTCGCATGTCGACATCACCCGCATGCCACCCTATGTGCGTGCGCACCTGGGCGAAGACGAGGCGCGCGCGCAGTTGCAGCGCGCCGAGGCCGACGCCCTTGCCGTAGGTCAGTCGTTCGAGGCCATGGCGCGCCGCGAAGGATTGACCAGTGTCGAGGTGCGCCGCGTGTCCGGCGACCCTGTGCATGGTCTCGCCACCAGCGCGCGCTATGCGGACCTTGTCGTCGTAGGCCAGGCCGATGCCGACAGCGTCGACGGACCGGAACAGCGCGATTTCCCCGACCACGCCATCCTCGCGGCCGGGCGCCCCGTGCTGCTGATTCCCTACGCAGGCAGTTTCCCGACCTTCGGCGATCATGCCGTCATCGCATGGAGCGCCACCAAGGAATCCACCCGTGCGGTCACCGACGCTCTGCCGCTTCTCAAGCGCGCCAAGCGCGTGACCGTGATCGTCGGTGACGCCAGCCCCGGCGCTGGTGGTCATGGCGAGTCGCCCGGTGCGGATATCGCGCTCTTTCTGGCGCGCCACGGCCTGAAGGTCGAGGTTTCGCAGGAGCGTACCGCCGGCATCGACGTTGGTTCGCTCTTGCTGTCGCGCATTTCCGACTTGGGCGCCGACCTGCTGGTGATGGGCGCCTACGGCCACTCGCGCCTGCGCGAGCTTGTCCTGGGAGGCGTGACCCGCACCATTCTCAGGGAAATGACGGTTCCGGTGCTGATGTCCCACTAGGAAGGCCGCGCGGATGCCCGGCACTGGGGTCTGCGGCTTCCGTGCCCCGCCCCGCCTTGCGGGGCCGGCGCTATCATGGCGACTCGTTTGTCTCTTGCGGGTTCCGCGCCATGACCACCATCGCCACCCAGGCGGACTATCGCATCTACGACGCCGGCGATGTCGTGCTGCAGTCCGGGCGCACGTTTCCGGCGATGAAGATCGCCTACAAGACCTTCGGCACACTCAATGCCGACCGGTCCAACGTGATCGTCTACCCGACATCCTTCTCTGCTCAGCACTACGACACGCAATGGCTGGTGCGCGCCGGGGGGGCGCTGGATCCCGCGACGTACTTCGTGGTCATTCCCAACCTGTTCGGCAACGGCCTGTCCTCCTCCCCCTCGAATACCCCTTGGCCGCTGGTGGGCGATCGCTATCCGAACGTCACCTACCACGACGCCGTGCGTGTGCAGCAGCGCCTGCTGGCCGAGGTGTTCGGGGTGGACAAGGTGAAGCTGGTCTACGGCTGGTCGATGGGCGCGATGCAGGCCTATCATTGGGCGGTGGCGTTCCCTGACCTGGTCGAGCGCATCGCCGTGGTGTGCGGCTCGGCGCGCTGCGCTCCGCATAACGCAGTGTTCCTCGAAGGCGTACGCGCGGCGCTGACCGCCGACCCCGCCTATGTCGATGGCGTGTTCACCGCGAAACCGGTGCGCGGCTTCCGCGCCATGGGCCGGGTATACGCTGGCTGGGCGCTGTCGCAGGCGTTCTATCGCGAGGAGGTATGGCGGAGCATCGGCTTTTCTTCCCTGGAGGATTTTCTCGTGCGCAGTTGGGAGGCCAACTATGCGCGCCGTGCGCCTGAAGACCTGCTCGCACAACTCTGGACCTGGCAGAACGGCGACATCAGCGCGCATGCGGATTTCGGCGGCGACCTGCAGAGGGCGCTGAAGTCGATTCGTGCGAAGGTGTTGCTGATGCCCGGCGACCATGACCTGTACTTCCGGGTCGAGGATAACCGTCGTGAACTGCCGCACCTGGCGCGCGCCGTATTGCAGCCGATCTCGTCGATCTGGGGGCATCGCGCCGGCAATCCGTTCCAGGCGCCTGATGACGCCGCCTTCATTGAAAACGCCGTCCGGGCGCTGCTGGAGGACTGAGCATGCAACAGGCTGTCGCCATCCCTGCCGACCTGCGTATCGACGCGTCACGCTTCTGGTCCACCATCGAACGCTCCGCGCAGATCGGTGTCGGCAGACCCGGCGGGCTGGCTCGCGTGGCGCTCACCGATGCGGACAAGCAGATGCGCGACGAGTTCTGTGCCTGGTGCCGCGAGGCCGGCCTGGGCGTCACGGTCGATGCGGTGGGCAATATCTTCGCCCGGCGCCGCGGCCTGGAGGATTCGCTTGCGCCGGTGGTGCTGGGATCGCACCTGGATACCCAGATCAACGGCGGGCGCTATGACGGTATCGTCGGGGTGCTGGCGGCGCTCGAAGTCGTGCGTACGCTCAACGACCGCGCCATCCGGACCCGCCGCCCGATCGAGGTGGCGGTGTGGATGAACGAGGAGGGCGCGCGCTTTTCCCCACCCATGGTCGGCTCGGCCGCTTTTGCCGGCGTGCATCCTGTGGAGTGGGTCTATGCGCGCCAGGCCGACGACGGCGCCACCATCGGCGCGGAACTGCAGCGCATCGGCTATCGCGGCACGGCACCGGTGGGCGGTCGCGCGCTGGACGGCTACTTCGAGTTGCATATCGAGCAGGGGCCGGAACTCGATGCGCGCAAGGTGCCGGTGGGCGTGGTGACGCATGGCTACACCGCGCATGGCTTCATCATCGACGTGCTCGGCGAGACCGCGCATACCGGTCCCTGGCCGATGGACAAGCGCAAGAACGCCCTCGTCGGCGCCGCCATGCTGGCGGTGGCCGTCAACGACATCGGCTGGAAATATCACGCCAGCGGCGGTAAGGGTACGGCCGCGCGCATCCACGCCTGGCCCAACAAGCCCGGCATCCTGTCGGACTACGCGCAATTCACCGGCGATGTGCGCCACGATGACCCGGCGACCGCCGATGCCATGCGCGCGGAATTCATGGACGCGCTGGCCGAATGTGTGCGGCGTTCAAATTGCGAGATGAAGGTTTTCGACGAGTGGCACTGGGGCGCCGACATCTTCGACCGCGAGATGGTCGCGCTGGTACGCGATACAGCCGCCTCACTTGGCGTGGCGACCCTGGACATCGCCAGCCAGGCCGGCCATGACGCGTATCACATCGCCAAGGTGGCGCCTGCGGCCATGATCTTCACGCCCTGCCGGGACGGCATCACCCACAACAACCACGAGCATGCCGGGTTGGAGGAGACCGTGCCGGGCATCAATGTGCTGCTGCACGCGGCATTGCGACGCGCCAACCGGGCGTAGGCGCCGCCTCCGCCCGCATGCACGCGCCGGGGCCGGTGAAATGCCTCAGTCGAGGCGGATGTTGAGCGCGCGGATGGACGGAAGGCGGCGCCTGGTCTCGTCCGCGATGTACGCGCTGAACTGCTCCGGCGTATTGCCGATGACTTCCAGGCCCAGGTCGGTGAGCTTCTTGTTGACTTCCGGATCGCGTACCGCCTTGGCCACTTCAAGTCCCAGGCGGTTGACGATATCGCGCGGCGTCTTGGCGGGCACTACCAGCCCCACGATGGGCGCGATGTCGAGGTCGGGGAAGCCCAATTCGGTGGTCGTAGGCACATCCGGCAGGACGGCCAGGCGTGCGTTTGAAAACGCGACCAATGCGCGCAACTTGCCAGCGCGGATGTGCTGGGTCGCCGCCACGGTATCGGCCATGCCGATCGGCACCTGGCCAGCGAGCACATCCTGAATGGCGGGACCGAGCCCTTTGTAGGTGATGTCGGCGATGTCGATCCCGGCCCTGACCTTGAAGATCTCCATGGCCAGGTTGTGCGCCAGGCCCTTGCCCGGGGAGGCATAGTTGAGCTTGCCTGGTTGACGCTTGGCGCTTTCGATAAAAGACTTCAGGTCGGTGGCGGGATAGGACGGATGCACCACCAAGAGGAGTGGTGCGCGGATCATGTTCGAAACCGCCGTGAGGTCGCGCGCGGCGTCGTAGGGCAGCTTGGTGAACAGCGCGCTGTTGTAGACCAGGGCGCCCTGTTCGGCGCTGAGCAACGTGTATCCGTCAGCCGGCGCCTGCGCCACGTATTGCGTGGCAATGATGGCGCTGGCCCCCGGGCGGTTTTCCACCACGATGGTCTGGCCCATGTTCTGCGCCATCCTGGCCGCCACCATGCGAGTGACGGCGTCGGCGCCGCCACCGGGCGGGAAGCCAACCACCCAGTTGATCGGCTTGGACGGATAGGTCTGCGCCAGCGCGGCGGCGCTCGCGGCCAGCGCGCCGCCGGCGACAAAACGGGCGAGACGGGTTAGAAAAGTCGTCGAACCGATTCTTTGCACTGCGGTCTCCTCCGGGGTCTCGGGCCGCAGTTGCAAGCTTGCAATGGCAAGGTTGCAATGGCAGGGTTGCAATGCGGCAGTTTTGCGGAATGTAGAATTAGTTTCGCACAATCCCATCAAAAGCCGCAATCGCAAGCGGCAACCCCAGTGGAGACTAGCCATGGCCGCGCCCCTTCTGTACTCGGTGTTTTCCGTCAACGATCACCATCCGGACATGGGGCGTTCCATCCCGCAGCTCTACGAGCAGGTCATGCGGCAGTGCGAACTGGGCGAGTCGCTCGGCTACGACACATTCTTCTGCGCCGAACACCACTTCCACCAGTACGGTGTGGTGCCCGACCCGGTGGTGCTGCTCTCCGCGCTAGCCCAACGCACGCGCAAAATCCGCCTCGGCTCGGCGATCTCCATCCTCACCTTTCATGACCCGCGGCGTATTGCGGAAAGTTATTCCATGCTTGACATGATGAGCGGCGGCCGGCTGGTGTTCGGTGTCGGCTCCGGCTACCTGAGCCACGAGTTCATCGGTTTCGATGCGCAGCCCGCCGAAAAACGCGACCGTTTCAACGAGAACCTCTCCGTCGTCAAGCGGTTGATGGCCGGCGAAACGCTTTCCTACCAGGGCAGGTTCTCGAAATCCGACAAGGTGGCCCTGAATGTGCTGCCGCACGAGGGTAGGATGCCGCCCATCCACGTGGCCATCCTTGCGCGCGAGGCGGCCTATCATGTGGGCCGGCAGGGCGACCGCATCTTCACCGTGCCCTACGCCTCGTGCAGGGACTTCGAGGACATTGGCGCCATGCTCGCCGAGTACCGACGTGGCCGAGCCGAGGCCGGTTTGGCCGCGGAGGATGCCGACCATGTGTTCACCCTGCACACCCACGTGGCCGGAACCGATGAAGAAGCCAAGGCGCAGTGCAAGGCCGCCTACGACCTGTATGTCGATACCCGGCTGTACGCGAAGAAGCATTTCTACGAGGACATCCTCGCCAACGGCATCTGCCTGTTCGGCTCGGTCGAGACGGTGGCGGCCAAGGTGGCGCGCCTGCACGAGATGGGCGTGCGCCATGTGGCCACCCTGCACAACTTCGGCGCCATGCCCAGGGCCAGCGTCGAGCGTTCCATGCGCCTGTTCGCCGAACAAGTCATGCCTGCCGTGGCCGAGCGCGTCGACGCCGGCGCCGTGGCATGAGCGCGCGCCCCACTTCACTGGAGACCCCTGCGATGAACCGCCCCACGAACCGCCCCGCCGGCCTGGTGCCGAAAATGCTCAACCATCTGGCCTATGTGACCCACGACGTGGCGGCCACCGCGGACTTCTACACCCGCGTTCTCGGCATGGAACTGGCCAGCACGATCTTCGACGATCATGTGCCTTCCACCGGCGAGAACTTCCCCTATTTCCACATCTTCTTCCGCATGGGCGACGGCTCGACCATCGCCTTCTTCGAATGCACCGATCTGCCGCCGGCGGCCAAGTCGACCCACCCCGCCTACGACACCTTCAATCATTGCGCGCTGTGGGTGGAAAACCAGGCCGAAGTGCGGCGCTGGCTGGCCTGGCTCAAGGAAAACGACGTCGAGGTGATCGGCCCGATCGACCACAAGGGCATGATTGAGAGCATCTACTTCCACGACCCCAACGGCATCCGCCTGGAACTGACCACGCCGATCGACCCGGACTGGAACCGCCACGCGAGACAGGGCGAGGCTGATCTCAAGTTGTGGGTCGAGACGAAGGAACGCGCCAAGGCCGAGGGGCGCGATCCGGCCCAGGCGCTGCTGCAGATGATCAGGGAGTCGAAGAAGCGTTACGCTCAGGCCGGCTGAGCGCTTGTGCCGCCGGTGCTTTGCGTCATAGTGGCACCGCCAGCCCGACGCGCAAGCCCTCGATCACCACGTTGGACTGGAAGCGCAGCATCGCGGGGGAAGAAAGCAGCAGGGTCTTGGACCAGTGGTCGTAGTCCTGCATGTCCTGCACCACCACCACCAGCATGAGGTCGACCTCGCCTGTCACGTAGTAGGCCTGCTGGGTGCGCGGGTCGGCCAGCAGCTTGCGCCGCAAGGCGTCGACGCCGGCCTTCTGGCCGAAGTCCACCTTCACGCCGACGATGAAGGTCATGCGCTTGCCGATGGCGTCGGTATTGACGATGGCCACCTCGCGCCTGATGGCGCCGCTGGCGCGCAGGCGCTTGATGCGTCGCTGCACCGAAGAAGCCGACAGGCCGACCTGTGATCCAAGATGCTCGGCGGTGACGGCGGTATCCTGCTGCAGGAGCGCGAGCAGGCGGCGATCCAGGTCATCGAGCGCTTTGGCGCGGGATTTTTTCATAAAAAATACTTTAAATGCGGTATTACCGCGTCATTATGCGGCAGATCGGCGCCCGTTTGCATGTGCCGTGCCTAATATAGAAGCACCTTCCTCAAGGAGTTCGCCATGGACATGACAGACCTGCAGCAGGACCTCGCATCGTTCTGGATGCCGTTCACCGCCAACCGCCAGTTCAAGCAGGCGCCGCGCCTGTTGTCCGAAGCCAAAGGCATGTACTACAAGACTCCCGATGGCCGCGAAGTGCTCGACGGTTGTGCCGGCCTGTGGTGTGTGGCCGCCGGCCATTGCCGCGACGAGATCGTGCGCGCGGTGCAGGAGCAGGTGGCGCGCATGGACTTCGCGCCCTCGTTCCAGATGGGCCATCCGCTCGCGTTCGAGACCGCCAGCCGCCTCGCCGCGATCACTCCGCCCGGCCTGAACCGCATCTTCTTCACCAACTCCGGGTCCGAGTCGGCCGACACCGCGCTCAAGATCGCGCTGGCCTATCATCGCGCGCGCGGCGACGGCGGCCGTACCCGCTTCATCGGGCGCGAGCGTTCCTACCATGGTGTCAACTTCGGCGGCATGAGCGTCGGCGGCATCCCGGGCAATCGCAAGCTGTTCGGCAACAGCATGCTGCCGGGTGTGGATCACCTGCCGGCCACCCACGACATCAAGCGCAACGCCTTCTCGAAGGGCCAGCCGTTGTTCGGCGCCGAGTTCGCCGACGAGCTCGAGCGCATCGTCGCCCTGCACGATGCGTCCAACATCGCCGCGGTGATCATCGAGCCGATGGCCGGTTCCACCGGCGTGCTGCTGCCACCCAAGGGCTACCTGGAAAAGTTGCGCTCCATCTGCGACAAGCACGGCATCCTGCTCATATTCGACGAGGTCATCACCGGCTTCGGCCGCCTCGGTGGCGCGTTCGCCTATGACGCCTTCGGCGTCAAGCCCGACATCATGACCATGGCCAAGGCGATCAACAACGCCACCATCCCGATGGGCGCGGTGGCCATCAGGCAGGAAGTGCACGACGCCATCATCGAAGCCACGCCGGAAGGCGGCATGGAGTTCATGCATGGCTATACCTACTCCGCGCACCCGGTGGCCTGCGCGGCCGCCAATGCCACGCTCGCCCTGTACGAACGCGAGCAACTGTTCAAGCGCGCCGGCGAACTCGCCCCGTATTTCGAGCAGGCGGCGCATGCGCTCAAGGGCACGCGGCATGTGATCGACATCCGCAACTACGGCCTGGTGGCCGGCGTCGAGATGGAGCCGCGCCCCGGCGCCCCCGGCAAGCGTGCCTACGAGGCGCTCACCAAGTGCTTCGCCCGGGGCGTGCTGGTGCGAACCACCGGCGACATCATTGCCGTATCGCCGCCGCTGGTGGTGGAAAAGGCGCAGATCGACCGCATCTTTTCGACCATCGCGGAAGTGCTGGCGACGATCGACTGATCCGCGCTGCCGCGTGGCCCGGCTCGGGGCGCCCGCAAGGCGCCCCGTTTTGTTTGTGTTGTGTTTGTGTTTGTGTTGTGTTTGTGTTGTGTTTGTGTTCCAGTTGTCCGCATCCCCGTGCGAGGTCGCCGCTGCCAGCCGCGTCCGGCAACCTGACATCGGCTCCCCCGCTTGACTCCCGCCCAAAAGCTGCGCTTAGCCTACATCCTGATCCTCGTCACGCCGGCGCTATGGGGGGTGAACTACCTGGTCGCGCGCTCCGCCGTGGCGACGGTGGCGCCGCATGCCCTGGCGCTCGGGCGCTGGACCCTGGCCGCGCTGATCCTCACCGCGATGGCCTGGAGCGAAATATCCGCAAAGCGCGCAGCCATCCGCAGCGAAAGCGGGCAGTTGCTGGTCTTCGGGCTCCTGGGCATGTGGATCTGCGGCGCCTTCGTCTATATCGGCGCGCGCACCACCTCGGCCACCAACATCGGCCTTCTGTATGCGATCTCGCCCGTGCTGATCGCGCTGGTGTCCACCTTCGTCCTGAAGGAGCGCATGGGCTGGGCCCAGGTATCCGGTGTCGCGCTCGCACTGGGCGGCGTGCTGCATGTGGTGCTCAAGGGGCAGTGGGGCACGCTGGCCGGCCTGGAGTTCACGGCGGGCGACCTGTGGATCCTGGCCGCGGCATTGTCCTGGACCATCTACGCCCTTCTGCTGAAGGCCTGGCCCACCGCTTTCGGCCACATCGCGCGCCTCGCACTGACCTGCTGGGCGGGGGTGCTGGTCCTGATGCCGTTCACGATCGTCGAGGCGCTCGCCTTCATGCCCACGGCGGTGAACCTCACGACGCTGGGCTACATGGTCGCGCTTGCCGTGTTTCCCGGCGTGGGCGCCTACTTGTCCTATTCGTTCATGCAGCGCGAACTCGGCGCGGCGCGGGTCGGGGTGGTGCTGTATCTCGGCCCGCTGTATTCAGCGGGCCTGGCCTGGGCGGTGCTCGGTGAAGCGGTACGCCCGTTCCACTATGCAGGCGCGGCGCTGATCCTGCCGGGCATTTTCCTGGCGACCCGCCCGGCCCGACGCAAGCGCTGAGTCCCGCGCTGCCGGGCTCGGCTGACATAATCCGTCGCCACACACCAGGAGAGTTCCAGATGCGCGTTGTCATCGCCCGCATGCAGCACGAAACCAACACCTTCTCGCCGGTGCCCACCCCGCTTGCCGCTTTCGGCACCGGCAACGGCAAGGGGCCGTACTACGGCGCCGACGCGCGGCGCGCCATGACCGGCGCGCGCGTCGCCATGGGCGCCTTCCTCGCGCAGGCCGAGGCGCGCGGCTGCGACATCGACACCCCGCTGGCCGGCATGGCTTACCCCAGCGCGCCGGTCGAGGCCTCCGCCTACACCCACATGTGCGACACGATCTGCGCCGCCGTGGCGCGCGGCTGCGACGCCGTGCTGCTCGACCTGCATGGCGCGATGGTGGCCGAAAACAGTCCGGACGGCGAGGGCGACCTGCTCGAGCGCATCCGCGCCATCGCGCCCGTCATACCGCTCGCCGTCGCGCTGGACCTGCACGGCAACATCAGCCGCAAGATCGTCGACAACGCCGACATCATCGTCGGCTACAAGACCTACCCGCATATCGACATGTACGAAACCGGTGCGCATGCGGGCCGCCTGCTGTTCGACATGCTCGATGGCAAGATCGAGCCGGTGATCGGCTATGCGCATGCGCGCGTGCTGGCACAAACGCTGGCCATGAACACCAACCTGGGCGCGATGAAGGCGGCGCTGGAAGGTGCCAAGTGGCGCGAGCGCGACCCGGGTATCCTGGCCTGCAGCGTCTTCGGCGGCTTTCCGCAGGCCGACACGCCGGATGCCGGCATGAGCGTGGTGGTGGTGGCTGACGCGAAACGCCGCGGCGGGGCGACGCTCGCCAGGCGCACGGCCGAGTGGGGGGTCGACTTTCTCTGGTCTTGCCGTGCCGGATTCGTGTTCCGGCAGGAGCCGCTGGCGCAGTCCATCGGGCGCGCGCGCAAGGCGGCGCACAAGGCAGGCGGCAAGCCGGTGATCCTCATGGATCACGGCGACAACGTGATGTCCGGCGGCACCTGCGACACCATCGATGTGCTGCGCGCCGCGCTCGATGCCGGTTTCGAGGGTGTGGTCGTCGGCCCGACTTGCGACCCGCAGGCGGTCGCGCAGATGGCGGCTGCCGGCGTCGGCGCCGAGGTGACGGTGAAACTTGGCAACAAGACCGTGATGCCGCGCATCGGCGTGCCCGACCCGGTGCCGCTCGAATTGACCGGGCGGGTGCGGCTGATCGGCGACGGCGAGTACGTGGTGACAGGCCCGATCTTCACCGGCGACCGGCTCTTCATGGGCCGCACCGCCGTGCTCGACACCGGTCGGGCGCAGGTCGTCGTGACCTCGCAGCCGCAGGAGCCGCTCGATATCGGCTGCTTCGAATCGGTGGGTATCGATGTGCGGGCGGCGCGTTTCCTGCTGCTCAAGTCGCGCATGTATTTTCGCCCGGTGTTCGAGCCGATGGCGGCTGCCGTCATCCCGTGCGCCGGGCCGGGCGTGACGAGTTCGGACAACCGCATTTTCCGTTTCGAGCACGTCCGGCGTCCGATCTACCCGCTCGATGCGCGAGCGCGGCGCACGCCCGGCGCATCGGCCTGATCCGCCCGCGGATCATCGCAGTGGCCGAGCCGGCCGGTGTCATCGGCCTGCCTGCCCGGCGGCCACGCCCGATTCGCCAAGGGCCGGTTTAGCCGCGCTTTTCGGGGCATGGCTGCCATGCGCGGCTGGCAAGCTTGTGAGCCCGACGCTTGCGCTCGCCGTTCATGCCTTTTCCGCTGTTCGTGATCGCCATCGCGCTTTCCCTCGGTGTACCGGGCGTGGGCGCCTCGACCGCCACCTGTATCGCGCCGTCGAGCCCCACGGCGGAGGCGGCGGAGGTCATGCAGGCCAGCGCCCGCCTGCTGGCGGGCATGCGCCCCGCCGGCATTCACGGCAGCCAGATCAGCGCGACACGATTCTGGCAGGCGCATGCCGCGGCCATGGACGCAGAGTGGGCGAGAGCCCGCGCGCAGACGCTGGCCGCGTGGCGGCGATTCGCAGAACGCGAGGTCGATGGCCTCGACGGGGCGCGCGGTATCCTGTTTTACCCGTTCAGCGGCCCCGACTTCATGTATGCGCATACGCTGTTTCCGCGCGCGCCGCGCTACCTGCTGATCGGCCTCGAAGCTCCCGGGGATGCTCCGGCATGGCCGCAAATGAACGAGGCCCAGGCGGCTGCCGCCCTGGCGCAACTGCGCCATTCGACCGCGAGCCTCATGCGACTGAGTTTCTTCATGACAAACAGCATGAAGGATGACCTCAACCGCGGCAAGCTGGCGGGGGTGGCGCCGATCATGATGGCCATGGCGACGCGCGGCGGCTTAGCAGTGCGCGCGGTAGAGGCGGTGCACCTGAACGATGAAGGCATCCTGTGCGCGGGCGCGGCGCCGCGCGGCGGCATCGGCGGGGTGCGCCTGCAACTGGCGGAGGCGGGAAGGTCGGCGCCGCGCGAGCTCGTCTACCTGCAGGCGGACCTGAGCGACCGCGCGCTGGCCAACACGCCGCAGGTGGAGCGCCATGTGCGCGCCATGGGGGCAGGCCCGGTACTGCTCAAGGCGGCCTCCTACCTGCTGCATCGCGACGAGTTCAGCGGCGCGCGCAGCCTGGTGCTCGAGCGCGCCAGCCTGGTGCTGCAGGATGATTCCGGCGTCCCGTACACCGCCTATTCCGATTCGCAATGGATGGCGCGCCTGTACGGGTCGTATTCGCAGCCGATCAATCTTTTCAGGGCGCGCCGCCAGGAGTCCCTCCGCGACGCCTACGCGCGCCAGGCGCAGCCGCTCGATGCGGGCATCGGCTACAGACACCGCCCGGGCACCAGCAACCTGCAGGTGTTCGAAAAACGCCCGGCAAGAACCGCCTTGCAGCAGGCAACGGCGCGCTGAACCAGATGCCGCGCTGCGACGAAAAAACGGGCGCCTCCCGCGCCCCCTGCGAGCGCGGAGGCAACCGTCACGCCGACTGCAGGCGCATCAGGCGCGCGGCCTCCGCGGCGGCGGCATCCTCGATCACCTCCAGCACGCTGCCCACATCCACCGGGCCGGACGGCGCTTCGTAGAGTCCGGCCAGCCTGGTCTCCGGCGTGAGCAGGCCGCCGGCATACAGGTCCCAGATCTCGTGGCCGTACTCGGTAGCGAGCAGTTCGGGCGCGAAACGGCCGAAAAAATCCCGCAGATTCTGCACGTCGCGCAGGAGCATGCGGCTGGCGTGGTTGTTGCCTGCCGCATCCACCGCCTGCGGCAGATCGATCACCACCGGTCCGTCGGCGGCGAGCAGGATGTTGAATTCCGAAAGGTCGCCGTGCACGACACCGGCGCACAACATACGCACCACCTCGCGGATGAGGGTGGCATGATGGTCCAAGGCCGCGGCCTGCGTGAACAGCACGTCATTGAGCCGTGGCGCGGCGTCGCCGCTTTCGTCTACCACCAGTTCCATCAGCAGCACGCCGTCGAAGAAATTGCGCGGCGCCGGCACCCGCACGCCGGCGGCGGCCAGCCGGTACAAGGCATCGACCTCGGCGCTCTGCCAGGCCTGCTCCTGCGCCTCACGACCGAAGCGCGTGCCCTTGGCCATGGCGCGCGCCTGGCGGCTGTTTTTCACCCTGCGGTTCTCGGTGTAGTCGACCGCCTGGCGAAAGCTGCGCTGGGTAGCCTCCTTGTACACCTTGGCGCACAGCGTATCCAAGCCGCTGCGGACCACGTAGACGGTGGCCTCCTTGCCGCTCATCAATTGGCGGACCACGCTGTCTATAAGGCCTTCTTCAAGAAGGGTTTGCAGGCGCTTTGGGGTTTTCATCGACCCATTGTGACCTATCGGACCGATTTGGCCGCGCGACCGCGCGCCGTTTGCGTGTCAGCTCCGCTGCGCGGGCCTGACCCAGACTCAATGGCAGACCGACTATCGCGAGTCATCTGATAGCCGAAGGGCGCGAGCAGCGGCAGGCCAATGCCGCCAGCGACCATGGCCGACGCCTTTACAGAAGGCCGATCAGCGCCCGTCATGGGCGGGGACATCAAAGACCAGCAGGCATCATTGCGCCGTCCGGTTTGGCTATCCGCATTTGGCGTGGTTTCACGCAGGCTTGGATGCGCCGCAGCTTAGGGAGGATCGCGCGTTGATGCAATCGCCGGGCCACCTATCGAAGACTGGCTTGCCGGCAATTGCTCAAGCGTACATACGATATCATTCCCATCATCGATACCGTCCCCAAAAAATCGCTTTTGGTCCGCGCATGGAGTTTTTGTGAAGCACATCGAGGCCGTTTTCAATCGCGAAGAGTTGTCGTTAGTGCGTGCCATGATCGCGCGCAACAGACTGGAGGATGGCGCCGCTAGCGCCTTAGGCATGGCACGTGCCGTCAAGGCGAACCGGCAATTCGCGCTTGCCGACGCCGACGCCCGAGCTCTCACGCAATTGACCTTCGCTGCGCTGAAGCGCAACAGCGTTTTTCGTCGTTTCGCGCTGCCGAGCGACGTTTCGGTGCCCATGGTCAACCATTACGGCGAAGGTATGCATTACGGGCCGCACTATGATTCGTCGCTCATGACCTCACCTGAAGGAAACGACATTCGGACGGATTTTTCAGCGACTGTATTTGTGAGCGGACCTGACGAATATGAGGGCGGGCACCTGAGCTTCGATTTCAATGGTGTGCGACAGCGTTTCAAATATGCTGCCGGCGATATGCTGCTGTATCCGGCTGGCCTGCTTCATGAAGTCGAACCAGTCACCCGTGGCGTACGCCACGCGGTCGTGTTTTGGGTGCAAAGTAAGATTGCTCAAGACGACTGTCGCAGCCTGTTGTTTCGCATGGACGAGGCGATTGGTTCGCTCGCGCAACAACATCCGCGTGCGCCGGAGGTCCTTGAACTTCTCGGGGTGTTCCACAGTCTTTCACGCATGTGGATGCGTTGACCGGTGTCGGCAACGGTCGGTTACTCCCTACGAGGAGTTGATCTGAGGCGGCCCGATCCGCCTGTTTCGCTGGCGGTCTTCGGCGTGCGGCTAGCCCTGCCTGTCCCACTCAGGTCGTCGCGGTACTCGAGCGTGGCCATCATGCCGATATCCCCCCTTCTTGAAGCCCAGCGGGCACGGGCGGTGACCCGAGCGGGCGCGCTGCCCGTGACCAAGCGGATCAGGCTCATGGGATAGCTGCCTGCGTCGAGCAGGACACCACCGCCCAACCGCGCATTCATGCGGGTGTTGTCAGCGGCATTACGCAGCGCAAAGCCGAAGGAGGCCTGCGCCAGATGCACCTCGTCGATGGCGCCGCCATGCAGCAGTTCGAGCATAAGGCGGGGTTTGCGGCTGGAACCAGTATGGATAGGCTTCCTGCAGCATGACGCCCGCCGAACGCGCCGCAGCGAACATGTCGGCCGCGTCCGCGCGTGAGGTGGCGAGGGGTTTTTCGCACACGACGTGCTGTGATGCTGCGCGGCGCGGACGGCCTACTGCGCGTGCAGGGCGTTGGGCAAGGGTGTGTAGACAGTGTCGATGCCGGGGTCTGCCGGCCGGGCCTCATAGCTGCCGTAATGGCGTGCGATGCCGTAGGCTACGGCGAAGGCGGCGGCGGTGTCCGCCTTGCGGTTGCCCACAGCCTCGATCCGAACCCACTTTCCGGGCGCCACGGCGATGGCGAATTGCTGCGCGATGTTGGCGCAGCCGAGGATGGCAATGCGCAGGGGTGGAATTGTCGTCGTTTTCATTGCGGTCTGCGTTTCATGCTCGCGCGGGCCAAGCGCAGCGCGCTACCTTCGGCCGCGCCGCCTGGGACGCCTACCTGTGCGCGAATGCCCAGCGGTGCAACAGGGCCAGCCCGCCCGCCCACACGAACACGATCACGGAAAGCGTCAGGAACGCCTGTTCGATGCCCAGACTGTCGCGCAGGAAGCCCATCAGGATGGGCGTACTCAGGTGCGAAAATCCCCAGCCCACGCCGCCCAGGGCATTGGCGGATCCGCGATCTTCCGGCGCGCTCACTTCGGCGACCATCAGCTGGAAATTGAGCGACATCAGGCCGGAACCCAGCCCGACCAGGAAAAGGAGCAGGCTTACCGCCGGCAGGGCGTCGTTCATGCCCACCGCGCCCACGGCGAAGGCCACCGAGATTGCCGACCAGAACGCCACCGGCCCCTTTGTCGCGAAGCTCAGGTGCCTGGCCACCAGCAGGCCCGCCACGGCGGCGCCGATGCCGCGCAGGCTCAATATGAAACCGTTGACTTCATGGCGATAGCCATAGGCCTCGAACAGCAGTGGGTAGAACGAAACCGATAGCGAGAACGGCAGCGCCGAGATGTAGGCGCACATGATGATGAAAAGCATCGGCCGCATGCGGATCAGCCGGCCATAGCGCTCCAACGGGGCGAACGGCGCGGCGCTTGCCGCCGGTCGTGATCCCTTGTGGGAAAGCATCAGGCTGAAAGCCAGCAGCCCCACGCCGGCCAGCAGCAGGAAGCTGTTTGAAAATCCCGCGGCCGCGATCGACACGCCGGCCACCAGCGTGCCGGCGATCTGGCCGAAGTTGGTCATCGCGTTCAGGCGCCCCAGGGCGACGCTTCGCGACCCGGGCAGATTCGACGCGATGGTCCAGGTCGCCGGCCAGAACATGGCGCGCGACATGACCATCACGATCTGCGCGCCGAACATCAGGCCGAAGGTGGCGGATTGCGAATAGGTGGTCGCCCCGGCGCAAAGCAGCAGGCAGGACGCCAGGATCAGCATGCGTCCGCCCAGGCGGTCGGTGAAGGCGCCGCCGGCCAGGCTCAACATGATCTGCAGCACCACCGGCAGGGAAATCATCGTGCCGATGGCCACGCCGCTCATGCCCAGCGATTCCGCGTATAGCGGAATCAGCGGATGGGTCATGCCGAGACCGAAATTCCACACCAGCGCGCACAGGTAGAAGGGCGCATGGGCGCGCCAGGGGGACGGCGAGGTCAAGGAAAGGGCGCAGTGCTGGGCGAAGGCCCGATGTTAGCGCGCGGCGCCTCCCGGCGCAGGCCGGGCCGCCCCAGCCTTGCGGGTCGTGGCGCGCCCAGGCGCCCGGCTAGCGTCCCCTGAACACCGGGGCGCGCTTTTCCGCGCAGGCCGGCCGGGCTTCCATGGCATCCTCGGTCTTGCTGATCTGGGCGGTCATGTCCTGCTCGTGGCGGCACCCGCCCAGCAGGCCGATATCGACTTCCGGCAGGCCAAGCGAACCCTTTTCGGAGGCGATGATGATGTCGGCCGAGGCCATCCTGGCCAGACCCGAGCCGAGCGCCGCGCCGTCGACACCTTGCCCGCCGCGCTGAGCACGACCACGCGGATGTCATCGATCTCGGACACCCAGTCCAGGAGGTGGGGGAGCTAGTCGTTGAGAGCGCGGGTCAGCGCGTTGACGGGCGGGCGGTCCATCGTGACGGCGGCAACATGATCCAGGATCGTGTCCCCCAGTGGGGTGTTCTCGTTCATGGCGTTAAGGAATGATGTTGGCGGCTCATGCAACCCGCGCCGATTCCTCATGGGGGCGGTCGTTCCGATGGAACGGCTCAACCGGAAATCCTGACCATGCTCGAGCGCGCCCCGGCAACCGTATCGAAGAAGAACCGTGGCGCCTCATTCCGCCAAGGCGCCGGCGTCAAGTCGGGTTGGGCGGCGGGCGTCGGCCATCTCGGGATGGCCGCTTAGCCTTGCGGACCGCGAACCTGGGAGGCGTGCTCAACCCCCGGGGCTGTCGGTCATGATGTAGCCCATCAGGTCGCCCACGTTGCGCTGCAGTTCGCGGATGATGTCCTTGACCACGTCGCCGATGGAGATCACGCCCACGACCTTGCCCTCGTCCAGAACCGGCAGGTGCCGAAACCCCTTCGCGGCCATCAGGCCCATGCAGGCTTCCAGCGGGTCTCCCGGCTTCACGGTCATGGGGTTGGGCGTCATGACCTGGCCGATCACCGTTTGCTTCGCATCGAGTCCCGGCAGCAGCACCTTGATGGCGCAGTCGCCCTGGGTCACGATGCCGACCAGCACCCCGTCGTCGATGACCAGCACCGAACGAACACGATTGTCCCGCATCTGCACGAGGGCCTTGAAGACCATGTCGTCGGAACGAACATGGATGATCTCGCCGCCCTTCTGGGCCAGCGCATTCTTGACGGTGTTCATTGATCTTCTCCTATGGGAACGCGGCTTGGAAAGGTAGTAGTGTGCGCGTTTCCGTCGATTCTCGCAGGTTGGCGTCGGCGCGACAAAATCTGGAATTTCGTGGCAGGTCGCACGCGTAAACGCCCATCATGCTCCTCCCTCTTTTGCTCGGCCAGATCGCCTTCGGCCTGATCGCCATGACGATCTGCCTGCCATCCATGCAGGAATGGGGGGCCATGTTCGGCGCCAGCCAGGCGCAGGTGCAGCTGACCTTCAGCGGGTTCGTGGTGGCCTTTGGCGTGTTTCAACTGGGATACGGGCCGCTCTCGGACCGTTACGGTCGCAGGGGTGTGCTCATGACCGGGCTGGCCCTCCTGGCATCGGGCTCGCTGATCGCGGCCATGGCGGCGAACCTCGATGTGCTGATCGTCGGGCGTGTCCTGCAGGGCGCGGGCAGCGCTGCGGGCTCTGTGGTGGGGCGGGCGATGGTGCAGGACCGCTTCACCGGCTCGCAACGCACCAAGGTGATGGCCTACATCGGCATGGCGATGGGACTTTCGCCACCGTTCGCCGCGGTGATCGGCGGGCAGTTGCATGTGCGCTTCGGCTGGCAAAGCAACTTCATGCTGGTGATGGCGGTGGCGCTGGTCATGCTGGCGGCGGCTTGGCGCACCCTGCCGGCCCGCTCCGTCACGGCCGCGCCGGGCGGGCACTGGCTTGCCGGCATGCTTGCCGCCTATGTGACGCTGCTGCACGAAAAGTCCCTGGTGCTTTATGTTCTGATCATCGGCATGACCACCGGCGCGTTCTACGTTTTTCTCGCCGGCGCGCCGATCGTATTGCGCAGCTACGGCGTGGGGCCTGACGGCATCGGTTGGTACATCATGCTGGTGCCCCTGTCCTACATGGCGGGCAATTTCATGACCAGCCGCCTCATCCACGGCAAGGGCGAGCGCTGGGTGATGGCCCTGGGCCAGGCGACCACGCTGGCCGGTGTGCTGCTCATGCTGGGCCTGGCATTGTTGCGCCTGGATTCGCCGCTGGCCTTTACCGCGCCCCTCATGCTGCTGGGCATCGGCCACGGATTCCTCGTGCCGCCGACACTGGCGGGCACGGTGGGCGTGATCCCGGCTCTTGCCGGCTCCGCGGCGGCGCTGGCAGGACTCATCCAACAATTGACAGGCGCGCTGGGCGGCTACACCGTCGGGCTGGTGTCGCACCAGGGTTCGCGCAACCTCGGCTTGCTGATGCTTGCTTTCACCTTGTGCGCACTGGGCGCACACCTTGCGCTGCGTCGTCGGTGAATTCCGCGTCTGACTCGACGCAGGGCCGATTCATCCCGACATTTTCTGATGCGTTCAGGGCACGGATGGCGCTGGCAACATCATCGATCTTGAAGTCGTCAACCCCGCGCAGTACGCATACAAACGCGCATGGGCATGGCATGGCCGCGGCGAGCAAGTCGGCCCGGGTCAGGAGATTCACGACCGCACGTGCCTGTGTTGCGTTGTCACGCGCCGCCGCCCGCGCCAGGATGTTGATGCGTTCCCGCATGCCGGATACGGTGAAAATCGGTTTGCACCCGACGTGCGTTGCACCCGCCGCCAGCGTATTGGCCTGCCGTAGAATCGGCCGCATTAAAAAGTGGCAGGATGAATACGGAGGGGCGACAACAATGACAAGAGCAAAGCCGGGCAAGGCAGTCGCGATCCGGGGCGCACGCATTCTCATTGCCGGCGCAGCCAGCCTGGTGGGCTCGCACACCGCCGACAAGCTTCTGGAAGCCGGTGTCGGCGAGGTGGTGCTGCTGGACAACTTCTCATTCGGTACGCCGGAAGCCATCGCGCACCTGAAGGACAACCCGAAGGTGCGCATCGTCCGCGCCGACCTGATGCGCCTGCACGAGATCATCGCCGCCACCGCGGGCGTGGACGGCGTGCTGCACCTGGCGGCCTACATGACCCTGGGCTTCGCGCAGACGCCGTGGGAGGCGGTGGATGTCAATGTGCGTGGCATACAGAACATGCTCGAGGCCTGCCGCATCAACCAGGTGAAGAAGCTGGTCTTCGCCTCTTCCAACGCGGTGTACGGCTACGGTACCGGCATCGTCGGCGCGCTGGTCGAGGGTGGGCCGTTCCATTCCGCGGGTGCGCCGCCGGCGGCCATCCTTTATGGCGCCTCCAAGATCATGGGCGAGCAGTTGTGCCGGCTGGCGCACCAGAAAAACGGCCAGGACTACTTGGTGCTGCGTTACTCGACGGTTTACGGCGAGCGTCAGCACTATCGCGCCGCCAATGCGCTCTACATCATGGAAACCTACGACCGGGTGCGCCGCGGCGAGCGTCCCGTATTGCCGGGCGACGGCACCGATACCAAGCATTTCGTCAATGTGGCCGACGTTGCGCGCGCCAACCTGGCCGCCTTCGAGAGCGAGGCCACCGACACGGCCGTCAACGTCTCCGGCCCCGAGCCCGTCACCACCGGCGAACTGGTGCGTCTGGTGCTGGAGTATTGCAAGAGTGACTTGACGCCCGAGATCAAGCCTGACCCGCCCGGCACCGTGCGCCTGACCTCCGGCGGCGCCTTCCACATTCCCCACGGCTTGGCAGGCGAGGTGATCGGCTGGGAGCCACAGGTGCACATGAGGGAAGGCATCCAGCGCCTGCTGGGGTGGCGCGAGGCCAGGCAAGTCGCTGCCGACTAGCTTGATCTCAACCCGCGTTCAGCCGGCACGGGCCAGGCGGCGCGGGCATTCAGGCTGCCGTCATGGCGCCTCGCGGACGTCCGGCGCGGGATAATCGGCATCCACCCGGCCACATCGGCTAGCGGATATTGCAGGTTGTAACAGCACAGGAGACATCGACATGGCAGGCGTTAAACGCGAGCGCGAAGGCGCGGTAGGCATTCTCACCCTGGACGAACCGGCGAGCCTCAACGCCATGACGCCCGATCTCCTGGGCGATCTGGCTGCCGCCATCGCCGAATTGACAGCCGACCCCGACCTGCGGGCACTGGTCCTCACCGGCGCGGGGCGGGGCTTTTGTTCCGGGCAGAATCTCAAGGCATTCGACAGCCTGGGCGACGATATTGCCGCCGGCGTGATGAGGCTCTACTGGCCGACCTTCAACGCGCTGCGCACTTGCCGAGTGCCGGTGGTCGTGGCGGTCAATGGCGTAGCCGCCGGCGGCGGTTTCAGCCTGGCCATGTCGGGCGACATGATCGTCTCGGCAAGGAGCGCCACCTTCATCCAGGTATTTTCACGCATCGGGCTGGTGCCTGACCTCGGTTCCACCTGGCTGCTGCCGCGCCTGATCGGGCGCCAGCGGGCGCTTGAAATGATGCTCTTCAACCAGCCCCTGCCCGCCGAGAAAGCCAAGGAATGGGGCATCGTTCATGAGGTTTTCGAGGACGCGGACCTGCGTGGCGGCGCGCTGGCGCTGGCGCAGAAGCTGGCCGCCGGCCCGACCCGCGCGCTGGTGGCCACGCGCCGGTTGCTCGAGCAGAGCGACATCGCCACCTACGCCGAGCAGTTTCAGCGGGAGATCACCGTGCAGGCGGCCCTCCGCGGCAGCGCCGATGCGCTCGAAGGGCGCGCGGCGTTCGTGGAGAAGCGCCCGGCGAAATTCACCGGGCGCTAGGCAGGGGCACCGCGTCCCCCGGACGGCGGGCGCGCAGCCGGCGCCGTCAGGCGCGCGCGGCCTTGAGGTCGTCGAGTTGCTTGCGGGCGCCCGCAAGCATGCAGTTGATGTCCGAGGTGAGCATCACCAGGTCGAACCCGCGCTTGAGCGCGTCGGCGGCGAAGGCGGCGGAAACGCAATGCATGCACGCCTTCTTGCCGTGCCGGTGCGCGGCGGCGAGGATGCGGTTGCAGGTGTCCAGATGCAGCGGGTCGGTGTTGTCCATCCGCGGCGGCAGGCCGAGCGCGAAAGACAGATCCGAAGGGCCGATATAGACGGCGTCCACGCCCGGCGCGGCGCAGATGGCGTCGAGGTTGGCGATGCCTTCGCTGGTTTCGATCATCGCGATGACGAGGATCTCGTCGTCCGCCTTGGCCAGGTAGTCCGCCCCGCCGTAGTGAAGCGCGCGCAGCGGGCCGGAGGAGCGGATGCCCTTGGGCGGGTAGCGGCAGGCCGCCACTGCGGCGGCGGCATCGGCGGCATTGTTCACCAGCGGCACTATGATGGCGTAGGCACCGTAGTCAAGCGCCTTCATGATGGTGGAGGGATCGTTCCATGGCACCCGCACCACCGGCACCGTGTCGGTTTGCGAAACCGCCTGCAACATGGGGATCAGGTCGCCCATGGTGTTGGCGCCGTGCTGCAGGTCGATGCACAGCGCATCGAAGCCCTGGCGGGCCATCACCTCTGCGGTGAACGTGTTGTTCACGGACAGCCAGCCGAGGGTCACGGGCTTGCCTTCGTTCCACATCTGCTTGATCTTGTTGGGCCGCACTGCGGTCGTCTCCCTGTCGATGTTGATCAATACCGCTGCGCCGGCGTTCCGGGTCCTGGTGGCGCCCGCGGTTCGAGCCTAGCGCACCAGCGTGCCGTTGCGGCTGACCATGGTGAGATCGACGAAACGCGAACCTTCGCGCTTGCCGGGCCCGTAGGTCACCATCATGCCGCCGACGTCGTAGCTGCCCAGGCTCTCCAGCGCGGTCACCAGCGCGTCGCGCGTGAGGACAACGCCGGCGCGCCGCAGGCCTTCCACCAGGATCTTCGCCTCCACGTAGCCTTCGAGGCCGTAGAACGAGGGCGTGCCACCGTCGATCGCCTTGAGGTCGCGCTGGTACTCGCGCACCAGCGGCAGGGTGGGCTGGGTGAGCGGCACGATCTGCGAAATCGCCACGCCGCGCGCCTTGTCCTTGAGGGTGTTGGCCAGCACCGTGGTGTCGACGGCGGAGACGGAAAAGATGTCTGCGCCGACCTGCACCGCGCCGCTGCGCATCGCGTCGATCAGCGGAGCGGCCACGCCGGACTGCATGGCCAGGAACACGACGTTCACCTGCTCGGATGTGGCCAGCCTGGCCACCACTTCCTTGGTGTTGCTGCCGTCGACCTTCAACTGCAGGTCGGCGACCGGCTTGAGCCCGGCGCCGTCCAGCGCCGCAATCATGGTGTCGGCGACCGAGTTGCCGAACGGGTTGATCTGGCGCACGATGATCACGCGCTTCAACTGCAGGCTGTTGAAATGGCGCGCCATGGCCGCCGCTTCGTCGGCATAGCTGGCGCGCACCGGAAAAGAGAAGCGCCGCACCGGGTCGCGCACCGCGGCCGCGCCGCTGGTGAGCCCCACCGAAGGCAGCCGGAGCTGTTCGACCACCGGCAACGCGGCCGCCACCGAGGGCACCCCGAAAATGCCCAGCATCGCCACCACGCCGGCGCTGTCAAGCGCGCGGATGTTCTTCAGCGTTTCCGCCGGATCGTAGCGGTCGTCCATGGTGGTCAGGACGATCCGGCGTCCGCGGATGCCGCCTTCGCGGTTGACCCGTTCGATGTAGGCATCGCCGCCTATCTTCTTGGCTATGCCGTAGGAGGTGAGCGCACCCGTCAGCGGTAGGGAGCGGCCGACGGGGATGGCGCCCTGCGCCGCGCACAGAGAAGGGGCTAACGCGGCCGCGGCGATCAGGCCGCGCCATAAAGCGGTAAAGCGGGAGAGGGAAGTACGCGCGGACACTGCTAGCCTTTCGTGTAGGACCCTGAAGGTCGCTCAGAATATCAGACAGGCCACTGCTGCGCCTTGGGCGGTGGCCGCCCGGAAGCGAAGCCGGTGCATAATGCCCATCCGGGATGCAACTTCAACGATCCAGCGTCGCGGAATCGCCGAACGCCGCCGTGCGCATGGAATGCGCTGGTTTGCGTGCTGGTTTGTGTGCTGCCCGCCGCCTGCGCGGGCGGGAGCGGCCGTCGTCGGCCGCACGGTAATGCGCGGCGCAAACACCTACCGGAGTGTGGATGATCATGAATCCCCTGGCCATCAATTTTTATGTGTGTCCGCCAGACATCGGCCTGGCGCAGTTCTGCGCGCTTGCCGAACAGGCCGGGGCGCAGGCCGTGGGCCTGACCGTGCGCGCGCTCGATGAAATGCCGGTCCCCGCCATCCGCGCCCTGCTCGGGCGCCACGGCCTGGCGGTCTCCTCGCTCAACAGCGCAGGCTATTTCCTGTATGGCGATGCGGCGCTCGCGCGCGAGCAGGCGGCGCGCAACGCGCGCCTGATCGAGGCCGCCGCCGAACTGCAGGCCGGCACCCTTGTGGTCATCACCGGCGGGGTGGCGCACGGCGGCCTAGGCCTGCGCGAGGCGCGCGCGCGGGTCGCCGCGGGGATTGCGGATCTATCCCGGGCCGCCGCCGCGCACGGCGTCCGGCTCGGGCTGGAGATGATCCATCCGATGGGTGTCCTGCAAAAAGGCTGCATCAACACGATTTCCAGCGCGCTGGAAATCGCGCGCGAGCATGACAACCTTGGCCTGACTCTGGATTTCTTTCACTCCTGGTGGGACCCTGATCTGTACACCTTGATCGAAAGTGCGGTCGACAAGATCGCGCTCGTGCAGTTCTGCAACGTCGCGGCGCCGGACGACCCGGCACAGTTTGTGCGCGAGGAAAGTGGCACAGGGCTGATCGATGTCGGGGCGTTGCTTGTCGGCATTGGTGCCGCCGGCTACCGGGGGCCTGTCGAATTCGAGATGTTTCCCGAACACCTGCGCGGCCGGTCGGCAGCAGCGGTCATCGGGGCGGCCGGAAGCTTCCACGCCGCGCTGGCGCAACGCGCGGTTCGGATTTGACCGGACATATTGATGCTTGATCCCGGGGGGGGTCTCAGGTAATCTAAAACGCATGTTCGGTCCGGACGTCGGGTGTTGTCGTAACGCCGCTCCCCGGGATGTTTCTTCACCTTACCCTTCACCTTCACCTATTGCGCGCACTGTCTGAGGAGCTTCAAATGATTGGTTTTTCCGCACTGAAATCGGGTGCCTTGGCTGCGGCGGTGGGCCTTGCCGCCCTGTCCGCCCCGGCGATCGCCCAGAATGTCATCAGGGTCGGCGTGCTGGTGCCGATTTCCGGTCCGGCCTCGTACTTCGGCGTGCAGGGCAAGGAAGGCGTCGCGCTGGCGCTGGAACAGATCAACAGGGGCAATGGCATCAACGGCATCAAGCTCGACGTGCAGTTCGAGGATTCCGCCTGCAGCCCGCTGCAGGCGACCAACACCGTCAAGCGCGTACTCGAGCAGTTCAAGCCGCACATCGTGGTCGGCGAAGAGTGCTCCGACGCGTCCCTGGCGATCGCGCCGATCCTCGAGCAGGCCAAGGTGCCCATGCTCAACGCCGGCTCCGCGGCGAACCAGCTGACCGAATCCGGCTACAAGTACGTGTTCCGGATCTTCCCGAATGCGGCGCAACAGGGTGTCCCGCTCGGGCGCAACGCCTACACCAAGCTCGGCGCCCGCACCGCCGTGCTGCTGCATGTCAAGACCAACGCCGGCGTCGACAACGCCGACGGTTTCGCCAAGGAGTTCGAGGCGGCCGGCGGCAAGATTCTCGCGCGCATCGATTTCGCGCAGGACGTCAACGACTTCACCCCGATCGCCACCCGCATCGCCGCCCTCGGCAAGGTCGATGTCCTGCCGACCTTTGCGCTCGAAGGCCAGCAGGTGCGCCTGTCGCAGGCGCTGGCGCAGGCCAGGGTGGTCAAGGGTGGCGGCGGCACCGGCATCCAGATGGGCTCGATCTGGCTGCCGTGGGGGTTCGAGGCCAAGGCCGGCCAGGCCTCCCAAGGCTACATCCGCATCGTCCAGTTCGATCCGACCGAAAAGCGCAAGATGGTCACCGATTTCATCGATGCGTTCCGCGCCAAGTACGGCGCCGACAAGACCCCCACGCACATCAATGCGCACGCCTACGACACCATGCTGCTGATCGCCGAGGCGGTGCGCCGCGGCGCCAGGGACTCCGAATCCATCCGTGACCGTTTCTCGAAGATGCGGGACGTCGAGGTCACCACCGGAAAGATCACGTTCGACGCCAAGGGTCAGAACTCCGACATGTCGGTAATCCACTTCGTCGAAACGCAGGCGGACCTGTCGTGGAAGGGCCTGAACTGGTAGCCGGCTGACGCGCATTCTTCCGCCGCTTGCGGGCGGCGGCAGCCAGGCTCGGCCTGACCGCCTCCCTGACCGCCTTCCCTCGCCCGCCTCCTGGCATTCCTCCGTTTTCACCGAAAGGCGCCCCTCCGCGTGTCCGACTTTCTTGCCTTGATCCTGCAGCAGTCGATCAACGGCATCTACCTTGGCTGTCTGTACGTCCTGGTGGCCCTGGGCCTCACCCTGATCTACGGGGTGATGAACCAGATCAACTTCGCCCACGCGGACTTCGTGACCGTAGGCGCCTTCGCGGCGTTTTTCAGCGCCACCCGCCTGTTCACCAAGTGGATGGGCATGTCGGACGGTACCGGTTACGTGTTGTCGATCTTCATGGCGCTGGCGGCCGGCGCGCTGCTCGGCCTTCTGGTCAACGCCGCAGTGTTCGCTCCCTTGCGCAATCGCAGCGACGAATTGCGCCCCCTGATCGCGACCATCGGCGTTTCGGTGCTGCTCGAAAATGCGCAGTTGATCCTTTTCGGCCCGATTCCCTTCCAGTTTGACTCGCCCTTCGCGCAAAACACCATCCGCTTCGGCAAGATCTTCTTTTCCGAGCAGAGCGTCCTGGTGGTGATCGTGGCTGCGCTGGCGATAGGCGGCCTCTACAGCTTCATGAAGTTCACCTTTCTCGGCAAGGCGCTGCGCGCGGTATCGCAGGACCGCGAGACTGCGGGCCTGATGGGCATCAACGAGAACTTCCTCATCGCGCTGACCATCGTGATCGCTTCCGCCCTGGCAGGCATGGCGGGTGCTCTTCTGGGGCCGGTCATCGTGCTGACGCCGTTCGCCGGCGCCAGTGTGATCGTCAAGGCCTTCGCCATCGTCATCATCGGCGGATTCGGCAACATGGAAGGCACCATCATCGCCGGCATCCTGGTGGGCATCATCGAGGCCTTCACCGTGCAGTATCTGGGCTCCGGGGTGATCGACCTGGTCGTCTTCGTGCTGCTTCTTTTCATGCTGGTGGTCAAGCCCACCGGCCTGATCGCCGAGCGCCGCGAGGAGAACGTATGAGCCGCCGCGTCGCCGACGCGCTCAGCCGCCCGGTGCGCTGGCCGGCTTTTCTCGGTGCGCTGGTAGTCATCGCGCTCCTACCGATGGTGCTTGGGACACCGTACTGGCGCGGCATCCTGGTGGTGTGCGCCATGAACGTGCTGCTGGCCATGTCGCTCAACCTGGTGATCGGCTACACCGGCCAGTTGAGCCTGGGCCAGTCCGGCTTTTTCGCCATCGGCGCCTACGTCACTACCGTGCTGCTCAAGAGCTACGGATGGAACTTCTGGCTGGCCGGCGTGGCGGCGGTGCTGGCAGCCGGTCTGGTCGGGCTTCTGCTGGCCGCGTTCGCGGCGCGCCTGCGGGGCCACTATCTCGGCATCGCCTCGCTCGGTTTCGCGGTGATCGTCTACCAGATCCTGATCAACTGGGAATCGGTCACCAAGGGTGTGCGCGGCATCTACGGCATCATGCCGCCGCCCCCCATCCGGCTGCCGGGCCTGCCGGAGATCTCCTTCGGCAACCAGGCGACGCTGTTTTATCTGGTCGCGGGTATCGCGCTCTGCGTGTACGTGATCCTCGACAATCTGGTGCGTTCGCCGATCGGCGAGACCCTGCGCGCGATACGCGAGGATGAGATTTCGGCCGCGTCGCTGGGGGTGAATGGCGCGCGCTGGAAGGCATTCTCTTTCGGCGTGTCCGCGGCCATCGCCGGGCTGGCAGGCTGTTTCTATCCGGGTTTTGTCGGTACGCTGGTGCCGGACGCGTTCGGTATCGTCGAGTCGTTCACCATGCTGGCCATGGTGATCGTGGGCGGCATGGGTACCATGATCGGCCCGGTCATCGGCGCGGTGGTGCTGACCTTTCTGCCGGAGGTGTTGCGTGGTTTCGGCGACTTCCGCCTGATCGTCTACGGACTTGCGCTGACGTTGGTGGTGCTGTTCATGCCCGGCGGCATCCTGCAGGCGCGGCAGATCTTGACGGCGCGCCTGCGCGGCACCGAGGCGTCCGAGTCGACCGGAGGCGGGCGATGAGCGCGCTTCTCGAGGCGAAGGAGCTCCGCAAGAGCTTCGGCGGCGTCAAGGCGGTGCAGGGCATATCGCTCTCGATTCCCGAGCACTCCATCTATGCCGTGATCGGCCCGAACGGCGCGGGCAAGTCCACGATGATGAACCTGCTCTCGGGTACCTATCAGCCTGATGCGGGGGAACTGCTGTTCGCCGGCCGGCAGCTCGCCGGGCTGCCGGCGCATCAGCGCGTGCGCCTTGGCTTGGCGCGTACCTTTCAGAAGATCCGCCTGTTCAAGCAGCTCTCGCTGCTCGACAACGTGCTGGCCGGCTTCCATATCCACCACAAGGTGCCTGCCTGGCAATACCTGATTCCCGGTGCGGCCTTCTGGCGCGACTGGACGCACTGTCGCGAGCAGGGCATGGCGCTGCTCGAGTTCGTCGGCCTCGCCGATCTTGCCATGCAGCGGGCGGGTTCGCTCGCCTACGGGCAGCAGCGCATGCTCGAGATCGCGCGTGCCATGGCCACCGGGCCCAGGCTGTTCATGCTCGATGAACCCGCAGCGGGTCTCAACTCCGTGGAGGTGGGATTCCTCCTGCAGCGCCTCAAGGACATGCGCGAGCGCGGCATTACCGTGGTGGTGGTGGAACACAACATGGACCTGGTGATGAAGGTGGCGGACCATGTGTTCGTGATGGATCGCGGCGAGTATCTTTTCGAGGGCGCGCCGCGCGAGGTGCAGAACAATCCCAAGGTGATCGAAGCCTATCTGGGCGGCGAATTCACCGGCGGCCTGGATTCCTGATGGCGGCGCTCCTGCAAGTCGAGGGTATCGAACTCGCCTACGGCGACGTGGCGGCCTGCCGCGATATCTCGTTTACCGTGAACGAAGGCGAGATCGTCACGCTGGTGGGCTCGAACGGCGCAGGCAAGTCCACTACGCTGCGCGGCGTGGCGGGCGCGATGCGGCCGCGGCGCGGGCGCATCCTGTTCCGCGGCAACGATGTCACGCGCATGCGCTCCCACGAGCGCCTGTTGGCCGGTATCGCGTTGGTGCCCGAAGGCCGCAAGGTGTTCCCGTTTCTGTCGGTGCGGGAGAACCTCGAGATGGGTGGTTTCCGCTACCGCGGCGACAAGGCCCGCGTCAACAGCCTGATCGAGCGCATGATGGACACCTTCCCGCGCCTGCGCGAGCGTTCGGCGCAGCGCGCAGGCACGCTGTCCGGCGGCGAGCAGCAGATGCTGGCCTTGTGTCGCGCGCTGATGTCGGAACCGGTGCTGCTGTGCATGGATGAACCGTCGCTCGGCCTGGCACCCATCATCGTGCAGGAAATCTTTCGCAGCATTCGCGATGTCAATCGGGCCGGCACCAGTGTGCTGCTGGTGGAACAGAACGCGCGCTACGCGCTGGAGACCGCCAGCCGCGGCTACGTGCTGCAGACCGGGTCCATCATCGCCGAGGGTAGCTGCGAGGCCCTGAAGCATGACGAGCGTGTCAAGGAAGCCTACTTGGGCCGCAGCTAGGTCCGGATGGCACGTCCGCCGGGCAATGGCGTTGCCCGGTGGCGGTCTGGTGCAGTTTCCCGTCAGCGAGGCAGGGCCATGAAGACAATCGACAAGTTTCTCCTCACCGGCAAGGTAGCCTTGGTCGCGGGCGGCAGCGGCGGGATCGGACGCGCCATTTGCGCCGCCTATGCGGAAGCCGGTGCCGCGGTGGCCTGTGTCGACGCCAATGCCGATGCTGCCGCCGACACCGCCGCGGCGATCGTCAAGACGGGCGGCAGGGCGATCGCGATCGAATGCGATGTGACCTCCGAGGCTTCGACGCGCGATGCGGTGGAGCGCACCGTTGCTGAGTTCGGCGCGCTGCAGGTGCTGGTCAACGGCGCGGCCGGCAGCGACGCCGGCGGTACGGTGCTCGATTATGACCTCGCCATGTGGAACCGGGTGTTCGCCATCAACGTCAATGGCGCCTTTCTCATGAGCAAATGGGCGATCCCGCATATCGCCCGCGCGGGCGGCGGTTCGATCATCCATATCGCCTCCCAACTGGGCTCGGTGGGCGCGCCCGACCGGGTGGCCTATTGCGGCACCAAGGGCGCGCTGATCCAGATGGCCAAGGTGATGGCGATGGACCATGCGGCGCAGAACATACGTGTGAACACGCTTTCGCCCGGCGCGGTGGAAACCGGCCGCATGCTGCTGCGCGCCGCCACGATGCAACAGGCGCGCGAAATGTACGGCCCGAAGCACGTATTGAAGCGTCTTGGCCTGCCCGACGAAATCGCCAGCGCCGCCCTGTTCCTGGCCGCGGACGCCTCCAGTTTCATGACCGGCGCGGACCTGCTGGTCGACGGTGGGTACACCGCCTGGTAGCGTACATGGTGCCGGCGCCGCGCAACCGGCCCTGCGTACCCGGTCCTGCGTCTGGCGACTAGATCGCTAGATCGGCGAGGCGAGGAGGGTCGGAATCAAGCCTGTATCGGCGATGACAGTGGCCGTCTTGATGCGCGCGGCTTCGCCGTCCATCCGGAATTCGATCCGGTAGCGGCCGGCGGAAAACAGGCGCGACGCCCCTTCGAGGTCGGTCTGGAACAGGCTGTAGGAGGCCTCCAGGGTCCACACGCCCGCTGCCTCGCCGCAAAAACGCGGCAGCCCGATGATGTGCCGGTCCCAGTGCAGGTTGTACTCGTTGACATCGCGGTAGGAAGCGATGCGATCGCGCAGCATGTCCTTGTTGTCGCACCAGATCAGGATGTTGGGCAGGCCTTGTTCGACGTTCTCACGGGTGACCACCTTGTAGTCGCAGTCTTCGGCGAACAGTTCGACCCAGTCCTCGAGTCGGTCCTCGTCGATCAACAGGCCGTACTCGGCCATCAGGTCGGAGGCCGCATGGCGAATCACATCGGGAACCTTCATCGCACGCCCCCCGGCGCTTCCACGCCCATCAGTTCGGCCCAGTAGGACCAGAAGCCGCGCACCGGGGTTTCGGTCACGCGGTGGTCGAGGTCGGTGATGGGGCCGCGGCCGCCCATCTCGATGATGTTGGCGGCCTCGGGTTCGTTGAGGGTGGATTTCTGGATGATTTCGATGGCCTCGCCGTCCTCCATGCTCACGAAGCCGGCCGGTCCCACGAGGTTGGCCGATAGCAGGCGGTGGCGGGTCATCTCGGGCGTGTCGTCGGCGAAGCCGAACAGGGTCTGGAAGATCTCCACGCCGTCCACGCCCTTGGGGCGGATCTGCCGCGTGCCCATGGAGTGGTTGATCTGGATGATGATGCAGTTGGGGAAGAAGGTCGGCCCGGCGAGGTTCATGCGGTCGGCGAATTCCGGCGTGTGCTGCAGAAGCTTGGTGTCGCGCAGGCGCATGCGATCGAGCTTCACGCCGGCGGTTCCGGCGTAGGCGGCCTTGGCATCCTCCTGCGTGTCGGTGGCGGTGTAGGCGTGGTTCATGTTGTGGCGATGGCGCGCGTCCATCTTGACGCCGCCTTTCTGGGTGGCGCGGTCCACGCCGTAGGTCACGAAGAACTCGTGCAGCAGGCTGGCGTGATAGGTGTCGCGCAGATTTTCGGCGTAGAGCTTCCAGTTGCCGCGGATCAGCTGCCTTGAGTAGCCGAGGATCGTGATCGGCTTGTGGAAAAAGCGCCTGACCATGCCCATGCCGAATTCTCCGAGGTAGTCCTCGATCGGCTCGCTTTGGTCGGAAAACGTGCCGAACAGCATGCCGCTGACATTGGCGACTTTCAGGCGCCGGGGCGAGGCGCCCGCCATGTCGAAATCCCTGGGCATGCCGCCTTCGCCTTTGAGGCCGCGGCGGAACGGGATGCCGATCAGTTCGCCGTCGGTACGGTAGCACCAGCGGTGGTAGATGCACACATGCTCCTGCGCGTTGCCATGGGTCTTGCGCACGATCTGCGCGCCGCGATGCGAGCAGCGGTTGACGAAGGCATGGATCGCGCTCCCGGCCGCCGCAGTGGCGCGCGAGACCACTACCGGGGTGTCGCCTATCCAGACGGTGCGGAAGTCACCGGGGTTGGCGATCTCCGCTTCCAGGCACAGGTAGTTCCAGGTGGGCCCGCGAAAGATGCGCGCCATTTCCTCGGCGTAGACCTGGGGATCGTGGTACAGGCGGTAGGGAACGCGGGAATAGTCGTCGCGCTCCCAGCTGACTTCAATGGACATCCCGGCTCCCGTTGCGGCGCTAACGGCCGTCTCGAATCGATCGAGTCGATTATCGGTGCCGGCGCCATCAGGGTCAATCGACGCCGTGCCGGAGAATTCGAGCCCGGCGTATCCGCCGGCGGTGTCAGCCGAGCAGGCGCGGATCGGTGCCGAACTCGTCGCCGATGATGTCGCAAATGCGGTCGAACATGATGCCGCGGCGGATCGGTTTCAGGCCGGGCAGGGCGATGATGGAACTGCCCATGCCGGCCGGATGCGAGTATCTGGTCTCACCATAGTCGAGGGCCAGGTCGGCTTCGTCGCGCACCGGCGCCTCCACGTCGGCAAAGCGGTACTTGCTGCCGGACAGCGAGGTGTTGGCCGAGGAGCCGAGGATCGGCAGGCCGCGCTCCCAGGACATTCGCGCGACTTCGTCGTGCAGCGCCCCGGCGTTGAGCAGCATGTCGATGGTGCCGCCGCGCGAGGAGCGCGCGCGGGTTAGCGGCGACAGGCGCGAGAAAAACGCGTGATCCGCCTTGAAGGGCACGACGACCGAAAACGGCAACCCGTGCTTGCGGGTGACCGAGTCGACGATCGCCGCCTCGCGCTCACCCACATCGGCCAGCGCCAGGAACATGTCGCGGTTGCTGAACATGCCGCATGCCTTCTCGAAGCTGCGCCGCTTGCAGGCGAAAATGCGGGCGATCGCGCTTTCCGAGTTGCCCACGATGGCATAGCCTACGTCGACGGGAAACACCGCGACGCCGCCGGCGGCCACGGTGTCGACAACGCGCGCGGCGTCGGCCCTGATGTCGCGGCTTTCGGGGCCGGTCATGATGATCGTTTCCAGGTCAGCCTGTGCAGGCGCGCCACCTGGGAGCCGGGCAACCGGTCCGTGGCGGAAAGCGTGAGACTGCCGTCGGCGGCGAAGTCCATGCGCCGCTTCTGCTCGGTGCCGACCAGGTTCGGGTTGACCGACTGCGTGACGCTGTGGATCACATAGTCGACGCCGTCTTCGCGCACCAGGCGATAGCGCCCCCCGTAGCTGAAGAAGCCGTCGAACGCCGCCAGGCGTTCCTCGGCCGGCGCCGTCTTGGCCGATTCCGAGGAAAGCGGCGGGCGGCCGGCGCGCGAGATGCTGGCGTTCATCCAGCCGTCCGGCGCATAGACGATCAGCCCGCTGGCGTTGCTGCCGAAAGGCAAGCTCGGCTGCCGGTCGTCCCCATAGGTGATTTGCCAAACCTGCAGTTGCCAGCCGCCCACGAGGGGATTGGCAGGAGCTGTCGCGATCATTTCAAAGCCCGATCTCGATGTTGTCGATCAGACGGGTGGCCCCCAGTCTGGCGGCGCCCAGGATGACCAGTTCGTGGTCGTTCTCTTCGGGCGGCAGCAGATCGGCCTGGCGGCGGATGGCGATGTAGTCGGGTTTCCAGCCGCGGCCGGCCAGGTGCGCCATGGCCTGCAGTTCGATGCGCTGGTAGTCGCGCTTGCCTGCCAGCAATTCCTCGCGCGCATGCCGGAGGGCCGCATTGAGGGCGGGGGCCTCGATGCGCTCTTCCGGCGTGAGATAGCCGTTGCGCGAGGACAGCGCCAGGCCGTCCGCTGCGCGAACCGTCTCGGCCAGGATGATTTCGATGGGCAGCGCAAGCTGCCGCACCATGTTTCTGAGCACGATGCATTGCTGGTAGTCCTTCTTGCCGAAGATCGCCGCCTTGGGCGCCACCATGTTGAAGAGCTTCAGGACCACCGTGGCGACCCCGCGGAAATGCCCCGGCCGCACGGCGCCGTCAAGGATGTCGGCGATTTCCGGCGGCTCCACCGCATAGGTCTGCGGTTCGGGATAGATCTGCGATTCGTCCGGCGCGAACACGACGTCGCAGCCGGCGGCCTCGAGCTTTTCGCAATCCGCCCGGAGGGTACGCGGATACTTGTCGAAATCCTCGCGCGGGCCGAACTGCATGCGGTTGACGAAGATGCTCACCACGGTGCAGGCGCGCCTTCCCTCGCGCAGGGCGAGCGTGCGCTGGGCGTTGTCGACTAAACGGATATGCCCCTCATGCAGGTTGCCCATGGTGGGCACGAACACGTTGTCGGGCTCGGTGCCCAGGCGCGCGCGCAGGTCGGCGACGGAATGGATGACATCCATGATGCGGGTCTTTCCTGGTGCCGCCTCAGGCGGCGCGGTTGAGGTATTCGCGCCGCCCGCGCATGGCAAGGATGTGGCGCATGAGAAGGGCGAAATCGTCCTCGGAATCGACGAAGTTGAAATGGTCTGCGTTGACGATGAGCATGGGCGCCGCGTCATAGTGATGGAAGAAGCGCGTATAGCGCTCAGCCAGCT
>Ga0315904_10000239_pt1 | contig 91614 bp, 131 predicted proteins | sample LakEriMetagenome_6_FD_203529 | JGI IMG/M metagenome (GOLD analysis project Ga0315904, IMG submission 203529) | Freshwater fungal communities from buoy surface, Lake Erie, Ohio, United States - Buoy 12 MA120 | ecosystem: Environmental > Aquatic > Freshwater > Lake | place: USA: Lake Erie, Ohio...
GTGTGATTTTTTGCTAGTTTTTCCACTGGCGCAGGCGGCTTTTGGGGAATAAATTTTTCAAGGTTTTCCACTGGCGCAGGTGGCCAACAACTTCAAAAATTTCAAGGTTTTCCACTGGCGCAGGTGGGTCACCTGCGCTAATTAAGTGGTTGCTTATATTCGTGAACGCTTATATAAGCCGACTCTTATATAAGCGGCGGCTTATATACACCCAAACCCTCCATTGTATCATGTGCCCGGGGGTGGGGTCAAGTGGTTTTTCTACCACACACGACTCGTGGGGTCTTTCGAAAAACCTTGACAACCTCACCAAAATTATGATATAATTTTGGCGCCATAATACCCCTATAACCTGGTCAACAATAGGGGTATTAGGTCAAATAATAAGGGGCTATAAGCCCCTTTTATTATTCCCTGATATGTTCTAGTATATCCGTGGCCAATTCTTCCATTTCCTTTGTAATATCCACATCAGACATCGGCTGTAGAGCCAGTTTAATAATAAGTGCCAACCGTATCATTTCCTCATGACTGAGTACAATAATATATTCAGTTTTGGTTTCAATTTGCATTTTTGATTCTCCTTTTGAAAATGCGGATTTTAGTCCAGATCAGTAACTGGTGAATATAATTCTCCCGTACTGAATCCTAGATCATTTAGTATCTTTTCTAGGTGTGTTGCAATTAATTGGAATCGGTCATCGTGATGATAGTTTTCATTAAAGCTGTTATCCTCGATCATTTTGGCATGGATTAATTCGTGTGCAATTACCCCATACACATCAAAATTGGATTCCAATGTCTGGCCTAAATTAATGACAATTTTGTGTTTTTGGAGACGGTTATTGCGAAACACAGTATCGCACCAACCTGCCAAACCACGATGAGTCTTATTATAAACTCGGGTTTTCAATACTACGTCAACGGGTTTGTGTATTTCCAATACAGAAACCACGGCTTGAATCAACAACAATACATCAGGTTTCATGGTGTTTTATATGGGGGTTATTAGCCCCCATATATATTTACTTTGCGACGAAGTGTTCTTTTACTTGGTGTTTTTTCCAATCATATGGAATTACCTTTTCTCGCCAATCACGCTTTTTCAAGATATTGACCAGAACGGGAACTTCAAAATCCCGCGCATCTTCCAGTGCAGTATGTGGCTCAACCTTAAACTCGCCACACACAAAACCACAAACTGCTTCCGCCGTGGTTTTGTAGGTCATGTTTTGGTTGACGGTAGGGGAATTGAATAGATGGTTATCGATGCAAAACTGCCGATAGCGCTTAGTATGGGTAATATTACCGATACTAGCTTGCCAAAGACAGAATTTGTCATTGAAGATATTCAAATCAATTCCGGTTTTGTCGCATTTGTCGCGATCAAAAGCCAGATTGTATGCGGTAAGGGTAGGGTTATACTTACCCACAGCCTGATTCAGCCATTTATTAATGGCAGCTGTCGAAGCCAGCATACGAACACCAGAATTCAGCATGGATACATATGCTGCTTTACGCTTTTCCAGTCCCTCATAACCCCAAATATCATTTGCACGTTTATCGTGGAACAATTCATATGTGCAGTAATGGTCTTTTACCAATACTGCACATTGGTTGTAAATCTTGCCATCACGGTCAACAATAACCGCAGCAAAATCAGCTACAGTATCTTGCATTGTGGTTTCAGTATCGACCACGCACCAGAATTGCTTTTTAGCCATATTAACCTTCACACATGAAACCGGAAAGGGCCGGAGTCTCGCCCATGCCAACTGGCACCCGGCGAGTGTAACGCTTTTTGTGACTCACTGCAAGCCCCTACAGTGTGGTCAACTATTGACCAGGCGGCTTGACGGGGGCCAATTATATAATATATAATTGGCGCCAATATAAGGGTTTACCCTTATATTGATTTATTTCCTTTCCCAGATTTTATATCTTATCATTATGACGACGAAAAACAGATTTAGTATGTAGTTGAATAACAGTGGCATATCTCCTTTTGGAAATATATAAACAATGGTGAATAACTCCCCAAAGAACCAACAACCCAAGAAAAAGGGGTTTAATCCTCGGGCGTGGCCGTCTTTTGCACATTGCAAAACCTGGGGAATTGCACATATTGCAAATAATATGCTACCAATCCAACCTATAGTTTCCATTTTAGTGACCCTGAACCGAGGGAATATAAACACCGCGGATATTGAAATGGTCGCAAACTGCTTTTAGGTAACTCACATTGTCTTCGTAAAATACACAGTCCGCAGTCTTGAATTGCTTCAAATTGAAAAACTTTTGCAAACCCTTGATTTTAAGAGTTTTGCCAGACTGGTTATCACCGTCACGACGCGAGATAAGGTAATCGGGGCTGCCGAGAATCTCACGGATAAACACATTATCCAATTCGCGCACAATACGCGCAGTGGCGATAATTACATAAGTATTTGGATCTTGCAAGTCATTGCGATATTGAGACACAAGAGGAAGCAAACCATCTTGCATACACCGATTTTCATTATCGCGCCAGTATTGCAAATCGATTTTGACAATACCATTTTCTGTTATTGTGCGGTAACGGTGACTGCTATCAACGATCGTGCCATCCATGTCATATATCGCAACCTTCATTTTGAACCCCTTGTTTTGTAGAGCCCGAGTGTAGCACGTTCGGCCAGGCGACACAAGCCCCCAACAATGACCCTACGTCGTGGTCAACCATTGACCAGGCCGCTTGACACGGTTGCCAATATTATGTTATAATATTGGCGCCCCTATTAGGGTTAACCCTAATAGGGGCTTTTAAATAATAAGGGGTATAACCCCTTATTATGTCACGCAATGGCTTTTGCAATATCTCGAGCCTTTGCACCCAGTCGGTTAATAATGGTTTCTGACCAGTGGCCGCCAATATTGCACGGCAATACTTGCATACTCGCCCAACGGTCCAACACAAGATACTCGGCAACATCGTAGCGATACAGGGATTCTTCTACGCTGGCAAGACTCACAGCAAATTTGCCAGTATCGATGCCGGTTTGCTTGATACCAACACAAACCCCCAGCAAGGGAAAATGAAAGATAACCACGTCGGGATAATCCGCCCGCATATCTTGCAGAATATCCAATTCCGTATCGTTCAAGACGGTCTGGTTCACGTTACGCATGATAAGCCCTTTCTATGGCTTGGTTGGGAAAATGGTTTGCTTAGGGCATATTATACCCTAAGCAAACCCCTTTCGGGGTTTGCTTCAATCATTCGATTGGACGGGAATTGGCCAGTGCATCAAAGATCGCCTTCAATGCACGTTTGTTAGCCTTGGTGAGGCTATCAACGTCAGGCTCAGACAGCATAAGGATCTTGCCGATAGCCTCGGCGTGTGCATCCTTCTTCACGGGAGACTCACCAGTCTTGGTAACATAGGTCTTCTTCTGGTAAACACCCTCACGACTCAGTTTCGCAACAATCGAGCGAACCGATTTACCGAGACTCTCGGCAAGGGCTTCGACCGTAGTGCCGGCCTTGTACGCTTCGACCAGAGCAGCAGTCTGCTCAGGAGTATAATTCACAACCTTTTCAGTGGCCATTTTCAGTTTCTCCGAGTTAACACGCATGGGGAAATTTTGGCAATGCCGGGCAATCCCCTCAACCTATGCTGATATTATACAGGGTCAACATTCCCCCGTCAAGTATTGTGTTTTCTTTCCTTTCTGTTCGTCGTCGTCAGGGACACAGTATAACGGTTTTTCAGCCTGGACACAATACCCTAGTGCATCGTGGGGTCTTTGCGCCAGGCGGTGATCGGCGGTTAACCAGGCGGTGATCGGCAGTTAACCAGGGGTAAGTCCCTATTGACAGGTGTATTAGAACATGATATAATTTTGGCGCACCCCATAGGTAACACCTATGGGGTGCGGCGGCTCAATAGGTAACACCTATTGAGCCACAAACAAAAAAGCCGACAAAAACAGTCGGCTTTTTTGTGTGGCCCTTGACAGGGCCCAAAATTATATGTTATAATTTTGGCGCAAATTAGCCGCCTGGCCAGGCGGCTAATTATACTGCGATTATTCGTCGGTGTTGACGACGATGGTGGAAACGTGGGGGTCAGAAGCGGGAACAGCTTCCTCCAGCATCTTGACCCTATACGACACCCAGTTGATGCTGGTGTAGTATTCCTGATGATGCTTGAAGTGCTCTTGGTCCCACCATTCGATCATGTAAACCTTCATTTGGGTTCCTTTCCTGTTGCAGAGAACACAGTATAACGCTTTTTAAGCCACACAGCACATACCCGAGCGCATCGTGGGGTCTTTTAGCCAGGCCCTTGACAGGGCCCAAAATTATATGTTATAATTTTGGCGCCATAATAACCCTATATATTATAGGGTTATTATGTGGTCGTTAGAAAAACCCCATGTTGATGATTTTGTAGTCCAGTTTGGGGCACTTTTTGCCTAAATTCTTTTTCAATTCTACACAATCCCTTTCTAAATCCGACAGGTTTTGATAGTGACACACCAAAACATTATCGAAAAACAAACCCCAGACTTTTACAACACCCATTTTGAAATCCCCACCAGGTTAGCGCACAAGAAAAACCCATTCAATACACTGAGGGATTTATCCCTTTTCGTGATCCCGATATATAGCCACGATATCGAACCAATAATAAACAAACTGTATCCCAAAATATATATCTGAAACGCAACCAGAAAACTGCCGATAACCGAGCTTATAGTGCCTAGCCACGATATATACCCCATTTTAGACCCGTTTGTAGTTTACCATGTTATGGCATCGTTCTGGAGGCAGACCTAATTCTTTCATAATCTTTTTCCAGCTTTTGCCATGCCCAAAATCATTATACACCAGAAAAGCCACACAGTGTGCCAATTCATGGGGAATAATAACCCTACAAAATTCGTCGGGATATTGTTCGAACAATTCAACCGACAAATCTATACACTGCGGATTGCGCTCAATAAAAGCACGTCCTGCGGTAGTTTTCAGCCGTTTATTCAAAACTACCGCAGGAGCAGTTTTGGTTAAGCTGGGGTACAGAAAGCACAGTATATCCCAAGTGTCTTGGGCACTGCGGTCTGCCATTTCTTGCATTGTGGGGGCTTTCATGGGCTGGATTCTACTACAAAAATTTGGCTATCACAAGACCCCTCGACCAGGTCAACTATTCCACATGGGGCTTGACACGGTTGCCAATATTATATTATAATATTGGCGCCAGTATTAGGGTTTACCCTAATACTGGCCTTATTAAATAGGTACGACTTTGTAGACAGTATGTTGGACGACCCTTACAGGAATACCGTCGAATACTTGAAGATGTTCCATATTCAGGGGTTTGTCGCCAGACAACAATTCCAATTCTTCCACAAATTCTTCCACCGTTGAACCTGCGCCAATATACTCGGCCCTATCGCTGGCAATATAGATTCCAAACAGCATGATGTTTCCTTTCTTGAAAAAGGGGGATATTATCCCCCGGATATCACACGATGAGCGAGAGCTTTTGCAGTACCTTTTGCAATGCGGTTTTGTTCGCCTTGGTGAGACTGCTAATCTCGGGTTCACTCAATTCACAAAGAGCCCCGATTTTGTCTGCAAGCTCTTCTTTCGAAACAACTGTTTCACCAGTTTTGGTGACATACTCCTTTTTCCTGTAAACACCTTCCCGGCTGAGTTTAGCTACCACGCTGCGGACACTCTTGCCCAGCGTGGCCGCAATACTTTCTACGGGAACACCCTTGCTATACCCGTCCAGCATTTGTTGGACCTGCTCGGGAGTATAGTTTGCGGTTTTCTCAGTCATCTTCTTTCCTTTCAATCAAAGACCATCGCCGACAACAATAGCAATTCCCATTGCAAGAATCGCCACCCAGAATGGGCTAGTAGCCCAGATAATCAGAAAAAGATCAGACATTTTAACCCCTCTTTGAATAAACAATCAGACCCGTGAGATACTCGCGCTTACCCGCCATGTAGCTGCGACGCACCACATAGGACTTCAAGCCCTTACTGTTGGCGGCTTCGATAGCCCCCGTCAGCAAGCTGTGCGACTCCAGCACAGCGGGCTTGTGAGCGACTTCACTAACATACACAGTGTAAACAGGCTCGTAACCCATCGAAGGTCTCCGGTTGTTCGTCGTTTCCATGGGACACAGTATAACGCTTTTTCGGCCTGGACACAATACCCTAGTGTGTTGTGGGGTCTTTGAGCCAGGCCTAGGGGTAAGTCCCTATTGACAGCAAGAATTTGGTGTGGTATAATTTTGGCGCCACAAAAACCCTACAGATTGTAGGGTTTTTGTGGCCAGGCCGTTGACACGGCCCAAAATTATGTGCTATAATTTTGGCGCCCCAAAGCCCCTGCACATTGCAGGGGCTTTGTGTTACTTTGACCGGCTGGCCCGAGCCGCCTTGACCTGGCGGTTACGCTCCGCCTTTTCGCGACGGTTACGCTCCAGCCGAGCCTTGCGCTCTCGTTCATCGGCACGCTTGTGAGCAACAGGAGCCAGACCCAGACCAGCACGCAGTTCGTTGATTTGATTCAGGTTCATTTCAGTCACTCCTAGAAAAGCCCTTTCGGGCAGGTAATCACTTGATCCTGGCCACAGCCATTTCAGTGTGGCCGACCACGGCATCGACGACCTTTTCGGAATCGTCCATAGCATCCGCCAGCATTCCGGACAGGTATCCGACAATAAAGGTTTCGGTAGCATCGCCAGACCAACCCTCAGAAGTCTTAGCATCACGAAGGGCTTGAATCAGGGCACGGGCTTTGTCGATGTTGGTCATTTCGGGTTCCTCTTGTGTTGCAGTAGACACAGTATAGCACAACACCAAGCCCGTGCAACACCTAAATTTTAGCCCTTTGACCAGGTCAACCATTGTGGAAGCGCTTGACCCGGCCCAAAATTATGTGCTATAATTTTGGCGCCATAAAGCCCCCACAATCTGTGGGGGCTTTGATTGATTGGTGATTACTTTGACTTCAAGTCATTCGTGTGCCATTCCACGCTACGCGCCACGTCCTCGTTTTCGCGCACAGCACTGGCCAGCATACCCGTCAGGTAACCGACAACAAAGGACTCGGAATAGCCCTTCTTGGCAGCGTGCTCGCGGGCGGCCTGGAGCAGGGCCTGGACTTGGTTGTAGGCTTCGGTAGCAGTCATCTCGTGTTCCTTTCCTGTTGCAGTGAACGCAGTATAGCACAACACCATGCTCATGCAACATCTAAAATTTAACCCCTCAGTGTGGTCAACTATCCAGGCACCCGCTTGACAGGACCCAATTATATAATATATAATTGGCGCCCGAATAGGGGTTTACCCCTATTCGTTATTCTTCATATACTATGAAGTATGGAGTTTCCCCATAATCTCCAGAGTATTCAATGGGATGGTCTGGATTGAACAGAGTCATATCAATACCAGTATCCCAGAAAACATCAAAAACCCAGTCTTGATACATATACTTCCTTTCAATAGTCCAACCAATCGCCCATACTCTCGATTTTGGCGGCTGCTTCTTCCACACTAATAACGTGTGGAATGTGCGATACCCAAGTCGGGCTATCGGGGCCAATATACATAACACAGCACCAGCGGCCCGTAGCACCACGGGCCAGACAATGGATGCCCTGTATGGGCCGGGGATACTTCGTACCCGTGATATCACACTCGGTGATAGTGCCAAAAACCATCATGGTATATACTCCTGATTTGATTACGCCATTACCCGAGCGATATACGCCTGGGCCTGTTCCACAGTCTTAAAAGACTTGACCTGCTTGGTGACCCAGTAGGCATCCTGCCGGATGGTGTCAAACTTGAACACCTGCACTTGGACAGTGCGAGTAGCCCACGGTACAACAAACGCCCTGACAGTGCCAAGGGCCGGGGGAGTGTAGGTGTTGGTCATCTCGTGTTCCTCTTGTCTTGCTGTGAACACAGTATAGCACAACACCACACCAGCACAACATCAAAATTTTAACCCCTCGACCAGGTCAACTATTGTGCGGGGGCTTGACCGGGCCACCAAAATTATGATATAATTTTGGCGCCACAATAGGGGTAAACCCCTATTGTTTATTCTGTTAGTTCTCTGTATACCTGATCATAACTAACACAGTATTCCCAGGCTGCATTTCTGCAAGCATCAAAGAAACTCATGTGATATACAGACATCAATTGCTTTGCGTAACACACGGCAGCTTCAAGCATTTTGTTCCTTTCAAACCCGAAACGTGGGGTTGACACCCACCTTGTCAGCCACCATCCACACGTACTCCACGTACACTTCTTCTTCGCGGGCAGCCTGGGCCGCCACGTCCAGCTCCCAGTTGGCTTGGTCGTATTCTTCACGAATGGTCATCTCAGCCATGTCCAGCTCAAAGGACTCAATGTCTTCACGGGTCATGTCGGTGGGGTAGTACATCTTGGGGGCTCCTTGTCTGTGTCAGTAGAGTTAGTATAACGCAAAACAGCGTGTTGTGTCAAACCCGATCTTTGTGTGGGGTCTTTGACCAGGCCCTTGACCGGGCCACCAAAATTATGATATAATTCTGGCGCCACAAAGCCCCTACAGATTGTAGGGGCTTTGGTCAATCACACCAAGGTGTACCGACCCGCATCGTACTCACGAAGCACAGCACGACCGATGTTGGCGTTAGTATCCATATCGAGCCCCCACAACACAACCACGCCGGAAATGTGGCGTGAGGCATCGTGAAAGAAAACCTCTACATCGTCCAGGTTCAGCTCTACCCCATCCTGTTCCTCGAACACAATGTCCAAGAATTGTTGATTGTTGTAGACCCGGCCGGTGTTGTAAACAATGTGCTTCTTCATCTTTGTTCTCCTTACATGAAGCGCTGAACAAACCAAACCTTCAGCCAGAAAACTATCACAATCGTTTCGACGGCTGCAATGATTTCTGCTGTGGTCATCTTGGTGTTCCTCTCGTGTTGCAGTGATGACAGTATAGCGCAAAACACCACAGTCAGTCAAACCCGAGTTTTATGTGGGGTTTTTGAGTGGCCCCTTGACGTGGCCCAGGAACACGTGGTACAATAGGGGCGGTTAACAGACTAGTTACTTTACTGAGTGTGCTGCGCCCTCCAACACGGCCTCTTTTAAAAAAATATCACACAACACTTTCGGTGCCAAAACCCAGCAAATCCTTTTTAAAAATAATACCCAAGTCAAAAATAGTGGTTGAATTTTTTTAACACATGTTTTATAATTCAGTTTTACACTACCCACAACACCAACCATGAACACACTGCCCGTTCCACACTCACCTGCAGAGGTAGTGCAGCTCACCCCAGAAGACGTGTTAATCTGCAATACGTACTTGACAACAGGAAGCATTGAAGTCACGAGCTCTCAACTAGACATTAGTCAAGAACTGGTGGTCAAAACTCTGGAGTCGCCACTGTCCAAAAGTTATGTAGACCGTGTGTTTTTAGACTGGGGATTTAACAATCGCTTCAAAATCCGCAAAGCAATGGATTTGGTGTTGGAAAAGAAATTTCAGGAGTTGGACGAGTCGGGGACGGGGTCTTCAAAAGATATCGCAGAATTGTTGGAATTGTCACACAAAATGACAATGAATGAATTGGACCGCCAGATTGCATTAGAAAAGATACGCTCCCGTCACACACCCACCATCAAAAAACAAACAAACATTCAAGTAAACGACAACTCTGTCACATCCAACTACCACAACCTATTAAGTACACTATTAAAAAATGCTTGAAATCTCACGAGGCGATATCGTCTCCAGTCACATTCAAACTTGGAATACTCCCACTATTCAACTTCCAATCGAACCGTATTTAAAGCTGTTACCGGTGGGTACTACAACAGCCTACGACGGTTTAAACCGACCCCAAATTGCATTAATCAACGCAGTTAACTCACCTCACTACCGCTTTATTACTTGTGCGTACAGCCGTCGTCTGGGCAAGACGTTTATTTCAAATGTGTTAGGACAGTTAATCTTTTTGATTCCAAACAAACACGTTTTAATCATGAGTCCTAACTATAGCTTGTCCAACATCAGCTTTGACTTACAACGCAGTTTTATAAAGAACTTTGATTTAGAGGTGACTCGAGACAACACAAAAGACAGAATTATTGAATTAAGTAACAATAGTACGATCCGAATGGGATCGGTCTCAACGGTAGACTCCAGCGTAGGACGCAGTTACGACTTAATTATTTTTGATGAGGCTGCACTGCATGTGGACGGAGAAGACGCTTTTAACATTGCACTTCGCCCTACCTTAGACAAACCTACTTCAAAAGCAATCTTTATCTCAACCCCTCGTGGTAAGTCAAACTGGTTCTCTTCCTTCTACAACCGTGGGTTTGATGACAGCTACCCGTACTGGTGTTCATTACGAGCAACCTACGACGAAAATCCTCGCATGAGTGAAACCGACGTTTTAGAGGCCAAGAACAGCATGAGTGTTGCCCAGTTCGAACAAGAGTATTTAGCGTCTTTTAATAGTTACGAGGGTCAGATTTACAAGTTTAGTGAACACAATGTAATAGACGAAACACATGTGGGCGAGTGTTTTAGTGGATTGGATCCGGGCTATCGAGACGAAACTGCATATGTAGTGGTTCAGTATTGTTATGAGTCAGATTGGTTCTATGTGTTAGACGAGTATGTTGAAAAGAACCTTCCCACGTCCATCCATGCAGAGCGTATTAACAACCTCAATAATACGTATGGTGTAGAAACGGTGTTTATCGATTCAGCCGCAGCACAAATGAGTGCGGACCTGGCCTACAACTACAACATCAGTTGTACAAAATCAAAAAAGGACGTTTTAGCAGGCATTAGCTTTGTGCAAAACTTGGTAGAAACCAATCGTTTAAAAGTGCATCCTCGTTGTAAAGAAGTGTTAAAGATGTTAGACCAATATCGCTGGGATAGTTCCACGTCCGGAAAACCAGTTCATGACCGTTACTCACACATGGCAGATGCTCTTCGTTATGCACTATACAGTTTTGTTACCTAACAAAAAATTTGCTTGAGAAATTTTTGCCTTTAGTATATAATAAGGACTGCTATGGGAACAAACACAAACAAGCGAATTCCTGTAAAATGGATTCGTGACAAAGCAAAAAGTGCATACCAAAAACAAGACCATTGTTTTGTGTGTGGTGTGGAGTTGGACTTAGAACTACACCACTTAGGGTCAGTTACCCTATTATTGGAGCGCTGGTGCAAGGGTAGGGGGTTAGTCTTAAAAACGGATGACGACGTTTTAAACATTCGTGATGAGTTTATTGAAAATCACCAAACAGAATTGTACAAAGACGTTTATACTCTTTGTAATCATCACCATGTTTTATTACACTCCGTTTTTGGAAAAGCGCCACCTCTGTCAAGCGTAGCCAAACAGCGTAACTGGATTGAGATTCAAAAGAACAAAAAAACCGATAAGATTGTTTTAAACAGTAACATTCTTACTTTTAGCAGTTTTTACGGAAATTTTGAGTCCTTTAAACCATTGTACGAGAAAACAAATGAAAATAAGCACCGTATTCAAGAACTGGATTGAAAAACTCAATCCAGCTCAAGTTGTTATATCACGAGAAGAAGGTAGTTTAGTTGACACAACCAGTATCATCACTTACAAACAAGCGTTTGATAGGTTGGAAAGTGTTAACAGAGGCGTAAACATGATTGTTAGCGCCTGCAGCGGACTAGACTACGACATAAAAGATAAAAAATTAGATGGTGTATTTCAAGGAATGCGCCAAAAAACGTTAAACACAATATTAAATTATCAGCCAAATCCTTATCAAAGTGTTCAAGAGTTCCGACGTAACATATTCACAGACTTTTTATTAGACGGAAATGTGTTTTTGTACTGGGACGGAGCGTCACTTTACCATTTACCAGCTGAAAATGTAACAATAGAAACAAGTGCAAAAACATTTGTTAGTCGTTACAACTACAACTCAGAAATATTCTTCAAACCAGAAGAAGTGTTACACTTCAAAGACTTGAGTAGTAAGAGCATTTATCGTGGTGATAGTCGGTTACAGAGCTGTGATCGCAACATAAAAACTCTTTACAAAATGCAAAATTTTCAGGATGGATTCTTTGAAAATGGAGCTGTAATGGGAATGGTGTTGACCTCAGAAAACACACTGTCCCAGATTGCAAAAGACAGAACAATTCAAAACTGGACTTCAAAGTACAACCCTAAACTGGGTCCGCGGAAGCCAGTTATATTGGACAGCGGATTGAAGCCTGTTAAGCTGGGTGATGAAAGCTTTAAAGATTTAGATTTTGACAATTCTATCAAAACTCACGACAGCAAGATTTTAAAAGCACTTGGAGTTCCGCCTATCTTGTTGGAGGGTGGAAACAACGCAAACATTAGTCCTAACTTGAGATTGTTTTACCTAGAAACAGTAATTCCCATCTTAAATAACTACGTTTCAAGTTTAGAAAGATTCTTCGGATACGATATTGCTCCAGTGACAAGCAACGTATCCGCGATGCAGCCTGAGTTGAAAGACTTGGCTGCCTACTACACAACACTAGTAAACGGAGGGATTTTGAGTCCAAACGAAGCTAGAGTTGAACTTCGCTACCAATCAAAGCCAGACTCGGATACTTTAAGAATTCCAGCAAATATTGCTGGGTCAGCAAGCAATCCAAGTACGGGCGGACGACCAAGCGAATCAAATTAAAAGGAAGCACATGGATAAAAACAAAGTACTACGAATAAATAGTGCTTTTTCCATTAAAAGTGATGCCTCTAGCGATAGTTCTGTTTATATCGAGGGCTATGCAAGCACAAACGATGTGGACAGGCACGGAGACGTTGTCCCTAGTAGTGTGTGGGAAAAAGGCATCCAAAACTACTTGAAGAATCCAGTTGTGTTAGCATACCACGATCATGGTCAGCCCATTGGTCGTATGGTAGAACACAAAGCGGACTCTAAAGGGTTATGGATAAAAGCCAGGGTTAGCTCTGCTGCAAAGCAGTTTGGTTTAATCAAAGACGGCATACTATCCGCTTTTAGCATTGGATTCCGCGTTTTAGACGCTGAGTACAATTCTGCAGCAGAAGTATTTTTAATCAAAGAACTAGAGCTGGTAGAGATTTCGGTCGTAAGTGTTCCAGCAAATCAAAATAGTCTTTTTGAACTATCTAAGGCGTTTAACACGCCTGAGGAATTTAAACTTTTTAAGGAGCAGTTTGCACTTCGTAGCGAATCAGCTAAAGGGCTTGAGTCCAAAGAAGCAAACAGCAATAAATCAAAGGAAATCATTATGAATCCAGAAGAAATCAAGCAAATGGTTGCTGAAGCAGCCAAGTCAGCCGCAGAGGCTCTAGTAAAAGAGCAAAAGATTGCTCAAGAAAAAGCAGAAAAAGAAGCCCAAGAAAAGGCTGCTTTCGAAGCAAAGGTAAAAGAAGCAGTACAAGTACATATCAAGACTGTTGATACCGGTGCTGAAAAGCTATTAAAAGAAGTTCAAGACCGTCTAGAAGCAGAGCGGGTTGCTAACAAGTCAGCTCTTGAAGGCCTACACGCCTCCATTAAAGAAAAGGCTGCTGAACTAGAAGCCATGCAAAAGTCAAAGATGACCTTTGCCGACAAGCAGACCCAAGACGCCGTAAGTTACAGCGAAAAAGAGAATGCAGTTCTTTTGGCCAAGGTCATGGGCAAGAGCATTGACAACACTCGCTACGGCAAGACAATCATTGAAAAGGCCGGTGCTCACCAGCCAACAAACGCCAATGTTAACTACTGGGAAACAGAAGTTAGCATGAACATGGAAAACGAAGTACGTCGTCGGCTAGTAATGGCTCCTCTAATGAGAGGCATTGCAATGCAGACAAACGTAATGAAGATTCCTGTAAACCCAGAAGCAGGTGTTGCAACTTGGGTTCAGAACAGTGAGTTCGGTACTGCTAACTCAGCAGGTGCAGCTCAGACTCATCAACTAAAAGAAATCACATTGAGCGCCTACAAGGTTGCAACACGTGAGTACTTGGCCTACGAAGAAGAAGAAGATTCAATGCTTGTTCTACTTCCAGTAGTTCGTGACGGTATGATCCGCAGAGTTGCTCGTGCAGTTGACAAGGCCATGATTAACGGTGCTGGTACTGCCAGCGATCCAGTACAAGGCGTTGCAATGTACGATGCCACATCAGCTGTAACAGTTGATTCAAGTGCTGCCGTAACAGTTGCAAACATGCGCTCTCTACGCAAGGACTTGGGTGCTTGGGGTCTAGATCCAGCCGAATTGGTTTATGTTGTAAACACCGAAGTTTACTACAACCTATTGGACGACACCAACTTCCTAACAGTTGACAAGGTCGGCGATCGTGCCACATTGCTAACTGGTCAGATCGGTGCTATCGGTAACACACCAGTTGTAGTAAGCGGAGAATTCCCTGCTATCGCTGAAGGTGCTGCTACTGCATCAACAAACATCGCAGCATTCTGCTTTGCTCCCTCTAACTTCTTGGTTGGTAACCAGCGCGGTCTACGTGTTGACACCGACAGCCTAGTAGAGACACAACGCAGAGTATTAGTTGCTTCACTACGTACTGGTCTAGTACAGCTTACAACCAACCTTGGTCCAGCTGTTTCTACACTACGCTACGTTAACGCAGCCTAATAAAATCGGGGAGGAATTCCTCCCCGTTTTTTCTAAGCAGATAGTGGTCTGTTTAGAAAAAACAAACCAGGAGTAATACATGGGACTAAATTTGATTACATTACAAGAATACAAAACATACAGTGGAATCAACAGTCCAAATGAAGACGCAACTATTAATTCTTTGATTCCAAAAGTATCAGATTTCGTAAAAACATACTGCAACCGCACTTTTATCGACTGGGTGAGTGAGCCTAAAACTGAAGTCTTTAGCGGTGGTGTGGCATACTTGCCACAAGAGTTTCCAATCAAGAGCGTCTTGAGTTTGGAATACTCACAAGACTACGGCAACAATTATACTGAATTGGTGGAGTATGTCGACTGGGTGTTAAACAGCACCGGCGATATCGTCTTGATTAACGGGACGGGAATATTTGACACCAGACCAAACAGTTATAGGTTAACGTACTTTGCTGGATTGGATGCAGTCCCTGGCGATTTGAAATTGGCTGTTATGGACTTGTTGACGTACTACAGACGCAATGATAGCGCAATTCATAGCACAAAAGCAGCCGGGTCGAACTCAGTACAGATTGAATACATTTCAACCACAAGTCTTCCAGCACACATCAAACGGGTGTTGGACTTGTATGTAAATAACTACAATTAATCATGAGTATTCCTTTTTCTACCTCCGCTAATATAAATAACTTTTTGTTAGGTATAGCAGCAGAAGAGGCACTTAATAATAAAGAAAAAGAAAAAGCCTTTAAAAGATTAGATCTTGAAGTATCTCGTATAAACAACAATCTAAGAGAATCATACGACGCACTGATTCCAAATGTTTTTGTAGCAGATTGTGTTAGTTTTACAAATTTAATAGTAAACAGATTAAAACAAAATCCGGAAAAGTTTTACGACGATCCTAATGTCGGAAAAGACATTATAAAAGCCTTTGCAGATACAAATAGTCCTGAGTATAAGGCACTACTAAAAAGAATAGTTCGTTTGGTAGGTTTATATCATGCAAAGCTGCTTAAAGAACAGAATACTACAAATCCAATACTAGAATTAAACAATTTAGCCAGAAAATTATTTAGTAGAACTCGCAATATAGAAAACGTTGTTAGTGCAAGAGTTTTAGGTGTAGATTTTGGTAAAAATATAAGAAAAGTTTTCGGTAATAGAAGTGTATTGGCAGCAATAGATCCTGGATTAGGTAGCTCTAATACTGTTTTTGTATTCTTTTCGAGTAGTTTTAATTCTATTGGTAATAGTTTCAGAAATGCAGTATACGATCCACTACTACAATACATAAGAACAAGACTTGGATATGTTGATACCAGTAGTAAACTAACTATTGGTTCCATTGTTAACTTAGGTCACGCAGCGCTTGTAAATGATCTAGGTGGTTGGGTAAATAGCCCAGCTTTTGCAAAAACATTATTTACAGTTGCTAGTGGTGGAAGCAAGAAATTTGCTCCAAAAGAACTAGAGCAAGCAGCATCTTTCTTCAAGAAAGAAAGTCGCATTATAGAGAATAAAATCGAAGTAAGCAAAGAACTTACTTCAGTAGAAGAAGGGTACGGCATACTTCTTTCCTTGGGAGTAACTTTTACTAACTTTGAAGATGCAGTTATAAACAGCGATAGAGGTAGAAGGTATGAAGGCCCAACAGTACGTTTAATAGGTGATTCAAAGGTACAACCTCTGTCTACAAAACAAAAAGACATATTAACAAACAAACTGTTTAGGCTAGTACTAAGAGCCAATCCTATTCTCGCCAGAAGCGGTAAAAATATAAAAGAATTTATAGAAGAGTCTTTTGTAAATATAATTCAAGGCAAAAAAACAAAATCTGTAAAGTATAAATATCAAAAAACTCAGAAAAGTTTAAAAACAGTTTTTGTGCCTGTAAATAAGAAAATTACAGAAAAACAGAAAACAAAAGTTTCTACTAAACTGCAGCCTTTAGATATTTCTAAAGTACAGGAAAAATCTCCAGCTGATCTACTTACCCTAATCAACAGCAGGCTTCACGACACCATAAAAGCCAACATGGGCACCGGCGATAATCGAGATGTTTTGAACTATAGAAGTGGGCGTTTTGCCACCAGTGTAAAGGTTGAAAGACTGTCTACCAGCCGCATGGGCATGATAACGGCATTTTATACTTATATGAAAAATCCGTATGCAACGTTTTCAGGCGGCGGACTTCAGCAATTTCCACGGTCACGAGACCCTAAGCTGTTAATAAGTCGTAGTATAAGACAAATCGCATCAGATCTAGTAACCAATCAATTGAGGGCTGTAAATGTCTAAAAGAAGTTCAATAACAAAAGCCCTGAGTACAAAGATCAATGAATTATTGGTGGGTGATAATAATTACACTACCAATTTGTACAACAACTGTTATCCCTACTTAAAGTTCTGGGATGAAGTAGACAACTTTCCCAGCATCTATATAACACCAGGCAGTGAGACCCGTGAATACTTGCCCAGTAACTTTACTTGGGGGTTCTTGAACTTGAGTGTTAAACTGTACTGCAAGGGTGAGAATAGTAGTCAAGATTTAGAAACCCTATTAGAAGACTTTGAAAACGCAATAGATGCAAACAGAGTGTTGACTTATGACGACGTCAACAGTCTAGAAACAACAGAAATCCTTGTTGTCAGTATAACAACAGACGAGGGGTTGTTGGCTCCGTATGCAGTAGGAGAAATAAATCTGCAAGTACGGTATGAATTACCGCAATAAAGCTGCTATATAAAACAGATAAATATCTAGTAAATAATAGCGCTTTTTTAATCCAAAAAAGGAAAAATTATGGCATTAAATCTAGTACGTAATAGTAGAGTTTTCTTTACCACAAACGTAAACAGCGACGGAGTAGTAAATACAACTGGTATTACTACATCTAATACTTGGGAAATACAGGTTCTGGATGGGTTAAGTTTTAGTCAGGCCACAACATCAGAAACTGTAACGGTTAATGAGGCTGGTGCAACTCCAACTCGTGGACAGAGATCGTTCAATACGGCTCTAAATCCAGTTGAGTTTTCTATGAGCACCTATATTCGTCCAAAACTACTAACAGCACCAGATCCAGACGAAATTCTTGCAGAAGAGCGCTTCTTGTGGAATGCTTTTGCAGGAGTAGACGCTATCGGTACAGCAGCAGGAGCTGTAGGCTGGACAACAGGAGCATCTAGTTCCACAGTAGCATTTACAAACAGTAACAAACACCAATTCCAAAAGTTTGGATTAATCATAGTTATTGATGGTGCTGCTTATCTCATCGATAACTGCTCACTAAACCAAGCATCGATTGACTTTGGTCTAGACGCAATTGCTACAATTGCTTGGAGCGGTCAAGGCACAGCACTACGTCAGCTAGAGACCGTAACACTAGCAACCAATACTTTTAGTGGTGGCTTAACCGGTACAGCAACAGGTAAGGTAACGGATGCAAAGTATTTAGCAAACAAACTAAGTACCGTTACAATACAAGCAGGTATTACAGGTACTGGCACCACATACACACTACCTGTAACCGGTGGAAACATTACTTTTGCTAACAATATTACCTACTTAACTCCAGCTAACTTAGGTATTGTTAACCAACCAATTACTTACTTCTCTGGTACTCGTGCTATTAGCGGTTCTTTAAACTGCTATCTACGTACTAATGAAGAAAATAGTAGCGCGGATCTGCTGAGCGAATTACTAACAGGTGCAGCAACGGATATTGCCCCAGGATACGAAATTATTATTTCTATCGGCGGCAGCAGTGGAACACGAGTTGTTATCACAATGCCTGCAGCAGTATTACAAATCCCATCAGTAAATACAGAACAGGTTGTTTCAACAACAATCAACTTTACTGCTCAGGGAAGCGCAAGTACAGCGTACGATATTACTGCAGCAAACGAAGCAGAAATCAAGTATTACGCAGTTGCTTAATTTACAAATCAGCGGGAGCAATCCCGCTGATTAATAACCAAAAAGGAAAAAAATGTCAACAAAAGTTTCTCTTAAGTCTTTGTTAGTTCCCTCAAAGAACATTGAGGTAGAATATCCTGGGATGCCTGGCTTTGAGATTTCTCTCAGCTTTTTAAGCCGTGAAACCCTGCAGGCCATTCGTAAAAAGAGTACAAAGACTAGCTTTAAAAACCGCCAACCAGTTGAAGAACTCAACGACGACTTATTCTTAGAGCTTTATGTAAAAGCCTCTGTTGTTGGTTGGAAAGGTTTAAAGATTCGTTATCTAGAACAGCTTGCACCAATCGATGTAAGTGGTTTAAATCCAGATGATGAACTGGAGTTCTCAGAAGAAAATGCATTGTACTTGATGAAGAGCTCTTCAAACTTTGATGCGTTTGTCTCAGAACAGGTAACAGACTTGGGAAACTTTTCGAAGACCAAATAAGTCTTTTATTTGATAAACTAGATAACTGGTTGCAGAATGCAGATGTTAATGTTTCAAAAGAAACATACATCGAAATGTGTGAGATGATGGGCACAGAGCCCAATGAGGACGACATGCCGTTAGACATGTCTGACTTTCCAACGGAAGCACAGCAAGCAGTTCAAGTATTTGGTTTGTTAAAAGACATTTGGGATCCTTTCGGCGGGAACTATTTGGGCAAAGATTTGTCAATAATATTTCAAGTCTTTGACTTACTAGAAATAGATCACAATTCTCGCAAATTGATTTTCAAGATTGTGCAGCACTTGGATAGTTGCAGAGCAGCAATAATAAAGCGCAAACAAGATAGTAAAAAGCCCTCTAAATAGAGGGCTTTTTTATGCTTAAAATTTATAGGTTTGACACTTTTTAGCCTCTATGATATAATCTGGAGTAAATAAAGAATACCTGTAAATTTTTACAGAAAAACACAGGAGAACCTATGGCTACAATTAAAGTAGGTATTGACGTATCAGACAATGGTACTACCAAAAAAGCAACAGACGCTGCAGAACGATTAAAAAGTGCATACGACAGTGCAGCTAAAAGTGCAAAAAGTATTGGTGTTGGGCAGCAGTCTTCTTCAATGCCAAAAACTGGAATGGCAGCGCAGAGTCAGGCTATTACAACCCAAGAGTTGGTGGCGTACAACCGACAAAGAGCGGTTGCGCAACGCACAGGTGCGTCTGCTCGAGACTTTGCAAAGGAAGCCGAGGGCTTAGGTGGATTAGTTCGTTTGTACGCTACTTTTGCAGCCAACGTATTCGCAGTAAGTGCAGCTTTTAATGCATTGAGTAATGCAATGGACACTACCAACATGATCAAAGGATTGGATCAGTTGGGTGCTGCTAGTGGTCAAGCACTTGGTGGTTTGAGCAAGCGATTTGTAGAAGTAACTGATGGAGCCATTAGTCTTCGCGAATCTGTGGAATCTGTTGCAAAAGCAAGTGCAGCTGGTTTGAGTAGCAAGCAAATTTTACAGATTGGTGAAAATGCCAAAAAAGCTTCACAGGCACTAGGCGTTAACATGAGCGACGCTGTAAGTCGTCTTACTCGTGGTATTACTAAGTTAGAACCAGAACTATTGGACGAATTGGGTATTTATACCAAATTAGAAGAGTCTGTAAACAAGTATGCTTTGAGTGTAGGTAAAACTGCCAGTTCACTAACAGATTTTGAACGTCGTCAGGCTTTTGCAGTTGCAGTATTAGACGAGGCAAATAAAAAGTTTGGTGCCATTGAATTAGATACAAATCCTTACAATAAACTGTTGGCTACGTTTAGAGATGTAACATTTGCTGGATTGGAATTGGTTAATAAAGGACTGACTCCAATTGTAAGTTTATTGAGTCAAAGCCCTGTTGCATTAGCTGGTATTCTGGGATTAATTGCAAAACAATTAGTAAGCAGCGCACTACCAGCTCTCGCTCAATATCGCCAAGGATTAGATGATCAAGTAGTAGCCACTAAGCAAGCCTTAGAGGCTGCTCAAGCTCGTCGTGCACAAAACCGTAATTTTATTACTGAGCTTGAAGCAGAAACAGCGGCAAATAAAGATCGTGCTGCAGCCGCCAAAGCTGACCTAGAAGTAGAAAAAGCAAGAGCACAGTTTGCTTCCGGTAGAAAGCGCCCAGCAGTTTTAGCAGCGCTTCCAACTTCTGCTGAATTATTGGCAACAGAGCCAGATTTAGACAAGCTAACAAAAGCATCTAAAGAAGTAGAAAGAAGAATAAGCCTAATAAAACAAGAAAAAACAGGCACAGAAGATGTAAACAAAAAGCGTGAAAGAGAGATAAATCTTTTAATTGCTGCAAATAAGGCAATTAATGATAGAATCCAAGCCGGAAAACAGTTTAACGATTTTTTAAATGAAAATGTCGTAGGAACTCCAGGGGCACTTAGTAAAGTTCAAAAAGATCAAAGAGATCTAGAAAAAGCCACAAGAGCAGCTCGTGGAATTGAAATAGTACAAGACGTAGCGCAGACTTACGATACCAGCGGGTTTAATGAAGGGTTTAAAAAACTTGGCACCAGTATAGCAAACAGCAGAAAAGAACTAGGATTTTTCCGTACAGCATTGGTTGGTGTGCAAGGAGCCACACTGCTACTAGCCGGCGGAATAAGTCAAGTAATGAGTGCATTAAATCCGTTACTGTTTATAGTTACTGCAGCAGTTACTGCCTTTGGATTTTTAGACGGTGTAATGTCGAGCAATAAAAAACAGGCAGAAGATGCCAACATGTCTTTTGGACTGTTAGATGAAGCATTAAAAAATATAGACAAAACAGCTACAGCACTTTCAAAGAAAGATCCGCTAGAGCGTTTGTCAGCAAGTTCTATTGCAGCGAAAGCAAAATCTGTTAGCGAGTTGAGCAGTGCGCTTGGTGACTTGGTAGAAAAAGTAGAAGCTCAAGATGCCGCAGCCGGTAAATGGGATAAATTTGTAGACGGATTCAAAGTAATTTGGGGAGGAGACTTATTAAGCAAGTCTTCTGATAAATTAACAGAAAGTATCACAAAACTACTAAATAGTGCCGGCGGACCCGAAGCTGAACAGGCTTCAAAAAAGTTAAAGGAACTGGTTGGTGTTGATCCTCGCGACCAAGAAGCTTTTCGCAAGGCCCTACAAGAATCTCCACAAAAGTTTTTGGAATTAGCGCCAAAAGTAGCACAAGAAGCCCAAAACTTAACCAACAAGTTAACCGCGTTAGCGGGTTCAGCGCAGCAGGCTTCAGATGATATCAATACTGCCAGTAAATCACAGAGTGAGTTTGTTACTTCTGCGCTTCCTTCTGATAAATTGAGTAAGTTTGGAAGCGACTTAGTAAAAGCAGGAGTTTCTATTAAAAATGCTTTAAAGGATGCCAACTCAGAACTTTCAGTATTACAAAACCTATTAAAAAATCCAAACAACATAAAGCTGTTCAGCAAAGATTTTCAAGACTACTTTATAAAAAATCGCGATAGTATTGCAGCAAACTTATCTGTGCTGTCCGCTTACAGAGCAGAGCTGTCAAAACTAGAAAGACAGCAAAGTTCTTCAATGTTAAGAAGTACTGGAAGCGCACTTTTAAGTAGTATGGGGTTCGGCGGAGCAGGTTCAACAATACAAACACTAAGAAGTGAAATTAAAAGAATAGAAGCAGAAACAGCTGGTAGACTAAAAGCAGAATCTGAAAGAATGATACAAAACGGCTTGAATTTTTTAAGCAGAGCCGCAGAAGAGTTATTGAAAAAAGCAGCAGGTATAATAAACTCAGCAAAAGTAGAATTATTGGGCAACACAGAAGAAGCCATAAGAGAGCGTACTAAAATAGATAATATGGCTCTAGACGCGCAGATTGCAGTATTGGAAACCGAAAAGAGTCTAATTGGCTCTCAAGACAGGCTTCAGCAAGCCATTGAACTACAAACTCTTGCTGTTCAAGAACAAACAGCAGAACAAAGAGCAGCTACACAACTTCAAGCCCCTGGAGCAGACAGAACAGCAATAGAATCAGGCTTACGAGAAACACTTCTTAACATTGCAAAAGCAAGACGAGAAATACAACTACCATCTGCTGATAACAGGTTATCCGTACAGGCACAAAAACAGATAAGTGCACAGGTTGGAATTCTTCAATCCCAGAAACAGGCCAACTTATTCAGAGAAGCAAGTCAGCTAATAGACTTAAATACGCGCAAACAAGAAGAAAATAATAATGTTTTAATTCGTAGAAATGAATCAATTCGTGATAGTTTAGAATTTGAAAAACAAACTTTTGGAGTATTAAGCGAACAAAAACAATTACAATTAGAGACTGCTAATAGAGAGATACTACGTCTACAACAAGTAAAAGAGCGGTTACCGCTTGAAGCACAGATTGAAAAAATAAATTTAGTTGCAAACCGCCCAAGTACTGCAATAAGAGAAGAAACAGAAATAACTAGACTATTAGAAAGAAGAGTTAATCTTGAACGTGAGAGAGAGGATTTAATAGATAGCACAGACAGTAGAGATTTACGTAGAGATACAGCTAAATCTGACAAAATTAAACAACAAATCGCAGATATTAAAAGTGGAAGGTTTTTTCAGGATAGTTCCAAAGCAGCAGTAACTAAATTAGAGGAGTTAGATAATCTAGCAACATTGTTAGAACAACGCTTAAGGAACACAATTCCGGTAGATATAGATAAAATTATCACAGACGCAACTAGTGCTCGCGATCAGGCAGTAAGAGAGGCTGAAGAAGCAGCCAATAGTTTAATTGATAGATTAAATACTGAATACGAAAATGCTCGTACTGAAAGGTTTAACAAAGCGACGCAAGATAGAGAAGCATTAAGAAAATTATTCGAAGACTATGGAAATAAAAGATCAACCTCTCGACAAGATACACCTGCTATTGTTGAATCACGCAATAAATATTTAGCTGCTCGTGCAGAGTTTGTTAATGCAGAAGAAATTAGAAAAAGAGTAAATAAAAAAGAAGAAGAAGCAAAAGATAAAAAAATCTCGGATGCTAGAAAAACTGCCGACGCTGTAAAGACACAGGCTGAGCGCACAGCGTCTGAACAAATAGCCCAACAACAAAGAGTCTTTAATACAACGCAAACTATAGCAGAAAATCTAAATGTTAGATTGGCAGAGATATACGACGAAAGAGATAGAATTAGAACAGAACAATGGATGCTGGCCGAAAGAAATACTGCAGGTCAATTAACTACTTTAGAAGGTGAATTAGATCTAGCACTTAAACAAGAATTTCTGGATTTGGAAGCAGCAAGCCAAGATCTGGATAAACGTACCAGAAATACTTTACAAGATCTACAAAATGAAATAAAAAAAGTAGAAGGGCAAATTAAATCTGCACAAACAGCCGTCGATAAGGCTAGAGCACCTACTGGATTAGGAGCAAGCTCGCGACAAGAACAAGAAATACGACTAGAACAATTAAATGAATCGCAGGCACGTGACAGAGAAAGATCTGAAAGAGAGAGCAATAAAAGAACTCTTGAAAACAGACAACAACAGTATGAAAAAGCAAGAGAGTTTATTAATAAATTAGCAGAGTTAGATAAAAGAAGTGCAGATTTGATTTTTGAAGAGCAAGTGGAAAGAATTAATACTCTTGAAAAATTAGGTATGATTTCCACGGAAACTCAGATCAAGCGCAAGGCAGATCTAGAAAAAGCTCAAGAGAAAAAGAACCTAGAAAATAGATTGGATACGTTAGGTAAAGAACTTACTAAAGAAGTAGATGTTTTAAGAGATCGTCAAAGAATAGCCTTTGGTTCCGGCCAACAACAGCAAGCTGTAGATTTACAAACAGAAATAGATGCTATTACAAATCGTTACAAAATTCTAGTTGGTGGCGAAGAAGCATTAAGCAAAGCCCGCCAAGATGGAATAACTCAAATAAAAGAACAAAACTTATTATTAGAGTCGCAAAACAAGCTGGTGTCTGCACTAGAAAACGTTGCCAAAGCACTTGGTGATGCATTTGGTCAAAGCACTGGTGTTTTCTTTAATACTTTTGCTGTACTTGCAAAAACAGAAGCTGACTTTATAAACAGGAGCACAACCCTTGCAAAGACACGTGCTGCAGAAGAAGCAGCAGTCAAGTTAAAGTACAAAGAAGATGAGGTAGTTCAAACAAAGGCTCTTATTGAGATTGAGAAAAAGTACGAAAACGAATTTAACAAACTTGGATTACAAAATATCCAGCAACAGGCAGCTGCAACAAAAGGATTCTTCAAAGAAAAGACTTTTGCCTACAAAGCACTGAGTATTGTAGAAAAAGTAGCAGCAGCACAAACACTTGCACTAAACCTACAAACAATGGCAAGCAACTTGGCGGCTCTTCCAGGCAAGATTGCCGGCGGTGTTGGACAGCTTGTTAGTCAGGGCGGTTTTGCAGGACTAGCAGCAGCTGCAGGCTTTCTGGCTCTTATGGCAAGTTTAGGCTTTAAGAAGGGCGGAGCAAAAGTAACACCAAGTGTGTCTTTGGAAGAAGTTCGTAAGACTCAAACAACTGGTCAGTTTTATAGTGGTAATACACTGATGACTCGTGCCGGAGCATTACAGGCTGATCCTACTGAAACCTTAAATTCTATTGACGAGTCTTTGGAAATAATCAAGTCTTCTGGATTTGATGATTTGGCAGTTTTCAACAAAATGTCCAAGTCTCTTGATAGAATAGATTTAAACACAAGAGCATTGTCAGAAAGATTGGCAATTTCTATTGGATCTGTTTTTTCTGAACTACAGGGCGGAGTCACAAACGAAAACCCATTAGCAAATCTTGCAAGCAATCCAGTAGTAAAAACAGGAACAACTCTTGGCGGAGCCGCATTGGGGTATGTTGGCGGATCAGTTTTAGCAGGAAGTATCGCAGGTCCTCTTGGAGGATTATTAGCAGGAGCTGGTGCTGGGGGTGCTTTAACTGGCAGTATTCTAGGTGGTTTAGGGGCTGTTGGCGGTCCGATCGGATTGTTGGTAGGAGCATTGCTTGGAAGTAATTTGGACAAAATCATTACAGGCATTTTTGGCGGCAAAAAGACAACAACAGTAAGAGACTTTGGTATTACTGTTGAAGGTACAATAAATAAACTAACAAAAGCAAATGCCGAATTGGTAAAAGGTTTTGCTGAGTTAGACGTCAAAATAAGCGGTGGTTGGTTCAGTCGCAACAGGTACTTTTTAGAAACAGCTACAGCAGAATTAGATCCCGAAAAAAATAAACCTATTTTTGAATATATTGGTGTATTGTTCAGTGACATAAGAAACAGCCTTTTAACAAGTGCTGAAGTATTAGGCAAAGACATAGACTCAGTTCTTGAGACTGCTGTTATTGAACCACTACAAATCAGAACAAAAGACCTAAAACCGGAAGAAATCGCTAATGCTATAAAGAACCAGACTAGTGCAGCATTTAACGAAATAGCTAAACAAGCTTTTGGACCCTTAATTGAAGCACTTCGTCAACCTCTAGAAGAAGCCGGAACAACACTAACTCGACTTACTGCTCAAACACAAGCATTCTCTGATGGCATGCTGTTGTTGGGCAAAAATGTTGAAGACATTACTGGTACATTGAAGACCATAATAGCAGACGATTTAGTAAAGGCTTTTGGTAATCTAGAAAACTACCAAAACAAAGTTCAGTTTTTCAGAGAAAACTTTTTAACAGAAGCAGAACAGATTGCTCCAGTCTCACAAAAGCTAACAGAAGAACTAAACAAGCTTGGTATTTCCACGAGTCTTACTCGTGACCAATACAAGAGTCTTGTGCTACAACAAGATTTGACTACAACATCTGGGCGTGAAACATTTACTGCACTACTAAACTTGGGCGAAGCGTTTGATAAAGTAACTGATTTTGCTGAAAAAGCAAAAGAAAAGCTAGATGGTTTTTCCACTACTATCAGAAACTTTATTAAAGAACAAACTCTTCAAATTGCTGGTTCTACAAACGGATTGAATTTCTTGTTAAAAGAATTCCAGTCTACTGTTGAAAAGAGCCTACAAGGCGATGAAAAGAGTTTAAGTTACTTAACTGAAATTGCAGGTAAAACAATTGAAAGTGCTCGTAGCAGCAGTCGTACTACTCGAGAGTTTAATTTACTACGTGCAGGAGTGGTGAGTAGTTTGGCTCAGGTCGCAACAGAAATCGAAACTGGAAACATAAAACTATTAACTCCACAAGAACAAACCAATGTTATTTTGGAGCAGATTGAACAAAATACCAGTTCGCTTCCAGAAGACATTGCTCAAAAGTTAGCAAATAAGATTGACGGCATTTTGAATCCTGTTGTGGCTGATACCACTACTACTGCAACAACACTACCAGACACTGGTGTGGTCAATGACTCCAGTCTTGGTGAAGGTCAGGGCGGTCCAACCTCATCAGGACCTGTAGGTGCAGGAACTCTTGCACTGGCGAATGCAGTTGCTAATGCAACTAACACACTAGCCGATACTATCAAGGGCAATCCGTTGCTTGGACTAGTACCTGGTGCAGGATTGATTGTTCTATCAAATGCTGCGGCTAATGATGTTATTTCTCAAGCCGGGAGAGAGGCCGAGGCATTAGGGGCGGTGGGTGCCGCTGTCGCTGCTGGTGTTGATGCTGTGAGCTCGAGCGTAGATGGCCCAGCCGGACTTTTTGGATATGCAAAAGGCGGAGCTTTCCACAAGGGTATCAACATGTTTGAGTCTGGAGCAGCTTTCTCTAATAGTGTTGTAAGCAATCCAACACTATTCCCAATGGGAGTAATGGGAGAAGCCGGACCAGAAGCAATCATGCCACTGACTCGTATGAACGACGGAAGTTTAGGCGTAACAGCAGACATTCCGTTCAACAATAATAGTCAGTCCAACCAACAGCTCATTCAAGAAGTACGAGAATTGAAGAAAGAAATGGAAAAAGTACGAATCGGTGTTGAAGTTACCGCAACGGGAACAAACAAGACCTTTAGACTACTTGACAGAGTAACCGAAAACGGCGATGCGTTGAACGTGTTGGCTGTGGAAGGAAGCGTAACAACTCTGAGCTCTATACAAGGTGGTCAGTTCTGACCACCTTTTTACCTAGTTTTATTTGACTAGTAGAAACCCACCTTTTTAGGAAAAACAATGATACCTATTATTCTAAAAAAATCTAATGTACCATCAAAAGCCCCAACCACAGCAGATTTGGACTGGGGCGAACTTGCTGTAAACTATACAGATGGTAAGTTGTATTATAAAAAACAAAGCGACAACGATCCAACTGGAACAATAGATTATTTTACCTCTTCTACGGCTGCAACCGGAGTAAATAATGGAGCTTTAACTCTTGCATCTGCCTCTGGAACTACAAACACAGCCGTAACAATAAATAACGGTACGGGTTTCACAGCAAATTCTAGTCAGAACATACAGTACACAATAGCAGTAGGTCCAGCACTTACTGCTTTGTCTACTGTTATGTCGCCAAACAATACAGGCTTACTTAAAAAAACCGGCACAGATACTTACACTCTTGATACTACCAACTACTTAACATCTGCTGTTACCAGTGTTAGTGGTACAGGAACAGTCGCCGGCTTGTCACTGAGTGGAACTGTGACTTCTACAGGAAACCTAACACTGTCCGGTACGTTGAGTGCTCCAGTGACTAGTATCAATGACAGTACTGTGGTAGGTAGAAACTTAGTAAAGCTAGCAGATCCAAATAATATTACATTTTTAAGAGTTAACGCAGACAATACAGTCAGTGCTTTAAATGCAGCTGACTTTAGAACTGCAATTGGTGCTGGTACGGGCGGAGGCGGTACCGGCACTGTTACCAGTGTTAGTGGCACAGGAACAGTAGCCGGCTTGTCATTGAGCGGAACAGTCACTACTACAGGAAACTTGAGTTTGAGTGGTACTTTGAGTGCTCCAGTGAGCAGCATCAACGACAGTACGACAGTTGGTAGAAACTTAGTAAAACTAACAGATCCAGGCAGCATCACCTTTTTAAGAGTTAATGCAGACAACACAGTCAGTGCTCTTAACGCAACTGACTTTAGAACTGCAATTGGGGCCGGTACGGGCGGAGGTACTGGCACTGTTACCAGTGTTAGTGGTACAGGAACGGTGGCTGGTTTGTCTCTCACTGGAACAGTCACTACTACAGGAAACTTGAGTTTGAGTGGTACTTTGAGTGCTCCAGTGAGCAGCATCAACGACAGTACGACAGTTGGTAGAAACTTAGTAAAGCTAGCAGATCCAGGTGCTGTTACATTTTTAAGAGTTAATGCAGACAACACAGTCAGTGCGTTGAATGCAACTGACTTTAGAACTGCAATTGGGGCAGGTACTGGAGGCGGTGGAGTTATTCAAGTAACTGCTTCTGCCCCAATATCCAGCACAGGTGGTAGTACTCCAACAATATCTATAGATCCAGCTACAACTTCTGCTGCAGGCAGCATGAGTGCAGCAGATAAAGCTAAACTAAATGGCATTGAAGCAGGTGCTCAGGTTAATTTACCAACAAATTTAGGTATAGGTGAACGTACCGGTTTAACTGCAGCTATTACAAGTTCTACTGGTACAAGTGCAATTTTATTTAATGCTACAGATACTTTAGCAGGCTTAATGAGTGCAGGAGACAAAATTAAACTAAATGGTATTCCAGCAGGAGGTAATGCAGCTACAAATTTAGGTATAGGTGAACGTACCGGTTTAACTGTAGCTATTACAAGTTCTACTGGTACAAGTGCAATTTTATTTAATGCTACAGATACTTTAGCAGGCTTAATGAGTGCAGCAGATAAAGCTAAACTAAATGGTATTCAAGCAGGAGCAACAGCCAATACAGGAACTGTTGACAGCGTAGCCGGTAAGACAGGCGTAGTTACATTGACCAAAACCGATGTTGGGTTAGGTAACGTAGATAATACGTCTGATGCAGACAAGCCAGTAAGTACAGCACAACAAGCTGCTTTAAATCTAAAAGCTAACATTGATTCTCCAAACTTTACAGGATCTGTAAAAGAAAATAATAATCAAGTATTGCATGCTGGTAACTACAGTGGATACTCGCCAACACTAACCGGAGGTGGAGCAAGTGGCTCTTGGAGTATTTCTGTTACTGGAAACGCAAGCACTGCTACAACATTGCAAACATCTCGTACAATCAATGGTGTTGCTTTTAACGGTTCTCAAAACATTGTTGTTCAAGACAGTACAAAACTTCCACTAACTGGTGGTACATTAACAGGATCTGTAACTTTAAATGGTGGAAGTATTGGGATCGATGTTGCCCCAACAGATCCGGCCGTTTCAGGCAGATCAATACAAATAGTTAATGGCGGTGGTTTGTTGTGGGCAACAACTGGGAGTTTTGTAGTTGCAAACAATATTACAATAGATTCTTCTGGTAATGGTGTTTATCAATTAGCTACTGCTGCTTCTTCGTACTCACAAACTGCTGGCACTCATAGATGGTATACTGCAGCTGGTGGTACAGCGGGATCTGTGGCTAATATGGTAGAAGGTCTGAGTTTGAATTCAACAGCTCTAGACTCTAAGGTTGCCATCAAAGAAAATAACAACCAAGTATTACATGCTGGCAACTATAGCAATTATGCAATACCAGCTGTAGCACCTGGCACAAGCGGCAATGTGTTAACTTCCAACGGGTCTAGTTGGACTAGTCAAGCACCATCAGGAGGTGCTGGAAACTCAGTTAACATACAAGAGTTCTCCACAGTAGGTACTTCTACTTGGACCAAACCAGCAGGTGCCAAGTTAATACATATTATTTTACAAGCCGGAGGTGGTGGGGGTGGATCGGGACGTGTTCGAGCTTCAGCAAGTTTTAGTACAGAAACTGCTGGAGGAGGCGGCGGAGGTGGTGGAGGCGGTAGAACAGAGTTCTTTTTTCCAGCCAGTCTTTTTGCAAATACAGAAAATGTGGAAGTGGGTGCTGGTGGAAGTGGTGCAGCATCACAAACATCAATAACAAGTGGTAATGCTGGAAGTACGGGTGGCAATTCAACATTTGGAACCACAGTTCGCGCCAGAGCTCGCGGAGGCGTGGGCGGAAACGGAGGCTCGGCAGGTGCTGCTACTACTGGAGCACTTGCCGGCGGTGTAACCAGTACAGGAACACCTTCAGGTACTTTTGTCTATTCTGCTTCTGGTGGTACCGGATACAATATTGGTGGTTCTGGAGGCCGTGGAGGATACAATGGTGGTGGTGGTGGTGGTGGTGGCGGGTATAATTCTAATAGCAGTATCGGCGGTGCTGGAGGTGCTGGAGGCTTGGGGGGTGCAATTATAGACTCTAGTACTAATAGTAGTGGTGGTGGTGGTGCTGGAGGTGCTTCTGGAAATCCTGGAACTGCCGGCTCTAATGCCACCGATCCATTTTTGGGTGGCAGTGGTGGTGGCGGTGGTTCTGGTGGGCAGCCCGGCGCCGCAGGTGGAATACCTGGCGGGGGTGGCGGAGGAGGTGGAGCCGGTTCAAATGCCGTTTCTGGAGCAGGTGGTAATGGTGGGCATGGTTTTGTTCGCATAACTACATATTTCTGAGGTTATTTATGAGAAAACAATTTTTATTAAACACAGATGGATCTGTTCCAGCAGGTGTAGATATAAACCTGTTAAGATCTGAAAATATACCATTAGTAATTCCTACCCCAGTACCAGTACAGTCAGGTATGGTTGCAGTAGAACAAGACCCTAAACCTGACGAGTATGGCGTACTGCGGCAAGTTTGGAAACTGGAACCTTTTGTTGCAGAAAATCAACCAACCCCTGAAGAACTATAAAACCCAAACCAAGCGTTCCATATTTTTTAGCTTGTACACTTGAGTACGATATGTTATAATACAAACAAATACCAGCATAATTTTTAACCTTTTTAAAGGGCTATTAAATGACAACAGAATTCAAAATTGTTATCGATAACATTCGTACTCATGATGTTCAAAACTTTGAAAAGGTAGTAAAACAAATTGATTTTACTATTAGTGGTACAAAACAATCAGAAACATTCTCTTTACCACAAAGCTTGGTTTTGACGGATAAACAAATAGAAAACTTTATTCCTTTTGAAGATCTTACAGAAGCCTGGGCCGTAGACTTGATTGAAAAGAACTTTGATAACATAGAACAAGTAAAGTCACACATTGAATACGTACTAGATACTATGGTTTTAAAAAAGAATCTAGTTCAACAAAGTCTACCTTGGGCTTCGGCAAGCAATGCTGTACGCCCTTTTGTTCTTTTTTAAAGGGTATGATTTATGAAAGTTATTAAACCAATTGAGGTGTTACGTGATACGTACACAGATGTAAACACAAGAGATGTTGTACCAGCTTGGAACAGCGGTACTACATACGGAAGCAGTAGTACTTTTGATAAAGTATGGGTACAGTATCTTGGAGTGGTGTACGAGAGCATCAAGCCCGTCAATTTAAACAACACACCGTCTAGTGGCAGTACTTGGTGGAGAACTGTAACCACAACGTCCTCAGACGATTTTGCCGGTTCTGTTTATAACAGTGGTACTACCTACAGTACCGGAGACATAGTATACTACCAAACAAGTAGTACCGACTGGCCAAAGTATTATCAGAGTTTGCAAAATACCAACTTAAACAAAACACCACCAGATAATTTGACTGGAACAACACCCTACTGGCTAGATCTGGGATACACAAACACAAGTAAATTATACGATATTGAAACCAGTACACAGACCATTACAACCGACGAACTAATAACCACTTTTACTGCCCGCAAAGTTACTAGTGGTGGAATATTTGGTGCTTATGGTTCGAGAGTTTTATTAACAGCAAAATCAGAACGCAACCTGTACTCCAAAATAGACTGGAATACTACTGCGTCAGTTCATACTACAACTCCAACACTGAACTCAATGGTTTTTGCAGCAGACAAAAACATATTGTTGTTGTGCGGTAACAGCGGGTTTTTGAAGTACAGCAAAGACAATGGAGTTACTTGGATTAATTGTGTTACTCCTGCCACAGCGCCAAATTTAAAAACACTGAGTTACAGCAAGGATAACTCTGTTTTTATAGCTGCAGGTACGAGTAGTGATTCAAGCACTGCCATAATTTGGAAGAGTTTGGATGGTATTAACTGGACTAATATAACAGGATTGCCAACAGGTAGTGTTTCCTTAAACAAGGCTATCTGGATAAAGCAATTAAACAAGTTTGTAATTGCTGCCAGTAATGGAAATATTTATACTTCAGATGGTACAGCCACAACATGGTTAGCTTCAAGCGTCGGGGCTGGTACGACCGACTTGGTAGGAATTGTTTATAATCCAGCAAATGGACTAGTTCACGTAATAGGAAATAATACACTAAGATATAGCAGCGATTTGAATACTTGGACAGCTATAATGTGGCTAAACAATATAAGAGATATTGCAGTTGTAAATAACAGTGATTATTCAACAACCGGTTCTACAACACAATATTGTATAGTAGCTGGAACTAGTGGGTCGCTGAGTACTACTCATAAGAGCTCTGATGGTATCACTTGGTCAACAGCTGCAATACTGACTGGAATTCCAACAAATTATGTATCTTCTGGGGTAACATACTGCTATACAGAATCTAAGTGGGTATTAAACATAGGTGGGTATATACTAACCTGGGATGGCAGCGCGTCTACTAGTTATACAGATATTACACCCAGCAACAATCCAAATACCAATCGTACAAGAGTGTACTACAATAACTCAACAGACAGTCTTTTCTTTTTTGGTAATAATAGCACTCTAGTAACAAGCCCAAACATTTACTTTAAAGAGTACAACTTGAATAGTTCCCTAGTAGATAATTGGTATGATTATTTTTACAAAGATTACACTCTTTTGAGCGAGTCAATTTTTGAAGATATTCCTGTTTATACGCGTACAAGAATTACTATTTGTGTTATTGGAGATGTAGTGCGGTGTGGTATTGCTTTTGCTGGTATAAGTAACAAAATAGGAACAACACAATATGGAGCGTCAGCCGGTATTATTGACTACAGCAAAAAAGAAACAGACGAGTTTGGTACCACTACGTTTATTAAGCGAGCTTTTAGCAAGCGAATGAATGTAAACTTAATTTTACTGAGCGCTGATTTGTACAGAGTACAAAAAGTTTTAAGCGATGTTCGTGCTACTCCGTGTATTTGGATAGGAAGTGACACAGATATTTACAAGAGTCTTACCATGTATGGGTATTACAGAGATTTTAGCTTGGAAATTCCATATCCAGAATATTCCTATTGCAGCCTACAAGTAGAAGGATTAACAGAATGATTACAACAATTTCAACCCTACCACAATCACCAAATCGTAACGATCCTGCAACTTTTAGTGACAAAGCAGACGCTCTTTTGGGGGCAATGCCTACTCTTGTAACAGAACTAAATAGTTTTGTTAACGAAGTTAATACACTCAGTTTTAAAACTGCTTGTAAAGCCGCTACACTCGCTGCAATTACATTAAGTGGTACCCAAACAATTGATGGGCAAAACATAGTTGCAGGCGACAGAGTATTGGTAAAAAATCAAGCCAGTCTGGCAGAAAACGGTATTTATACAGCAAGTATTAATGCTTGGACAAGAGCACCAGACATGGATACAGTTGCTGAAGTTGCTGGCAGCTTTGTACCTGTTACTTTTGGGGCACAGCAGGGTGGAAAGATCTACTATACCACTTTTAATGCCACTGGAGCTACTTTGGGAACAACAGCTATTCCTTGGAATAGTTTAACAGAAGCCAGTATTACTGGAATAGGTACTGTTGCAGTTGCAAATGGCGGCACTGGTATTGCAAGTTATGCAATTGGTGATTTGATTTACGCCAGCGGTACAACTACTCTTGTAAAGCTAGCAGCAGCAGCGAGTGGTAATGTTTTAAAAAGTGGCACTGCGCCTAGCTGGGGCAAAGTAGCTTTAACATCTGATGTGTCTGGTACGCTTCCTGTGGCGTCTGGCGGTACTGGCGCAGCCACTCTGACCGCGAACAACGTCTTGCTGGGCAACGGCACCTCTGCTGTTCAGACGGTAGCGCCTGGTACGGCGGGCAATCTTTTGACCTCTGTTGGTGGCACTTGGGCAAGCGCTCCTCCACCGGCGGGTGGAGTGACAAGTCTCAACAGCCAGACAGGTGCTGTTGTAACGACCGGATTTGGTGATATCGGTAGTGTTGCGGTACTGATGATTGCAACTAATACCAATGTGGCGGTTGGTTCGACTGTTGCGGGTAGCGATCTTCGATACGGTTGGAATCCCAATTTTGGTGCAATGACCTACGGAGGTCTTACCGATTTTGCGACCAATCGTGGAAACAGTTCGGCAACATATAACGGCGGTGGCACTGCCCCGGCCGGGGGTGTCGGAACTTGGCGAAAGATAAGCTCTGGGAATACGTATTTTTCATCTGGTGGGTCTTACGCGGGAGTCAATTTAGTTTCTGCCTGCTGCGGCTCTTTTTTACAAGTTCAAGTATTTTCGGCTTCTTACGTTTGGGCCGCAGCCCTCTACGTCCGTGTTTCTTGAGGTGCATCATGTTCAATGTTCAATATGCAACTGATCTGGTCTGGGCAGATGCGGATCAAACCAACTTCAAATGCAACGTCAAGCTGGCCGAGTTTGATGAAGTCATGCCGTGCGGTGTAAACGCAACGGATCGGTACGCACACATCAAAGAGCTTTGGACCAGGGGACTCGCGGGAGAGTACGGCCCCATCGCGCCCTATGTCGCGCCGCCTGAGCCGGAGCCCGAGTCCGTTGCACCTGTACAGGGACAGCCTACGCAGACGGGTGCGGAGCAGTTCTGATGAAATCTGTTTCCTCCAAATACAGCGTGACCTACGACGGTGCGGTGATGAACATCTACCACGCCAACAAGGGCGAAGGTCTTCCGGCTCACGAACATCGGTACTCGCACCTGACCATGTGCCACTCCGGTCGCTGTGTTGTGCGGAAAGAAAAGGGCGAGCGCATCATCGACAAGAACTCTACGCCGCTGAACTTGGTTGCCGGGGAGTGGCATGAGATCGAGGCGCTGGAGGATGATACGGTGTTTGTAAACGTCTTTGCAGAGGGAAAGCAGTGAACTTCGATGCAGCTTTCAACACCCTTCTCAATCCAGCACCCAACAGCCACCAACTTCGATATAGTATCACTATCGATTATATAAGAATAAATAAAATACACCCACTAACCCTGGGTGTATTTTTTACTTGACAATTTTTACCCTGTATAGTATAATTATACCTATAAAAAAATCTATACTTGTTTTAAGCAGGAGTTATTATGACAGCACCTACCCGACTAAATTTAAAGATTTATCAGGGCAGTACCTTTAGGCAAATCTTACGTTGGGAAAGTGCTACAAAGGTATATGTTCCTGTAACCTCTATTACAAACGCAGCACCAATGGTAATTACAGCCAATGCTCATGGAGCCCCTCAAGGCTGGAGAGTAAAACTCAGCAATGTGAATGGAATGAAAGAAGCCAATAATCTAGACTATGTAATAGCCACCGGAACCACTACAAACACCGTTACTATAAACAGTGTAAACAGTATTGGTTTCGCTACTTATACTAGCGGAGGCGTACTGGAGTACAATCAGCCCGTTGATTTAAGTGGTGTAACAGCAAGAATGCAGATCAGACCAAAAGTAGACAGTGATCAAATATTAGACACTTTAACAACAGAAAATAATAAGATTGTTTTAGATAACGTTTTAAAAACTATTACAATAGAAATAGACGAATCTGTAACTGCATCGTACTCTTTTAAGAGTGCAGTCTATGATCTAGAAGTCGTCAAAAACAACGATGTTATCCCATTTTTAACAGGAACAATCCTGCTTACTAAAGAGGTAACACGATGAGCTTTTACACTACTATAGAAAACGATTCAACCTCTAGTCTAGTAGTTATTGATGATACCAGAGAAATCATTATTGTTAGTGGAGCTATTGGCCCAAAGGGGGATAGTGGCGGAACCAACATAGGAAGTTATCCGGTTGTAGTATCAAATATTCAGGGCAATGATCTATTGTTGTTTAGCCAACCACAAAATGCTTGGGTAAACGTACCTCAGACTTCAATAACAGACGGCGGAACTTTTTAAGGAGGTTAGATGGCGAATGTAATCAAATTAAAAAATTCCGGAAATCCAGGGGTTATTCCAACACCAGTACAGTTAGTACATGGCGAATTGGCTATTAACTATGCTGATGGTAAGTTATATTACAAAAAATCAGATAATACCATAGGCACAATAACCGCACAAGGCGGAAGCGGTTATGCACTAGCAGGTAACAACACAGATATTACCAGTCTTACAGGTATTACTGGTAATATCTCAACAATAAGTTATGTAGACTTTAATTTAAATAGTAATGTTACTGACCAAGAAGGCCGGTTGTATTGGAATAACCAAGACAATACCTTGGATATTTCTCATTCTAGTACATTTAAATCTGCTGTCAATCAAACTTCAGTAGTTCCTCCATGTTTAAACAACAGTGGAACAGCGATTGCAAAAGGCAATCTTGTAATGGCCACAGGCAGTCAGGGCGATAAAATAACTATCGCAAAGGCTGTTACCAATGGAACTATAGCAGCACAGTACATGCTGGGTGTTGCAGGCGAAAATATAACATCAGGACAAGAATTTTCGCATATCATAACAACTGGTGTTGTTAGAGACATAAACACTGAAATTTGGCCTGTTGGAACTGTGTTATACCCAGATCCTGCAGTGCCTGGCGGCTTGACGAGTGTTGTTCCAACAGCCCCAAGTCTAAAAACTCCAATTGCAATAGTACTTCGTTCGCATCAAAATACTGGGCGAATTTATGTACGAATGACTTGGGCCAGTGGTTTAGGAATCACAGACTCAAATGTTCAAGTCTCCAATGTACAAAATCAAAACGTTCTTCAGTATAACTCACTGTTGGGCGTTTGGCAGAATGTTCAAGATTTGTACTTAAATGGAGAGTTAAGCCACAAAGGATTGGTGTTAACAGAAGGTAATAAAATAGATCAGGTACTGACTATTACCAAAACTCTTACACTTACAACAGACTGGCAAGACACAGGAATAGATTCCACAGACTTAGAAACTGGCACTTATATAGTCCAACTTTACGCAAACGACACTGGCTCAGGCGGAACAAATAGTAATGAGTATTACAGTGGCACAATGAGTTGGTACAGTGGACAAACAAATAGTTCATTAGAACTACCAACAGACGAAATTGTGTTACACAGAGCAGGGGGCAGTGGCGACGGAGCCATGTACCTTAGAACCTATAGAACACCACTAGCGGATCCTAGTGATTTAAAACTTCAAATCTACTCAAACACGGCCAGTGCATCTAGCAGCAACTACGTGTTTAAATTTAGAAAAATGATATAACTTAGGAGCACGACATGGCTTTTAAAATTAAAGACGGTGTTAGAATAGGCACCACGGACATATTTGATAATGCTGGAACGTTACTAGTTAACGCACCAACTGCAACCAAGTGGCTCAACGCAAGAACCATCACTCTTGGTGGTGATCTGAGCGGTAGCGTGTCCGTAGACGGGTCACAAAACGTTACACTAACTGCAACTATTGCTGCAGACTCTGTTGCTTTAGGCACAGATACAACAGGTAATTACGTAAGTCTGGTACAAAGCAGTGGAACTGGTATTGTTGTTAGTGGAACCGCTGGAGAAAATGCAACATTTTCAGTTGCCCACGCAGACACCTCAACACAAGCTACTGTAACCAACAGTGGCAGAACATACCTTCAAAGCATTACACTAGATGATTTTGGACACATTACTGCAGTAACTAGTGCAACAGAGCCAACAGAAGGCAGTGGTACTCTTACCCTAAACATAGGCAGTGCTGGAGCAACTGGTAGTTCTGTAACAATTGCTACAGGTACTGGATTTAATGCTAACAGCAGCTCAAACGTTACATACAGTGTAAGCGTTGGTCCAGCCCTGAGCGGATTAGCCACAACAATGACAGGTGCTGGGTCAGGCTTCTTGAAAAAGACCGCGGCCGATACTTATACAATCGACACAAACACGTACTTAACGGCCGAATCAGACACGTTGGCCACAGTAACAGGACGTGGGGCAACAACAAGTACTGCATTGAGCTTAACCAACTCAACAGCAAGCTCTAATACAACCACTGGTGCTCTAGTAGTAACTGGCGGTGTTGGTATTGGCGGTGCTTTAAACGTTGGCGGAAACACAGGAGTTACCGGCAACTTAACCATCACCGGCAACTTGATTGTAAATGGCACAACCACAACAGTCAATTCAACCACAACAACCTTAGACGATCCCATTATTACTCTGGGTGGCGATAGTGCTCCTGGTACTGACGACAACAAAGATCGTGGTGTTGAGTTCCGTTGGCACAATGGTACCTCCGCTAAAATCGGTTTCTTTGGGTACGACGACAGCACAGGCAAGTTTACCTTTATTCCAGATGCTACAAACTCTTCAGAAGTGTTCTCTGGCACTACTGGAGAAATTGATGCAAAGATTGATTGGAGTAACATTCTTAATACTCCAGCCGCAGCAACAGTAAATAACGGTACATTAACATTAACAGCATCAGCTGGTGCAACAAACACTTCAGTTACTATTGGTACAGGTACTGGCTTTAGTGCAAACGATTCAAACAACGAAACTTATGACATTGATGTAGGCCCTGCATTAAGCAACTTGGCTACAACAATGACTGGTGCTGGTAGTGGTTTTTTAAAGAAAACAGCACAAGACACTTATACTGTTGATACAAACACATACTTAACGACCGAGTCCGACACATTATCTAGTGTAACAGCCCGGGGAAATACTACTACTGATATCATCATCGCTGCAAATACTACACAAAGTACCAGCTCTCTTACAGGTGCTATTGTAGTAGGCGGTGGTTTGGGTGTTGCAAAGAACATTACAACAAAAGCATCGGTTGTATATAACAATTCAAGTGACGCAAAAATCAGTGAAGATTCTGGTCTATCAGCAACAGTAGCAACCACAACTACTACAGATTTGGATACTTGGGCAGTTGCAACTTATCGCAGTGCACGTTACTTGGTACAGATCACACAAGGATCAAACTATCAAGTTAGCGAAGTATTGGTATTACACAACGGTACTACTACAACAATGACTGAATATGCTGTATTGGAAAGCAACGGTGCCTTGGGTACATTGACCAGCGACATAAATGCAGGTAATGCCCGCCTACGAGTTACGATGGGCACCTCAACTTCTGCTACTGTCAAGATTCATCGCACTCTGGTAACAGTATAATTTTAACAACCTCGTGGATAGGGAAACGGGATGGCTAACGAATTCAAAGTAAAAAACGGGATTAAATTTCCAGACAACACAATCCAAACTACCGCTGCTGCCGGCAGCGGTACTAGTTCATTAGTAAGCGGCACAGCAGTAAATAGTACTAGTGGCACAACAATTGATTTTACCAGTATTCCATCTTGGGTAAAACGCGTTACTGTTATGTTTAGTGCTGTAAGTACAAGTGGTACTTCGTCTTTATTGGTTCAAATCGGCGATAGTGGCGGAATCGAAACCACAGGGTACGATAGTTATGCATTGTACGCCCCTTCTAGTGGTGGATTTATTTCGTCCACTTCTGGATACGTTCTAGAACCAACAGGATATTTGAGCGGCACAATCGCCAGGTATGGTATGATTGTACTAGCCAATTTAACAGGTAACAACTGGGTAGCATCTTCGAATTTGTACGAAGGATCTGGCGGTGTTGTAGCAATGGCCGCCGGAGGAAAAACCCTTTCTGCAGTATTGGATCGTGTTCGTGTTACCACAGTTAATGGTACCGATACTTTTGACGGCGGCACTATCAACATATTATATGAAGGTGGTGGCGTTGGAGGCACGCTGGATTCAATAACAGACGTTAGCGCCCCGGCTCCTTCTAATGGCCAAGCACTGGTTTGGAACAGTACTACTAGTCAATGGGAAGCTCAAACTGTAAGTGGTGGTGGTGGAACAGGTATTTCTTGGAGTAAAAAGACTAGTAACTATACTGCGTCAAGCGGAGACTTTTTATTAACCGATACAGGATCTGGCAGTTTTACCGTAACATTGCCGTCTTCACCAACTACTGGAAATTTTGTTGTAGTAGCAGATGCCAATGATTGGAAAACAAACAATCTAATAATTGCAAGAAACGGTAGTACAATAGAAGGATTATCTGAAGACTTGTATTTAAATATAAAAGGAATCCAGGTAAGTATTATATTTGATGGCACTACTTGGGAAGTGTTTGCTTTTGCAGCACCTTCTATAGATATTACAAACGATACTTCTACCAATACTACACAGTATCTTACAATGTCGCGAGCCACAAGTGGGGCTCTGAACGGTGCCTATGTTAGCAATAGTGGTTTAACATTTAATCCAAGTACTGGTACTCTGTCTTCTACCAATTACAACTCTTTATCAGATAAAAACCTTAAAAAGAATATACAGCCACTAGAAGATTATGGCTTTATATTAGATCAATTAAACCCTGTAAAATTTCAATGGAAGTCGAACGACAAAACAGGATTTGGTTTAATAGCTCAAGAGGTTGAAAAAGTATTACCAGAAATAGTAGAAGATAATGATACTTATAAAACAGTAAGCTATCAACAGCTTATACCATTTTTATTAGCGTGTGTTAAACAACAGCAAAAAGAACTAGAAGAATTAAAGGAGATAGTAAATGGCAACATTAACTGATTTATTGGGCTCTACTTTTAGTGGGTTGGGCTTTACCTTTTATCCTTCTTTTAATTTAGCAACTGTTTACAATAAAAATGACGTAGTTCATTACAGTACAAATGGAAATACTTATGTGGCTATAGCTAACGGTATATCCACGGGAACTACTCCAGACCTGGATACTTCTAACTGGGCACTGTTTGTTCCAAAGGGTGATACGGGCGGTGGTGGAATTACAACAGGAAAAGCCATTGCAATGGCCATAGTTTTTGGATAAGGATAATAAAAAATGGCAAATCCTAATATTGTAAACGTAGCAACCATACTTGGAAGAACTGTTGGTGCTGCTTTAACTACAACTAGTGCCGACATTGTAACCAACAGTGCGGGTAGTAACAAGATTTTTAAAATCAACTCCGTCTATGTGTCTAATGTAGACGGAACCAATAATGCGACTGTTGATGTTACTTTTTACGATGCCAGCGCAACAACAAGTTATTATTTAGCGGATGCGATTGTTGTGCCTGTTACATCAACCTTAAAAGTAGTAACAAAAGATGCTTCTATTTACTTAGAAGAGGGCGATAAAATTGCAGCACTAGCCAGTGCTAATAATGATTTACAGATCGTTGTTAGTTACGAGGAGATCAGCTAATGAACGGTAATTTAATAGGTGCTGTAAATTTACCAACTATTAGTTCTGCTTCAGGTGTATGGACTATTGAAGAAGTAAAACTAGCACGGCAGCAGAGTATTTGGCCAGGACTCATAGTTATAGACTACTTGATAGTTGCAGGCGGTGGCGGTGGTTCTGATTATGGTGCTGGTGGCGCCGGCGGATATAGAACAGGTACTATTAATACTGGTGTGTTTAATAACAGTTTTACTATTACTGTTGGTGCAGGTGGTTCCGGTGCAGCCACAGGCTCTAACGGATCAGACTCTGTACTAGGTACATTTGTATCATCAGGCGGCGGTAGAGGGGGAAAAGCAAACACAAGCCCGGGGCAAAATGGCGGATCTGGTGGCGGTGGTGGTTATGCAAGTACAGGCAATCCCGGAGGTTTGGGTAACACCCCAGCAACTACTCCATCACAAGGTAATAACGGTGGAGCAGGTTATAATCTAAACGGTGCACCATTTGCAGCAGGTGGCGGAGGTGGTGCAGGTGCAGTGGGTCAGGCAGGTCAATCCACCATTGGTGGTGCGGGTGGTGCGGGGTCTTCTTCAACAATAACAGGTTCGTCAGTCACTTACGCAGGAGGTGGTGGGGGAGGACATTTCAGCGGAACCGGAGGAAATGCAAGTGGTGGTACCGGTGGGGGTGGTACAGGTGGTAAAAATAGCTCTGGTACAACTGCAGGCACTGCAAATACTGGCGGCGGCGGCGGCGGTTCTGGTGTAACTAGCGGTTCTGGAGGATCTGGTGGTTCGGGGGTAGTAATTATAGCATATCTTGATTCTTTTCCGGCATTAAGTAGTATAGATGTTGGGTTAACATACGACCAACCTTCAAGATCAGGTTACAGAGTATATAGATTTACTGCAGGTACCGGAACCGTTACGGTTTAAATAAAGAGAATAAAAATGGCACACTATGCTTTTATAGATGACAATAATATAGTCACAGAGGTTATTGTAGGAAAAGATGAGAATGAAGGTTTAATTAATTGGGAGGAATACTACGGTAATTTTAGAAAAAAACGCTGCCTTCGCACTTCTTTTAATACATACGGTAATAAGCACTTAAATAATGGCACACCGTTTAGGAAAAATTATGCAGGTGTAGGATATACCTATGACACTCGACTAGATGCATTCATTCCACCTAAACCATATAGCAGTTGGGTATTAGATGAAGAAACATGTATTTGGCAAGCACCTGTTCCCATGCCGAATGACGGATCGTCGTATATTTGGGATGAAGAATCAACGTCTTGGAAAAATAATAATATCAATTAAATAAGCCGAGTTCAAAAGGAGCGAAGATGGCTATTAAAGTACAAAATACTACTGTAATAAATGACAGTAGACAGTTAGAAAATATAAGTAATTTAAAGACTGTTAACAGTCAAAGTATATTGGGGGCTGGCGATATTTCTATTACTGGTATTCCAACAGCCGGTACAACGGGACAAGTACTTACAAAAAATAGTTCTACAAACTACGATGTTTCTTGGATAAATCCAGGAAATGAAGTAACCTCAACTGTTACCAGTAGTGCAGGTGCTGCTACCATAAATACCAGTCTAGCAACTGTATTTTTGCATTCTTTAACAGAGAATACCACATATACATTTTCTAATCCTCCTGCAAGCGGAACTGGATATACTATTACTTTAAAAATAGTACAAAACAGCACTCCTCGTACAATTACTTGGCCAGCCAGTGTAAAATGGGTAGCTGCATCACCGCCAACACTATCAACAGGAAGCGGCGACGTTGACGTATTTGCGTTTTTTACGCATGATGCAGGAACTAACTGGTATGGTTTTGTTGCTGGACAGGATCTGTCATGAGTTCCAATAGAAAGATATTAATGGCAGCTGCTGGTAACACTAAGCCTGGGTGGGAATTGGACAAAGCAGTTTTACCAAATTTTTTGAATGTTAATAGTCAGACCGCCAATGCATTTGGAATGTTCTTTAGCCCTGATGGCTTAAACTTGTATATTGGAGGTGATTCTTCAGTATTTCAGTATGTGTTGAGTACTGCTTGGTTGGTATCCACAGCTACATACACAAGATCTTTTACTTTTACAAATTCAATAGTGGGTGTACATTTTAGTACAGACGGTACTAAAATGTTTATAATAAATCCGAATCACTTAATAACAAGGTACACAGTGAGCACTCCTTGGAATATAAGTACTCTTACCTATGGTGGAGAAATTCAACTCTACTCGTACGATACCTCACCCCAAGATCTATTTTTTAGCTCTGATGGTACTATCATGTATACTTTAGGATCTACAACTGACTCCGTGTATCAATTTACTTTAGGATCTGCCTGGAGTTTGTCTAGTGTAACGTATGTTCAAAGCTTTTCAGTCACAGCACAAGACACAACGCCAACTGGTTTATTTTTTAAAGCAGACGGCACTAAGATGTACGTCATGGGACTTGCAGGAGACGATATAAATGAATACGCTCTTAGTACTGCATGGAATATAAGTACAGCAAGTTTTGTGCGAGTCAGCGGAGGTACTCCAGAAGGAAGTCCAGGTGGTTTATTTTTTAAACCTGATGGTTCTGTGGTATATTTTGTCGGAAGTGGTCTAGACACAGTTTATACCTATATTGCTACAACTCCTTGGAATGTATCCACGCTTAAAACAGACAGATTTTTTAGAGTTGCAACCCAAGAGACGAGTCCGCAAGCAATATTCTTTAAACCAGATGGTACAAAAATGTACGTCATGGGATCTACAGGAGACGATGTCAATGAATACAGTCTTAGTACTGCCTGGGATATATCCAGTGCTACTTATGTAAGAATATTTGTTGTTTCAACACAAGAAACAACGCCAACTGGTTTATTTTTTAAAGCAGACGGTACTAGAATGTACGTAGTAGGTAGTACTGGCGACGATATAAACGAATACAGTCTTAGTACTCCATGGGATATAAGTACTGCTACTTATGTAAGAGTTTCTTTAGCGCTAACGGAAACTAATCCACAAGCACTATTCTTTAAACCAGATGGTACTAAGATGTATTTAATAGGTAGTACATACGATCAGGTGGCGGAATACGACTTGTTAACTGCATGGAATGTAAACACTCTAGCCTCTGTAGGAACATTCTCTCCTGGATTCGACACTGGGCCTACAGGAATATTTTTTAAACCAGATGGTTCTAGAATGTTTCTTTATGGATTTGGTAATGACAAAGTTTATTCTTATAATCTAAGTACTGCATGGAATATTTCAACGGCATCATACTACCAACAATTGAGTTTAAAAAATCTGGATGAAATAATAAATGATATTTATATAAGACCAGACGGTAAAAAGTTGTATGCTGTAGGCAGTACAATTGATGCAGTTTTTGAAATAAATTTATAAAAGGAATAATAATGCATTTAAAAATCCTACCAGACAATTCTGTATTATTTCCATACAGTTTATCTGATCTATACAACTCAAATCCAAATACAAGTTTTCCCTCAACATTATCAGAAGAACTATTAAATAGTTATAAAATATATTCTGTAAAAGCAACTCCACCAATACAAATCGACCCTAAAACGCATAAACTGGTACAAAGTGCAGAAAAAGTAGGTGAAATCTGGACTCAGGTTTGGAATACTGAACCACTGAATGTTGAAACCGCCAGCCTAAACGTACGAGCACACAGAAATAAATTGTTAACAAAATCAGACTGGACACAAACAGAAGACAGTCCTGTTAACAAGGCCTCTTGGAAGACATATCGTCAAGCACTACGAGATATTAGTCTTCAAACCAACTTTCCCCATGAAGTAACGTGGCCGACACCACCAAATTGAGATTTAAATAAAGGAGTCCACTATGGACCCTATTACTGCAATAGCTATGGCGAGTACTGCATTGGGTACAATTAAAAGCGCTATAAACACTGGAAAGGAAATTCACGAAGTAACCAGTGAAATAGGCAAATTTTTTGGAGCGGTAACAACCGCAAGGAGTATTCCAAAAAAGAAAAAGTCTATTTTTAAAAAGTTATTGGATAAAGGGTCCGTAGAGCAAGAAGCTCTGGAAACAATTGTCAATCAGAAAAAACTGGAGCAAATGGAGTCTGAACTACGTGAGTTAATCGTGTATACTTATGGTGTAGAAACCTACAGAGACATGATTATCTTGCGTAGAAAGATAAAACTGGACAGAGAATTAGAGGAAAAGAAAGAGCTTTTGAAAAGAAAAGAACTGTTTGAAAACTATATTTATGCAGCCGTTATAATGGGATGTGTTGGTGTAATAGCTTGGATAACAATCGTAATACTACAAAATATATAAAATCATGGAACAAGTATTGTGGATTTTAGGGTTCTTGCCCAAAGCTTTCTGGTTTCTTTTGTTGATAATCTCTTTTTTAGTGTTGTTATTGAATAGGCTTTTAAATAAAATTCCAGGATTTTATTTGTACAGTGGTTACATAAAAACCGCCTCCGTAATAGCACTGATTGTTTCTTCTTGGTTTATTGGATACAACTACAATGAAACCAAGTGGCAAACAGAAATAAAAGAAACAAAACAAAAGATAGAAGTACTGGAACAAAAGAATAAAGACTTGAGTAACACACTAGAAACCCGTTCTCAAGAAAAGATTGTTGAAATACAAGAAAAAACAAGAAACGTAATAAAGTTTGTAGAAAAGCAAGTGCTCCAAGACAAAGAAGTAATTAAGTATGTAGAAAGTTGTCCAAAACTGCCAGATGCTGTATTAGAAGCACATAATAGAGCAGCTCACTTGGAGAAGCAAAAATGAAAATTTTTGTAGGTTTAGTACTGAGTTTGTTATTAACCGGCTGTTGGAAAACTATTCCCACTTTTCCAACACCTCCGCCTTCAGCCATGGAAAGTTGCCCCGTTTTAGAAAAAGCAAATGACGCAGATTTAGAGTCTTTTATTAAAACAGTAATAAAAAACTATGAGTCTTATTATTTGTGTAAAAATAAAACAGATACTTGGATAAAGTGGTATAGTGATACTTCAAAAAACTATAAGGAATCTATTAAATGATTTCAGAAGATAAATTAAAGGAATTGATTCCTAAAAACAAATATGTCCCTCAGTGGTCAAAAGCTTTGAATTTAATACTTCCAGACTACGAGATTAATAGTACACTGAGAATTGCTGCATTTTTAGCACAGTGTATTCATGAAAGTGGTGGTTTTATTTTCTTAACAGAAAACTTAAACTACAAGGCTGAAAGTTTAATGAGAGTATGGCCACGTCATTTCCCTACTTTAGAAATTGCAAAAAGCTATGAGCGTAATCCACAAAAGATTGCAAATAAGGCGTACGCAAACAGAATGGGTAATGGGGATGAAAACAGTGGCGACGGTTGGCGATACTGCGGACGCGGGTTAATTCAATTGACTGGTAAATCAAACTATCAAGCATTTGCAGACTCAATTGAAACACCACTACAAGATATTCCAGAGTATCTTCAGACATTTGAAGGAGCAGTTCAAAGTGCTTGCTGGTTCTGGGAAACAAATAACTTGAATGTGTTAGCTGACAAAAAAGATATTTTGGGATTAACTAAAAAGATCAATGGCGGAACTATTGGATTAGATGATAGAATAAAACACTACGAACATGCACTCCATGTTTTAGGAGGCTAATAATGTTAAACGACAAAAAATTGTTTTTGGGATTATTGGCACTATTAATAATTCCTATCACGGCATCCTTTATAATGTTTGGAAAAGATCATTTTAGATATCAATGTCAGGATCCAAAAAATTGGAGCTCAGAACAGTGTAAGCCGCCTATATGTGATGTTACGCGCTCTTGCCCAGAACACGTATTTAAAGGTCAAAGAGATCCGCGATTAGGGCCACCACCACCAGTCGTATTTACCGCACAGCCTCCAAGCTGTCCTAGTAGTTGTGTTGCAGGAGCACAAGATGGAAAACAAAAATAATTTTATGTACACAGAAGAACAGCTCATGGCAAGATTAAAGTTTTTTATAGGTGTATGTCTTGCACTAACACTGTTCGGAATTGTGTTTGTGGTACTGTACAGCATTATATTTGTTGCTCAACCATTGAATGCAATAAGTCCAATAGATCAAAAGTTCTTTGAATTGATTGTTCCTATCGCAACTTTTTTGACTGGTACATTGAGCGGTATTATGTTGGCTGGCAATAAAAAAGAAGATCAAGAAGCAATGTTGAGTGCTCAAAAACTGGCAAACGACAACTTTGCAGAAACAAAAAAGACTATTGCACGAGTTCATGAAGAAAAAAAGGAACCGGCTTTAGGTCTTCCACAACCACAAGTGTTAAAAGCCCCCATCCAACCACCACATCCGGAGATTTAAAATGAAAAAAGTTTTTGCACTGTTAGTTTCTTTTAGTTTGTTGATGCCGGTATATGCGGCAGAAACAAAAGAAGTATGTAAGCCCAAGATGACAAAAGATAACAAAGAGGTTTTGGATAAAAATAAGAAACCTGTTATGGACTGCAAAAAAATAAAAGTTCATAAAAAGCATGAAGGAACTCCTGTACCTTCAAAATAATCTTTAACTAACCAAGGAATAGCATGGCAGTATCAAGTGGTAAAAAAGCTAGAAAAGCTCATAACTCGGAAGACTCTTTTTTTGCAACAGAATTTAAAGAAGTCAAACCACTTAATTATATCCAAGAAACATATTTAGATGCTATAAAACATAACGATATAGTGTTTGGTGTAGGAAGTGCGGGTACTGGTAAAACCTACATTGCTGCAAATTATGCGGCACATGAACTGTATCACAGAAACATAGAAAAAGTAATATTAACACGCCCAAACATTGAAACAGGTAAAAGTTTGGGCTTCTTACCGGGTACATTGGAAGAAAAATATCAACCATACTTAGAACCATTTGACTCAATATTTTCTAGATCTCTTGGCAAAGGATTTTACGAATACTGCTTGAAGAACAAAAGAATTGAGCCACGCCCATTGGGCTTTATGAGAGGAACTACGTTTGAAAATTGTGTTGTTTTAGTCGACGAAGCTCAAAATTGCACAAAGACCGAACTAAAAATGTTATTGACAAGAGCAGGTAGAAATTGTAAAATAATAGTTTCAGGAGACACCGACCAGTGTGATATTGAAAACAGTGGCCTGCAGGATGCAGTGAACAGACTGAGTCACATAGAAGGAGTAGAAGTAGTTCGCTTCTTAGACTCTGACATTGTTCGCAGTAGACTTTGTAAGAATATAATTATGGCTTATAGGAATTAAAATGGAAGAACTAAAAAGTTGCCCTGTTGGTACACTGTACTCAGAGGTAAATCTACAAAATCATATTTTTGCCTTAGAACTTGGTGAGTACGGACCAGCAGACCCTCGTCAGCCCAACACAGAGTTTTGGCAAAACAAAATGAAGATCTGGGATGTAAATGAGGGCACCGCAATAATGAGAGTTTGCACCAGCTGTCATTTTGCAGATAAAACTGCAGAAATGCAAGACTGCATTATTGAGGGACCAGGCGGCGAGTTCAAAGAAAGCGATCTTCCATTGAACCCTGTTTGGGCAGAGATTGATGGATTACCATACTACTACTGTACCAGATGGAACATGACAATCAATCCATTACGTACATGCAATGGTTGGCAACCAGAAGACTGGGAACCAGACGAAGACGAAGACGAGGAACACTCTAAAAACTACGTCGAAAAAGCACTTACTTACAAACCTACAACCGGAATGGCAAGTGCAGCAAGACGAGCATTAAAGTGGAAAGACGAAGGTCGTCGTGGTGGTACACGAGTAGGATTGGCACGAGCCAATCAGCTTGTACGCCGTGAAAACCTGAGTGAGAGTACTGTGTTACGCATGTATTCTTTCTTTAGTCGACACGCTGTTGACAAACAAGCAACAGGATTTAGTAGTGGCGAAGAAGGTTTTCCTAGCCCTGGCCGAGTTGCGTGGGACTTGTGGGGTGGTGACGCTGGCGAGAGTTGGAGCAAAGCCAAGCGTGATCAAATCATGAGAAGACGAGAAAGCAAGTAAATAAAAAAGCCCGCTTAGATAATACTAAGCGGGCTTTTTGTTTTAGTCGTCGTGTTCATGAACAAGGTGTTTGTAGTGTTTCATTGTTAACACAGCACCCTTCTTTTCTTCTGTTAAACGCACAATCTTTTCCATTAATTCGTGCAAGTCTTCGTCTGTTGCATCTGTTGCGTATTCCATAAGCCGTAGCAGCAGTGGAATATTTAGTTTAACAACATCTTCTGTATCCTGACGTACAATAAATAGCATCATGATCTTGTGCTTTCAATTAAACTGCGTTCCAGTTTGTTCCATTAAAAACTAATGTAACACTTCCGTCTGTTGCTGCTAAAATTGTATAGCTTGCTGCATTTTCAATCGTTTCTGCTCCGTTTGGAACAATGGTAATGTCACTTGTTTGACCGGCTTCTGATTTGATTACAACTGTTCTGCCATTAGTGCCTGCAGTTAGGTTGATCGTAACACCACCCCCAGCCCCTTGCACGCCCAAATAATAATTTGGAGTAGTACCAGCACTGTCCAGTGTATACGGACTGGCTGCATCAGTAACTGTGTAAACATTAACAGTGTCGTTTCCTACAACAGAAATGATACCGTTGGTTACACTGATATTTGTTCCAACTTTAACTACACCGTAGCCTGTAGTTGAGGCTAATGGACTATTGAATGCCATGATTTTTTCCTTTAGAGTTATCCTGCTATTGTTTTCCAGTTAATACCGTCATATAATAACAACAGTCGGCCGAACTGGGTGTTTATAATAGCAAATGCTGCACCATCAACGGTCTTGCCACCAGGTGCTGTGATTGTAATTGGGTTGACTTTGGAATTGCCCGAAAAATCTTTGACGTAATAACTTCTGCCTTTTTTGTCGCCAGAAACTGCTGGTAGTATTATGGACGAACTTGTGGCCACATTACTCAGTATTACTTCGTCATCGGTAGTAATGATATAAGGAGTAGTGGTAATTATTTTGGTATCATAATTTATGGCCATTTTAGTCTATCCTTGTTACCGTGACTTTGGCAGCATACCCAGTTGGTCGTGTTGGATTAACCTGTGCAGCAATAGGAGAAAAACCGGTTGTTATATCGGGACTACTCCAGCACATTTGAATATTATCACCAGCTGATAGTGCTAGTGTAAAATTACCACTTAAAAATACAATAGATAACACGTTGGTTAGTTGCAGCTCTTGAGTACTACCAACCACATCTACACCGTTTTTTCTTAACCAAATACTAAGCGTTGCAGTTCCACCACTGGTTTTTGTAGTAATTAAATCAAATATTTGAGTGTATGTTCCAGCATTGCTGACAACAATACTATCACCGCCGCCAATGCTAACACCATTTGAAGGACCCAAAGTATCAAAGGTTACTATGTTGACTGCATTAGCAACTGGATTGGACTGAGGTGTACTGCTACTAATAAAACCGTAATTGTTAGATCCCGCAGCTCCAGCACTGATTATTCCATTTGTTACACTAATACCACTTCCTACTTTTACGACTCCATAGTCTGTGGCACTAGCTATATTCTGATTGTAGCTCATACCACGTTCCATTCTATTCCGTTGTAGATCAAACTAATAGATCCCCAGTCTGTATTTAGAGTATAACTTGGTTGAATATCTATTGTTGAGGACGTTGCAGTTATTGTAATAGGATTTGTATTTGCAGCTCCAACACTATCTTTTACAATAAACACTTTGCCTAGAGTACCAGCTGGTAAGTTTATTGTAACTGTGCCATCATAAATAACGCCTAAAAAGTATTCGTCAACAGTGGCGTTGTATGTGGGGTCGTCTATTAAAGTAACAGGAACGTTTGCAAGTGTGCCGGGGGGTCCTTGTGGACCTTCTGGTCCCTGCGGCCCTGGCGGACCCGGTGGTCCAGGAGGACCAAGCATACCGCCGTTATAATTAATAAAAAGGTCATTATCTTCGAGTAGGGGTGGCGGAGAACATGGAGCTACTGGCGGTACTGGAGGTATTACAGGACACCAACCAATAATGGGCAATAAGTGCTGTCTTTGGTTTATCATAGATAACTCCTAGTAAAAGCGCCCCCAGGTCTTTTGAACATGGGGGCCAACCGTTAATTAGAGATTATCTAATATTTGTATTTGTGTTTGCTGGATTAGCGGTTTGTGTTCCACTACCAACATTGATTGCTGAGTTAGTGCTCTGAATTTGTTGGGCAATACCCCAGAGAGCATTGTAAAGCTGACCGTATTGTTGTTGCTGTTGAGCTTGCTGTTGCATCTGATTGATGTTGTTGGTTGTGTTGACCTCAACACCACGAGTACGTTCGGCTGTATCGAAACGTGCCTGTAGAGCAATAACTGCTGCATTAGCATCGCTTAGCTGACGATTTAGTGTGGCCTCATACTGTTGAGTAATAAGAGCACGTGTTTTTTCGCCGTCGTTAGAAATGTCTTTGGACAGTTCGTAACGATTTTGCATTACTTGCTGCTGAACACCATTTAACTGCTGAGAAAGCATCATTGTGCCTTGACTAACATTGTCTTTGACACCTTGAATAGCAATTAGATTTGCGCTAGTAGCTGAGTTAATTGCATTTGTTAGCTGGCCTGTTTGTGTGGCATTGCTAGTTTCTGTGGTTGCAGTGCCTAGAGCAACAGAACGATTAACATCGCCAATTGCTTGCATGAGGCTCATGTTAGCGTCAACTTGCTCAGGCGGACTACGTAGAGTTGCTCCAGCACCACTGCCGTCGTTTCCGAAAAAGTTTCCGTTGTTGCGTAGAAGGCTTCCGAGGATAAGACCTCCAATTAGTCCGCCTCCGCCACCGCCCCCGAAAAGACCGTCGCCGCCGCCGCCGCCGCCCATAATCATGCTTGGAGTTAATACTTCTGCCATTTCATTTTCCTTTTCAGTAATTTTATCAGCCAGTTTCTTGTAATAACGCTTAGCTGATTCTTCTAATTTTCTTACATCTGCTGCTATGCTGTCCATAGTAGCAGGTACAACTGCTTCTTCTGCCATATTTTCCTTCCTTTGTAAGTTTTGCAGGAAGTTCGTTTCGTTGATTTTTATATTTGTTATTTTACCACCAACTTTTACTATTATACTATTTTTGCTGGTAAAAAACAATATGTAATTTTTTATGACAATAAAAAAAAAAAAGCCTGCTAAAAATTTAGCAGGCTTTTTTGTTAACGTATTGGACAAGCGCCAGTACTGCAGTCTTGATCTAGCAATTCATCGAAACTATTGCTGGTTTCAATATCTACTGGTAACAACTTACGAACATATTCTTCGTATGACTCTTTGGTAGTTACTTCTTGAGGCAGGTAAGGATATCCCAAATCTTTAGCAGTCTTGCTTGGATCGTTACGGAACAAGAAACTTACGGCAACATAACTATCCCAGTTTTGGTATAGCCAGTTTACAATTTCTTCTGTTTCATCCACGCTGTAAGAAATTGTACAGCTTACATTTTGTTGACAGTAGTTGTCCATCAACATCTTGTAAACTTCTAGCTGCTGAACAGCGGAATCCAAGTTTACTTCTTTGTTATCGACTACATCAAACTCTACTCCGTCATTTTTGACCGGAAATGTAATCAGTGTAGCACTGTCGTCGTAGGGATGGTTAAAAACATTATAGTTTGCACTACGTAGCTTTTCCACTAGTGGATCGTACTTTGAAAAAGCAACATTGTTGAAAATGTACTTTCCAAGCGGCTTGTGCATTCCCTCCAGTGAATCATAACACTTTGATTGTGTGCCTTCAGGCTTCAAAGCAGTAATATTCTTTGGATAGGACAAGTCCAGTTCTTTAGCCATTTCGTAGGCAGCGGCTGTAACAACACGCTCTAAACGTCGATAGTCATAGGCCTTCATGTCGTTGCGACCGGCTACACCCATCAGACTAACACCACACAATCGTAGGTGTTCGTTGTTTAAGTGCCAGCTTTCTTGTAATATACCGTCTCTGAAATCTACAACAGTCTGACGGTAGTTGGCGCGAGCAATAATTTTTGCTGCACGCAATAGCCCCAAATTGTCGTTTTTGAACTTCAACACATCAATACTGACCAGATTGCAGAAGCCCTTGTTTGGCAACAAGATCTCTGCACAAGGATTCATTCCCACTGCCCAAGGTGCACGAGCACGAAGTTGTTGGCCGTTGATTAGTCCAGGCTCACCATTTCCGCCTTTATTGATCTTTTCAAACCAAGCAGTCAGCTCTTCGTAGCTGGGCTTTTTCCAGAAAATAATAGAATTATTACTCTGTGCACGGTGGTTATTGCCATTTTCCCAAATGTTGTACTTTGCTTCTGCAAAGTCGTAGATCACAGGACTGTGGTCGTCCAACACAGCAATCTGTGCGCTCCGACGAGTGCTCAACACAGTACCCAATAGATTTACAATATCTAAGATGTCGATTTCTGATAGTAATGAATCGGCCTTTGCATTTAAGATTTCATAGACCTTTGTATAGGCTTTTGTCAAACCAACATCACCCTGACTCAACCAGCCGTAGTTCTTTAAACGAACGCCAGGCTTGCGAATCTGTGAAAAGTCCAACACCAGCTTTTGGGCTGCAAACTTGCCAGCCAACAACTTGCCGATACTCTTGGCCCATGCCTCAGCTGAGTCTCCGATTCTAATGGTCCAGGTCTTGGTAGTATTGTCCCAAGTCTCTGTATTAGTTTCGATTCCTTTATCGGTAGAATTATTACTGCGTACAATCTCCAGTTCTGGAATGTACTTTCGGAATCCTGTTAGTGAACCGCTAACAGGACGGAAGCCTACTCCACAGCCCTGCAGTAGTAACCAGAATACATCTACTACGTCGTATACAGTTTCCACATTTGTAAAACTGCAATTAAACATGCTGGCTTCACGACGACGAGCAATGTCTGTTCCACCCAACCACAGAGTACGACCCGCAACCGCTACTTTGCGATCGTGTAGTAGTGCCTTCAACTCTTGCAGTTCCGACTCTTCTTTTTCAGTTAAAGCTACCCAGTCTTTTGACTCGCGTACAATGTTGTGAAGTGCAACATCTGGGATTAGGTTGTGTGTTTTTGCTCGTTCCCACAAAAACCGTTGATGATTTACAACTCGTTCAACAGTTTGAGCCCAAGTCTCAAAAACTGTGCCTTCATCGTTTAATGGACGGTTGTAGGTTCGTCGTGTGATTACTTGTGCTCTTGTACTAGGATTATTCATTTCTTGGTTTCCACAATTTGCTAAATTTTAATACATTTGGTACGTCTTGTCTTGGACACACCACAATACAGCTTTTGACACCATCCAGTGTTTTGCTTTCATGTGCTAAATACACCAGTTCTAAAGCTGCGATCTTCTCAAATTCTTTTTTGTTTACTCTTACAACACACTTTTTAAAGGAATTGTTTAGCCACAGATTATAGTCTAGTATGTCCTTAAAAAGTAAATGCGCACCCAATACTGAGTGCGCAACAAGAGTCGGTGTTATAAAGTCCGGTACGTCTTCTAACACCGCTATATACAGCTTCATTGCTTTCCAGTACTGCCAAATCCGCCAGCACCACGAGCTGTGTTATTCCATTGTTCTTCTGTGGAATAATTGTCTACTTTTATCATTGCGTAAGGAACAGGCATTACAACCAACTGTACTACGCGCTCATTTTTGGGAATTATTACTCCATTTTCAAATTCGCCCACGTACATCAAGCTGGCCAAGATCTCTCCTCGATAATCAGAGTCGATTACGCCAACAGAATTGGTCATAACAATGTTATTTTTGCTCAGTGAACTGCGAGGAAATAACAGTCCTACATGATTTTCTGGAATAATTGCTCTGACCCCAGTACCTACCAGTGTGCGCTTGTTTGGCTTTAAAACAACTTCCTCTTTAGACCTTAAATCAAACCCAGCACTTCCGTTTGTGCCTTTTTGAGGAATCAAGTCTCCGTGTTCTACCTTTACCACTAGTGGCATATACGGCTTTGTAACTCTCACACTAGTACCACCATCTGCACAACCACTGTAGTAGTAGGTGTCTTCGTTTGTGTATTTAAACACTCCTCCAGTTACATCACCAAATTTAAAATGTTCAACCATTGCTTTTTAATACCTCTTTAATAGTGTTGCAGTTTGTTTCGCCTAATGCTTCGTCGCAAAATTCCAACAAATCCATTAGTTTATAGTTGTTTAGTAGTTGCGCGGCCCCAAAATCGTTAAGATTACTGATATACTTATAACGACTGCTAATGGGCATATTAGCAATAATATCGTAACAAGTTCCGTACTCTTTAACAAGAGCCTGTGCTTTCTTAGGACCAATGCCAACAACACCAGGAATGTTGTCACCAGCATCACCCATAAGACACTTGATAGAGATATGGTCATCTGGATCGTAGTCATAGTGAGTACTCCAGTTATCCCAAGTGACCTCTTTACGTGTTACGTAAGAGAACCTCATTACATCAGGTCTAATCAACAAATCCCAGTCTTTATCGCTAGAGATCAAAACAATATTTTTGAATCCAAACTGCTTTTTGTGTTTTACAACATAAGCAGCAATATCGTCGGCTTCACACTTGTCAAACCTAAAAACAGGATATTTGTTTTTGTTTTGATAGTCTTCTATTGTTCTGTTGAACTCGTTAAAGAACATTTCAAACGCTTTGCGTTCTTCTTCGGTTTGAGTTTCAAACTTGTCTTTGCGATTTTGCTTGTAGGTTGGTAGTAGATTCTTTCTGTAGCTGCTGCTACCACTATCACAAGCCAAGATTACTTTGGATGCTTTGTAAGACCTTTTTAGACTTTCTACTGTTTTTTGATATTCGTCTAGAAACTCAGCTGCTCCGCTGTGCTTCCAACGAAATCCCAAATTTAAGCAGTCTACAATCATTACCGTAGATTCTGCTTCTTGTGTTAGATTGTTAAATGTTTTGCTCATTTATAAATTATATACTATTGTGATGTTTTTATCAAGTCACAAATTTGGGATTTGTGTGGGTTATCCAGTCTTCTAGTATCGACACAAAAAACTGATGCGGATCTCTGGAAATATAAACAAAGTTATAGTCCACATCAGGAAAGTCCTCAAATCCAACAAAGATTTTGCTGCGATCGTGTTTGAATAACAGCAGTGGCTTTTTATTTACTTGAACGGCCTGTCTAACAGCTTGAGACCACCAATCAATTATAGTAGGATTTTTACTTGTTAGTATTTCCGACGTCAAATGATCTTCTTTGTAGTGTTTGCATTCTACACAGAATACGTTGGTAACTCCAGGCACGTACAGATCTCCCTTTAATAGGTGTTTAGGATCTAGTGCCCCGCTGCCTGGAGTTCTTTGCCAGCCCAAGCCCGTTAGGGCTTTGAGCTTGTCTTTTATTAGTGTTTCTGCTCTTGAACCTTTGTCTCTGCTGTCAACCATTCTCTATCCTTGATATATTCTTTGTTTTTACAACATGAATCTTTTCTAACAAAGGATGAGAAAATCCGTGAGAGATAATAAAAGTGTTCAAGTAAGGTTCTTGTAACAACACTTCTATTAGCTTTTCTTTGCCTTCTAGGTCTAGATTCTCAATTGTTTCATCTAAAATCAACACATTGATTCGTGTATTGCTAATACCCTGCATTAATTTGCGAATTCCCAACAGTGCAGCTGCATTTACTCGTGCACGCTCACCACTGCTCAGTGCAGTCATTTCTATGTCTTTGCCGTTGTCTGTTACTACAACGTTCAATTTGTCACTGTCATTGATTTTAAAACTGAGCTGAAACCTTCCATCACTCAATGTACTCAAGTAACGGTTGATTAAATCTTCTAAGTCTTTTACCAAACACTCTATCTTGTACGCAATCAATCCAGTACTGCTAAAAGTTTTTGTCAAAACGCCGATTTTGGAGATTTTATCTTCTAACAGCTTTTTGGACTCAAACAGTTCTAACAACTCTTTGTTGTGGTCTACCAATTGTTCTTTTATCAACACCACTCTTGCATTGTGAGCCAATACTTCGTTGTTTGTTTTTGTGGCTGCTGCAATAGAGGCTTCAATATCTTTTATTTTGATACTATTGACAGCTATTTCTTTTTCTAGTTCTTTTTGATCTGTTGTTGTCTTTTCCATTGTTGGATCGTACAGATTGTAGTATTCTTCATACTGCTTTTTAGAACGCTCTTTACGTTCCCATTCTGAAACGTCCTTGTAAAAACTAGAAATAACTTCTTCAAGCATCTTGGACTTGCTTAGTCCGGCCTCACAGATTTCATTGTGTTCTTGTACCAGTTCGTTGATCTTGGTCTGATCAATCTTCTGCAAACAGGTAGGACAAGAAGACCCTAACCTGTTCATTTTTAGTATAAAAGCAGAACTGTCTTTTACTGCTTTGTCGTGTTCTGCTTTTTCAGTAATCAGTGTGTTGACTAGTAGCTTCGGCTTTTCACCCGGTAGTTCAACAATTATGGAATCTAATAACTCTTTGTATTTGTTGTTTTGAATTACACGCTTGTTGAGCTTTTCTAAGTTTCTCAGCCTGTCCAACAATACAGCATTCTTTTCTTCCAAGTCTTTTGGGTAATTCAACACCTCTACTAACGCTTTTTGTTCTTGTGGCTCTTTGGAGTACTTTTTGATCAAACTATCTGTTGTGTTTATTTTGGTGTTTATAACAGCCAGGTTCTTGTCTAGAGTTTTTAATTCTTCCTTAAAGTACTCACCAATCTCAACGTACTTGTTCAAATTCAACAAATCAATCAAAAACTTTTTGCGGTTTGTGTCAGTTGCTGTTAGAAACTCTAAACTTGCAGCACTGCTTTGGTATACAATCTGACAAAACGTTTTGTGATCGTACCCTATCAAACCCTCTATTGCTTTAAATGTGGCCGTTGCAGTGTGGCTGGAAATGTCTGTGTTGTCTTTTAGTAGCACAACTGTTTGAGTAGCACCTCTAACAGTTTTTATGTTGTAAACACTGTTGTCTTTTTCAAACTCCAATTCAATAGAGTACGTCTTTGCTTTGGAGTTGCGGTTTAAGATATCGGCTTTTTTAATGTTTTTGCTGTTTTTGTTGTACAACACTTCTTCCAATATAAGTGCTATACTACTCTTGCCGTGGCCGTTAAATCCTACAATCTGCGTTAAGGGACTGCTATCAAAATTAATATAGTTGTTTTCTCCATAAGAAAAAACATTGCTCCAACTCATCTTTTTTAGTTTAATCATTTTTTATTCATAAAGTAAAGTTCTAGCCCTCCAAGACCACCAACGTGTTCGCCTTCAACAAAAATCTGTGGCACACTTCGTGCATTGGGTAATACCTCAAACAGATCTTTTTTAGTCCAGGTGCCTTCGCCTATCAGTCTGTAGTCTACCACATAGTCCATGCTTTCTAGTATTGCTTTTGCTTTTTTGCACGCAACACAGTTTGTTTGACCCCAAACTACAGCAGTTTTACCACTTTGATTCATGATTTTTAAACTCCTCTATTACAGAACCCACAACTTCTTCGTTTAATCCAAGTGCGTATGTTAAGTACTCCTCTACTTCTTGTTGCAGTGTCATATTGGAGTCTAAAATAAGTGTTAGGTCATTTACTGTTTTTACTAATTTTTTGTCTACGAGTTCGCTGTCTTCTATGTTTATCAACTCAGAAAGATTGCCTTCTACCTCATAAACAACATGATCAAAAGTACCTGGCGTCATTTCTTCACCAGCCTTGACCGTTTTACGAATTAATTGAGGTAGGTTTAATTTGTGCCAAGTATGGGTCAAGTCATCAGTGTCTAACACTACTACACCAGTTTCTATGGTATTACGGTGAAAGCTTGTAGAAAGTGGACTACCGGGATAGACAATATTACGCTGACTATTGCTATAACTGTGTAGATCGCCGGCAAGAACCACCTGCCATCTGGAGAAAATATCGAGATCAACTTCTGCTTTAACATGGGGCGGAATATCTCCTCTGACATGGGTACATAAAATCTTGTTGTGTAGGCTGTGAAAAGCGTTGTCTTGCTCTTTTTCGTATTCCTTTAACTTGTTGTAAGGAATAATATCGATTGGTAGAACTGGATGTGACCAGTAGTCGTCTACGACTGTCACTAATTTATTGACTTTGTTTGTGACCGCTTTTAGGCTGGTCAAAAATGTTGTGTTCTTTTTAACAGCTTCGTGATTTCCGCTGTAGATAAAAGTAGGAATCTTGCAACTGGCGACAAAATTAAAGTAGATTTCTAACTCGTCCATGTTGGGTAGTTTGTCGAACACATCACCACCGACAACGAACAAGTCACAACCTTCTTGCAAGTCCCATAGCTGATCCAACAACATTTCGTAGCGGTTTAGGGTCCAGGTTGTGGGAACATTCTTTTGACCGATCTTTATGTGTATGTCTGCTGTGAATAGTAATTTCATGGTTTTTATAGTAAAAGAAGCCCCTAGGCTTTAGGCTTAGGGGCTTCTTTGTTTATAGATCTTTGACTGATTCTTTGTCTACTGTTGCAGGAACTTCTTCGTCTACACCACTAGCAAACTTTTCTAGAAGTGCTAGTACGTCGTCGGGTGTTGGACGGGGGTACTTTGTGTCAATGCTTTCCGCTGCGTCCGCAACAGCCTGTTCGTCCTTTGATAGAGCCCTGCGCTTGCACTTCAAAACTGCAAGAGTGTATTCTACATTGAAAGGTAGAGGGCCAGTCTTTTGACGCTTGAACACTACGTCCCAACCAGTATCGTAATCAGTAGGATCGCCCAGGTCTTCTGCAGCAGTTAGGATCTGCTCAAACAGCTTCTTTTTAAGGTTCAATACCTTGACCTTGCCGTCCTTTGGATCAATACAGTTGATGCTGTAAGACCAAGAGCACTTGGCTTCTGGATAAAACGTTGGTACGTGATCTGTTTCTTTGTTTGTAAACTTTTCTTTGTCACGATCAAAAGCCAGGCATTCTACGGGAATATCTTTGTTGTTGCTTCCCTTTAGCCAGTAAACATACCGTGGCAGTACTCCGCCAACTAGTCGTACTACATTCTCGCCATCTTTGTACTCGTATGCTTCTACTGACTTCTTTACTGCCTTGCCCTTTGTTTCGTTAAACTTTAGTGCCATGATCTTCCTCGTGTTTAAACTTTATTTGTTTGTTGGTGATTGTTAGTAACGGATTGTTTTTTATGTTTTGTATATTTAAATCCGGAAAAAAACTTAAATCTAAGTATTTTATCTTGTATGTTCTATACAGTAACAGATCGCGACGTCCTGCTAGTTTAATGTATTGTACTATGTCTGAGAGTTTGCGATCTGTACTATATAAAACCGGATTCGGATTTAAAATAAAACTATTTCCTGCAAGTGACTTTGTTAGTGGCTTGTATTTTTCTTTCTTGGGTACTACTATTGTTTTTTCGTGATGATACTTTAACAGTTTTAAAAACTTTTCATCATTATTTTCAGCTTCTTGCTCTAGAAGACTCAAATTAAAAAATAAAGCCATATTCGCCTCAAGAACAACTATTATAGCACTTTGGCTATGTCGTTGCAAGTGTAAATTTTAGTTAGGTTTGTTATTGTTGTTAATAACTGGTTTGTTGTAGTAATAGGTTAGTTTTTCCCATAGTTTTAATAAACCAGGAGTATAGAGATCTACTATTAATGCGAAAATATTTATTACAGGCATAAAAGAAGCAACAAGCCTTAACACTACGTCACCCCACGTGAGTTTGACAACGTAGTAGTCTAAGTTATCTCTGCTTTTATCTCGCTTATAATCTTGGTAGGTTTTGTAAGTATATCCAATCAAACACAGTATTGTTGGTAAAACATACACTAGTATTATTAAATTAAAGTTGGTCAATTTTCCATCCTTTGCTCAAGTAAAATCCCATCTTTATAGCCTGTTGTTTCTTTTCTGCAGGACTATTGAAATGTAAATCAATGACTACGGGATCCTGTTTGTCTTCATGCATTCTCATTACTCGTCCAATGATCTGCTCTAAGTTTACTAGGTTAGAGCTTGGTACTGGCAGAATAACGCAACTCAAACGGTTGATTGAAATCCCTTCTGAGAATATCTGACGCGATCCAGCAATACACAACACTTTGCCGTTGTTGACTTTTTCTGCGATTTGCTGTCGTTCTTCAAAAGAGGTTTTGCCTGTAACAAGCGCGCAATCTTCACCAAGTTTTTCCTTTAAATTTTCTAGAAATTCTACTCTATCAGCAATAACTAAAACACTGTGCTTTTGAAGGATTTGTGCTCTAGCTACGCCAGCTACAAAGTTTTGATAGTCTTCGTCGTACAATAATTCGTTTATTTTTTCAACCCAAGTCTTTGAACTACTCAATCGTAGTCCTGTGTTCAGTATTTTAACTGTGGGGTTCAACGTATTGCTTTGTGGTGGACGAATTACTTTTGTTCCAAAAAAGTCTTTGAACAAAACGTGCTTTTTGTCTTTTCGTTCCATTGTCCCACTCAGTGCAATTCTATAACGAGAATACATAGAGTCTAAAAACTCGTGAAACGTTTCAGCTGGAACGTGGTGTGCTTCGTCTAGGATAATGGTTCCAAACTCTTTTTGAATTTGTGGAACCATTTTAATAGCAGTCTGAATGTTTGCTATAACAATAAAATGATCTTCGATGTCAAACACACCGCTGCCAATGATGCCAGGCTTCATTCCAAATAGCTTTTCTACTTCTGTAGCCCACTGATCTCGTAGGAAAGTATTGTGAGTTAAGACCAGTGTTTTTTGTTCTAGTTTTTTAGCAATGTGCAATGCAGTAAATGTTTTCGTTTGTGGACTATACCTTTATCTTACTATTATAGAACTAAAGAAGCTGTATCGTATTTTCTATCTAATCTAGTTTTTTCTGTAGAGTTAGCGTATAAAAGACTTAGTATATCTTTACTATCGTCCAAATTAAAACGTATAGTGTATACACTACCTTTTTTATTATTTTGCAACGTTATTTTTTGTGGAATAATTCTATTTATGAGAATACCACATAACTCTACATATTCTTCTAAGAAATTTCTATTTGCAGAACACAGATGGAGAGCTACTCTTTTAGAGGCACTTTTTTCTAAGTGCCCATCTCCGTCTATATAACCGCGCATAAATTCAAGAAATAGGTGTGGTTCTTCAAACTCAGGCATTTTATAAGTAAAAGTTTTTGCTTGAGTTATATTGAATTTACTCTCTAAATCTTTTACCATTTGTTCACTATTAAATCTAATTCTAAATGCAGTATTATTCATAAAAGGACATATATCGTGCCCAGACTCTACCGCATTTTTAAATTTTTCTAGATGTTTATAGTCTTGCGCCTGTAGGGCCAACCCCACTCTGTTTCTTTCTTTCTCTATCCAACCATCGGCCGCTAAAAATCCGGCCCAGTAATATACTGCTTTTTCTTTACCTGAAAAATAGTACTCATTCAATGGTTTTTTCTTAGAATAGTCTAGACCCCAAGATTTCGTCCTATAATTAACCTGTCTTTCTGTCAGGTCAAAAATAGTTCCTATTTCTGAGAAAGTCTTTCCTTGTTGTCTTAGATTTAAAAATTCTTCTTTAGTCATACTATGTACCCCATATGTGGTTTTGATACAAAGTAAGATATTCGCCGTGTTATACTACTATTAAATACCTTACCAAGGTATTTAATTTTACCCCATCCAACAAAAATCTTCAAGGATAATTTTTCGTATCCCAGTCCAGTTCCGTTCTGGAGCTGCTGTGAGTCTCTGAACCATTTGAAGGCATTCCTGCCAACTCTGGCTGCTGATTGTCCTGTTTAGGCTTTCCAGCAATTGAGCGAATTTATTACTAATTAGTCGCCTAATTAGAGGGCAAAACATTTACCCCAGCCTACTAGGGCATTAATAAAGCAAGTGTCGTTTACTTCTTCGTATACAGGAGTTTGTGTGTCACGCAGTTCCAACAGTGTTTTAGGAAACGGAACTTCGTTTTTTACTCGCTTGTCTACTATTAAGTAGTCTTGTGGAATCAAGTCTGTTCGACCTTGTGGAATGCTGATTACGTCACCTGGTAGTAACTTGTAGTTTTTAATAATTTCTAGTCTTTTTGTTTTGCTAGTTTTTGCACTTCCGCCAATATTGTGTTCTATTACATAAGTGAGTTCACTCATTATGAAATTTTTGTACTCGCGGTCTTTGCACTTAAAGTATATTCGATTGCTTATGATTGCTTTGTTTTGTTCTGTCATACTGCTCTTACTGTGTCGTCGTACTTTTTATCGAACATTCCGTACAACACTGTGCCTTCTGGAAGAAGTAAAATTCCTGCCCATTTTTGGTCTTCGGTTGGCGCGTACAAAGTTTTAAATCTTGTTACCATGCCTTCTACTTCAATCAACACACCTGCACTGTGTTGTATTACTTTTTTTATCTTTTTGAACACCAGTGGCACACGTCTTGTCTTTTTATAGTTAAAGACCTTGCCATTGCTGTCTATAAACCAAGTGTTGCCTTTGCTTATCTTGATGAGATCGCCTACAAAATATACCCCATATTTTATATTGTACAACATATCGCCAGACTTAAAAACTTGTAGCCTTCTTTCTGCAAGAGTGTTTCCCGGTTTGTTTTTGTCGTCAATGATCTTTATTATGTTGACGTCGTCTTCCAGGTTCTTTTTTCTGTACAAAAAGAAGGTTACGTTGTTTTCAGTAATGGGTTCTTTACCTAACAGATATGCCGGAAAAGCTATATCTGCTAAATTCATTTTTTAGTCAACAGTTCCCCGTTTTTTACTTCGTAGTACTCATCGTACTTTCCAAAGCTGTAGTCGGTTCCCACATCTTGATCTACACCGATCGGAGTATTTGGAATACTGCAGCCTCGATCGCGCTGAGTACAAGTCTTCAATACTTCACAGTAGCGCTCAACGTGTTCGTCTTTTACTAGTGCAACAATGGAGTCGTGTACTAGCATAAAGATTTTAGCATCCAGCTTCAAACGATTGATTTCGTCTTGAGCGTCCATTGCACCCAATAAGTTGATATCACTACAAACGCTCTGTATTTCGGCATTGATTCCGCTTCTTACTTCGTGCGAAGCAATGCCCTTGTCTGCTGAAAACACATTTTCCAATCGTCGTTTACGACCAAAGAAGCTGTATGTATAGCCGTTGGCTTCAATAAACTCTTTGCGAGCTTTCAACCAGCTTTTTAGTTTATTGAAACGTGTAAAGTAGCTGTCAATGTCGTCTTGAGCCTGCGATATTGGATAGTTTTCGCCTGTGGCTTTTGTAACACTCTCTGATACCTTTTTGGCCCCCGAACCGTATAAAATCCCGAAACTAATAGCTTTTGCACTCTGCCGCATGTTGCTATACAGTTTCTTGACGTCTTCTACACTGCATGGCAGGTTGAATACCATTTTTGCAATACTAGAGTGAAAGTCTCCTTTGGAAACAAACACACTCTGTAGGTTTTTATCTCCACTCAGTACAGCTGCATAATACATCTCACCTGTTTGAAGGTCTTGTGAAACTATTTTGTAGCCGTCTGGGGCAATGATGCATCCTTTGATAATAGGATCATCACGAGGAATCTGCTGCGCATTAAACTTGCCACTTGAAGATAAGCGCCCACTTGTGGTAAAAATAAGATTGAAATTTGTACGAATTCGCCCATCGCGATCTAGTTCTGGTAGGATTTTAGAAACATAGCTAGATTGAATCTTGGCCAGTTGACGAACCTGCAGGATTTGGGCAGGCAGTGGATGTTGTTCACTTAATTCTTCAAGTACTTCGGCATCTGTTGATAGGGCTCCGGTTTTTGTGAGCTTGCCAGTTGGTGAAAGTCCCACATAGTCGAATAAAACAGTTCGTAGTTGTTGAACTGAGTTGGGATTGAAGATTTTGTTACTGTCTTGTTCAAAACGTTTTACCTCGTCAAACTCGTAGATCTTGCTTTTTGCAGCTTGGATCTTTTCGTCCAAGTAAGTCATTGCAGACTCCAAACGAGACTTGCTCATTGGAATACCCACTTCTTCCATTTCCATTAAAAAGTGAGTTCCGCGAACTAGTAGGTTTTTGTATACCCAAGACAGTTTTGCGTTCTTTTCAATGAGTGGAAGAAACTTTTGATGTAATTCCCAAGTTACGCCAGTATCTTTTGCAGCATAAATTTTGATAATGTCAAACGGGATCAAGTCGTAAGTAAAGTCTTCTTCTTTGATTGCGTATTTTCTGCAATAGTCCTTTTTAAAAGTCTCCAACGGAGAATCATAGTCTCCGTAGTCTGTGTACTTCAACGCCAAGTCTTTTAGACTGTGAGAACTGTTTTCATCCAACACATAATGCTGAAGCATTGTGTCGTGTGTTCTAGACTTGTTGAAGTTTAAGGAAATATGGTAACGCAACATTTTGAAGTCAAACTTCATGTTGTGCATTACTGCTTCGTACTTGTCTGAGATTTGTTGCAGTACTTCTAAATGGCGTTCGTCTAGAATATCTGTTAGAATATACCTGCCCTGCTTTGGTTTGTATGTCATGCTGATACCCAACACATAGCCGTCTCGAGGGTATAATGCAGTGGTTTCTGTGTCCCACGCCACATGAGTGGTATTGCTGTTCAATACTTCATAAAAGTATTGTAATGCCTGCTCTGCATTGTCGATGCCATCAAAGTCTCCGGTCGATACGGGTTTAACATCACCAGACACATACTCATGAATCTTTTTTAGTGCTCTTTCAAAGTCTGGTTTGCCTTCTGGCTTGAATACCAGCATGCTGGGGTTTGTTAAACAAACGTACTTGTCGTTTGTTAATGTGCCCTGATAGTTTGTAACACTTGTAATCTTTGCGTACTCTTTTGCAGGCTCTGAGCCTACCAGTATAATCAAATCGTACGGTTCCAACAGTTTAGGGTCTAGATCTACGTCTTTCTTTAGTAGCTTTTGAATGGGAACGCTACTCATGTGAAAAACATCAAACTCAAACTCAAAGTACTTTTTGTAGTCTGCTCGTGACGGTGCTTTATCAATTACTGCTATCTTTTTCATTAATCCATTCCTTTATGCTGTTAACGTATTCTTGCGACAAATCGCCAGGGTCCTGAGTTTCTTCCAACACTATTTTTTCAACCAAATAGTTGCATTCTTGAAGAATGGGCTCTAGCTTTTCCATTGCTTTTTGACCAGGCTCATCGCCGTCGTACATTAAGTAGATTTTGTTTATTCCTTGTGTTTTTAGACTTAATAGCTTTAATTGTGCGTCTTCAAAAAGTGTGTTTGTGCCAAAAGTACAAGCAACATTCTTTAAGCCTTTGTCGTACAAGTTCAGCATATCAAATATGCCTTCTACTAACACAACACTCTTTGCGTCTTCAAATACTTCTGGATAGATAGGAAGTCTTACTCCGGACGGATAGTTTAAGTATCTAGGATTTCCACTACTCAACATATGTCTTCCAACAAACACCTGAATCTTATTTCTCAAGTCTTTTATTGGAAACCAGATTCTGTCTTGAAGTTTTTCATCCCCTGTTGTAGTGCAAAACGCATCAAAGTGCTTTAGTGTTGCTGTACTTATTCCTCTAAAAGGCTTTGTTATTGGAACCTGTCGCTCTGGAAACTCAACACCGTTCATGCTAATATTTAGGTTTTCTAACTTCTTTTTTAGCTTTGCTATTTTAACACTGTACGGTGTTGTTGTTATTCCAAAATACTTGAATATGTTTGTTTTAAACCCACAACTAAAGCAGTGTGCTATTCCACTGCTTTTGTCGATTCTAAAGCTGGGGTTTCTGTCGTCGTGATCTGGGTTTAAACAATGTGTGACCCAGTCTTGACCACTACTTGTGGCTGGTATGTTGTTCTTTTGTAAAAGCTGTAATACTGGGTCTGACATTTTATAAATTCCAAGGTATGTCGCTGCTGCTATCGTCTACTTCTTTTGTCTTTTTTACTTTTTTGATCGTTTCTTTCTTCTCTGGGGCATCAATAGAATTAGGACTAATTCTCAAGGTTTCCCAATTTATAGGAGAAGTTATTGTAAGCTCGCTCGCACCTCTGATCTTTGTAGTGCTAAAAGTAAGTGCGGCTTTTTCTTTGTCGTGGGCTTCCATTACCAGTGCAATATCTGCTGCATCTAAAATGCCTTTGGCAAATCTTGCTTCGCCACTTGCATCTATTTGATAAGGAGAAACCATTACTATTTCGTACTTTCGTGCCAAGTTTTTGAGTTTTTTACTGATTTCTATCTGAGGCTGCCAGTCGTATTGACTAGCACCTTCTATTACAATTTGGTTTAAGTAGTCTACAACACAAACAGTAAACTTGTCTCCAAACTTAGATTTCAGCTTTCCTAAGTGCAAATCTAAGCTGGTAATGGTAAGAGCTCTGTCGTCAATAATAATCATTTGATTATCTTGATTCAGTGCTTTTTCTCGTACCAGTCTGTTTTCAAAGCGATAACGATCTCGAGTTCTACGGAACTCGTCTACCAGATCGTCTGCGTCTTGAAACATGCCGGCTCGTGCTTTTACCAGTTTTAACAAGTCTTCTTCTGTTAACTTGTTTTGCTTGATGGCCTGATGGTTTACGTCGGCCAGAATACTCATGTTTCGTTCTAGTACTTCTTTTGCTGTCATCTCAATTGTGAATATAACAGCAGTGTTTCCGTTTTCGTACTGATTTACAAGAATATTACTACTACAAATAGATTTGCCACTGCCTCTTTTGCCACCTATCAAGATCAGTTCTTGTCGTGCAACACCACTGAGTGCAGCATCAAAACTATTATTGAATCCAAGAAACACTCTGTCTCGTGCAAGGTCTTCTGGATTTGTAAACAGCAGTATGTCTGACATATTGTAGACCCCTTCGGTTGTTAGGGTCTTGTCTTCTAGTGTCAATACAATGCTGCTCAAATTGTCTTTTATTTCCTGACTGTCGTATACCGGTAGTTTGTCGATAAACTTGTCTAAGAGCTTTATGGCCTCATTTTGTGTATACTGATCAATCAGGGCATTTAGTGCCACTTCTGCACTAATGTCTTCGTTTGTTGCTAGTTTTACGGTTGCCAGCGTTCTAAGTGCTGGACCTTCTCGTAGTGTTAGCTCTAGTTCGTCGAAACTTGGAATGTTACTGTAGTTATCGTAGTACTTAGAAATAGCACTATATAAACTGCTAAAGGCTGGATCCAAAAAGGCGAGTTTTAGCCTAGACCAAATATCCAAGTTTCTTTCTACTAGCAGTTTATTTAGTACAATAGCACTACAATCCATTAGGTCACTCTTGATTCATTGTCTATGATAACTTGATTAAGTATTTCCTCAACTTTTGCTAGTATGTCGTTTCTCAACTCTTTTATTTCGTGCTGATAAAACGCTTTTTTATCAAAAATAATACTTAACTGCTTGTGTGTTATTAACTGCTGAATGCCAAAATAAATGGCATCGTACGCTATCCAGCTTTCAGGCGTTATTTCTACTGTTACATTTTTGCCGTAATTGTGCTGTGCTTGGCGCACGATTTCCTCCACAGTCAAGCTGTCGAGGTCGTGATATGATATGTTTACCTTCATTTATATTTTTGTTCCAAAGCCTCAAGCTGGGCCAGTTCTACTAATTCTTTTTTGTGTTTCTCTTTTAAGTCGATCAGCTCTTTTTCTTGATTTACAAACAGCTTTAGTCGCTTGTTGGTGTACCCCAGGCTTAGACCACGATGTGCAAGATTGTATTCTGGAGAATACAGCTTCCAGTCTGTTCCCACTACGCCGGCCCGGATTTTGAATTCTGACCAGCTCTTCTCGTCGTCGTAAATAGCACTGATTGATGAACCCATATTATTTCCTCAGAACAAAAAGGCATAGAGCTTTTTAGTTCTCTATGCCTTTATTTATACAATCTGTATATTACTCAGCAGATTTGGCTTCTGCTTTTGCCTTCTTGGCAGCACCATCATAGTCTGCTACCTTGATACCACGGCGAGTCAGCATTGTCTTGATGCCGCGCTCGGTCTTGTCTACAGCCTGTGCGATCTGTGTAACAGTCATGGTATTGATCTTGTCGCCAAGTTGAGCAACTGGATCTGGCTGTGCATTGCTGTGTGAAGTCTTTTGAGCGGGGATCTTTGAGATCTGGCCGTTGCGAGTAAGGCTGAGTGCCTTTCCGCGAACTGAGGCAATGGTCTTTCCAAGAGCGTCTGCAATGTCTTCGATAAACTTGCCAGACTCTGCCATCTTTACGAAAATGGCTTCTTCTTGTTCTGAATAAGACTTGGCAGCCTCTACCTTTTCAGCTGGCTTGACCATGCCGGTAAGTTCCATGCTCAAAATCTTGCCCTGAATTTCCTTGGCAGAGAACTTGCCTTCCAAGAACACTTCTGAGATCTGCTTGTAGGTCATTGTGCCTGAGTTTTGCTCAACAAAACGTGCAAGGCTTTGTGCTTCTTGGTCTGAGAAGCGTGAGACCTTTACCTTAGCCAGTGAGGCTACTTCACGGTCTAGCTGACGTAGCTTTGATGCTACTGAACGGGTAGATACACCTAGTTGTGCTGCTGCGGCTTCTACGGTTTCGGCACTGACTGGGGACTCGTTTCCTACTGCGGCTAGTAGAGTTTGAACTGCTTCGTCTGACCACTTCTTGGTTTTTTCTGTCATTTTAGATTTCTTTCTTTAAAAATTTGTCGAGGTTACTGATGATTGTTATGCCATAACTGTCTGCTTTTTGTCTTTTTGTGCTGTTATCGTTTGCTTCGTCTACCAAATAGTCAAGCGACTTTGTGACAGACTCTACTACTTTATAACCGCCTTCTTCTAGAGCTTTTTGTGCTAGTGCTTTTGTTTTGAAGGTTTTTAGCTTGCCAGTGATGCATACTGTGGCCAAATATTCTTTGGCCTGTTGCTTTGATGCAGAAGTCCAGGAAAATGGCAAAAATTCCTGAAGCTCTGCTAGTTCTGAGTTGATCCAAGCCATAAGGTTTTGTGTGGCCTTATCGCCTAGTCCAGCTTCTTTACATTTGGTTTCGGTTATCTCACTTACATGATTTACTACACCTGAAATCTTCTCACTTGCCGTAGACCCGATAAGTGGAATAGAAAAGCTCTGTAGCACTACGCTGAGCTTTGCAGACTTTGACAATTCTATTTCTTGAAAGAGTTTTTCTGCAAGTCTTGCACTGCCAAGAGCAATTTCTACTTCTTTTTGATCTAGAAAGTAAATTTCGGTGATATCGTTGAGTGATAGTTTTTCAAGTGTTTTTGGGCCCATGCCCTTAATACCAATTGTTTTACAAAAATGTTCAATCTTTTTGAACACTTGAGCATCGCACAGGGGGTTGCGGCAAAACAATTGTTCATTGATTGTTTCAAGGGTATAGTTGCAGCAGGGGCAATTATTTGGTATGGTAATTTGCATGGGTCTTTAACTAATCAAGAACACTATTATAGCCTAAAAGATACCGTCGTACAACATTAAATTTTTAATGCTCGACGTAGCCAATTCTTGCTTTTTGGTTGAAAGTGGGCAGCTGCTGAGTCAATCATGCAGCCACTCCCTGGTAATACGTCTCATGGTTTTAAGATAGTCCAGCAATATCTGATTTTCTTTGTAGATATGCTCCAAAGCGTCTGCAGCTTGTTCAATCAAGTCTGGATTTGCTCCGGTTTCGGGTACAGCCCTCAGTTGTTGTACAATGTCTTGGACGTTAAACATAGTTCTTTTCCTTTAGCTTGGCCTCAACGGCACGGACAATGTCTGCCCAATCACCGCCCTCAAGACCATCGTCAAAAATCTGTACAATTTCCTCATTAGTCAGACTCACCCACTCGACTCGAGGTGGAACGGTGTAGACCACATCACCCTTGCGTACAGAAGTGCTTTTAAAGTGGCAAATGTCTCCCAGTTTGCCAGTGATCTTGTAGGCCGACGGATCTTGTTGTTCTTGAGCCCACGTCCCGCAGTGAATGCATCGGTACTGCCCAGGTTTCATGCCTCCGGTTCGGAACCATTCGTGGTTGTGCGAAATTGCCGCCGGTTCCTGCGCCAGCGCGAGCTTGTGCATCGTCCAGTCCCGAATCCACACCCGCAGGAACTCTCGGGCAGACTGGCGGGCACCAGGAGCTGCGCCTAGACCGTCCAGAATCGCGTTCAGTTGGGCAACGCTCGGCTCTGGGCTGTACCCCTGATCTGGTTGCTCCAACACTGCGTCTAAGGCGATAAGGGCTTCGGACCAGTTGTCACATCTGCCGCGATAGGCAAAGTCTTCCAATGCCTTTATGGCTTTTTCTAATACTGCTTCGTCAACCGTCTTCATTTTTGTACTTTTTCCACAGTGCTTCATGCAACTCAGTCCAGTATTCCATGTCCATTGCAGTTGGTTCGTATGTTTCATCGAACACTATGTCGTTTGCAATTTGCAGTTTAATAGTTTTTCGTGCTTCAATGCGTAGCAGGGTCTGCAGTTGTGGAAGACTCCAGTTGATGTTGTCGTACAGCTCCTGGGCTTTTTCAGATACCTTTGGATCTAATGCAATTTCTGTCTCCATTTGTATTAGATCGTTTAGTGCCTTGACTGGGTCCTCATCATGTGAAGGGTTGTAGATGTGCAGACTCACCAAACGATCAATGACAGCATCTTTCCAATTATTGTTCATGTTTATTTAGTTTGTATTGTAGACGTGCTGCTATAGCTGCCCACATTGCTACGCTTAGTTGTGATGTCGCCAAAGCCCAATGTTGGTCGGCAAGCGACATTCCGCACAACACCAAGTTCAAAGCACATATTGCTAGTGATAATACTATCATACTTTGTACACAATCTCAGGAATGATTTCGCCTGCTCGACGAATGCCTACTACATCACCAATACACAACTCCAGTGCTTTGATAAAGCCAGGATTGTTCAACGTGGCTCGGCTCACTGTTGCATCGCCTACCATAACGGGTTCCAAGATGGCTACAGGAGTTACTTTGCCTGTCTTGCCAACTTGCCATTCCACGTCCAGCAACACAGTCTCAACACACTCCTGACGAGTCTTCAACGCATAAGCACCACGAGGATGCTTGCTGGTGTGCCCCAGTTCATCAAAGCGTTCATTGTTGTCTACACGAAATACCAAACCATCAGTGGGATAGATCTTTTCCAGGTGGTTATCAAACACAGTAGAAAAGCCCACTGCACTCAGTGTGTTCATGTCTTGAGTGAAGGTTTCGGTTAGATATGGATACACACCATATGCAAAAAACTCAACACTGCGAGTTTTCCACTCTGACAAGTCACTCAAGTTCAAGCTGCCTGCTGCATAGTTGCGAGCATTCTCAATGTGACTCGGAGCACACACTTCTCCAGTGATCTGAACTGTGTGACCCCAGAAGTCTGGAATCTTGACAGGAACCAGACGAGCTACCTTGTCTGTTACATCACGACCGTTCACACCATCGCCTCGGGTGAGTGCACGAACAAAATTGCCGTTTACGTATAGCACACTGATTGCTGCACCATCCAGCTTTACAGTGACTGCAATGTTCTTTTCGTTGTGCAGTGGGCTGGGCTTGTTTGAGTCTTCGTAGTGCTTTTGAAGACTGTACATTTGATACATATGGGCTTGTGAGTCACCCCACTCACTGCTACCTACTTTGTTGTAGTTTGAGATAGCCGCCAGTCGATCAAACTGTTCGTCAGAGATGATGGGCACACCGTTGTAATATTGACGGCTGCACTCGTCTAGATAGTTGTGTAGTGTTTTCATAGTATCTATTATACAACAATAATTGATTAAATTCTAGTCTTTAATTCTAGAACTAATATGCTGTTTGATTGAATCCCACCCTTCACTCTTGCTTAACACATCCAACAATCCGTCTAAAATATTATAAGTATTTTGAATAGTTGCTGGAATACTTGCCCCTTCTTTGCTTGGATGGTAGTCACCGTCATAGGTTAAAAAATATTTTCGAAGGTGTATATACTCCACGTCCCTAAACGTACTGTACGTTAGTCTGTATTGATAGCCTTTTTCTTCATTTTCATAAATTGTTTTTTCGTACATTAGGTTATTCCGTATTCTTTTAAGTGTTGTAGACTTGCTAGCTCAGATGCTGGCTGCATTGCATATTGTTGCCAACGATCGCTAACTAGCCAGATTCGGTAAACCTTTTCTAGATGGTGTGGAACTTCTGCTTCGATTGTGCAAAGGCTGTCGTATCGTGCACTGTAAACTTTTTCTCCAATGGAAAATTGTGTTCTTACACAATCTTCTGGAATGAGTTCTGGTTTAAAGTAGTCGTGCTTTCGCTGACGGCGAGGAATGTTGTAGGTGTTCAATACTTGGGTTACAAAAGTTGAGGGTCTGTGAAGAGACTCGCTGATCTTTTCTACCGACTCTCCGTTGAGATAGTATTTTGCAATATAACTGATCTCGTCTTTTGTTGCAGGCATACCGCGCTTTTGAGCCCTCAGCCGCTTGTCTCTTTCCTGACTTTCACGATGCTTTTCAAGGATCTTGTCTAAGCGAGTGGTATTGTAGGCAATGTTCAGGATTTCACAAGCTGCTTTTTTGGTGATGGGCGGCACAGCACTCAACAGCTTTAACACCCTTTCAATGTTATTTGAATCCAGCTTTTCATTTTCACCATTCTTTGTTTTCTTGTTAGCCATATATGATCTCCTGAAAAAATTAAAGCGGCACGAGGCCGCTTTTTATTAGCTGATTACTTCTGCTAGATACAGTGCAGCTTTGCCGGTGAGCTTGTCAAGAATGTCGTCATCGACTTCCTTGCCACGACCACGAATAGCTTCCTTCAGTGCGGCAATGGCTGATTCCTTTGACACACGCTTAGTGCCCTCTGAGGCAGTTCCGGACTTTTTGGTAGTTGTAGTACCAGTCGCGGCTGCTTCCTTTTTTACATATACTCCTGCTTGAACAAGAATCATACGTACACCGTTTGCACTCTGCTCATACTCTTGAGCAAGTTCTTGTACAATTTCCAGTGAGTTTTCTGCTGTGGGATTTGCTGCTTGATATGCTTCGATTACGGTTTGCTTTAGTTCTTCAGTCCATGCCATGATTATTTTCCTTTAGTGATGTGTTGTGGTTGATTTGGGATAGCCGTGAGTAATAAGTTCTTCTTCTAACAACTTGTCGTACATTGCTTCGTAACACAACAGCATTTCATAGAATGTTGCTGTTGGTACGATACTTTGTGGTAGTTCTTCTATTGATAGATTGTTTGTGATTGCTACATTTTCTATTTGATCTTTAAATTGTAGTACTCGCTCCAAGTTTTGAAATAACAGCCTGTTATCCCAAAAACGAAACTTTCTTTGCGATTTCGTTACACTCATTATAGATTCTTTTTACAAGTTATTCAATATAAAAATTTCTCACCATATCTATAACCACAAAGGACTCGAACCTCATTTCTAGAATAGTTCCAAACTACCAGAGCGACTGGCTGTGGCTATAGATATGGTGCCGCATGAGGGATTCGAACTCTCGACCTACCGCTTACAAGGCGGTTGCTCTACCACTGAGCTAAAACGGCGGCGGCACGACAGCCCATCCTGTTTTCGTCGTGCACTGAGGCGGGTTCGCAATTGCGGGGTGTACAGGCCCGCCCAAGACAGCCACCACGTACATTACTGCAGAGGTGGTTGGCATTTTATTAGGGTAGCAAGTGGTACGATAACCGTCGCAAGTGCTTACTCGACGTACATCACATGAGCTACCCTAATAAAATGCCACGTGATTTGATAACAAGGACACGTGGCGAAAACCCTGGCTCAGCTAGTTTTTCAGGCTGCTAGAGCAAATACCTCATCGTTGGCATTTATTTTTGTTTTGCTGTTTCGGCCAGGAAACTCCCAACCCTACGGCTTTCGCATTGCCGAGCTGTCCATTTCGTTACTCATTGCCCCGTCGAAACCAGGTCAGGCCCATCAAAAGCATACTAAGCGCACACGCAAACTCCTACAACTTCCGTCATCTAAGCTTGAGGCCTTAAGGTGTTAAGTATGCTTTTGGTGGACCTGGGCGGAATCGAACCGCCGTCCGGAACACTTTTCTCTCTACTTCATACAGCCATATTTAATTTTTCAGATATACTCTGAAAAATTAATCTTCATGCGTTCTGGAACGAACTCACGATAGTTATTTACCACGTCATATTCTTGGTAAATCTTCATCAGAGCAGTTTGAAACTCCTCCAGTGCTTTGTTGTACGCTGCGGCAAACTGTGCTTGTTCATCAGCCTCCAGTTCGCTAACATCAATGCAGGCCATTTTGTCAGTTGGATTGTTGAGCACAAGAGCTTCTCGGTTAGAAACCCGGTTATTACGATCCACATATTCAAAGTCAATGAACTTCAATGCACTCTCCGTTGTTTAAAAATCTATTATAGCCCTATAAACAAAAACATTCAAATCAATATTTTTGTTCTGTGATTAAACTGACATACAAACGATTCTTAAATTTTTCACTCAATTTTGGAATCAACACACTCCAGATCAAGATTGGAGCTAACACAAGCCCGCCGATCAACAACGAAAAGGTGGCCATTTTCCAGTTTCGTGCCACCATTGTTTCTGGTTCTGTGACGCGAACTTCTTTAATAACTGGCCAAAAAAGCTCGTACATTGCAGACAGTGATGTTGTGATACAGAACAAACAGTAATATCCAAACAGTTCCATTATACAAACCTCGCGCGCAAGCCAAGTTGAAACATCGTCTTTGTGTTCAAGTCGGGCTGGGTCTTTGTTTTGCTGTACGGGCCAGGCATCAACAATGCAGCTGCACTGATCTTTTCGTTGCTGTGAAAGATGTCACGATCTACACTACCCCTAAAAGTCTTGAACAGTCGTGCAATTTCAATCTGAGTGTGTGACCACTGTGGAGTCTTTGGAATCTTGCGGCGATAAACGATGTTGTTTACAGCCTTTTCAGCCACTTTATCTTCTGGAAAACGTTTTAGATGGCGTGCAATCTTTTTCAGTCTGTTAGATTCCCACCGCTTTAGGGTCTTGTAGTTATTTGCTTGGGCTGTCTTGCTGTTACCGCCGCTCTTATTGCTCAATGTGTTCTCCGATAAAAAATTCTTTTAGTGATGGAAAGTGTTCTGTCAGCTGGTCACGACAGCTAAAAGCAACCTGACGATGCTCTTTTTGTGTTCCGGCTTCACACCGAAGTTCGCAGTAGTGAATCCAGCTACGCAGTGTGCCGCTCATGTACAACCGGCTCATTGTTAAACCCTCTGGTAGAATGGCACGGGCTTGTTCTTTTGCAATACCGTTACTAATGGCCCAGTCGTACGTTTGCTTTGCTTTGCGTACTACGTCTTGTTGCAGTTCTTTCCACAGATCCTGCAGCTCAGCATCGCTGGTTTCAATACTGTTTTGACGGTTTTTGTTGTCTTGTAACCGCGCTTCTTTGAACTCAAAGCCCAATTCGTCTACAACAGCATATCGCTGAGAAAACTCCTGAAATGAAAAGCTGCGGTGTCGTAGGATCTGACGTGCAATGTCACGAGTTGTATTGATTTCCATTACAACACTCACCATTTCAAATGGTGACCAGTGCTTGTTTTTAGCCAAATATTTTAACAGCTTTGGGGCAGTTGAGGTATTATGTTGGTTGCTTGGATTGCTGACTCGTGCTGTGTAGGCAACCAAGTCTTCTGCACTAGACAGGTCTAACTCAAGAGGTTTTGTAATACCAATAATTTTGGCAATGTGCATCAAAACTCCGAAGTTGATGGAGTATCAAAACTGTTTTTTGCTGTTTTTTGTGCGTTGTAGACTTGTTCTACATCAAACATTAAGTCACCCAGTTCTGTTAAAACCTCAACTGGAAGCGGCATTACTCGACCACACGTGTCGCGAATAACAAACTCGTCGTTGTCTGTGTATTGGACCTCAAACCAGTAGTGATTTACACCATCACTAAACACTGGAAAATCGTCGTCTTGTTGTAGGTCGTGGATTTTTGTGTTGATCTTTCCGATATACTTTGATAGATTCATTTTGATTTTGATTTGTGTTGTTGATTGGCGGTCCTGACGGGAATCGAACCCGTGTCACCGGCGTGACAGGCCGGCATAATAACCGTTATACTACAGAACCTTTGATTTCGCCATTACTGTAAGCGTGTAGAAACTCTTTGTTGTATTGCTCAACAGAACACCCTGTTGAGTTTACAACAAACTGCTCCAGTTGAAGGTCTTTAAAGCCGTAGCTCATGCCTTCTAGAATTGCTGCAAAGATAAAGTAATTGTTCATATTTACTTAGCTAATAGTTTTACTTGAACGCAGGTAGCTTCTTGGTATTTTACTGCTTGCTGCATTCTAACACAGCTGGCTAGGTCTTCTACTGGAGGCCCAAACACAGTTGGTTTACCACCAGAACTAACTACCAATACCCACACCAGTACAAAAGTTGTCATATTTGTTTGGCCCCCACTCTTAGATTCGAACTAAGCACGCCAGGCTCTTCAGGCCTGCGCTAAATGGGGTTAGTTGATACAAAACCCTCGCCTTCTGCTACAACACACATAAGGTTATTGTCTGTTAAAACAAAAGTCCAGGTTTTGGTTGTTTTGTTCAAAAACAAACCGTATACAATCTCCTTTTTTTGTGACATCCAAACTGGAGATTCTTTGTACTTGGTTTGTAGTGCGTTAACTACAACGTCGTGCTTGTCGCATTGTAGTTGACTGTTGATTGTGATGGGATCAGCATATGCTAGATTTGCTGATAGTGCAAGCATTAAAAATGCTTTTTTCATATAATCCTTTGGTACATCCTGTAAGAATTGAACTCACGACCCTCTCTGTGTAAAAGAGACGCTCTACCACTGAGCTAAGGATGCATGGAGCGGGTAGGGAGAGTCGAACTCCGCGTTCATCAGCTTGGAAGGCTGCTCCTGGCCCCTTCAGGTAGTCTACCCGCAGTTTTAGTTTGATACTACTACACAACTAACAAAATTGTGTTTTGAAATACCCCATACAATGAAGCTGGGCTTGTGTGGTGTTAGTACAATCACAGTTGATGTACACCAGCACTGATGTCTTGATCTTCCAAGTACGCTAGCAGAGTGTCTACTGCTTCGTCGTATTCCATGTTGGACACGTCTGGTACAGTATCCATGTGGAAGTCTTCGTCTTCCAAGAAGCCCAGAATTGCATCTACACCAGAAGTGCAGTCGTCGTACACTTCGATTTGAACTGTACCGTCAATGTGATGATAAGCTGCAATTACAAAACTGTAAAGAGGTTCCATTTGTTTGTTCCTTTGTTAGCGTTAAAAGAATATTTTACTTCAAAAACACATCATACTCAAGATTAAAATTTTATTGGAGGAAGCGGTGAGACTCGAACTCACACACCTTTTTCAAGGCCTTCTGTTTTCAAGACAGTTGCCGCTAGTCCAACTCGGCTAACGCTTCCTTTTTTATTTATTTGCTAATGGATTGTCGAGTGCTTTCTTTATTTTTTCATCCATTTCTTTTGACATTTTTCTAAGATCTTGATCAGTTTCACGATCTAGTTTATTCATTTCCATTCTTACAGATTTCATTTCTTGATCTACGTCGCGTTGACTTTGTTTTGCACTTCTTTCAACGTTATCTACAACGCCTTCTAATCTGCGAATATCTGTTTTTAGATCGTTTTTAATGTTGTTTGTGTAGTCTGTGGCTTGGGCTACATTAGTCTCTATGCCATCTAGTTTTTTGTCTAGTACACTTAACTTTTCAGTTATAGCAGTTAGGTCTGGGGTAACATATTCTGCTATTTTCTTTTTCATGTTTTGATAGTCTTTGTAGACCTCAAAAGCCCCATATAATCCGCCTAAAATACTACTTGCAAGTGTAAAAGCTACCATTAGTTTAGCTGGCGTAAACTCATATCCGCCAATACTGATTACAGTATCTTTGCTTGCGTATTTTTTGGCCGTTTTTTCAAGTTGTTCTATTTTTTGATCAAGATCTTTTGTCTCCGCCATTATCAATCTCCACGCCTGAACTGTATATCTACTAGTTCCTGCCAGCGGTTTTCTTGTGCGCCACCTAGTGTTCTTTGTGCGCTTCTGTTGTCGATTGCTCTTTGATTTCTATATACCTCTCGTACTGGATAAAAAGGAATGTCTTTTAAGACCAAAGCACTGTAGTTTGAAAAGCCAGTTGGTATAACCTGAAAAGCACTAACCTCTGGTCCGCCTACAATTTCTTGCGGTGAATTAACCGCCAGTGGTTGTTGTTTTTCTGTTGTTTGAGTAGGTTTAGGTGCAACATTCTGTATTAAAACTACTGGATTTTCTTTTTGTTCTTGTACTACTACTTCTTGCTGAACAACCACTCTAGTATTTTCTGTTACCCTGCTTGCTACCACATTTTGTTGCGTTACACGCTGCAGTGCTGTTGGTACGATCTCTGCGGCTTCTACTGCAGTGGTTCTACCACAAATCTGTGGATTTGTACTACAATTCTTTTCTAAAAGTGCTCTGGAGTATCCTGAACACTGCGTGCTGTATAATGGATCTAAGTTACATTGTTGAGACAAGTAGGCAGCATTGTAGTTTTTACAAGAAACATTGTATACTGGGTTAAAGTCGCACTGCTGTAGTGGGTCGTAGTAGTAACTAAAATCTTTTAACTCTGTGTTATTTCCGTAGCTTCTAAACCAGTTTTTATATTCATATTTACTTAAGTCACCGCTGTAACCTATTGTAACTGGCTGGCGAGATAACGACACAGAGTTGTATCTAAACTCAAAACTGTTGTTATTCCACAACTGTACTTCAAAGCTGTTCTTTCTAACAGGATTGCGATATTCCATCATATCGTACCAACCTATTACTACATTGTCGGTCCCCAGTCTTATATAAGGACTTTTGTTGTTAGACACTAAGTCTGTCCAAAGTGGAAACAATGTGTAATTGTACTGAGAATCCAGGTTTTTATTTAATACCTGTGGCCAATACCCGGGCCTTATGTTTTCATTAAAACTAACAATGCCATTGGTATTTACTGCAACAGTATTAAAGTTTCTGCCGAAAAACTGAAAACTAAAAGGTAGTGTTATAGGACCACTGGTACCCTCGTCACTTAAGTTGAGCGGCGTTCCTGTTTTTCGTATATCTAATAGTGGATTAGTGCTGTGAAAAGTCTGACCACTAGAACAACCAACCCATGATCCTAGTAAACAAGCCAGGACTGTTACTTGTTTTTTCATTTTGTGTGTCCTTGTTCAAGACTGGTTTTTGATGTGGATTGTTAGTCCACAAGACCTTGGCTTGGTCTCCTATTTTTCCATCATACGGACAAGGAGTGCCTGCTTCCCACATGGCATCAAACACTCGTCTGTCTTGACACAACAGTGTAACAGCTGCCACTTTCATTCCCATGTCGAATAGCGTTTTACTCAGCTTTAGTCGTTCACAGTTTAGATCTCGCACAGTACTGCCACTGCTCAATCCCAATACCTGGGTTTGCATTGCACCGCCTGTTCCTGTAGCGCATAAATCTGGGTTACCGCCACTCATCATGCTTGGCGCAACAGCCGTTGGCGGAGGCTGGATTATTTTTTGAACAGTATCGTTTTTGTTGGTACTTTCTTGTACAACACTGCTTTGATTTATGTTTGTGTTTGTGCTGGTAGTATTTCCGTTATTTGTGCTAGTAATAACACTAGTAGTTGTATTTGTAGTATTTGTATTTGTGTCTAACAGACTCTTATTATCGTAGACTGTTTGCCCAAACACATAAAAGCTGCTAATGCAAAGCATTGCAGCTACAATTTTTGTCTTTAACATTACTGCTCCTAATTGGGTTCCCATTACGGACTCGAACCGCAACTCCAAGGTTTTGGAGACCTGGCGACTACCACTATCTTAATGGGAATCAGACAATCAATTCTTCAAATTTGGGAAATACTAAAGTAGTCTTGTGTACCCAAATTGTAACACAACGGTCTAGTGTTTTATCGTAATAACAAACTTCGTATGTGTCGTTGTGATGTGACTTTACTTCACAGTCGATTAGCTTGTTGTTGTGGTTGTACTTAACACTAATCATACAGTTGTCAATACAAACTCTTCTTTTGCTGAACCGCAGTGTGGACAGTTCCAGTACTTGGGTAGTTGTTCCCAGTTCATGCCTGTATCTTCTTCGTCGTATAAATACTCACACACTGTACACACCCAATTGTGGTTTTCCATTTTAAATTCCTTTTTGTTGGAACACAGGGTGAGATTCGAACTCACGAATCAACGGGTTTGCAATCCGCGCCATTGGACCGCTCTGGTACCTGTGTATTAATTATTTGGCGGAAGTAGTAGGACTCGAACCTACGCGCCCCTATTAAGGGCGACAGTTTAGCAAACTGCTGGTTTAACCACTCACCCATACTTCCTTAGTAAAAGACTCTTTATAGAACTTTTTACTAAAGAACTGGCTCCCCCGGGATGGATCGAACATCCGACCAACAAATTAACAGTCTGCTGCTCTACCTCTGAGCTACGAGGGAATATTTTATGGTCTACTGTGGATTATATAGTCTTTTACAACATCTGGATCTACATCCCACTGTTGTAGTGGAGTGAGCAATCCAAAAGCTACGTTTGGTGAATTCCACCAGTTGTCACACAGTAACTTACTGCCTAAAATATAATACACTGCGAGCTGATATTTTGAGGGGATACTTGTTATAGTTGTCATGTGTGATCTACAATTTTGATGCCGGCAGCGGCAATGGCACTGCAACAGATACTACACGGCTTTGCTGGGGCCGGAGAACCGTCTTCCAAGAACCGAAAAATCTTCATGCTATGTGCTTTAGATAAGTCTTTACACAAAGTAATAGCATGGACTTCGGCATGAAGATACATTTTGTACGGTTCTCCGGTTTTAACAGCGTGATGAGCCTGAAGTGGATGTGTTTTGACGTAACTGTTTTTACCAATGCTCAACACACGTCCACGACGGTCATAGATTATTGCAGTGATCTTGTATTGCTTCGACATAGACTATATTATAGCCTAGTGTGCGTTATTTTTCAAGTCTGAGTTTTTGACTTCTTTTGTGCAGTCGTCACAGTCACCATCAAAATTTTTGTTTTCTCGTGCGTGAACGGCACGTTCTGCTGCTTTGCAAGCCTCCAGTGTGTCAAACACACAACGGCCCTTTTCACCATACTTGTACTTGTTGTTATTGCATTTATAGCACGGCATGTTCTAGTTCTTTCTTTAAAGAGTTCCATTCCACTGGAATATAGTCAACACACTCCACACTTACATTGTAGTATTTTGGGTGTGTGTTGTTACTGCTATCCAACACTCGGCGATGATGTAAGTGACCGTGAATGTTGTATTTCCAACGGTAAAGATTGCTTTCATGCACTGGAATGTGTGACAGCAAACAATCTTCTAAGACATGGTAACCACGAATGTCATCAAAGTATGGCACATAGTCATGTAGCTTGAAAATGTCGTGGTTGCCCTTGATTAACACTTTGCGGCCGTTTAAACGACTTAAAATCTTCAATGCTTTGCGGTTGATGACCACATCGCCTAGATGATAGACACGATCTTTTGGAGACACAACAGAGTTCCAATTCTTCACCAAATCCTCGTCCATGGAGTCCGCAGTGGTCCAGGGGCGTAGTTTTGTGTTGTCGTCTCGCAAAAAGTTACACACACCTTGGTGGCCAAAGTGTGTGTCTGAGATCAAAAAGGTTTTCATGACTTATTCAAGTAAAAGTCTGTTGCCATTGCTGCTGGATTTTCAACACCACAGTGTGCTGCAAAATGTTCTAACAATTCGCGTTCGTGTGATGCGTCGTAGATCGAATTGTGGATCTCCAAGTACCCTGCATCTTGTGCAGCTGCATAGGCTTCGGGTCCGAAACCAAAGATTTGGTACAACACATAACGATACGTTCCACCGTCCTCAATCTCACCTTTGTGAATTCGGCGAGATACTGCACAGAAAGCAGCCAACTGCTGTGACGGTGTTAACGAATTCCAGTAGGCCTCTTGTTCGTTTTCGAGTTCTTTCATGGCCTCTGTATAAAGTCTGGAAAGATTGTCGAATTCTGCGTTCATACCAATGTGCTCCAGTCTGTTGATTGTGGTAGGACTTCTACTTTTGAACCAGCTGCTACTGCGCCCTTGATTAGGAATTCCAGCTGAGAAACACCCCAACTACTTAAACCATAGGATTGAAGATTACACAAGTACTGAGACCCACTGTTACCGTGAAATAGCACGCACCCATCACTCACTTCGAGAGACGCAACGCCTGAGTTCAACTGCCAGTTATTGCCTCCCATGTAGCCACCATACCAAACTCCAAAAACTTTGTAGACAGTTTTGTTTTCTGTTTCAATCTTCAGGACAACCCAGCGATCTGGAATATTCATTTTTTCCTCTGTTAGTGGTAGGAGAGGTGGGAATCGAACCCACATTACTCCGCCTTATCTAGACGGTGCTCTACGAGTTTATAAGGCTCGCCCTTAGGCCAATATTAGCAACTCTCCCATAAGTTAGCATACATTAAAATATCCTTCAGTAATTGCAATACTATCTCCCGTTTGCATCGGGCGGAATATTTGTATGCTAACTTATGGGAAGAAAGCGGTCTACTATTACACGCCGGTTACACTATCCGGTCGCTACCGTTACGCTAGTGAGGCATCCTAGTCGCCAGTAATAGCATTATAGGTTCAGCAGAATTTTCCTGCAGCCGCTTTCTTGTTTGGTAGGAAAGAGTGGGATCGAACCACTGACCTATGCTTTATCAAAACATTGCTCTACCAACTGAGCTACTTTCCCTTAGTCTTTAAATGGAACATCACCACCTACCGCATAACCATTGTGCTTGTCTGGATCGTAGATTTTCCAAGAACCTTCGATGTTGCCTGAGTAACTTTCATCAAACTCCTCGCCCAGCTCACCGTTGATTTCTCGATCACTTTCCGGGTAGATCCCATACGACTCTGCGTTTTGAAGTGCAAACATCCAAGCTTCTTGGTCCAATTGTTCGTTTGTGACGTCGTCGTTGTACTCACAGAACTCTACAGACTCCATACCAGCATAACCGGTGTGTAGAAAGAATACAATCTTTTTCATAGTATGTTTGTTTGGCAGGGGATGATGGATTCGAACCACCGAATGCTTGAATCAAAATCAAGTGCCTTACCGCTTGGCCAATCCCCTATAGAATGCGTATTTCGTCGATGCGGTTCCAAGCAATCCAAGCTGTGCTGCAGGTGTCTTCAATGTACTTCAGATCACGAATGCTGCAGTATGGACCGCCAATGATTTTGAAATCTTTTCCGGCCTTCCAGTCTGACAGTGCTTCTTCTGCAGAATCGTAAATTTTTCCGTAACACGGAAGCAATACCATTGGTCCCATTGCAAAGTTCATAGGTCTTCAATCTTTGTTAAGGTCTTTACTTTGTGACCAACAATGGTATCTGTTGGTTCGTACTTGTCGCCGGTTTTCTGATATACTCTGATTAGAGCACCAGGATCTTCTGGTGTGCCAGTGATTTTGAAACTGGAGCCTGGAACTTGTTCTTCTCCAGACTCAATGATTTTTGTGATCTTGCCGCGGGCAGTGCCACCGCTTGAATTCCAGCTAACGCTGTCTCCTCGTTTAACACTGCCGGGTTTTGCTTTTTCTAGCAGTTCTACTACTGCTTTGTAGAAGGTGGAAGCACTCATAAGTGTCCTTTATGTGGGTTTGGTGGAACGTGCGGGGTTCGAACCCACGACCAATAGATTAAAAGTCTACTGCTCTACCAACTGAGCTAACGTTCCGATTAAAACATTATTATAGATGAATAAAGCAAAGATATCAAATCTAAAATTTTCAACGATTGAATAGGTGACTAAAAGTCCAAGTCAACAAACTAATCAATCCGCTACCAAGCGCAATAATGCCCCAACGAAGTGCTGAGTCGCGGTCACGTTGTAGTTGCGCTAAAAGACTCTTTTCTTCTTGTAATTCTTTTTCTAGTAATTCTACTTTTTGCTCTAGTCTTGCAAGAGCTACTGCTTTTTCAATTTCATCAGCCATAGAGGCCTCCCGTCTAATACATATCTCCAAAATTCAAGCTAGTAGCCCTCCTATAAAAATGGTGGAAGATATCGGACTCGAACCGATCACCTACGGCTTGCAAAGCCGTCGCTCTCCCAGATGAGCTAATCCCCCATAATAACTTTGATATGGCTAACGCCATATCAAAACTATTTGGTCTGAGTGAGAGGATTCGAACCTCTGACCTCCGAGTTCCAAGCTCGGCCGTCTAACCTGGCTGACAATACACTCAGATTGTTTTGTTCTTACAACAGTCCTCAAAAGTCTCGAATAGTGTTTCAAACTTCAACTGGTATAAGCTGTGAATTCCTGTCAATAGATTCACAATCTCGTCTTTACTCAAGTCACGTTCCAAAATGGCTTCGTTGATTAACTCTACATCATTAACAACATTCCAGCAGTGAAGAATTTCTTGTTCTAAGTCAAATCGTGTTTTCATAGTGTTGTGGTGTGGTTGGTGGAAATAGTTAGATTCGAACTAACGACCAATGCCGTATGAAGACACTGCTCTACCTGCTGAGCTATATTTCCTTGGTTGCGGTGCCCTGGAGTCGAACCAGGTTTCTCTGGCTTATGAGGCCAGCGGATTGCCATCTTCCCCGCCCGCCATTATTACCAGTAATAGTTGAATGGTTTTTTCTTTGTGTCTACAAAATCAAAGTCTTCCAAGTCACAAAACAGAATCTTGTGTTCCATCAAGTGGTGTTGTCGCCGTGTTGGACGATTCATTGTTAGTCGTGTCCACCATGACGGAGTAGTCATCCAGTGGTATTCTAAATCCACTTCTTTTCGCTTTTTAGGCTTCAATCCTGGAAGTTCTTTGTACCAGTACCGCAGCTTGTCATTTTCGTTTAAATACGCTACTTTTTCAGTAGTGTATAACCAGTCGTATACATCGCGAGGCTTGCGGTGCTTCACTGGAACATCTTTGTGTGTTCTACTCATAATACCTCCTGGTGCCCAAGGCGAGACTCGAACTCGCAAAATTTGGCTTCTAAGACCAACACGTATACCAATTCCATCACTTGGGCTGTCTGACTGGTACCCTCGAAGGGACTCGAACCCTTAAAATTTGGATTTTGAATCCAACACGTATACCTATTCCGTCACAAGGGCTTTAAAAGATTGTTACTGCATTAAACTTGTTGTAGTTGTGTTCGTCTTCGTTGTTCCACCAACCAAGTGATTCGTGAGCGCCTACCCACGACCGACCCTTGTTGTAGTTTTCCAGCAACGTCAGTTCTGAAATGCCAGCAACATTATTGTAGCCGCCTTCGTAACCACTGACGACTACTTCTAAATCGGGCTCGTAGTCTTTCAACAGATTGATGAGTTCGTAGACTTTCATAGGTTTGCTTTGTATTGTTTGATTGCGTCAGCATCCACAGATGCGTAAACACGGAACTTGTCTCGTCCTACGACCTCGTAGAACTCGTTATACATTTTTTCTAGGCTTTCGACTTGCTCTGCGGTCAGCAGACTGCAATGCACAAAGCGGTCAAGAGCCACATCTATCAAAAACTGTTTAGAATAGCCTGCCATAGTATTCCTCATCAAAGGAAACTATTATACAGGCTATGATTAAACAATTCAATCTTAGATTTCTACAGTCTTCAACCTGAAAGTCTTAGCCAGACTTTCGTATCCAATGTACCCACGAGGATTGCACACTACTCGTGTGTTTCCAATGTTGTAGTCATGCGGATCGTGGGTGTGTCCGTGAAACCACAGTGGCACATTGTTGAAGCCTAGGATATCTTCTTCCAGGTTGCTGTAGTATGCCCAGTTAACAGAGTCGTTTGCTGGGTAGCGTGGGTGTTTACTCAGTGAGCTAGGACCATGATGAGTAACAACTACTACGGGCAGGTCTGTGTTTTTCACAAAACCCATTAGTGCGTTCTTGCTGTGTACATGCCGACTAACACTATCTTTTGCTTTCAGTTTTCTGTACGTGCCACTATCATAGGTGATCTTGGCGTAGTCGTTCATGGAATATTCAATATCCATCATTGTGAGTGGATCCATGTTGTTCATGTCTGTCCACAGAGTACAACCGTAGAATTCTACGCCGCCTACTCTTACATGATTGTCTTCCAAAAAGTACACGTTGTTGTAGTTGTCAACAGTCCAGTCACGTAGAACGTCTAGGGTCTTGTTCCACTTGTAATTGTAAAACTCGTGGTTTCCTGCAACATAGACAACACTTTCAAACTGTTGACTAGCTTGATCAAAGAACTTTTTTGTTGCCAAATACGTTTCGTAATACGGGCCTTCAGAGCTGGAGCTGGTTTTTACTGCTCGTGCAAGTGTGACGTCTCCTGCACAGACCAATACGTCTGCATCGTCTGTATTTACTACATCCAGTTCACCAAATTCAAGGTGAACATCACTGCAAATTGAGATCTTCATTTTTTACTTCTTCAGCGGGTGTGTTATTGCTTCTGTTCAATCCTTCGATCACCTGTTGAAGCGTTACAATAGCTCTTGCTGCTTGTAGCTCCAAACTGGTTGGAGGGGTGTGGCCCACCAACACATCGTCTTTGTAAACAGGTTTTGGATTGTTTAATTCTTGTACTAGAATGTTATAGTTCATGGTCAGGCGTGCAGGAATCGAACCCACATTCAGAGCTTAGAAGACTCCTGTATTCTCCATTATACGAACGCCCGGTTTGTGGTTTATTATAACTTTTTTCATTGGCTGGTTCAACATCATAATCAATGATGTCATAATATTCTGCTTTTAAGATAACCAGCTTTTCCCAAGTATCTTTATTCATGATTCATTTCAATACAGAATTTATTATGGGCCAAGTTTTTGGTCTTAGACTCCAGCATAATATCATGTGTGTTGGAGAAGCTGTAGGCCCAACGATTGCATGAACGATTCCAGTAGTAGTCTGAGTGTGCTCTCAATTGAGTTTTTGTAAACCCGTTGTTGATCAACAGGTTTAATTCTGGAAGGTCAGACTCGCTCCACACATCGCTCAACACTTCTTCTCGTGAGACTGAATAGTGGATCACTGGACGTACACCACGCCAACTGTCTATGATCTTCAACACTCGAGCATCGGTGGGTTCTATATACTCGCCAGTACGAATCCAGTGATGATGAATGTCTAACACTAGTGCACAGTGGTCTACTAACTCCAGACTGCTTTCAATCCCCCACTTGAACTCGTCGTTTTCGATTGTGATGACATTGCGTGCTGTACTGCTCAGCTTTTTCAACACACTTTTAATGCCGTCTGGACCCTGTTGACCGCCGATGTGTACGTTGCATTTGAAGTCTTGAAACTGTTCGCCATAACCCATCATTCGGATCATGTCGCAGTGGTATTCAAACTCCATGATGGAGTTTGAGACAACGCCTGGATTGTTGGATGCCAAAACACAAAACTGACCGGGATGGAAACTCAGGCGAACGTCAAGAGAACGGGCTAAGTCACCAATGTCTTGAAACTCCCTCACCAGTACCTGTTGGACGGCTGGTTGGCAATAAAACCAGAACCAGTCGTCGTGAGTGTAGGCTGGTAATACATCGCTAGAGATGCGTAGCATACGGTGACCTGGCGAACGGCTCCCCACCCACTTTACCTGCTGATATAACGCGTTTAAGTTGTGGTCGACAAGACTGTGCAACTTTGATTCTGCAGCCTGTTTGGTGGCGTTATTCAACCACGTAATAGTGGTAGTCTTGATGTTCGGTACTGGTACATCCTCGAACTTGCAAGCAAAGCCTACTCGATTGATATTTTGATTGAACATATTAGTGGTTTGTTAAAACACTATTATAGAGCTTTATAGCAAATAAAACAAGTCAGGGATTGTGTAAGTAAAATGCTTTGCTAAAACCAAGTGGAGTAATACTGCGTAGTTCTTTTGTTTTTTCTGATTTGCCACCCAGTTTCATGATGGGTGAGTTGCCTAAAAGAGGGTATACTGGTTTTTTGACAGGAACATTGAAAACTCCCCACAGTCCAGTACGCTTGTTATATGCCTCTGATGTTGGGTCGTCTAAGTACCCAGCATAATCACACGGATTAAAGTAGTATGGCTTTTTTAGGTGGGGAAATAACTTATTCAATCGTCCAACTGGATTTTCCAAACACCACCAGACCGGCTTGTAGTACTCAACAAACTCAAACACTTTGTTGACCAATGACACGCTGTAGTCTGTGCGCCCGTCCAAATCTTTGGTTTTCCAATACTGAGCGCCACTGCTTGCAAAGTCTGTGCATGGAGGAGCTGCTAATATTCCGTGTACATGATCCAGTCCCAACTCGCTTGGTATGACATCTAACACGTCTATGCCCAATTTTAAGTCAAACCTGTAAACATCATAACCGGAGTTTTTGTAATAACTACTCCAGTTTCCGCTGTAATCAAAAAGAGATATTATTGTTTTACAATCCATAAAATCGCTTACACACTTTGCAGATTGGATTGGAGTCCAAGTCTAATACCAATTCACTACTCTTATACCAGATACTACAGCTGCTGCATGTTTCCAAGGTGTTCAGTGGAGCGTCTTCGACTGGTATGTTGAATTCTTTGCAGGCCTCTAAAAGGCTTATTTTTCTGCGGTAAATACTGTTTTCAAAACTGTTCATCTTATTTTTCTGTCGTCATTGGTATAAATATCCTTGTGTTGGATGTAATACAAAAGAAAGATTAGGTTACACACAGCGTGTGCTAAGTGGCTTTCGTTAGTTTCTGGATCCAGATCACGTCCTCGAGTCCACTCAAAGATGTGGCGCAGAGTGGCTGAAATTACTCGTGTGTACTTAAAGCCAGATCCCTCACTCCAGTTCCATGCTGAGTACTTCTGACTACCGAAGTGTAACACTCGTACCACTGGTTCTAATGCTTCCATTGGAATCAGACTCCAGTCCAGCTTGAGGTTGTCGTGTTTGACTGGAGATATTTGTTTTGTTAGGTTATCATTCATTTATAGTAAAATTGAGAGGCCCGGTACTTCCCCGGGCAAAAAGAACGGTACCTTTCTTTTAAGCACGATTACCCTGTGCTTCTAGTATAAAACGCAGATATAACACAATTTCTGCAAATAACTGCCGTGCGGGTTTTGTAGAAGTTTGTGTGGTATTTCTACGCTTGCGAACGGCTTAGGGACTATTTTTTTACTTCTTGGCTACTCGCCTGTTAGAGGTAAATGCCAAAACCTCTAGTGGTATTCTTTTTTGGGCTGCAGTAGAGCGGCCGTTTTGGGCTTTAAAACTTTAAACAACTCTAGTGTTAGTGCTGGAGGGTCCAGGTTCTTTTCTTGGAAGTAACGATTGTAGACTGGTAATAGTTCGTTTACAATGCATTCTTCTAAAACTGTAACATAGGGTTCTTTAAAATTCATGTGGAGTCTCCAACAAAACAACATTATAGCATAGGCATGGTGTTGTTTCAAACGCAAATTTTAAAGTGGTATAAAAACAAAAAGCCCACGAAAGTGG
>Ga0315904_10000240_pt1 | contig 91142 bp, 57 predicted proteins | sample LakEriMetagenome_6_FD_203529 | JGI IMG/M metagenome (GOLD analysis project Ga0315904, IMG submission 203529) | Freshwater fungal communities from buoy surface, Lake Erie, Ohio, United States - Buoy 12 MA120 | ecosystem: Environmental > Aquatic > Freshwater > Lake | place: USA: Lake Erie, Ohio...
ACTCCCTCACTTCGAGCACCGCTTCGCTGAGCACGAGCACCGCTGCGCTGAGCACCGCTTCGCTGAGCACGAAAAGGGAGACTCGCTTGATGACGTTACGATGGTGAATTCAGATCCTTCGTTTTCTTTAGAACGAGCACCGCTGCGCTGAGTACGAGCACCGCTGTGGGCGGAATAATCCGCATAATCGGACCCTATCACGGCAGCAAAGCATCGATTGATCGTTGCAATCGGTCCTGCGTGCTTCCTTCGCTAAAAAAGGATTATCGCGTGTGATTAGCCGTTCAAAAAGTGACGTATAGTTTCTCGAATCGGTTCGACGATACCAAAACGTACTGCCACCTCCTGGCAAAAAATGACCATTCACAATTCGGAAGCATCTTCATGGCGTATCTGAACAAGTTCCTCGGTGATCAGGAGGATCAGCCGGACGAGGATTTAAATTTTCGATTAGGCGGCCGAGGAAAGGACGATTCGAGCCCCCAGTCACCGTTGGAAACCTACTTACGGGAAATCAACGAAACCGCACTGTTGTCGGCTGAAGAAGAGCAGACCTTGGCTCGACAAATCGACGCAGGGGATGTTCGAGCCAGAGATCGGATGGTGCGAGCCAACTTGCGATTGGTCGTCAATATCGCTCGTGGCTATGTCGGTAAAGGCTTGAGCCTGCAAGATCTTATCGAGGAAGGTAATCTCGGTTTGCTCAGAGCGGTCGAGGGTTTCGATCCCGGTATGGGGACTCGTTTCAGTACCTACGCCAGTTACTGGATTAAGCAATCCATCAAGCGAGCGCTGATCAACTCGGCAAAGACAATTCGAATCCCGGCCTATATGGTCGAATTGCTCAGCAAATGGCGTCGCGCCTCGGCACGGCTTACGGAAGAACTCGGTCGCAGTCCAACGCCTGAAGAGGTAGCTCGCATTCTTGGTCTCCCCAAGAAGAAGTTGCCTATCATCAAGAAAGCAATTCAAGTTTACAACAACACTCCGCAGAGCGATCAAGTTGAATCGGGTTGGTCGTTGGGCGAGATGGTGATGGATGAGCGATTGAAAGCACCTGATGAGGAACTGCTCGATCACGATGTGCTCAGCACTGTTCTTGAATTGCTCGACACGCTCGAGTCACGCGAAGCGACTGTCTTGAAAATGCGATTCGGCCTAGGTGAGACTCAACCTCATACGCTGAAAGAGATCGGCAGTGAACTTGGCTTAACTCGAGAGCGAGTGCGTCAAATCGAAACCGAGGCACTATCGAAGTTGGCTCATGGATTGAAAGATCCAAAAGAGCGATATGGTTTGATTCGATAATTGCAGTTCTCGATACTTGGGATATCAATCCACGGATTGTATCGCAATGATGTCGACATCCAATATCTATAAAAAGAAGGCCGTCCAAGAGCAATGCTCTCGAACGGCCTTCTTTATTTGAGCAGTCTATAGATTTCTCAGAGACTTTCGCGAGCAGTAGTCTCGCATTTCTTCTCCTCTTGCATGACAAGCTTCAATGCGTTCCTGTAACGCAATCATCACTTGCTTGTCACTCCAGTCCTTGATTTCATCCGGTTGGAAAATTTTGCCAATTACAATCTTGATCGTGCGTCGACGCGGAGATTTCTTCCCTTTGGGAAGCACATCGAATGCTCCTACGATCGCTACGGGAACCAGCGGCACGCCGGATCTACGAGCAACGGAGATAAAGCCTGGTTTGAGATCCTGTACCTGACCGTTAGAGGTTCGAGTTCCCTCAGGGAACATCAAGACCAATTCGCCACGACGTAGTCTCGTAAGGGTTTCCTTTAAGCCGAACAAGCCACCACCTTCGCGATCGATTTCGATCGCATCAAGATGCCGGATCATCGCTGCGAACAGAGAGCTACGAAAAAGTGTTTTACGCGCGAGGTAGTTGAGTCGGCGATTACACAGCAACCCAACCAATACAGGATCCAAGACACTTTGATGAGTGCTGAGGATAAGGCCCCCTCCATCACGCGGGAAGTTCTCACGACCCTCCGCATGTAATTCAAACCAATGTACCGAGAGAGCCTGGGCAACGATTCGGAACAGTGCATACGAGAATCGCTGCGCAACTGTTCGGTTTTTGGGCATCGTTTCTGGATCGGAGGGGATAGACATTGAAGGATTTGTTACTTGTTTTGGCTAGAGGGTTTCTTGGCTGGTGTTGTGGATCGTTTGGTTTGGCGGGGGGACAGTGCCGGTGCTTGCTGTCCTACGATTTCGAGTAATGCCTGCAGCACTTGTTCCTTATCGAGTTGACTGCTGTTGAGAACTTTCGCCCCTTTCGCTTTGCGAAGCGCGCCCACCTTGCGATTCTTATCTTTGAAATCGCGGATTTGGATTTCTTTCAGGACTTTGGGAAAGTTAACCGGGATATTTTTACGGGCCATTTCGCGGGCGCGACGAGTCGCGCGAACCTTGGCAGAAGCAGTTAGAAAGATCTTACACTCTGCTTCCGGAAAAGCTTCTGTCCCTTGGTCTCGACCCTCGGTTACGACATTCTTGCGCTGAGCGAATTCCCGTTGCCACTGTATCATGATTTTTCGAACGGCAGGAATCTTTGCAATCTTGCTGACCCCTTCGTCGATGTCGGGTTGGCGTATGCGTTCAGTAACCTCTTCGCCATTGAGTAGTATCTTGGAACCTTTTTGCACAAATGTAAGAGATCGTGCTAGGTCGGAAATGCGTTTGCGTTCCGAAAGTGGAATAGCCTGCTGAATGGCTGCGAGCGTCACGCAACGATACATCGCTCCAGTGTTTAGAAACTTGAATCCAATCGCTTTCGCAAGTGAAGAAGCGGCGGTCGACTTACCGACTCCTGCAGGCCCATCAATCGTAATGATCATTTGAATCGAACAACCTCAATACTTGGGTTCATGAATTCGAGCGAGGTTTGATATGCTTAGTGGCCTGCTCAAGTTGCTGTATTGTCTGCTCCAGTGACTCGGATTCTCGGTCTACGATATTTACACTTGGGCTTTGATTCGCTTCGGCGGTCTTTGAAGAGTCTTTTTCGCTTCTCAAGGTTTCTGAAGATACTTTTCCGAATCTCGTCTTATAGTATGCATCGGTGAGTTGTTGTAGCCACTGAGAGGCTTGGGGAATCTGTTGTTCCTGATCTAGCCAAACCGAAGCGGACTGGGTCACCTCAGCCGGTGTTTCCCATGGTTTACGTTTGAAGCCAAGTCGTGCCAGTAAATACATACACCGCTCAAAGAATTTGACGGAAATCGCCATGTCGCCGGAAGTGGTGCGCCGCCAAGGAAATGGGAAGAACAAGTTTTGAAATCTTGTTGCTAGGGTCCAGCCTACTACAGCGCAGAGGCTTCCTAGGCCAATGATCCAAGCGGCGACAGGTAATGAAAACCATTGTCCGGGTGCGAGCATACCACCTGAGAAATCACCTTCTTGTGCTTTGATAATCCAGATTTGAATCTGACGTATGGCGTCGGCATAGGGATTGCCACCACCTTCAGCGAGCGAATCGTAGAGGTTACCTCCCTGGCGAAATTGATTCATTTCCAGCACATTGCGATTCCAAATCTCTTGGATGAAGTCCGGCATGCTTCGCTGTCGTTGCAGTGAGTCGCTAGAGTTTGAATCTTCGCTTGCAGGGGTTGGGTCAAGACGCAACCAAGCTCCATGATTCAGGTCGTTCTCCGCGAACAGCCCCGACTCTTTGAGTTGCTCGGCCGTAAAATAAGCTTCCACCCAAGTGTGTGCGTCCTGTTGGCGCACGGTGAAATACTTACCTAATTCGTTGTACTCATCGGGGCGATAGCCGGCGACCAAACGCGCTGGTATTTTTTGACTGCGAAGCATCATCGCCAGGGTGGCCGCAAAGTACTGGCAGTGTCCCTTCTTTTGATTGACAACGAAATCCTCAATCGCATCCAACGCAGTGTCGCGCGGCGCCGTTAGATCCAACGTATACGTATAGTCGACTCCCGAAGCGAGATATCGTTCCAATGTGCGAGCCACATCGACTTTGAGATTCTTGTCGACTTTCGCTTTGTCTAAAACCGATTCGGTCAATTCGATAAGCTTCGGTAGTCGATCGACCAAAATGTTCGTTAAGCCAGAGCGTCTTTGAGGAGTAAGGCCATTGTAACGAATGCGTTCCGCATAATCGTCCAAGAAAAAGTCTGAGGCTTCTGGCATGAGGCTCATTTCGATTCCACCTCGGAATTGGCTAGTTCCAATGCTGTAAGTGACTTTTCCGCGGTCAGCATCGAGCATGAATTCCTGGCTGTAGATTCTCCAGTCCTCTGGTACGAAGTGAATTTTCAAATCCTCTTCTGGGATGGCGAATGTCGGGGCGACGCAAAATAGCGATGGAGATTCACTTTTCTCCATAGCAAATCGCACTGAGACCCAATCGCTTCCTTCTCGCTTCTCCGAACGGATCATGTTTTCGGTAGGTAGATCGCGCAGCGGAACCTGAGCGATCTGTCTGCGTTGCTTCCATGTCCCGGTTCTCGAACGACTCCATTCGTAATCGTCTAGCACAACGCCGCGTAGATAGGGAGCGCGAATAAGGTTGTACGCTTCACCGGTTTTCAAATTGCGAAAGCTGACTCGCATGACCAGTTGCTTGCTGCGAAGTACTTCTCCGAATTGATCGAGAGCTAAGCTTTCGGTGAATCCGACGACAGGTTGAGCCCAACTTGGAGCTTCGTAAGTGCTGCGATTTGTACGAGGAAGCAGGTAGAAGAAAAAGCATGAGAAGCCAATGGTCGATATTCCCAGGGGTACTGCCTGCAAGAACCAAAGATAACTGCCGAGCCGTAGAGGCCACTCGGTTGATTGCACCGGTTTAAGGCTGATTTGTGATTGCAGCGGTTGTTGCTTTGAACTCCCGAAACGCGGCAGTAGGTCGTGTAGAAGTTTTTGGAAAGAGAAGCGATCCTTGGAATGATCTTTCCCTTCTTGGCTGAGAGCGACGTAGTGGGTAAAGAGAATTAAAGTCGACAGACTGACGGCAAGGATGGGCAGCAGTAGGATTCCGAAAAGCACGTTGTCGTTGACCAAAGCAGCGACCACCAATTCCAGCAGAATAAAAATCCCTAATTGCTCAAAGATACGACGGGTCTTTTTCTGCAGCAACAGTACGATCTCAGCGTATACGAGCATCGTTGCAATTGAATAAAGTTGATAGGACGACTGGGTACGAAAGAAATCATTGAGAGCGATGATCGCTCCGAGGATCATTCCAACGTAACCGAGATAGCGATGGAGACTGAACCAGCCGAGCCAGTCAGTAAAAATAAGAGAAGCGATTGCAGTTGCACCGATCAACATCGGCAAACGAAAAGATCCTTCGCCGATGGAGATGAGAAGGCTGGTTAAAAATGCGAGCAGCGTAAAGTGAACAGCAAGGCTCCATCGAAGTCGTTCTGTCATGGTGCATCCATTCGGAAATAGGCATCGATATCACCGGCGGACACGTTCAGCCATCGCGAGTGAAGTCGATCTAAAACTAAGCGACGGCTTTCGCTACTTCGTTTCATCGATAACTGATCCCACTGCGCTGATCGACTGCTGATGACAACCAAAGAGTGGCTGTCAGCAAGTATCGGCATCATCTGCTCAAACGCTCCGGAGAGATCAGGAGTTGGGCCGGCTGCTGCGACCGAAAGATCATCTAACACGGCGTTCATCACTGCGCGATTCTGGATACGACTGGAGACTCTCAGTTGATCGCCGGCGACGGCAACCGCGATTCGATGATTGCCTTGCCGTGAAAGTGAATCGATCAAGGTAGCGGTAAAGCTAATTATCTTTTCGATTGATTCGATCGGTTCTTGATCGCCGGCAGTATCGGGTTTCCATAGGTCAATGAGAATTGCCATGTTGAGTCGCTGCTGTTGCTCAAATTGGCGGACCGCTAGCTCATTAAGCCGAGCGGTAGTACGCCAGTGAATCCAGCGGCGACTGTCTCCCTGTTGCCAAGGTCGCAGTCCGTAAAACTCTCCTTCGTTCACTCCAGCTCGGGACGAAGTTTTAGCTAGACCTTCACGATGCATTTGTACTAGGTTTTCCCACTTGCCAATTAAATGGCCAAGCTTAGGGTGGACAATCAATTCTCTACTGTTGCTTTGGTAGCACCAACTGCGCATCAAGCCGAATGGAAAAGAGCTTGTTATGCAAATCGGCCCGAAACGATAACGACCTCGAAAGTCGAGGCTGCAGCGATAAACGCTCTGCCGCGTTTGTTCTGCGCCGACCCAAGGAACCACTAAGGTCGTGCCAGTCGGAAGGCGACTGGGGTAGGGTTCCACTCGCTCGACTTGTTCTTCAACACAAACGAGCCAAGCAGGCAGCCATTTCCTGCGATTGGTAACTTGGACTTTCACTTCAAAGGGTAATGCGACCTGAGCAGATAGAGGGAGTTGTCGGCGGGTTGAGATCAGGAGCAATGAGCGATGGCTGATACGCCACTGCATCAACAGCATGCCGATCATGATTCCTCCGAGCAGCACCAACAAATTAACATCGCGCAAGACTGCCCCGGCAAGCACGAATGCTAGGATGAATAGCAGGTTCAGTCCTTCACGAGTGAACCAAGTGTGGACGGAATTCACGCCTGGGAGCTCTTCAGCACCATTGGGCTGTATTGCTGGCGACGGGCGCGGGTTTCTCTTCTTCAGACCGAGAACCATAATCGACTTGCCTCATCGCCATCCGTTATACAGGAACTCGAATAGACTGCAGTATTCCTTCGACAATCGCTTCCGCAGCACTTCGGTCGGCACCTGGCAGCATTCCACGGGGAAGAATACGGTGAGCAAAAACTGGTACTACCATTCGCTTGATATCGTCGGGTGTAACGAAGTCGCGGTTCTCAACGAATGCTCGTGATTGAACACCGCGGTAGAGACTCAAGGCACCGCGAGTGCTGACACCCACATGCAATTGATCGCTGGTCCTTGTCTTTTCGACGATGTCCAGCAAGTAATTGACCAGCGAGGGATCAACACGGACTTCGCGAACCCTCTGTTGCATTTCTTTGATTCGCTCGGCGGTTACAACGGGACTAAGTTGATCGACAGGTTCGCCGGCTCGGTGCGATGAGAGAACTTGTCTTTCAAACTCTCTGGTCGCATAACCGATATTGGTACGCAAGAGAAAACGATCCAATTGGCTTTCCGGGAGTAGGTAAGTTCCTTCGAACTCAAACGGGTTTTGAGTAGCGATCACCATAAAGGGTTCAGGCAGCGGATGACTTTGGCCGTCAACGCTAGCCTGCCTCTCACTCATCGCTTCCAATAACGCGCTTTGGGTTCGAGGAGGGGCGCGATTGATTTCGTCCGCAAGTACGATGTTAGCGAACACAGGACCTGGACTGAAACTGAATTGGCCATTTTGCGAATTGTAGATACTGCTTCCGACAATATCGCTTGGAAGTAGATCGGGCGTGAACTGGAGTCTGGAGAAATGCCCTGAGATACTTTTGGCAAGAGCTTTAGCGACCAAGGTCTTACCGACACCTGGTACGTCTTCGAGCAATACATGCTCGGCCGCTAATAACGCAGTCAACACCATCTTGACCACGTCCGGTTTTCCTAAAACTACCGATTCAATATTTTCCCGAAGCTTGCGAAGATCCTCTTGGAAAGCATCAGACATAATGGCCTGCGTCGTTGGGCGGAATGAAAGCGTCCGAAAAAAGTGCAGTCTTCCAGGATGAAAAGCGAGCAGTGGCAAGCCTAGTAGCCATGACACACTATCCTCCTGACAGAAAGCAGTATTGCCCAGAGACATCCTCCCTGCAATCGGCCCAAGCCGAGTTGCTGTGGAATTCGTGTTTACCCCCTGAAAAAGGAGTCTTCCGGCCAATTAAGAGAGCGGGACCAAGTATCTGCGCATAGCCAAATCAAGACAATCGATTAGACTAAACTCCAGCAAGTGAGCGTATGGGTATCGTTCGACCACAATCGTCCATCAGTTTGGTCGCTTGATTACCGCTGATGTTGGTCTTAAGAAATCAGAAATTTTCCGATTAAAAAATCTAGGGAGCAATCGGTTTATGCACCTTTTACATCTCAGGTTTTCCAGATTTGTCTCCAGCCAAGGATTATGCCTTAGCTTTGTTATGGGGCTGCTGCTTTTGGGCTCAAGAAGCCTATCGGCTCAAGAGACAGTTGTTCGCGATTCCGTTGTCTCAGGTGGAACCATCTCGGCAGTTGCCACGCCCTCGCTCAATGGATCCTGGACAGGCAGTTGGAATAGTCGCACAACCGGTCATCAAGGTCCTTTATCGGCTAGCATTCGTCCTGCGGCCGATGGAACTTACCAAGCGAATTTCCAGGGAAAGTTTTTTAAAGTGATTCCCTTTCGTTATCAGATGCAGTTGCAGGTTGTCGCTTCAGGAGATGGTTTTGTGGAACTGGCAGGTTCGAAGAAACTCGGACCTTTGATGGGCTACTACAGTTATCGTGCGGTTGTTCAAGGTGATTCCTTCCAAGCGACTTACAGTACCAAGCGTGATCGCGGCACATTTCAAATGCGACGCCGATAGGCACGATTTAGTTCGTATGCTGAAAACTTAAGGTACTCTCAGAGACGATTTCGCTGTGTTATATTCGGCAGCGAACGAGGCGAACTATTTTGGCAAGTACCTGCGATGTGAGCCGGCTAAGGTGCTTCCTGGAATTGCTTCGCATGGAATAGGCAGTTGAGGCGATCTTTTTTCTAACTTGGTCGATACGGTAGGGTCATCATGCCCGAGGGAGTGGAAATGGCGACTCAGTCGCAAAAACAGATTTCTAAACTGACTGTCGCATTGATCGTCTTGTCGGCTATCGGTATTTCGATCGCGCGAGCGACGGCAGATCAATTTGATTTTGCGGTCGCCAACGTGCTGACTTTTATCCTCGGCATAGTGCTAGTCGAATCAATTCTTTCGCTCGTATTACGCTATCGAGGATGGAGCTTTAAATCTCGCATGATGGCGATGATGATCCCTTTTGCATTGCTCGCAGTGGGTGGGATTTTGTTTAAGCCTGTCGGAGTCGATTCCGAATTGATACCGAGATTAAAGTTTCGCTGGCAATCAGGCCGGCAGCTAATGGAACAAGTCGGCCAGCAATCTGTGGCAAAGGGAGGCGATTCCGCGAGTGAAGAAGCGTCTGCCGTTGGCATGCAGAGGCGAGAGAATTCGGAAAATGATTATCCAGGTTTTCTCGGAGCCGATCGACGAGCAACCCTTGAAAATGTGCAATTAGATATTCCTGAACAATGGACCGCCAATCCACCTAAGATTCTCTGGAAGCAACCGATTGGTCAAGGTTGGTCGGCGTTCAGTGTATCTGGTGACTATGCGGTGACCATGGAACAGAATGACGAAGAAGAGAGCGTACGCGCTTATGAACTTAAGACCGGAAAGCTTATCTGGAAAAATGCTTGGACGACTCGCCACGCAACCGGTTTAGGTGGAGTTGGGCCAAGAAGCACTCCGACGATCGCAGATGGAGTTGTTTTTGCACATGGGGCCAATGGACGTTTGGTGGCAGTATCTTTGAGCGATGGCCAGGAGATTTGGAAAGTCGATTTGCTTGAGTTGGCGGGCGTGGAACTGAGCGCGGCAGAGCAGGATGTCGCTTGGGGACGAAGCGGCTCACCTCTTCTGGTCGGTGATAAACTGATTGCTCCCTTAGGTGGTTCTAGAAATGGAAAGATTTCTTCTCTTGTCTGTTTGAACGCCAAAACAGGTGCTGAGGTTTGGCGAGGCGGTACGTCGCAAATCGGATACTCCTCCCCTACCCTTCTAAAGCTTGGCGGTGTTGAGCAGATCGTATCTGTCAATGAAACATCCGTTTCGTCTCATCGTCCCGAAGATGGCACGATCTTGTGGGAAGCCGAGTGGCTGGGCCAAAGCAACGGAGCAGCCAATGTGTCTCAACCGGTTCAAGTCGACTCCGAGCATGTTTTACTTAGCAAGGCTTATGGAACGGGGGCGAAGCTGATTCAGATAAAACAGGACGAATCCGGTAAGTGGTTGGTGAAAGATGTGTGGTCCAACAACGCCGTGCTGAAAACAAAATATACCAATGTCGTTCTACATCAAGGTTACGCGTTCGGATTAAGCGATGGTATTCTTGAGTGCGTCGATTTGAAAAATGGAAAGCGGCAGTGGAAAGCTAAGCGATATCGACAGGGGCAATTGATGCGGATCGGTTCTCACCTACTGATCATTTCGGAAGATGGTTATGTAGCCATTGCGAATGCTTCTTCGGAAAAGTTTGAAGAACTCTGTACCTTCCCTGCGATCACTGGAATCACTTGGAACAACCCGGCACTAGCGGGAGATCTCTTGTTGGTTCGCAATGACGAGCAGGCCGCTTGTCTGCGTTTGCCATTGAAGAAGGAAAGCAGCCCAGCAGCGGAGTCGGTGTCGAGCAAGCAAGATTATCGATAGGATTCGACAAGTATGACACAACCAATATCCGACTCTCCTAATTCGACTTCAGCCATTGCTGGGAAAGAGAAAGCGAATCCCTTTGAGATGGCAGGTTTTTTGTCGCAGCCCAAGGCGGAGCAAGTTGCCGAGTTCAAGCAGCAAGGCCTTGATGCACTGGTGATCGCACCTCATCCCGATGATGCAGAACTCGGCATGGGAGGGACGATCGCTCAGTTGATCGACGATGGTTGGCGAATCGGAGTTTTGGATTTGACCAATGGTGAGCCTACACCATTTGGTTCGGTCGAAAAGCGTTCTCAGGAAACGGCTAAGGCGACGGCGATCCTCAAAATCAAATGGCGTTGGAATCTTGGTTTGAGAAATCGATTTGTGGAACCAACCTTGGAAGCCCGTCATCAACTAGCGAGCTTCTTTAGGTTGGTGCGTCCTAAGCGAATCTTCGCGCCGTATTGGGAGGATGCGCATCCGGATCATACGGCTGCGACTAGTTTAATTGAGGCTGCCCGGTTTTGGTCGAAGCTTTCCAATAGTGATTTGGCTGGCGAACCGTATCATCCTGAACGGATTTATTATTACTACTGTATTCATTTGAAGACCGTGCCTAATCCCGCTTTCGTTTTTGATATCTCGCGTACTTGGTCGCGAAAGCTAGAGTCGATTCAGGCCTTCGAGAGTCAGTTTATTACTGGGCGAGAGAAACTTGATCCAACGCCTATCGATCGCTTTCGCGATGATGCGGCTTACTGGGGTAAGATGATTGGAACACGATATGGCGAGCCCTTTACAAGTCGCGAGCCCTTAGGGTTGAGGGATTTGAAGGATCTACTGTGAGGTAATTGCGTTGCTGGGCCATTGAGTTTGCTTATGGTCGAAGCGGATGTGTTACCGGCGGTTTTTGCGGGAATTATGGGCCAGCAAAAAAGGAATTTTTCGATATTGCGTCGTCTTCAATCTCGCGATGACACGCAATGACATTCAATCGGCGTGAAGGAATTCAGTCATCGTGAAGGAATTCAGTCGGCGCGAAGACCGCTAATGAAGTCGCACGAGTGAATCGATCGAAAGCGAAAACGTTATTGTTTCGCGCGGGGATGGGCGCGTTCATAAACTTCTTTTAGATTCGCCGTGCTGAGGTGCGTATAGATTTGTGTCGTGACCAAGCTTTTGTGGCCTAGCAATTCTTGAACACTGCGTATGTCTGCTCCACGATCAAGCAGATGGGTTGCAAAGCTATGTCGAAGTGTGTGAGGAGTAGTGCGCTGATCGAGACCGGTTTCGCGAATATATTTCTCTAGCATGCGAGCGACGGATCGCGTGGTAAGGCGGCGACCGAATCGATTGACGAACACAGGAGCATTTTTTCCTGTCGGTTCTTTGGGAGAGCGGATGCGTTGAGAACTGTAGTGATCCAGTGCAGCAATCGCAAAGCGTCCCACAGGACTCATTCGTTCTTTGCGTCCTTTACCTCGAATACGGGCTAGTCCCTCGGTGAGATCGAGGTCTCCATCGTTTAAGCCAACTACCTCGCTGACACGCAAGCCGGCCGAATACATCGTTTCTAAAATTGCGCGGTCACGCAGGCCCAGTGGATCGCTGATCGATGGAGCATTGAGGAGTTGGTCGACTTCATCGCTGGTCAGGAAGTGCGGTAGTTTTCTCTGGCCACGCGGATTGCGGAGTGGTTTGGCAGGATTACTACTGGCTAGTTCCTGACGCTGAGCGAATTTGTAAAAACTTCTCAGAGATGCCAGTTTGCGCGAAATACTGGTGCGAGCGTATCCAGCTTCATGCAAAGCAGAGACGTATGCGCGTAGATCACGAGGAGTGATATCATCAGGTTTCAGCAAAGGCTTAGCTTGTTGCTCCGCGAGGAAGTCAGCAAGATCGATGAGGTCTTCGCGGTATGACTTGATGGTCAATGTCGATGCGTTGCGTTCGACGTCGAGATAGCGCAGAAACTGTGCAATTTCAGAATGCATGGCGTCGTCACTCAGGCCCTATTCGCCCGGCGGCTGGATTGCCAAGTCGATTAAGAAGTTGGCAGATTGAACCGGCGAGATCGGTTGTTCGCTTGTGTGGGAAGAATAGCTGCCGTCATCGCTTCGATGGTACTTTCATCAGAAGTTGGAATCGACTGACGAACTTTCTGTCCTAAAACGGCTGCATCGTACCAAGAGAAGCTGAGATTTGGATCCGCGGCAAAGCGTCCGAGCATCCGCAAGGTTTCAGCGCGTCGGCTGTCGTCAAACAGGAAGATGTACTTCTCTTCGCCCTTGACCAAAGCGAGAACGTTGATTTCCTGTGCCATCACCGAGCCTCCTTGCCGATGCCACTCGAGCTTTTTAAGAGCTAGAGCGAAACTCCTTGAGTTATTTGCAGTCATTACGTCTGGCGGATCATCACCAGACAAGCTGGATCATTCACCTCGACTTAACGCTGGTATCGGCCAATGGGCCAGCGGAAAATAACGCGGCTTTCCAACTCTCCACCTCGAGAAGCAAGGGTTTCGGTGACATGTAAATGGCAGCAAAAGCGTATAAAGTCCTCGCTGCGTTTGAGATACGCCTGCCATCCTGTGTTTCGGATCTCATCTCGGAAGTAATAATATTCTTCGAGACGTTTGGTGATATCTTCGTCATTACCGTTATAAGCTCTCATGTGAGTGATGATTGGCTCGGACTGCGGGATGCCCATTGGTCGTCGGCTAGTGGGAGCGGCCGGAATAAATCCGCGCGGATCGGGCCATTGAGTGGGCAGATCATCCCCATCTGCCTGTCCTTGATCGCTGGATGGCAGTTGGTTTTCCGGCAGAGCATCAATGCTTTCATAGCCGCTAGGAGGTTCCGGTACCGTTTCAACCAACGGAACATCATTGGGATCGCCTTGAGTGGCTTCCAGGGCTTCTTCGACCAGTTTGAATTCTGCAGCTAGTTGCTCTTTGGATTCCTGCGAGTTTTGCGAATCTTGGGAATCCAGCTGAGATTCCAGTGGAGTTTGAGTATCGAGTTGTTTTTTGGCCAGTTCGCGCTCTGCTTCCAGTTTGATCCATGAAGGGATCTTTTTCTCTTTCGAGGTGCCCCAGGGGAGGCCGTAGCCGACGGGAATAGGATGGAAGTTCGGGTTAGCCGCGTACCAGTTGGTACGGAGAGTCAGTCGTGGAGGATAGTAGGCTGAGTAGTCAGTGATGGATCCGACGAGTACGGCATCGACCCCAAGAAACCGAGCAAATTCCTGGAAATCACTTCCTGTTTGCGGTTCTCGCCCGAACGCTTCAAGAGCATTTTCGATGACTCCCAACGGCAAGACTTCGAAGCCTGGGATTGACTGCATTTCATTGTAATAAGCGGACGAAACTAGGCGACCGCTTAATGTAGGTTCATCGCTTTGGTTGTAAAATGGCAGGATTGCAATACGCGTTAATTGCGGAAAGGGATTGGAGTACTGAGGCTTGTGACGCACATCAGGAAAGAGGCTGCAACCGCTGAAGGAGAGCAAGCACATACATGCTAAGATGTAGGCTAGTTGGTGAGATGGTAAGGGCTGTCTGCCAACCATGTTCGCTCGATGGTTCAGGGGACTGGGCGATGCCTTAACATTCGCCTCTGGTACTTTACCCAACTCTCCAGTAGAAATGGGTTCGGTGCGTGCCCCCCGACACATCCCTTAGAATCGGAAAAGTTGACCGCACTTCTTTATTTTAAAGCGCGCTTTTTTCGCGAAGTTTTCCAATACCGAAGTTTGCATTCACTATCGGGTACTGAGGCTCACTGTTTTCTTACTGACATCACGTTTTGAATATCGATGAGGAAGAATTGGGCACCGGATTAGGTCAGAAAAAAAACGACGAGAGTCGGAGCCAATCGGGTAAGAAGAAGGTGTTGATTGCAGCCAACCCTCATAGTGGCGCCCTAGATCGACGGCCTCTGCTAGAAGAGCTTTGTAGAGCGTTAGGAGCGGCGGGGTTCGAAACTGATTTGTGCTATCAATTGGATTCCTGGCAGTCAAAGGCTGCTGAGCTATTGTCGGAAGGGACTTTGGCGGCAGTGGTATCTGCGGGAGGAGATGGGACATTAGCTGCTGTTGTCAACCGAGTGGATCGACAGGTTCCGATTTTGGTGTTCCCGTTGGGTACCGAAAATCTGCTCTCAAAGCATTATGGCTTAACAGCGGACATCGATTTGGCGGTGAAGGTCCTTTCGCGTGGAAAATGGATTGGAATTGACGCGGGCGAAGTGAATGGTCGGTTGTTTCTGGTCATGCTCAGTTGCGGTTTCGATGCAGCCGTAGTTGGCAGAATGCATTCCGAGCGAAGGGGCCATATCAGTCACTGGACTTGGGCCAAACCGATTTGGGATACAGTGCGTAGTTATCGTTATCCAGCGATCCAGGTTCGATCGGCGGATTGGCGCGAGATCGGTCCGGAGAATCGTTCACTTGGCCAATCGTCCGAAGTTCGGCGAAGTACGGCAGATGCTTTGTCGAAGATCGATTCCTCGAATGAACAGCGAGAGTCGACTGGCGAGCAAGTTGGGCCAGTGGAGTTTTCCGCAGGTTGGGTTTTTGTTTTTAATGTGCCACGTTATGCAGCGGGGTTACCGATTGCGGATGATGCGGTGGATAACGATGGCTTGCTGGATATTTGTACTTTTCAAGGTGGTTCAACTTTTCGAGGTCTATCTTATCTTTGGGCGATTCTGAGGCGTTCGCACAGGCGACTGCGCGATTGCCGAGTGGGAAGATGTAAGTCGATCGTTCTCGATTCGCTTGATGAGGTTCCTTATCAAGTGGATGGAGACTACGGTGGAGTTTTACCGATTGAGGTTCGAGTGATTCCGCAGCGAGTCAGATTGTTGGTACCGTAAGCCGCTGTCGAGTCATCGAGGCATTTGATGGGGAGAGATACCGTAGTGCAAAACCTTGTCCCACGGGCTATGGTATGAAGCGATGTTGGAAGTGCTGAACCCGAACTTGATCTGAAGCTAAACTCGGGCCTATTGGGTGTTCGAATGGGCTAGAAAAGTGAACAGGACAGCAAGAGTTTTAGAGCCATCGCGTGGTGAAATCAAAATTTGTTAAGACTTTGGGAAGCGAGTGACAAAGGGACGATATGGAATCCTCTTTTGCCGGAAAGCCGATTGAAGCGGTGAAGATCGGGCCTCACGTCTGTGGGCCGGGGCATCCGCTACTGATCATTGCTGGTCCCTGTGTGATCGAGTCCTTGGATTTGACATTGCATATTGCGGATCGATTGTTGGCGATCAGTCGGTCGATCGGCTTGCCTTTGGTATTCAAGGCTTCGTTTGATAAAGCGAATCGTACGAGTGTGAAGAGTTATCGAGGGCCTGGGGTGGACGAAGGGTTAAGGGTGCTTGAGGAGGTGCATCGCCGCACTGGTTTACCGGTAACGACGGATGTGCATTTACCAGACCAAGCGGCCTCGGTTGCCGAGGTTTGTCATTTGCTACAAGTGCCTGCTTTTCTAGCGAGGCAAACCGATCTGCTGGTGGCTGTCGCCCAGACTGGACGTCCGATTAATGTGAAAAAGGGGCAGTTTATGGCACCCGGCGATATGCAGTACGTCTTGGAAAAGACTAGGCAGCATGGATCCGGTGGTACAATGTTGTGTGAGAGGGGTACGTTTTTTGGGTATGGTCGGCTGGTCAACGATATGCAGGCGATTCCCTTGATGCAGGATCTTGGAGCTCCAGTGATTTTTGATGCGACCCATAGTGTGCAGCAACCTGGAGGTTTAGGAGGTGCGACGGGTGGTAATCGACGCATGGTGGAACCACTTGCCCGCGCGGCTGCTGCGATCGGGGCGGATGGATTATTTTTTGAAACGCATCCAGAGCCCGAAAAATCCCCGAGTGACGGTCCCAATATGATTCCGTTGGATGCATTTGAAGCCGTGTTGATTCGTCTAAAGAAAATCTCGGAGCTCGTAAGGTGATGACACGTTTTGTCGTGGGTTGCAGCTGGTTAGGTGTCATTGCTGCCGTAGTCGGTTGCCAACCCAATGAGCCTCAGCGGGCCGAGCAGATTCAGCAACAGGTCGTAGCAGAAGAGACGAAAACCGAGAACCTGCGCGAAGCAATGCGATTTGCGGATGAGTTTTCGCGTTTCAATCGCGACCAAGCGGCCAAGGAAATCGGCTATCAGCTCAACACGTGGATGGCAGCTGATGCAAATGAAGTCAGCAAGACGCAGTTGCCCAATTTGGTCCAAACTCTGCCGAAGGAATTTCGTGAAATGCCTTCGTTACAGCGAGTTGACAGCCGAGAGTTTACGGCGACCGATGTGGTTCATTTGATTCAAAGCCGCCTTTTCAAAAAGGTTTCGAAATGGTGCGGTGAAGCCCAGGTTACCGATCCTTTGTGGACTGCTTGGTTAGAAAATCCGCAGATCGAAGGTGGAGCCGGTTTGTCCGATGCAGGTAAGCTCGAATTGCAAATGGCCTATAAGCTCTTTGACTGGACTGTTCGCAATGTGCAATTGGAAGGTGAACCGCAGGAAGTACAGATTCTGGTCAAGGATCCTCGATTTCCGTTAACGGATGAAGGAAAAGGATATCGACAACAGCCATGGCAAACCATGCTGTATGGTCGGGGTGATTTTATAGAACGTGGAAGAGTATTCAGTGAACTGGCGAGAGAGCGAAATATTCTCACCGTTTGGTTGGGGTTGGGAAGCGGCGATAATGCATCGCCTGTGAAATTGTGGTTGATGGGAGTGCCTGTTGGTGATGAGATTTTCTTGTTCGATCCGCGATTTGGGATTCCTGTGCCCGGTCCGAATCAAAAAGGTATTGCCACGCTTCGACAAGCAAGTAGCGACGAGAGTGTTTTGCGACGATTAAACGTCGTCGGTCTATTCAAATACCCTCTTGAATCAAAGGATATTAAGAATGTCGTCGCTTTGATTGATGCTGATTCGGCAGCCATCACGGGTCGGATGAAACGCTTGCAAGAAAGTCTTACCAGCGATCAGCGGACTGAATTATGGTTGGATGTTGATGCGATTGCCGAGCGGTTGAAAAAGATTTCTGGTCTTTCTGCTGTCCAGTATTGGACCATGCCGCTATTGGCTCAAGTCTATTCAGAAGAACTAGAAAAACGCTTGCTGGAACCGAATGAGTTCTCCGCGCGATACATGCAACGATTTGCGATGTATCTCAACGACACACCCTTAATCTCTGCCAAATACAAGCATCTTCAGGGAGAATGGAGTAATGACGATGAAAAGCAAGGTGCGATGGCGCTTTACATGGCCTGCCGAGTTCCTGAAGAGGATTTAGAAAAACTTCCCTACGAAACTGAATTGCAGAAATTGCTAGGGATTGTTCGAATGCCGAACGAGCCATTGGAGCGATTTGAAGCTCGTTTGAGTCAAGTCATCGGCTTCTATCGCGAGGCCAAGATCGACTCTACTTATCTGATTGGTTTATTGCAGTTCGATAAAGCGAACTATGAATCATCATTGAGTTGGCTTCAGAAGAGAGCCGGGGGATTGGCTGGTTTTCAGCGTTGGCAAAGTGGTTTGTGGTATAACACGGCGCGGGCACTTGAGAGTAGCGGCAAGATTCCCGAGGCGATTGATTTATTGAAGAAATCTCCTAGTCCGCAGGAAGCTGGCAATCGAATCCGCGCGCGACTGCTGCAGAAACTCTCGGGCGAAAATGAATCGGATACGTCTCCGTGATTCCGAAATGGCGGTGTGAGTAACAAAAGATTGCGATGCTTGGACAAGACCGCTCGATTGCCTTGCCCTCCTTCTAGTTTGTGACTACTTCAGCGTCACAAAACTATCTCCAGTTGTGCCAGCAAGAGGCTGCATGGGTTGCAGTTGGGAATGGTTGCTCTTGGCTTATGGATGGCCTCGTGTAGGCAGGTAAAGCGTGGGACGAGATGTCTCATTACGGTTGTATCGTTTGTAGCGGTTTTATAGTAAACGCGACTGCAGTAGCTATAAAAAATGGCCCTCTATTTTTTTCGATTTTCGTCGGCCACTAGTAGTGACCTAGGTTTTTAGGTCTCGAAAAAGGCTTTGTCTGAGGTGTTTCATGGCATCGCTCTTTCGGGATCTGAATTCTTCGGTTTCCCCGATCGCGAAGCAACATAGTTTTAGCTGTAGACGTTTCTGCCATGGTTGACTTTTTTCGCCGATATTGGATCGCTGGACTGGTTCTGCTTTTGGTTATTATCCATGGCAGCATCATCGGTTATATCCGTTCACAGGCAAGCCGACTGCAGACAACGGTGAGCCGCGAGTTCTCGTTGGGCGAGTTTCAGTTTGTCTCTCCCGATCGAAAGACATGGACTCGTTTTCAAGTACATGCGGTTCTCACTCACAACAGAAGATTTCAGGGTAGGAATACTTTGAATCAACAATTCTGGCAAGTTCATGAAGCGATCGAACAATATTTCCGTAATACGGAACCCGCTCTGCTGAAAGATCCCAAGATGGTGGAAGTCAAAGCGGGGCTGAAGAAGGTGATCGATGAACGAGTCGGAGATAGTCTTGTCGATCAAGTGCTGGTTACCCAATTCATGGAACTCCCGGTGTTTCCAGCGAATCTACCAACGCAGCCGCAGGCGAGCGACTTGGTCAATACCAAGCCTCATAACGGAGACTTCCAGGAGCCAAAAGAGAAGGCAAAGGATTCTCACGATGCATCTCATTCCGATCAGCATAAAAAGGGCCATGGATCGGATCACAGTGTTGCTGATGCGAATGGACATGGCGATTCACACGGTGATGCCCATGGAGCCGAAACGACGGGAGGGCATGGTAGCGATTCAGCCGATGAGCATGGTCAATCGCACGGTGCTAGTGATGATGTCGCCCATGCTAAATCAGACTCGCATGGCGATGGTCATGCAGAGGCTGGCAAAGAGGCTCATGCTCCCGAGCATAGCGACTCGCACGAGGAACCTGCTCACTAGGCAAGCCTAAACCTTCAAAAAAGCAAGAACCGAAACGGCTGGTTTGCATCATTGATGTGAACCAGCCGTTTTGCATTGAAAGTTAATCTTCTCTCTCTTTGGGGAATGGCATTTAGGGATATTCGCTTATCGCATTTTCTCCGTACGCAGGTGCATCAGGGGAGTTGCAGTTGAAAGTAGGTAAAAAACAAGAGCATCGTGCTCGGCAGTTTGATACCATTCACACTGTCTTGGTAAATAAATCCTCGATAACATGATCGTTCGATGAGAGAAGGATACTGTAACTTGGAAAAGCCGCTGCTTTGTAATCCAGATGGTCGCTTACTTTCTGCGATCGCTTCTGGCTTGCGTTATGCCCGAAAAACAAAATCTCTATGGGCCAAGCGAGTCGAACGGACTTCTCAAATCGAAACAATCGAAGGGGTTGTTAGTGCAGAAGCGGGAGACTATCTCTGTCGAGGAATAGAGCGTGAGGTTTGGCCACAGCGGGAGAAGAGTCTACTGGAAAGGTATTCTGCATCGAGCCATTTCGACGAGGAGGGCTGGCAACGATTTGATCCAAAGCCTGATTTGCAACCTGTAATGGCCGTTGCGATGGATCGCCCATTTCGAGTTCAAGCTCACTGGGGAGAGTTGACAGGAAAAGCCAATGACTATCTGGTGCAAAGCAAGACCGATCCCGACGATATCTGGATTGTTGATAAGGCAATTTTTGAAGCAAGTTATGAGTATCTTGGGGTTGATGATCCGTCGGTTTTGCAGAAGTCAGAAATTAAAGAGAATGTTGCCAACAAACATTAGGTTAACGATACTGCCTTACCTAGCGAGTTGAGAGGCAAGAGCATGTCGCCGTCTGGCGGCTTAGGGACTTTTGCTAGTGAGAGTCGTTGTTTTGAGGAGAAAGGTGGATCGCAATGATATCTCCGCATGTCGCGCTGCTTCTTATCGTAGTACTGGTCGCCATGACAGCCTTTCTGATTTATCGCTTTCGTCCGCGAACATTCATAAAGGCTTTGCGATGGATGGGGCAATGGAGTGGTGTAGCAATCATCGTGCTTGGCATGAGTGTTTTGGTTTGTGGGTTTCTTGGATTCGCAAATATTCCTCCTGATAAGACTTCGGGATTACCCGAAGTTCCTCTTCCGGGAAATAGTTTCAGTCAGGATACAAACAGGGAGGTGGGATCCAATGAATATTCCACTGAAAGATCGATAGACGAGACAAGAAGCGTTGGGAATCATGCAGCGAGGGGTGAAGAAAGACGGGTGTCGTTGATCGGAGCCATTTATGAGACCTTTCAGATTTTTGCGTTCAATGTCGATCATGACCTACTGGAGCATTCCTTCCTGTTGCGTTTAGCAATGCTTTCTGCTGTATTGCTTGCATCGCTCGTCGCTGCGAAGGGTATCGCGATTCTATTTCATTCTTCCTATGAGGCATTAGGCTTACGATTTAAATCTAGGCATGTGATCGTGTGTGGATTGGGAAGGATTGGAAGGCAAGTACTTGCTGATCTAGAGGCGATGCAATCTAGGTTTCAGATTGTGGTAATTGAGCCTGATCCTGAGAATAAGAATATCTCATGGGCGCGCGAGATGGGTGCGGTCGTATTAATTGGTGATGCGACCCGCGCCGAGACACTCGAAGCTGCTCGTGTGAATTATGCACGAGAGATCTTTGTGGTAACCGGAAGCGATGAGTGCAACATCGAGTCGGTGATTGAAATTCGCGATATTCTAAATCGCAAAGGCCGAAAAAATATATTTGGCAAGGTGCTTCCGAGGCTTCGCTGCCATGTGCATATACTTAGCAAGGATCTGGCCGAGATTGTTCGAGAGAAATCGTTGCTCTTGGAAAAGGGTAAGGCCACGACAACTGTTGGATCCGACGGGAGAGAGGTCGATGACGAGCATCTTGACCTCGAGGTGTTTAATGCATTGGAGCGTACGGCGAGGAGGTTGTTAGAGGATATCGCCGCCACAGTGTTTTCTAAATCGCCGATTAGTTCCGAGCATGAAGAAGGTGATAAAAATTCTCCTCCTCAAGTTCTTCATTATTTTCTATTCGGCTTTGGAAGTTTTGGTCAGACCTTGGCCATGAAACTTGCGGAGCTGTCTCATTTTCCTTCGTGCACTCGGGCACGCATGACCATTTTGGATACGAAAATCAAGGACCGCTCTGCCTCGTTTGTTCCTCGTTATCCTGGCTTTGGGTCTGTCGTAGAGGAAAAAGATGCTTGGGTATTCGATCCTCGAGCGGATGATTGGGGATTGAAATACAGTCGTCCCAGCAAGTCGAACTGGTTACCGGAGGGGTCGCCCGGAATTGAATATGTATGCAATGCACGATTTGTTGAATACCGAGATGTAGCTGACGATGAGATGTTAACGCAGATGATAGTTTGCTGTGAGCACAAGTCGATTCAACCTATCGTCCTGATTTGTTTTGAAGATGATCGGGAGAATTTTTCCAGAGCTGAGCGTCTTCGTGCGAAACTAAATTCGCTCGGCAAAAATTGGCCTATCTTTGTTTGGATACCGCGTCAACGTGAACTCTCGCAGTTGTTAGTCGAGCATCGCTACGATTCACATGACACTTCAGGGGAAGCCAAGGAATGTCAATTGATTCCATTCGGGCAATGTTACGGGAGTGTTTCCTACGATGAAATCAACGATTCCTGGATGGACTGGCTGGCTCGCCATTTTCATCTCGTCTGGATGAAGCCAGATGATAAGCACTGGAAGCCTGTCATCGGAACTTTACAGAAAGCAATTCTTAGCAAAGACGGAGTGCAAGATCTTCTGCGTATTGACTGGCAGGAAATGAATTCCATTGCCAAGAAAGTGTGGGAATCGTGTTCGGAATGGGAGCGGGCTTCGAATCGATCGTGCGCTGTACACACTGTTCTGAAGGCAGCATCTCTCGGTCTGAGAATTACGGGTTATTCCACTGTCCCATTGAGTTCCCAGGTCGTTCTTTCAGTGACTCCTGAGTTGGATAGGCGCCTACGAATGATGGAACACTATCGCTGGGTGTCGGAACGCTTACTGGCTGGATGGCGATACGACGAACAGCGGAGCGATAGTCGAAAGACACGCTGGCAGATAAGGCCTTGGCATTTTCTCCAAGTCCCACCGGATGAAGATACCGAGAATAAGAGCCAAGATAGAAGTATGCCAAACGAAAAGCTGAAGGACGAGATGATCGTTAGGCTACTCTATTCTTTCCTTGCAATCGGCTTGCTCCGAACAAGGGAATTGAGGCGATGACCATCCACAGCCCCCGAACTGTAGGAGTTCCAATTTCGAGTGTCTGTGACTGAGACGAATGCATCGAGTTTAAAAAACGGGCGATTCATTTTTAGTTAAAACAAAAATGCTGTAGTGACAAGTTGGTTCTTGGCACTACAGCATCGCGAGATTTGATAAGCGAGACTTGTTTAAAAGCTCTCGCAATCTACTGGAGAGTCAGCGACTATCGCAATTTGGTTCCTGTGGGTCGGGCTGCTGTTTGCATGTACCGTGTCGATTCTTCCAGGACATGATGCACTTCCTGATCTTCTGTCTGCACTTCGATTCGGAAGCGATGTACGCCCGCCTGTGCTGCGAGTGCTCGCACTTGCAATTTCACTTTTTCACCGGGAGCTATCTTAGCGATCGGTTCGAAGATGACTTGGCCGGGAACAATCTTGTGCTCGGCACCTTCCGCTTTGGATGGCTCAATGCCCTCGGAGAATTGAGCGATCACGCGAACTTGGTTAGCGGATTGCTTACCTTGATTAGAGATCTCAAGTTCATAAGCGACCTCTTCACCAACAGGAGCAGGTGAAGGTGGATCGGAAAGGGTGAGCTTCAAGTCGGCAACTGCTTCAACCAAGGTTTGCACCTTCGCTACGGCTGCTGCACCCGCGGAGCCACGGCAAGTAACTTCGAACACTTGTTCGCCAGCATTCTGCAATTCTGTTTGCCAATGGAGCTTGGTAGATTTGCCGACTTCGATGCTGTTTACTTCCCAAAGTAAGTTTCGTCCACTCAAACGTGTGCCATTGGGTAACGCACTGAGCTTGGCTCCTTCAGGCAACTGAATCTGAGCAATCACGTTTTCAGCAACCGCATCACCGCTGTTGGTCAATTCCATTGCGTACTCGGCGATGGCTCCCACGTATTCCGTTTCAGGACCTGTTACGGCAGCTTGAAGTACTGCTTGCTTGACTTGAACATCAACCTCCGAAGCGCTCTTCAAGTTGCCAGCACCGACGGCTTCAGCTTTGATCTTCAGGTTCCCTCTCTGCTGGAAGGTCAGTTCCACTTCGACAATGCGATGGCTGCCGGGAGCGATCGAGCCGATCGGACTGCTGTTGGAACCATAAGGTTCAGCCGAGAGATTCAAGACGACATCTTCGGCAATCGCTGTACCGGGATTGCTGATCTTCAAGCGGTACATCTGTGGCATGCCATAAGGAGCTTCAGAAGGACCTTCCAATCCGATTTGTAGCAGCGGCTGTTGGACGTTGACAAGCAACTCACCATTTTGCGGCAGGACTGTCCATTCCAGAGCGATCGCGAAATTTCTTGCTTCCGAAGCGGTCAACTTCACCGGCAGCGATTTGGATTTGCCCGGTCCAAGTTCAGCGACTTGCCACAGCAAAGCGACTGTACCATCTTCCATAGTTTCCATTTCCACTTCCGATTTGGCGGCTTCGGCTATTTCTGCGGTTACTCCCTTAGGAACATCCATGCGGATTACGACACCATTGAGTGGAATGGTTCCCGTGTTTTTGGTCGTCAACTCATAATCACCCTTGCGGCCGACAGGAATATCCCCCGGTCCGACGAGCCGAACCATAACGGAAGGAATTTCCATATCCAAGGATTTGGGCGCACCGCCACTGACTGGTGGTGCAGGATTTGAGTTCGAATTGGTTAATCGCGTGTCGCGGTTACCAAGAGTCTCAATCGTCGTCTGTTTCGCTCCGCCACTCTCGGGTGAAGTGGTTGCCGCGTCGGACTTCATCGCTTGACTCTGATCTGCAGTCGCCGGTTCTCCCGTCAAGCTCAGTGATGGAGTCGCTGTCTCGGTCTTAGTGGATTCCTCGGTCTCGGTTGCGGAGTTAGAGGACCCCGAAGCTGCGATGGAAGGGGAAGTTGTTTCTGGGATCCTGGCTGATTCACTGCTTTCAGTAGTCGTCGTGGGCTCAGAGTTGGCCACGGAATTCGATGGGACGTTGAGCGTCGGCGTTTTCGCACGTTTGTCAGAACGCGCCGGTGGAAGTTTCTTGTTCACCAGTGGAGTCGCATCGCCTGTGCCCGATCCGACGGCTGGGGCTGACGTGGTAGTACCGGCTGAGGAAGAAGTTTGTCGATCGGAAAGTTTGATGCGACCAGCGTTAAGGTCCATCGCTGTGACATTGCTGTCGTTGGCTTTGCCTTCATCTAGCTTATTGCTAACCGATTTACGCGATGAATTTGTCTTGGATAGTTCAGGGGCCGGCGCTGTGGTTTGCTTTTTCGAGTCAACGACTCCCTTGGCGGCATCATTCGTCGGCGAAGAGAGGGTGGGAGCTTCCGCTGGTGGAGTCGGAATGCGCGACTGCGACGCTCCGTTGGGCGTGGTCCTACTGGCCGATGAGCTACCAGGTGCAGTGCTATTCGGTGACGCTTGGTTCTGCGTGTTGACCGGGCGACTACCAGTTCGAGAAGCTGGAGGACTAGAAGACTTGCCGCTCGGAGCGTTGGTTATTGGTGTTGTGGCTGTCGGGTTTCTAGGTGCCGAAGCATTTCGGCTGCGAGTTCCCGTCCCCGGAGGATCGACTACGGGAGCAACCTTCTGGTTGCGCCAACGCGAGGTACCAGGAATGCTGGGGGTAGGCATCGCGCCTTCGGGCAGCGATGGCACTTCGAGCAAGTTACCTGATGGAATGGATGGCAATGACAAATTCTCTTGGGGGCTTCCCTTTTGTTCGCCATCGTCTTCGTCGGCAGGGGTCCCACGATACTCAGGAACATCTAATTCAGGGGAGTCCGGAATGTTTTGATCCCAGTCGCCACTATCACCACGATCGGCTGGCGCATCAACGACATCTTTCAGTGATGGTGGAGTCGGAATAGCTGGACGATTTTCGCTCGAATCACCTGCGGGTGCTTCCGTATTCGTTTCGCCACTATCCCCGAGTACCGTATTGGTAATCGAACGCAACTGCTGGACTAAGCCTCCTCGGAAGATCCCAGGCTGGCTCGGTGGAGCGGCTGTTTTCCCCGAAGTACTGGTGGATGAACGCTGCGGCCAATTCATCTTGCCGAACTGGTTGGTTGAGCGACTGGCAACGCGTGCCCCGTCCTCCTGAGCTATCGCTTTTGGGGCCAGTTGCGACAACTGCACCACCATCGCCAAAGCAAGAAGAAACTGAAATGGTTTCTGTCGGAGCGTTCGTTTTTTCACCGCTAAACTCCTCGTAGCCGCAAATCTCGCTGCGCCAAGAGAGGTCTAATGACCCAAATCTGGCAAAGCGATCGTTGCTGGTAAACGGATAACTTCTTCGATTTCGCCTTTCGACCGCCAAGCCTCCGCAGGAACGCACCTTCCAAGGTGCGCGCAGCGAACAGCGCGAAATCTTCTAGCGGTATCGGTTGGTTAAACCGTAACGATTCAACCGAAAATCGCGGTTCCGTAAGCTTTTTTGAAATTGAGGGATCTGACAGCTAGTTAAGGAGTGTTGCATTTCGAAACATTAGTGCAGCTTGATGCAATAAAACCACAAGGCAACCGACCGTCTCCTATAAAAGGTACGCTTGAAATAGTGTAGCTCTTTATGGTTATTTGTAGGTGTTGCTGCGAAGTACGTATCCAGGCAGTGCCACTTATGGGTGGTTTGTGTCGGGAGATCGGATTGGGGCATGGACTGTTTTTAGGTTGCTCGCAATTCAGCCTCTTTTTGGTATGCGCTTTGCTGTCAGGTACTCGAGCGTCATTCCCTCGCTGTCTGGAGGGCTGGCGGGGAATAAGAAATGACGTATAGCCGCGAGCATTCTTGCGACTTGTGGGGGCTGGAATTGAGACAGGATCACAGTCGAGGCATGCGGAAAGAGCCGATCCTACTGGGGCGCGGTGGTGTAGTTGAGCGGAAGACTCCGGATGAAATAGCCGGGGAATTTGAGTTTTTTATTCGACGGTTGAAGATCAGCGATTATTCTGGAAGAAGGGTTGAGCCAGAGAATTGCGATTCAACCTTAGGTTTTTGTGAGTTCGATTCGAGCGTTGGCTGTTGTTCCAAGTGCGAACAACGGTCAATAGAAATAAACTTGTCTGGCCTTGAAACTATCGGTTTTCGGAGCGTTTATCTATGTCTCTTCGCCGCTGGCAATTGCGACAACTTCTAGTACTGGCTGGTTTTTCAGCCCTGCCCATGGCTGCATTGCAGGCTGATGATGGCGTCAGTCGTTTGGCAACTTATTCGACGTCGAGCGGTCAGACGTACTTTGCCCTGAGCTTGCAGGCAGACTTGAAGTCATTGCCGACCGAGAGCGTTGGCAAGGTGATGGTGATCGCCGATACATCGGCAAGCCAAACCGGGGTGTTCCGCACGGAGACGCTGGAAGTTGTTAAAAACTTTGGTAAGTCTTTGCCAGAGGGAACCGAAGTTGGCTTAATGGCTGCAGATGTCGAGCCTGTTTTGCTGACCGGTAGCGGCTTGGTCGAGGCTCACAGCTCGGCATGGGAGCAGGCTGTTGGTAAGTTGAATCAACGCACGCCGTTGGGAACAACCGATTTAGCGAGTGCTTTAAAGGCTGCTGCAATTGCTCTGTCGGAAGCAAGCAATGGTGGGACGATTGTTTATATCGGTGATGGAATCACCCGTACCAATTTGCTCGATCGCGAACGCCATGCTCGATTGTTGGAAGAATTAACCTCACGACAAGTTTCCGTTACCAGTTTGGCTATCGGTCCACAAAACGATGTTGCGACACTGGCAGCGTTAGCCAACAGCACCGGCGGTAACATCTTGGTTCGTGACAACTTAACTGGCAGTACACAGGAAATTGGCAAGGCGCTGGCCGATATGGCTTTGGTGCCTGTGGTATGGCCTGATGTAACATCGCTCCCTAATGGTTTGGTAAGTCATCTTCCTGCCGAATTGCCACCGCTGCGTCGCGACCGCGATACGTTGTTGATCGGCCAGCTTGACCAAGGTCAGCTTCAGGGAGAAGTAAAGGTTCAAGCGACCGCTGCAGGTAAACCATTGGTTTTAGAGTGGAAGCTAAAGTCGGAACCAAGCAATTTCGAATTTGCATTTCTCCCATCGCTCGTTGAAAAGGCTCAAGGCGATCAAGGTCGTACCTTGCCACTGGCTGGATCGGCTGCAATGCGTGAAGTTGCATTGTTGCTTTCTGCATCCTCGGATCAGTTGGTTAAAGATGGTGAGTTTGCTTTGAAGTCGGGCGATCTCGATGGAGCTGCAGTACTGGCTCGCGAAGCACTAAAGATCGATCCTGAAAATCCTGACGCTCAGTCGTTATTGGACGCTGCAGCAGGCAAGAAAGATGCCTCAGCTCTCAAAATGCCTCGCAAGACTTTCTTCATCGCTTTCCAAGAAGCGGCTGCTCAAGAAGGTGGTGCGACTCAAGAAGGTGGCGCAGCTCAGGCCGAAACTCCTGAGCCACCAGCAGCTGAAGTGCCTCAAGCTCCAGCCGCTGAACCACCAGCAGCTGAGCCACCTGCAGCAGATGCCGCTCCAGCTGTCGACACAGGAGTGCTGGATGAATTGGCAACCAGCGGTGATTTGTTGAGCAAAGAAGAAGCGATCAAGTCGTTGGCAAGTCAACGGCTCGATGCGGAAGTTCGCGCTCAGCTCGGTCAGGCTCGCAAGCTTCTCACCACCGATCCTGTTTCAGCTACGCTTAACCTCAAGTTGTTGCTGGAAGATGTGGATCGCGCGGTTGATGTCGATCCAGGAACTCGTTCGAAACTACGTGGCTTGGTGACTTCTGCGATTCAAACCTCCTCGGCCCGTGAAGCTCGCTTCCGCGATGATGCGGCACGACGCGATGCTGCCCGAGCAGCTGCGGACGCCAGCATTCGTATTCTCGCTGAACAGCAGCGAACTGAAGCGAGCATTCAGCAGTTGGTGGAACGTTTCAATGCGTTGATGGTTGAAGAAAGATTCGACGAAGCGAACTTCGAAGTTGCTCCTGAAGTGGCTCTGATTGCTCCAGACACTGTGATCGCTGCGGTGACCGGAACCAAGTCGGACATGGCAGCTAACTACAAGATTATGGAAGACCTTATCAAGCTGCGTCGCGATCGGTTCATCGCATCTTTGCGAAAGGTCGAAGAAGCAGCGATTCCGTTTGTGGATGATCCACCATTGGTTTATCCACCAGCAGAAGTTTGGCAAGCACTTACCGCTCGTCGCCAGGAACGATACGGTTCTTTCGACTTGGCTGGAACCAGCGAAGGTGTTCGCAAGATCTACAACGCACTGAAGAAAGAGACCAAGCAGGTATCGTTTACTGAAACTCCACTGCAGCAAGTGATTCAAGCAATTCAAGACGAACAGGGAATCCCGATCGTGTTGAACAGCGAAGAGCTGGAAGCAGCTGGCCAAAGCCCTGAGTCGCCAGTGACCATCGAACTTCCCAAGGATAGTTCGGTGAAGTTGCGATCAGCCCTTCGCATCATGCTCAAGCCACTCGGTTTGACCTACATCGTTCGCGACGAAGTTTTGCAAATCACCTCCGAGGACGATGCCAAAACTGCCAAAGTCAATCGTGTCTATCCCGTTGGTGACCTATTGAATCTCCCTTCGCTCGGCGGCATGGGCGGCATGGGTGGTATGGGCGGCATGGGAGGTGGCATGGGTGGAATGGGCGGCATGGGAGGCGGCATGGGTGGTATGGGCGGCATGGGTGGCATGGGAGGTATGGGTGGTGGTATGGGCGGTATGGGTGGCGGCATGGGTGGTATGATGGCCGTCGTCGACGAAGTCGAGAAGCCAGCCCAGGGCAAAGCCAACAAGCTCCAGAAGCCTCAGGCCAACGATGCTAAAGCTGCTACTGCAGAAAAGAAAATTGAGACGACCAAGTTGCCAGTAACCTCGACGACCTCTTCGGTTTCCGAAGCTTCCAAGAGCGGCAATTGGGATTCCCTATTCGATAATCTCGACGGCTCCGATGAAGAAGGACGTGCTGAGGTCGAAGCTGAAATTCGATCCTTGGTTGCAGACCTGATGAAACAAGCCGAAGTAGCTTTGAAGAATGGCGAGAAAGCGATTGCCTCGAGCCGATTTGAATCGGTCATTCAACTGGTTAATACGGCTCTTCGCCGTGGCTATCCACAGCCTTGGATGTATGAAGCTTTAAGTGTTGCGATGATGGCTAACGACTATCCCAACCAGGAAGTTCGCCGCGTGCTATTGAGCGGTTTGGATTTCTCGGGTAGCCCTGAGCAGGCTTTGGGAATCGCCAAGTATCTGGCGAATCAAAACATGAAGAAAGAAGCTTTAGCAATTCTTCGTGACATCAGCTTTGTTGCTCCAAACTGGGCTGATCCGTATGCACTTGGATTGGAACTAGCTCGTGAAGTAGATGACTTGGACGCTTTGCAGTGGGCTTGTGCGGGTGTTCTCTCGCAAGCATGGCCGAAAGAGTCTGAGCAACTGGCTGAAGAGGCTCATCTTTCTGCACGTGCCACTTACATGAAGCTAATGGATCAGAAACGAGTGGTTGAAGCCAAGAGTTTCGAGCAGTTGATCGCTAAGTCTCTGGTTCGCGATTTGGTTGTTCGGGTGACCTGGACCGGTAACGCCGATATCGACCTGATGGTCGAAGAGCCAGGTGGAAGCGTTTGCTCGCTTTCCAATCCTCGCACGATCAGCGGTGGTATGTTGCTATCGGATGGTTCACCAAGCCAGAAGACGACCGTTGATGGTTTCTCGGAAACTTATGTTTGTCCAAAGGGCTTCACAGGTGAGTATAAGATTCTTCTTAAGAGAATCTATGGTGATGTAACCGCAGGTAAAGTGACCGTCGAGATTCTCTCTGACTACGGAACTGACAAGCAGCGATATATTCGCGAGCAGATTCCCGTCATGGAAAAAGATGCGATGGTTCGTGTCGCTGTGCAAGAAGGACATCGCCAAGAACCAGTTGCCGAAGCTCACTTGGCAAATATCCAAGTTAAGAAGCTAGCCGCCGGTCGAGCAGTATTGGCTCAGCAACTCGGTTCTTCTCGCAATTCGAGCAACATGGCGGATCAGTATCGTGAGTACATGAGATATCTGGAAGCCAGCAATCGAATGGGACGCAATCGCTTCCCAGGAGCCGTTGGTTACATGCCTGTGATCACGACTCTTCCTTCGGGTGCTTCGATGATGGCGACTGCGATCGTATCGGCTGACCGTCGCTATGTGCGAATTTCGCCTGCTCCGTTCTTCACTCAGATCGGTGAGATCTACACCTTTAACTTCGTCACCGGTGCACAAGGTGGCGGCGGTGCTGGTGGTGGCGGTGGACTTGGTGGTGGTGGCGGTGGTTTCGGCGGTGGCGGTGGTGGTTTCGGTGGTGGCGGTGGCGGTGGTATTTTCTAATCGCTTAACCTTCGCAGGCATCGGCCTAACCGAGTCGAATGTGTAACAAACAAAAGAGGCTTTTTCCAAACGGAGAAAGCCTCTTTTCTTATGCAGTTGGATCCATCGACTTGTCGAGGTTTACTCTCGTGAACGCTCCGCTGCTACCTGACTGAAATCGAGTGCGGTTTATTCTTTGCAACAATAAGGCATTCGATTAATGAAAGTGGTCGAAGTTTTCTTAGAACTCATAAGGCCACTGATTGCGACTCCATAATCCACCATCGACGAACATTGTATGGCCGCTGACAAAGCTCGCTTTGTCGCTCACTAGAAAACTCACCATATCGGCCACGTCGGTTTCGCGGCCTGGTCGTCCCAGCGGCGTGATGTTGGCCCAGGTTTGGCCGTATTCGGGGCTTTCCAGTTTAGTTCGATCATTTTCGATCGCACCAGGGGCGATGCAGTTGGCTCGCACCCCGAATTTGCCGAACTCGACCGCAGTTACTTTGGTGAGCATCTCGATTCCCCCTTTGCTTGCGCAGTAATCGCCCAGCTTGGGAAATGGGATCGTGTTTGCGCCCGAACCAATATTGATGATCACTCCCCTGCCCCGCTTCTGCATCCGGCGACCCGCTTGCTGAGTGCAGAGGAAAGTCCCCTTCAGGTTGGTGCGAATCGTCCGGTCGAAATCTTCTTCTAGCAACTCTAAAAGGGAAGCAAAGGTTTGTACGGCAGCATTGTTGACCAGCACCTGCAGTTGGTCGGTGACTTGGTCCAGTTGGTCAAACATCCGAGCGACATCGGCGGCGTTTCCGACGTCACCTTGGAGGGCAATACCCGATCCCCCAACCTTTTCGATCCGCTGGAGCGTTTCTGCTGCCGCGTCAGGATGGGCCAGGTGATTGACGGCGATCTTAAAACCATCTCGAGCCAGTTGAACAGCGATCTCGCGTCCGATGCCGCTGGCAGCTCCGGTGACCAAAGCCCACCCGCAATCGTTGTTATCCATTCCTAAACCCTTTTCGATCGAAATATCACACTCTTCCCAATCTGCTTTTGTTGACAACAATAGGGCTCTTCAGTCAAGATGATCCTGAGGGGTTGTCTTGTCAAATTTTCGCTTTTCTACTTGAAACGTACCGGCCCATCACCCGACCAAGCTTACTGTTCCCTGGTGCGAACCAGGCTGAGCTGTTGGGGACGGCGGAGAGTTCCATGTGTCTGGCAGGCTGACAGCACCCGCCCACCCTGCGCAAAACGGTGGATCGGACAGCGGTAAATGGCAATTTTATGTCTGCGACCTGAGGCTCGCCAAACGCTAGCCTCGTTCTCAGTCGGCCGCCAAAAGATCGACCTTTGCTCAGTGGATTTTTAGGTTTTCTTTGAGAGCTTCGTCGACCTGGAGGTGTCCTGTTATGGATAAGCCGATGCGCGAGTATACCGATTTGCTACTTCGAAGAGGCGTGGTCGGTCTCGATCAGCTGAGCGAAGCAACGCGAATGGCTCGCGAAATCGACAAGGCGATTGGGGATTGCCTCATCCAACTGGGGTACTGCACCCCAGAGGAAGTGACCCAGGCAATGGCCGAATTCCACAAGATGGAGTTCGTGGACCTCAATGCCATTCGAATCCCTGACGAAGTGATTCAGCTGGTCCCCGAATCGGTGGCCCGCGAACAGAGTGTTATTCCGATCGCAGAAGATGGGGACGCCCTGAAAGTTCTCATCAGCGACCCGATGGCCTTCGAAACCATCGAAAAACTGCGTTTTATTCTCAATCGCCGCATCGAAACGGCCCTCGCCCCTCGCCAAAGTATCCAGGAAGCGATCAACCGCTACTATGGTCAGGTCGAAGGTGAATCGGCTGACTCGATGATGCAAGAGTTCACCGACACGCAAATCGACTTTACCGTCACCGATGAATCGTCGCGAGCCGCCGACGAAAGCTGGGATGAAGATAGCGCACCGGTGGTCAAGCTGGTTCACTTGATGATCCAGGAAGCTGTACAGCTGAGAGCCTCCGACATCCACGTCGAACCGTTCGAAGATCGTGTCCGCATCCGTTATCGAATCGACGGTATCTTGGTCGAACGCGATAGTCCCCCGCGCCGACTTTTGGGGGCCATCCTTTCTCGTATCAAGATTTTGGCGAAGATGGACATCGCGGAACGTCGTCGAGCGCAAGACGGTCGTATCAAAGTGACCGTCGGTGAAAAAGAACTCGACCTCCGCGTCAGCATCATCCCCACCAACCACGGACAGTCGTCCGTTATGCGTATCCTTGACAAGGACAACATTAAAGTGGGGGTTCGGCAGCTTGGTCTAGCCGACAAAGATTTCAAGACCTTCATGAATTTGATCAAGCGACCCAACGGGATTCTCTTGGTAACCGGACCAACAGGTTCCGGTAAGACCACTACCCTTTATGCTTGCTTGAACGCCCTCAACCGACCCGACCGAAAGATCATCACGGCCGAAGACCCGGTGGAATATTATCTCCCAGGTATCAACCAAGTCGAGGTTCGCCACAACATCGGTCTCGACTTTGCCCGCATCATCAAAGCGATGTTGCGACAAGCTCCCAATATTATTCTCGTCGGTGAGATGCGAGATACCGAGACCGCTTCGATGGGTATTCAGGCGTCTTTGACTGGACACTTGGTATTTAGTACTCTACACACGAACGATGCGCCCAGTGCTATTACACGTATGGTCGACATGGGTGTGCCCGGATATCTGGTTGCTAGCTCGGTCAACGGCGTCTTGGCACAGCGTTTGGTACGCACGATTTGCAAGCGATGCAAACAGCGAACCACGCTGCCACAGTCGGTTCTGGAAGATGCTGGAATTCCACCCGAGGTCGCTGCGGTCGGTGAGTTCTCCAAAGGCAAGGGATGTGGCTACTGTCAGAAGTCTGGTTACCGTGGCCGTATCGGTATCTACGAACTGATGGTCGTCAACGGCAAGCTACGTGAAATGATGTTCAAGGCGAAGAGCTCGATCGAGCTGCGTGACGCTGCTATCCGCCAAGGGATGACCACCCTTTATTGCGATGGTATTCGCAAGGTGCTCAAAGGAATCACTACCCTCGAAGAGGTGTATCGCGTCGCGAAGAAAACCGAAATCGAGGACATCGCGCTAAGTCAGGTTTACGAAGAGTTTGTCGGTAAGAAGGCTTAGGCAAAAAACGGAAAGCGACACGTACAACCAAAACAATCACAACCTAGCAGCCCCTGAAATAGGGAAAAAGCAACTTCAGCTTCACCGCGATTATCGCGGCAGCATATTCGAGAGTGAGGCGGCAAGAGCGGCTTGGCAGGTCGTGGGTAGGACAAACTTTTTAGACCGATTTTGATTTGGCGAACAATAGAGGGAGCCCCAGGTGGGAGCCCATCCCTGTGAGAGTAAACCACAAGACAGTTTTTGATCGGGCATCGATTCAATCCGTTTGATCCAACCTGGGCGGTTGGAAAACACTTACACAGATTTCAGGAAGTTCTATGGCAACGATTTTGATCGACAAGCTGCTTCAGGCCGCTGTCAAAGGGGGAGCTAGCGATATTCATATCGTGGTAGGTCAGCCCCCAGTTTTCCGTTTGCACGGCCGCATGAGAAAGCTGGAAACCAAGGTGCTCGAGCCCGATGATACCGTGGCTCTGATGAAGAGTATCGCCCCGGAACGCTGCCAGAGAGAATTGCAGGAGAAGGGTAGTTCGGACTTTGGTTTTGCGTTCGGCGAATTAGCCCGTTTCCGCGTTTCGATTTTCAAACAGCGCGGCAACATCTCGATGGTGTTGCGACAGATTCCTAACGACAAGCTGACCCCCGAGCAACTTGGTCTTCCTGAATCGGTGGTAAAGCTCGTTCAGCGTCCTCGCGGTCTCTTCTTGGTAACAGGTCCGACAGGTTCCGGTAAGAGTACGACGCTGGCCTCGTTGATCAACTACCTCAACGAATCGCATGACCATCACATCATCACGATTGAGGACCCGATCGAATTCTATCACGATCATAAGAAGTCAACGATCAACCAGCGCGAAGTGGGCGTGGACGTGCCGAGTTTCGCGGAAGCGATTCGTCGTGCCTTGCGTCAGGACCCAGACGTGATCCTCGTGGGCGAAATGCGCGACTTGGAAACGATCTCAGCGGCGATCGCTGCGGCCGAAACGGGTCACATCGTTTTCGGAACGCTGCACACCAACAGTGCTCAAGGTACTGTGAACCGTATGATCGACGCGTTTCCCGGTAACTTGCAGGATCAGATCCGCACGCAGCTCAGCACCTCGTTGATCGGTGTGGTCGCACAGACACTGCTTCCTAAAAACGGTGGTGGTCGAATCGCGGCGTATGAAGTGCTGGTGGTGACTCCTGGTATCGCCAACCTGATTCGCGAAAACAAGACGTTCCGTATCAACTCGGCGATACAGACCGGTGCCAAGTTCGGCATGAACTTGATGGACGATGCTCTGTTCAATCTCTGGCGCGATGGCAAGTGCACGATCGAAGACATTTTGGCCAAGTCGCATCGTCCTGACGATTTGGCAAAACGCATCGTGAACGCTCGACGCGGTATCACAGAAGATGGCCAGGAAGAAGAGTTCGATCATGGCGCCGGAGGATCTGGCGGAGGTCACTAAGAGTGAACCTTGGGCAGCTCGGGATGCAGTGCCCGGGTGACTTGTGAGCCAGCGAATTGAAGTATTTTGTGGCTCCTACAAACAATAAGAAAACGCCGCCGAAAAGTAGAAAGGCTGATCAAAGCTTGGAACCTTTTCGTGGCCAAAAGATAATTGAGAATTAGAGAGTCGTTGGTTTCCAATCGAACAGGTTTCGTAAGCAGGGTTTACCCGCCATGGCAATCCGTAAGCTAGGTCAGATCTTTGTTGACCTTGGTTTTATTACTGATGATCAATTGCAGGTGTTGCTGGAAGAGCAACAGCAGCAACCGGGCGCCATGATCGGCCGCCTTGCCGAAGATATGGGTTTGATCACTGACGATCAGCTTGCCCAGGCGCTGGCCGAGCAGATGTCGATGAAGGTGGTACAGCTTAGTGAAGTGACGCTGCCGCCGGACGTGATCGACAAGATGACCGAAACGATGTCGCAGATGTATCGCGTTGTGCCAGTTCGCTTTGATGGTCATCGGCTTACGGTAGCGACTTGTGATCCGCAGAACCTGACGATCGAAGACGAACTGCGAACGTTTCTTGGCTTCGATATCGAAATGGTCGTTGCCACCGAGCGCGACATCCGAGCGGCAATTGAAAAGTATTATTCTTCTGATTTGGAATCTGTCGAACGGATCGTCAAGCAATTGGAAGACGACGAAGAGTTGTTCCAGGCGGCTCGAGCATTTGATGCCGATGGGCCGTTTAACTTGACCGATGCCGAGGCGTTGGCCGATAGCGCGCCGGTACGCAAGCTGCTCAACATGGTGATGCTCTTGGCGATTAAGGATCACGCTAGCGATATTCACTTTGAACCGTTTGAGGACGAGTTCCGCATCCGTATTAAAGCGGAAGGGGTGCTTTATGAAATGGTTCCCCCGCCACGCCACTTGGCATTTGCGATCACCACGCGCATCAAGGTTATGGCGAACCTGGATATTGCCGAACGCCGCTTGCCGCAGGACGGTCGTATCGAATTGATGATCGGTGGTCACCCTGTGGATTTGCGTGTGAGCGTTTTGCCGACGATGTTCGGTGAAAGCGTGGTTATGCGAGTTCTAGACCGTTCGGTCGTTTCGTTGTCGCTGAACAATGTGGGTATGGACGAGCGAACGCTGCGGGAGTTTCGCAAGGTTTGCGAACGTCCCAACGGTATCGTGCTGGTGACCGGTCCGACAGGATCCGGCAAGACCACGACGCTCTATTCGGCGCTGAGCGAATTGAATCACATCGAAGACAAACTGATCACGACCGAAGACCCGGTGGAATACGACATCGATGGGATCGTGCAGATACCGGTGGATCCTGAAATCGGCGTGACGTTCGCTTCCTGCTTACGCGCGATTTTGCGACAGGATCCGGACATTATTTTGGTGGGCGAGATCCGCGATTTGGAAACCGGCGAAATCGCAATTCAGGCATCGCTGACCGGGCACTTGGTCTTCAGTACCCTTCACACCAACGACGCTCCGAGCACGATCACGCGTCTGAAGGATATGGGTATTCCCACCTTTATGATCACGGCGACTGTGGAAGCGATCTTGGCTCAGCGTTTGGTGCGCAGAATTTGCACCAAGTGCCGCGAGGAAACCGAGCCGCCGTTGGAGATGCTGGCCGACCTGGGAATCGAGCCCGAGGATGCCAAGAAGCATAAGTTCTACAAGGGTAAGGGTTGCGACAAGTGCAACAACACCGGCTACAAAGGACGCGTCGGTTTGTTTGAGCTGATGATTATGAACGACCAGCTGCGCGAACTGGTGATGCAGAACGTAACGGTGGACGAAATGCGTCGAGTCGCGGCCCGGTGCGGCATGATCCCGCTTCGCGATTACGGCTTGAAGTATGTTTTCGAAGGGGTAACGACGGCGGAAGAGGTGGTTCGCGAGACGGTGGTGGATGCGTAGGAAGGGGCTAGGGGCTAGGAGTTAGGTGCTAGGAGCTAGGGAGAGAGGGCTGAAAAAGAACATTTTTGAACGCCTCCCGAACTCAGTGCATAAGATAGAGATGAACCGGGCTAAAGAGACGATTCACAACCTTTTCATAAAACCTTGATCTTTTCGAAAACAAACTTGGGAGGATGGTGAGTAAGCCATCCCCAAACGAGTTGGCTAGCAGGTGGGGCCAGGAAGTAGAGCAGTAGCGCTAGATTGGCCGAGCCGACCAGATAGATAAAACAGACAGAGATTCTAGTACAGCGAAACGATTTGATACCGCCTCCTTTCCAGGTGGCGACAAGAGAGATAGAGACGTTCTAGGCGGAGTGACTTGAAGGGGACTTTGGAGCGAATTGAGTTAGAGATGGCTTCGGGAGTTGGGGTGAGTTCCTTTTGTTTTACCCTGAGCCATAGAGGCTCTAGCGACAAATTCCTAGCGGAAGATTTAGAACGAAACTAGAACGAAAGCGATAGCGAGCTCGATAAGTTGTTTCTTATCGATTCGCTGATCCAAGAGATTCAGGTTAGACGCGAAAGCGAAAAGTAGTTGTGACTTACGCGATTGGTTTGTATCCCAAACCAGGAAGTTGTACCCAAAACCAGGAAATAGCCAGGATTCACTGACATGCCAACGTTCCAATTCGAAGCGATGGATGCCACAGGCCAGGAAATCAAAGACGTAATCGACGCTGCGAGCGAAGAGGAAGCACAAACTACCATTCGCAACATGGGCTATTTCGTCACCAAGATTTCGCTCAAGAAGGGAGCGGCGACGACCACTAAGACCGGTGGCGCCAAAAAGAAACGCCCCTTTGCTTTCGGTGGTGCGAAGACCAAGCATATCTGCACTTTCACGCGTCAGTTGTCGATCTTGCAGGACGCGGGTCTGCCGATTCTTCGCAGTTTGAAGATTCTGGAGAACAACCAGAAGCCTGGTCGACTGAAGAACGCATTGATGGATGTATGCGACGAGATCGAAGGTGGTTCGACCCTTTCGGAGTCGATGTCCAAGAGCCCGAAGGTTTTTACTCGCTTGTATGTGAACATGATCAAGGCGGGTGAAGCGGGTGGTGCGTTGGAAGTGATTCTTCAGCGTCTGGCGGACTTCTTGGAGCGAGCTGAGTCGCTCAAACGCAAAGTGAAAGCGGCGTTGATTTACCCGATCGCTGTTGTTTTCGTCGCTTGCAGTATTTTGGTCTTCATCATGATGAAGATCGTTCCGACGTTTAAGAAGATGTTCGAAGAGTTCGGTTTGGAGTTGCCGGCGATTACCCAGTTGCTTATTGCGATGAGCGATTATGTGGTGAAGTATTGGTTCTTGTTGATTTTGATTCCTACGTCGTTCTGGTTGTTGGCCAAGCTGATCTACAAGTTCCGGCAGGGGCGCATGGGCTTTGATATGTACATTATCAAAGTGCCGGTTTTCGGTCAGTTGATCGAAAAGAACATTCTGGCTCGAACAACGCGAACGTTGGGAACGCTCGTTTCTTCTGGTGTGCCGATTCTTGAGGCGCTCAACATTACTCGTGAGACAGCCGGTAATGCTTTGTTTGAGCGAATCTTTTCGAAGATTACCGAAGCGATTCGCGAGGGGGATGTGATCAGCAAGCCGATGAAGGAGCATTCGACGCCTGGTTTTCATCCTATGGCTCTGTTCTTTTGGGCGATGATGGGTTCTTTCCCTGGGATCATGATTTTGTCGGTCGCTTTAACGGCTGGTCGTACCGGTCAGAAGGCCAAGGGGACTATGGAAGGATTGATCCAGATGGGTGCGATCGCCACAGGCGTTGGTGCACTTTTGGCAGCCGGATGGTATTTGATGAAGATGCGTCAGCGTGTGATCGACGACTTGGTGGTCAACATGGTGGACGTGGGTGAAGAGACCGGTGAGCTCGATACGATGCTTTACAAGGTTGCTGATACTTACGACGAAGAAGTGCACGTGATGACGGAAGGTTTGACACGTTTGATCGAGCCGCTGTTGATCGTGTTCCTTGGGGTCAGCGTTGGTTTTATTGTTATCTCATTGTTCATGCCGCTGGTGCAGTTGATTACGTCGCTGTCGTAGGTGTGGGCGAGAGTTGTGGGATTTGGGGCGAGGTGGAGTTGCTGTGATGGTTGCTCCACCGAGTTTCTGCGAGAGAGCTTGTCTGGTTTTACTTTTCGATCTGAGGGCGTCGGAGCGGATGTTGTTGCTTCGATCGCCAGTTGCAAGTCGCTAAATTGCGACCCGCTAATTGTGAGTCGCTAATTGCAAGGCAGGAGAGAGTGCTGTGCGAACGTCGATGATCCGCCGCCGAAATGGTTTTACGCTGGTCGAACTGTTGGTGGCGATAGCCATTATCGGGCTGTTGGTAGCCATCGCAGTTCCAACCGCCTACTCCGCCTATAAGCGGTCCAAGGTTGCGGCGCTGAAGATGGAAGTGACCAATATTCAAATGGCGATCGAACAGTACAAACAAAAGTACGGCGATTATCCACCAGATGGCAGCAACACCGATTTAGTGACTCGCCATTTGCGAAAAGCATTTCCGCGAATCGCGATGACGGAGTTTAAAGCGTTGAATGATGCGAGTGGAACGGCGCAAACCGGTTTTCCGGTGATGGATGCTGCGGAGTCGTTGGTTTTCTTCTTAGGCGGATTTAGCGATGATCCTCAAAAGCCTTTGACCGGTCCTGGTGGACCTTTGACTGTCATTGATGCCTCGGGTGCGACTTGGGTTGTTCAGTACAACTCCGAGCGAAGCAATGCGATTTACGACTTTGATCCCAAGCGACTCACGATCGATCAGAGCACCGGCGCGACACTGAGCACTGACGAAGTAATTTTCGGAGGAGGCTCTGGTGGGGATGCATTGCCCGCCTATTTGGGCAAGGGGCTCAGGAGTCCCATCGTTTATTTCGACAGCCGGACCTATGGTTTTCAGACTCCAGCAGGCTATGTGTTTAATAAGTATTACGGCGGCGCTCTCAACGGTGTCGCTCGTCCTTACAAGTCCAATATGGTCAATACCAACGTGCCAGCGACAGCAGCGACACCCGCCGAGTTCGATCGACGCGTGAAGTACGTGAACGATAAGACATTTCAGATCGTGTGTGCTGGACTGGATGATGCCTTTGGCGGAGTGCTAGCGCCAGTTAACAATGTGGATGTTCTGTTTGAGTATCCCAGTGGTAACGCGATTCATCCGGATGCAGGGGTCGTGAGTCAATTCAATCGTTACGATGAGAAGCAATTAGACAATATCACGAATTACTCTGAAGCAACGCTCGAAGATGGTCTCCCGAATTAATTCGAGTTGTGAGGTTGTCATTTTACGAGTTTGAGGGTTAATCGATGATCACAATCGAATGCGTATCGCGACGAAGGGAGACTCGTTGCAAAACTCTAAGCGGCTGGTTTTGCCGGCGAAGTTTTACACTTGTTGAATTGTTAGTTGCGATTTCCATCATGGCGATCCTTGGCACGATGACCATGATCGCTTTGGCTGGAGCACAGCGCGATGCAGAAGTCTCTCGTACAAGGTCAACGATTCGCAAGATTAATGAGATCATCCTCGCGAAGTGGGAGGAGTATGCGACTCGGCAGTTACCTGTTGAGTTGCCGGTACTTGCTCTTGTTCCTAATCCTAATGCTGGTGGTGCGATTCCAGTTGCTGGACAAGAGATTGCTCGAATGCGGATGGTTGGATTGCGCGATTTGATGCGAATGGAAATGCCTGACCGCATTACCGATGTCTTGTGGTCTCCAACTCTTTTAAACATTGAAGTGCGGCTGAATAACAATCGCAGTTTGTATCCATTAGGAAGCCTTCCCTATCCTTCTTTGTGGTCAGGCTATCGTGAGAGGTTTGTTGGTTTTGCAGCACCTGCCACCTTTAGTCCTCCTTCAAATTTGGGACCTGCTACAGCTCTTTGGAGCCCTGCTAACGCGAGTGCCGAGTTGTTGTACTTCGTGGTTGCTTCATCGAGCAGTTCTGGTATCGGCGGTTTGGAAACTTTTCGACCGACAGAACTTGGCGATACCGACGGCGATGGTTTTCCTGAGTTTATTGACGCCTGGGGGAGACCGATCTTTTGGATTCGCTGGCCAGCGGGTGCTTCTTGGAGTGAAATAGTCGCGAGCGCTGCTGCGGACAGCCAGCTATTGGAAAACAAGGGTGGCGATGCGATGGACGTGACCAAGTCTGACTGGCGTTACCTTGACGATATCGCAGGAACTCAAGCTTCTCGCGATAACAATCCCTTTACCTTGCAACCGCTCATCCTTTCCGCTGGTCCTGATGGTGCATTCGATATCGTGTTTGACACGACGAATATCGACAACTCTGCAGCTCCAGTGACTTATGCGACGCAGCGACCTACGTTCACGATCCCGGGTCCATACGTTCATGGGAGCTCCAATACTTATTATTATCCAGATCCATATCGTGCATACGATGTTGGTGGAACGTTGTTCAAGCTTGGCATGATTTACGATTATGACCCCAACGGAAGTCACGTTGATAACGTGACAAGCCACGACACTTTGTTTGATCAGTAACGATTGCAGTAAGTCACAGTGGTTTGCTGTGTGACTTAATGGCGATGAGTTTGAAGATACATTTGCGATTCCCGTTTTCGATGTAGGCAGAGTGCCATGAAATGTTTCGAGGAAATTCGACAGCTCGGTAGAGACGCACAGCGACGGCGACGTGGCTTGACGCTTGTCGAACTATTGATGGTCATCGCCATCATCGTGACGTTGGCAGCTGTTGTTCTCCCCTCGGTAAAGGAATTGTTAAAAGATCAGAAAATCACACAGTCTGCTCGTCAGGTTCAATCCTATTTTGAAACCGCCCGTGCTCGAGCAATGGCAACCGGTAGGCCTGTTGGAGTATTGATCGATCGGCTCAGCTATGTGAACGCGGCAGCTGGTGGGACGCTCGTAACAAGTTCGACCTCTCTGCGAATGTCGATTGTGGAAGTGATGCCTCCATATGCTGGTGATATTCAAGGGGCGACGGCAAAGCTTATTAACAACGCCACGCCTCCCGGCAGTTTTGTGAATGTTGCGTTGTTACCAATTTCAACATGCGCCACTGCAAGCGCGATCGTCACTGCGGGTGACTTAATCACCTTTGGCGACAATCCTATTCCGCTGGCGATTACGGGTGTTGGTTCTTACACCGATGGCGGTGGCGTGACTTACACAACGTTGAGTCTAGCAAATCCGCCACCATCGCAAGTGGAGCCGATTTGGATGCTCAATGGTCCTGCACTGGATCTGCCATTTAAGATTTATCGCAAACCAGGTAAGGCTCTCAGTAGTGGAGTAGACTTGCCGAGAGGTATTTGTCTTGATTTGTCTGCTTCAGGAATTGGGCCGACAGGTCGGCAATTTTCGCCCGATGTGGTTGCGGGTGATATGGGGTGGGGCAGCGTTACTCCTGGTGACTTTAGAGGGATCTATATCGTCTTTGATGCGAATGGTGGAGTGCAGAGAATCTATCAGGGAATGTTGGTTGGTAGCGTTGTGCAATTAGGAACCTACATTCCTTCGAGCACGATTCATTTGCTGTTGGGTAAGACCGATCAAGTGTTGCCACCGACGCTCATTTCTCCTTTTGATGGAACAACGATCTTGCAAGGAAGCGATGTGGCGACAGCGAATTTGATGGATCCAGAAAACGTGTGGGTTTCGATTAATCCATTCACAGGTTCAATCTACAGTAGCGTAGTAGCGGCTCCAGCGGTGCCTGCCAATCCAAGTTTGTTTAATGTGGCCACGCGAACGCTTCAGGCTCGTCAATTTGCCATTCAAGGTGTTGCGAGGGAAGGCAGGTAATATGAGTGATCGTGTGATGATTGCGAAAGAATCTCAGACAGTCCTAAGTCGTCGCGGTGTGACGTTGATGGAAACTCTGTTCGCCATCGGCGTGCTGATGGTTGGCCTGTTAGGTATCACCGCTGTGCTGAGCACTGCAGGTAAAAATGCAGTTGATAGTCGTACTCTGACTCACAGCCAAATTCTGGCGAACAGTTGGTTGAAAGAGACCTATGCTCGCAATATGCAGAACCCGAGTAATTGGGTTAGGCCAGTTTATGATTCGATGAATGATGCCTTGGGCTGGCCTAGTATGTCGGGGTATCCAGGTAGCAATCCTAATGCCGCATACTGCATCGATCCGCTAGGTATCACCGCGCAGCCGATGGTTGATCCCAATACGCTTTCATCGTCGGGACAACCTTTAGTTGGGCCGGCGGATTCCAATTATACACGATTCACATTTCCTTATTATCAGGTCACTTACAATCCGTTAGTGGATCCGACGATATCTGCTAGTAATGTATCTGGTGTCGCGTGGGGCAACATGCCCCGCATGCTTCGCTTGAATTTGGGGGCGCCCGGTGTGCCCGTCAACGGTAAGTTCGCCGAGGAGATGTTTGCATCGGCCGATGAACTTGTGGCCTCTAAAGCGAGAGATGGATCGATTCCAGTTTCGCGAGGTTTTGAGGGTGTTGCTTCCAGTGGCGGCTTTCTTCTGCAGAAGGAAAGTGTGAAGCAGGAATTCAGTTGGTTTGCAACACTTACACCGAAAGAAGGAAATGCGGGACTCTATAGTCCTCTCTACACACTTTCGATCGTGGTGGTGAAGAACCGCGATCGATATCTGGAGATTCCACCGCCAAGTTCTTCTGGCTTGAATGATCCTCGTTCTGTTCCATCGCAAGAAACGGTTGCTTGGGTCGTGCCACTGGCGGGGAGTTCAGGTTTTAGTGGTGGTGGAGGTGGGAGAGCGTTACTGATTTCATCAGCGGCCACGGAAAGCCACGTTGCTTCCGGTCAGTGGATCATGCTCAGTAGGTTTGCAGGTACAAAGCCAGTGTTTGGTTGGTATCGAGTTGCAGCTTGTGACCATTCGGCAACGATCATGAAATTTGAGAATATCCCTTCGAAATATAGTGTGGCAACTCCTTGGGTCGATCCTTTCGGCTATGCCAACGTGGGAGCTGGAGAAGTTTGGGTGCGAGAAGTGACGCTGGCAGGTCGTGATTGGGAGTTGCTGTCAGGTGGGAGTGGCAATCAGGCAACAACGGCGACAATTGTGCGTGGCGCAGTGAACGTTCATGAGCGTGTGATTTCGTTGGATGCAAATTAGGCGATTGTTAGGGAATTGCGGTCGCGATGTTTGGGTTATGAGTTGGGGGCATTGGATAGATCCATGCCAAACGCTACGGCTCGGGGTGGTAAACGAATTGGCTTCCCGAGAGGAAAAAAAGAAACATGAATAATCGACCAACGCCACGAAAAGGCATGATATTGCTGATCGTCCTCGGGATGCTCGCGCTCTTTAGTCTTCTGGCGGTGACATATGTTGTCTTTTCAAGCCAGTCACGCACGGCGAGTGTGGCATTAGCCAATCGTGATTACCGCGGTACCAACAGTTCGACGTTGATGGATCAAGTGGTCAAGCAAGTTGTGCGTGGGACTCAGGATCCAGGGTCTGCACTTTGGGGTCATGATCTTCTAGGAGATTTATACTCTCATCAAGTCGATGGTAATGGTCGACCTCTCTACGACCTAACACAGGTTGGAAATTGGCCGGCCGATGGTGCGATTCTAAGGAGCCAAGCTCCGTTGCTAGTCAGCAATCAATTCCTACGGTTTCCAATTCGTCTTCCAAATGATGTTAGCCTTGGAAACCCAGTGGTAACCGAAGAGGATAGCTTGACTGGGCGTCTTATCACATTCACCAGCGGTCCTCTTTCGGGACGCACATTTCGCATTGTTAAGCATTTAGCGGACGATATGCGCGCCGCACCATTGAGTCTGACTCCCGCAGATCCTGTACCACCAACAGTGGATCCTGAAGCTAATGGATTAGCGCCGCAGGCCCGCGTGGTCGAAAACTATATTTACATCGATATCTCAGAGGCGGAGAACTCGCTAGTTCAACTTCCTCAAATTCCGCCTATTCCACCTCGAAGCGTAAGTTTGCGGCAAGCGGCAAGTAATAACGTTTCGCTTCGTTTGCTTTTTTATAACACCAACAATGTTGGACATACTTTTTTGATCAACGATGCAGTGCGTACCGGCTCTGGATATGGGAGAAGTGGGCAGTACTCGGGGAATATCGATGGAGAACATCAGAGCGGGGTGAACGCTAGTCTGTTACCAACCTCGATCGCGCTGCTGAACGATTTTGGGGATTACTCTTATCGCACGATCAATATCGGCGGAAATCCTACGACGGTCGCTGTACTGCCCAACGGTGGTACGGACGAAAGCTATGATGCAGCAGATTATAACGACTTCTTTTTGTCGTATTCCCACGCTGGCGCGAGTACTTCTTCGGATGTCATTCCCAGTTTCCATCGACCCGAAGTCATTAACTACTTGGCCAATCGATTTGATTGGAGTTCATTAACATCGGCTCAAGTATTGCGACTTATTCAGTTAATCGACTACAGCACCGTTCGTCCACTATCGTTGAACATAACCAATGTTGTTGCAGCTGATAAAGATCCTAACTGGAATGTACCTTTTTCAAATAACACCATCCTGCTTAATCCGTCGATGGCGGGTAACAACGTAGGTTACAACCCTTCGATGGTGCCTTATCTTGAACTCAATATGAGTCAAGGTTTTGCAAACGGCAGTGCTAATCAGACTAATCTTCAAAGCTTCCTTCGTTGGCTATCTTATGGTCCCTGGGATGTTGACAATGATGGAGATGGCATTGCCGATTCGATTTGGATGGATCCCAATTTGCCGCTGTTGACAAGTCCTGAAGGGAAGATGCTCAAGCCACTTGTTGCACTTCAGATTGAGGATCTTGATGGTCGACTGAATGTGAATGCAGCAGGCTCTTTAGCTCAAACGAGTCCAAGCTTCTATACACCTACCAATACGGCTTATGCAGTAGGCCAGAGCATTAGTTTGCCTCAGGGATTTGGGTATGGTCCAGCGGAGATCGGATTAAGGCATCTCTTTCCTCCTCCAGCACCAAATGTGCCAGATGGCGACGTCTTGTTTGCTTCGGCTTTGAGTCGCAGATATCAGCCTCGCGGGATGATTGTGGAGAACCCATTCGTTCCCGGAAGAAGCGGCATAGATTTGGCCAGCTTGTTTTCGGCTCGTGAACGTAGGGATCGATTCGTTGGAGGGACTTTGACTCCCTATCGTCATGGGGCTATGCCAAGTTTTCGATTGGGAACGCACGGTGAAGAAGCCATCGGAATCGATTGGAATGGTCAACCTTTGACACTCCGAGGAAGTTCGGCAGTCGAAAATGTTGAAAGTCCCTATGAGTCGCGTTTGATTGCTGAGGCGAGTGGTGATTCGCACTACACGCTGGATGAGCTTGAGCGCATCATTCGCCCACGAGACCGCGATTATTCGATGCTATCGCATCGGCTTGAAGATCTGTTGGGTGGCCGAGCTATTGGCACCAATGTACGCCGAGGGATAACGACTCGGTCGATCGATGTAACCAACGCTGAGGTTCCAACAACTGACGGTAATCCTCAAACACCCGATAATCCATTTCGGCAAACGATTGCTGCGTTGCTGCAAGCCCGAAGCATTGCCATTCCCGAAGCAATGTTTAGGCAGTTATTTCCAGTTGAGTTTCTTTCTGGACAGAAGCTCAACATTAATCGACCACTCGGCGACGGTCTCGACAATGATGACGATGGGCAGATTGATGAAGCGGATGAATGGCTCATCGTTGGTGCCAACAACGGTATCGATGACGATGGTGACAGCAACACGGACGAAGGAGACGAACTGGCACAAGTTGAATATTACTTTAATAGTGCTGCAGGAACGGCTGTTGCGACAGCGATCGATAATTACTTGGGAGGAAAGCCACGTGTAGGTTTGGATTTGGGAATGGAGACCCGCCAGATACTCGCACGTGAGATTTATTGTCTTGCCCAGCTCATCGTACCCGCAGATTATGTTTTCATTGGAAGTCCGACCGCCAATGCTTCTGATACTCAAACGGTTCAGTATCGCGCTCGTCGCCTCGCCCAGTGGGCAATCAATCTCGTCGATTATCGCGATGCGGATGCCGCGATGACACGGTTCGCCTATGACTCTAATCCTTTTGAAGCAACAGGCTGGAGTCCTGAGTCAGGAAATATCGTTTGGGGGATGGAGCAGCCAGAGTTGTTGCTTCGTGAGTCCATTGCTTTCCACGATTATGCAGTCAAGGATACCGATGTTGATGATGATAAACGAACGAAGATGAATGATACGGATCCCGATGATGATCCCGATCAATACCTTTTACCAAAAGGTTCGCTCTACCTCGAATTGTATGCTCCTCGCACAACGTCCGATGTAAATGATGCTTCGGTGCCCGGAGCTCCATCGTCGCTGTATACCGTCGATGGAGGTGGGCAAGTTGCTTTGAATCTAGCTGCACTGGCACCAAGTGGTGGCGTGTTCGGGGCACAGCCCGTATGGCGTGTAGCGATCAGTCGTATGCACCAGAAAGACGGCATCCCACCTCCAAATCAAGTTTACTATTCGGGAAATCGCTCACGAAATGATATTACTTACCAACTCTATTCCAACGCTGAAGCAGCAGGCAATGGATTGTATTACAACGTCGCAGATCGATCAGCTCAGGTACCGGATATCGAACGCATCGTGTGGTTTACCCCGCTCAATGTAGCTGATCCGGTGAACTACACCCGGATCCCTGGATTACCGGCAACGGCTTCGCCACGTGAGCATATTTATTTCAATCGCGGCAATGCGACTTCGCTTCGCGGAGGTTATCACATGGTGATTGGTCCAAGAGCTGATCAGCACTTGGGTTCGCAGTCGCCAAACTTGGCGAACAATTATCAACCTAGTGATCAACGCATTGAACTGCTTGCTAACGAAGTGAGAATCACGGGACTGGATGGTAACACAACCAGTTCATCGGAAGTAAAGCCAATTGTCGGGATGGTGGTTGCTGCGCTCCCTCCGGCTGGTATCGAATCCGATTGGGCTGATGTTTATCCGGAATATGGGACTCGAGGTGGTATTGGACTCAGCATTTCCGAACCATTGCCCAAGCCGTTTACTGCTGCACCTGAAAAACGCTATTACAAGATTCCGACGACACAACTGAATACGACTTCCGGTTCAGGATACGAAGATGACCCAGTGGAAAGCTGGCATGATTTCGCAGCACCAGCTGCCCCCTATCTTCCTGACCAGCCTTTCGATTCAGTGGCAGATATGCTGCTTCCTGTAATGCACTCGAAGGGAACCTACCGAGACGTAAGCACCGCCTTCTTGCAACGCTTGGCAGATCCACAGCGTCCCTATGATCCTGCCCTTAATCCCTACATTACTGTCGATTGGATTTCTCTCGATCTTACTACGTTTTCTGGAGAGGATACGTTAGATGGGATCACCGATAATCCCACTCCTCAGCAAATAGACTTTACGACCCGATCTCGTACGGGTGTTGATGCATGGGCTGGTGGAACTTCTCAAACCGAATCTGCCCTCTACACCTACGCGACCACTGCACCAAATGATGGAAATAATGGTGATTCTCAAATCGGCGGCTCGAATGTTTATTTCGATCACCAACTCGTGCGTCCATTAGTGCTAAATGGTCAAAACGTTCGTAGTTCAACGCTAGGTTTCTTGAATAAAGAATTTGGCTTGCCACAACCGGCCAGTGCTCCAACACATTTTGGGCATCCACAAAAGACTTACGCGGCTCAATTCTGGCTCAATCGCCAATTCGCAAATGCGACGGAGTTGATGCAGGTTCCCGCAAGTCATCCGGGACAATTTGGCCAAGAGTTTACGATCTTCATCGGTGGAACTGAGCCTAACCCAACCGATCCACTTGCTAAACCGTTTGGGCACTTGATGAACTTCCTAAGCTCAACGCAATACGACTTCACACAGTCGCCACCAGCGGTTGTTCCGGGCGCCGATTTTGCGAGACTGCTCGCTTTCTTGGATACCCCCTCGCCATGGTCAGATGCTAGTCGAGCGATCAATCCGCTAGCAGTCACGGCGGGAGAGTTAGCAAGACTACGCCCACCATTCAATTTCTTGTCCAACTTCGCAACACCCGGGAAAGTCAATATTAACACGATATCATCCTCAACCGTTTGGATGGGGTTGGAATCAAGTTACTTGCCAAGTACTTCTCGAATTGACGAAAGCAATAGTCGCTTTTGGGGTGGATTCGAAATGATGCGTCGTACCGGAAGATTCACCGGAGCCATTCCTGCCGGTGTATTGGAAAGCCAGCTACCTCCTGGATATACCAACCATCTCAATCCAAAGCTTCCAACACAATTTGCTGGTGTCTTCAAATCGCCATGGCAGAGTGAAATGGCGCCGCGGTTGAACGGGTACGGTATTTCAAACCAAGAAGCCGTTGTACTGCGACGCAACCCAATCGAAACGACACTACTTCGTTCGGCTAATCCTGCTGCTGAGCCGAATCGCCCCTGGATTTACGATAGTAACAACGCGCAAGATCCAGCTCGTTACAGCTACACCGCATTCCAACCGCTGATGCGTTTAAACAACTTGACAACAACGCATTCCAACGTATTTGCGGTTCGCATGACCATGGGATACTTCGAAGTGGATCGATCCTCAGGTAATATCGGCAAAGAGTACAACGCAGAAGTGGGTCGCAATGAACGTAACCAAGGCTTCTTCATCATCGATCGCTCGATACCAGTCGGCTATTTCCCAGGAGTCGATCTAAATTCCGACAACACCGTGTTAGTTCGAAGATACTTCGAATAGTGAATTGAATTTTAGCTACGGATAACAACTAGAGATTGGTTGTGACAGCGATTTTAAGCTTGTCCCCAGTTTGCCGCTCTCTACGGCAAACTGGGGATTTTTCTTTATTTTGCTGAGATGTGTTTCAAAAGTAATGATACTACTCTCACGATAGCTGGAAACTTATCTCGTGGTGACTGCACAGGCTCAGTCAATTTGCTACTTGCAGTCATCTTCTGTTATCCTAAATAGAGCTGTTGAACAACTAGTAGCGACTTTGGAATGCAAACGTGATTGTTTTCCTTCGCCTCCCCGTTGCATAGCTTGTTCCGAAGGATCATGTTAAGTTTCGACAACTGTCACGCTTAGCCTCACTGTCCCACCGTAATTTGATCGTTCTCGCACATAATGTGTCGTGCAACATCGCCCCACCTTTTGCGAAGAAACTGCTTCATGTTCAAGCCAATCCACAGAATGCTATGGAAACGAGCGATTCTCGGTCTCCTTCTGATGGGACTGGGATGCGCTCAGGCGATGGCAGTGGAAGATGAGATTCAAAAGAGGTTTTCGGAGGAAGTTGCGCCACTGCTGCAAACCTATTGCCACGATTGTCATAGCGGGCCGGAGGCGGAAGCGAAGTTCGATGCGACTCTGTTCGCCGACTCGCAGCGCATCGTTCAGTACTGGGACTCGTGGGATGGAGCAGTACGACGCATCGTTCAGCGCGAAATGCCTCCAGCCGATGCGACAACCAAACCGACCGAACAACAACTGGCTACCATCCAGAAATGGTCTGAAGATCTTAAAGCACTCGAAGCCCAAAAACGCCGTGGCGATCCTGGCCTCATCACCGTCCGCCGCTTAAGCAACGCTGAATGGAACAATACTATCCGTGACCTAACCGGAGTTGATATTCAACCAGCACGCGACTTCCCTGTCGATCCAGCCAATGCAGCAGGCTTCGATAACTCGGCCGAGTCCCTCACCACTTCACCCGCTCTGGTCAGTAAATATCTGGCGGCAACTCGCTTGATCGCCGAGCATCTTCTGCTCACTCCAGATGGTATTCGCTTCGCCCCCTTCCCCGTCATCACCGATACCGATCGCGATCGTTACTGCGTCCAGCGCATCGTCGACTTTTACTCAAAACAACCGCTCGATATTTCCAAGTACTTGTACGCCGCATGGCAATGGCAAACAGCCCATAAGAATCAGCGTCTCTCGGATGAATACCAAGCTTCTCTCTCAGAAGTTGCCCAGCTCCATGCTCTCAGTCCCAAGTATCTGACGCTGATCGTAAAGACTCTAAGCGATGAACAGATTGTGTATGGGCCGCTCAAAGAAGTGCGCGATCGCTGGTCTGCTTGGCTGACTGGCGAACAGAGCGAAGACGAAGTTCGAACCGGCTGCAAAGAATTAGCGAGTTACATCGCACAGCAGCGAGAGAAACTGAGCCCCGAATTCGACTATCTCAAACCACCCAGCGGTATCAATGGTGGGTCGCAACCTTTGGTTCTCTGGAAAAACCGTCAGCTCGCTAATCACCGAAGAACGTGCCGCGTAGATGGTTTTACCGACAATGAAAACAGTTCGGTTTTGTCTGAGTCACTTCGTAAAGAGTACTCAGCGCTAACAGATCAGCAAAAAGAAAAACTTCAAAGCGATTATCAAGCGTTCTGCAGCCTATTCCCCGACAGCTTCTATGTCGCGGAAAGAGGACGATCGCATATCGACGCGAAAGAGGCTGCTCGCGAAGGTAAAGGTCGACTCCTCAGTGCAGGCTTTCATAGCATGATGGGATATTTTCGCGACGATCAACCACTCTACGAACTGGTGCTCGATAGCGAGCAGCAAAAAGAGATTGATCAGCTATGGATAGAACTCGACTTCATCACTCTCGCTCCCTTTCGTCAATACAGCGGCCATCTATGGTTCGAGCGAGCCGAGGCTTCGTTCATCAATGACGAACGATTCAATTTTGTTCGCGCAGAAGATAAATCGGCGAGCAGCTCCGAGGTTATCAAAAAGTTTGCAGAAATCTATCTCACCAAACTCCATGAACGACAAGCTGATCCGAAAGTTGTCGAAGCAGTGCAGTATTATTTCTCCGACATGGATCAGAAGCTGCGCTTGCTGGAAAAGCAACTAAGCGATTCGCAAGAGCGACAACTTGAATCGCTGCTCTCATTACTGGAGCCGATGTATCGGCAGCCTATCCCTTCGGATCTTAAAGCGAATTGGAAACGCTTCTATGAAAGGTCACGGGTATTGCCGACAGCGACTCATCGAACCGCGATCGAAGATACTCTGGTCGCGATGCTACTGTCACCGAAGCATCTCTATCGCTGGGATCTTCAGACAACAGGAAGTGCGATCACGCCGCTATCGGCCGATGAACTGGCGAACCGCTGGAGTTATTTTCTCTGGGCCAGTGCGCCGGATGGGAAGCTGCGCCATAGTGCTTCCGCCGGTGAGCTCCAGGAGCAATCTGGGATTAGCTCATCGCTGAAACGTATGGTTGCTGACCCTCGTTTTGAAGGGATGGTCAAAGAATTTCTTGGCAATTGGCTTGATTTCCGCCGCTTCGAAACTCACAACGGTGTGGATCGCAATCAGTTCGCCGAATTCGATGACGCACTGCGAGCGGCGATGTTCGAAGAGCCGATCCAGTATTTTGTAGAACTGGTGCGCCGCGATGGAAAGCTGTTAGAATTGATCGATTCGAATCATACGGTCGTTAATCATAATCTGGCTCAGTATTACGGCTTGAAGGAGTTTTCACCTAGCGACTCGACTGCCTGGCAACGAGTCGACGAGGTATCGTCGCTTCAGCGTGGTGGCCTCGCCTCGATGGGTATCTTTCTCACTCAAAATTCTCCCGGCTTAAGAACCTCTCCGGTCAAACGTGGTTACTGGGTTGTCAGGAAGCTGCTCGGTGAAAAAATTCCCGCACCACCACCTAATGTTCCTGATTTACCAAATTCTGAGCATGATTTGGGCGAATTAACTTTAAGAGAAGTCCTGGCTAAACATCGAGAGCATCCGAGCTGTGCAGGTTGCCATGCAAGGTTCGATTCTTACGGTTTGTTACTGGAAGGATTTGATCCGATTGGTAAGCCTCGAAGTCGAGACTTGGGGGGACGCGAGATATCGGCCTCCGCGACACTGCCCGATGGTAGCGAAGCGGAAGGCATTGTGGGACTGAAGCGATATTTGGGACAAAAGAGAGCCGATGATTTTCGCCGACATTTTTGTGAGAGCCTACTGGCCTACGCGTTGGGGCGGTCGCTGATATTGTCGGACTCTTTGTTGGTCGATGAGATGCTTGAGACTCTGAAAAAGAATGATGACCGAATTTTGACAACGTTTGAAGTGATATTAGCTAGTCCGCAATTTCAGCGCAAGCGTGGAACGCAAACGGAATCGACGGAGGTGAAGGATGTTTCAAGATAGAGACCGAAGGCCGAATTCGAATGCTATAACTCGTCGCCAATGGCTGCGTGGTGCTGGAGTGCTGGTTGGCCTGCCTTGGTTGGAATCGATTCCCGTATGGGGATGGGAGCCTTCTGAGGGTGCAACTGGCTCAGGGACAAATCTTTATCCACAGCGGTTTGCGGTGATGTTCATGGCCTGCGGTGTCCATCCAGATCATTGGTGGGCCAAGGGAAGCGGAGAGAATCTAGAACTGAGCCGTTGCTTGCAGCCGTTGCAAGAACTGCGCAGCCAACTGAACGTCGTGCATGGATTGTTCAATAAGAATGCGACAGGCGTTGGAATTCATCCCGGGCAAACAGGAAATATCTTGTCCGGCGCGGCGCTGAAGAAAGGTGCGGAGTTGCGTGGCGGTATCAGCGTGGATCAAGCGATCGCTAATGCACTAGGTGCCGACGATATTGTCCCGAGTATGGTGCTGGGATGTGAGCAGCCGACGACGGGCTATCATGAAACCAATTTTTCGATGGCTTACAGTTCACATATTTCTTGGCAAAACGCTACGTCACCTGTTCCCATGGAAGTGTATCCATCCTTAGCGTTTGATTCGCTGTTTGAGAATCGCGGAAGCCAACGCAATAAGAGTGTTCTCGATCGAGTGATGGAAGATGCAGCCGATTTGCAACGACGAGCCTCGACCTCGGACCAAGCGAAGTTGGAGGAATATCTCACCAGTATTCGCGAAGTTGAGAAACGGATTGAACGGCAGCGAGGCTCGATCGAAAAAGCGCAAGAGCGAAGCGTTGATCGCGGAAAACCGCTGCAAGCGATGTCACGACCTGAGAATGGATTGCCTGAGGATATTCGTCAACATATGCAGTTGATGTGCGACATTATCGCACTCGCGTTTCAATCGCATCGAACACGAGTCGCGTCGCTATTGCTATGCCGCGATATTTCAGGATTGTTTTATCCTTTCTTGGATGTTCGCAAACCGCATCATCTCGCTTCGCACGATGATCGTTCGGAGGAATGGGAGCGAGTGACGACGTATTATGTCGAGCAGTTTGCTTATCTGGCGCAGCGTTTAAAGGCGATGCCCGAAGGAGAGAGCACCGTGCTGGATCATTCCTGCATTATGTTTGTCAATAATATGTGGTCGGGCAGTAAACATGATTCGACCAAAGTCCCTCTGTTGACGCTGGGAAGTTTAGATAACAAGCTTGCGACTGGCAGGTCGTTAGACTTTTCGGATCGACCTGAAGCAGAACGCAAGCTCTGCAGCTTTTACCTCTCGTTGATGAAACGCATGGGTGTCGAAGCAACTCATTTTGGCGATGCGGATCAAGAACTTGCGGATCTGTAGAGCGGTGCCGCAAGGAAACGATCACGTTATCCGCGTGCCTATCACTGATAAAGTCGATTGCGCTGGGAGGCGATGAGTGTGTCGATTTCGCGGAGGAGCGATTCAGCCCAGCCGGTGATGGAGACGCAATCTTGCAACGAACCATAGTGGGTTTCAAGGCAATCGAGAAGTAGTTGTTGAAGCGGCGAGATAGGTGGTTTTTCGGGCAATAAACTGCGTGAATAGACCGATTCTAGAGCTTTATCTTTCTCCATAACCCACGCGCGAAGATCTTCCACTTTCCAATCACCGCGACGAATAGCTTTCATCACTTCGCGGGCACGGCGCAGGTCGAGATCGCCTTCTAAAAGAATCTGCTCAGCTTCATCAAAGAGCCGAACAATGTGATAGGCAAATTTTACGTCGTAACCGTATTTGGCGATGATCTCCTTGCGACCTCCGATCGGCTCCTTATCGTTCATTTTCCTCAGCTGCGCGTGCGCGTAGCCACGAAATTTTTTCCAGCATAGTTTGCTGAGGAATAGCTTCCGTTTGTCGCGCACCATCCGACCGATCTGTGTGCAATGAATGATGCACTCTTCTGGCGTGAAAAGAGCATCGATCATGTTCGGATTATTTTCGCGACAGAGTTCAAAGAAACGGACGATACTGAAGATCTGTAAGTCCCACTCTTTACCGTGGCTACCACTCTGCATGTCGATGATGTGATGCTGTTGCCACAGGTCAAAACCGATCGGTTCTGGTCCGAAGCCAGGAATCCAACCCGTTAAATGCTTAAAGAGCATCTCCTTGGGAGGGATCGCGAAGCCGTAAACATCGTAGTCCGGCAATTTCTCCTTAACCGCCGTGTCCGCTACGCCGTAAGCGTGCGAGCCCATGATAGTCTCATAGTGCACATTGCTGCGCAGAAAGGGAGGCGCCCCGGACGTTAATCCCTTGTCCATCAACTTCTGAGTAGTACTGGTCATGAAATAGGCGATCGTTTAACCGAGATAAGGTCACTCATACTCGTCTTGCGATTGCTGCTGCTTTTCCTCTTTTTTGTTGGCATGTTCTTCGTGAGCAATTTCCACCACGCGGTGGCTCAAGAGTTCCTTCGAGAGATCCATGACGCGCGAAATTCGCAGCACATTATCGAGCACAACAGGTCGTGGGTTACCTGGGATCGTCATAATGATTCGGCCCGCTCCGGCGAGGATATATTCGAAGACGTCATTGATCTCCGTGTTAAGTTTCAGACCACCGGTTGAAAATCGTTCGAGATTCCCCAGCAGTCCCGTATGGTGAACCAATTCGTTGCTACTCAATTCCCAGTAATCAAAACGCGTTACAACACCCATGCCGATGTAAAGCAGCAGCATACCGCCAAAAATTGTGAAATAAAAATGCGAGGATGCCGTGAGGTCCAAGTGGGATATCCATTCCTGTAATTTCTTAATGATTCCGTAATGTTGATTGATCAGAATCACGGCAAGGATCAATGCAATAATCGCAATCAACATCGTCAAAGAAGTTGAACGTGGAAAGTCGTATGTGATCACCAACAGGTTCAGCAAAAAGCAAATTAAAAATGTTGCACCAAAAAAATGATCCCAAACCGTCGGCAGTGGCGCCGCTAGTCCGGCGACTAATGCCATCACAGCAGTTGGCCACATGAAAATCATCTTGGGCCAGTTGCGAATAATCAAAACCTCTGGGTGAGGGGCTTCTTGACTCATAAGTTCGAATCCGTTGTAGACAAAAACTTGTTCGAAAAGTGGGATCCAGGTAGGTACAAGATAACGACTGCCGATCGCTCCCACAATCAACGGTCTACGTATATCTAATGACCACCGCGAATACTTCCTTGTAGAGGCTTAGTTTTTAGGTTGCCAAGGCGGTAGTCCAGGTAAAATCCGGCCCGGAACAGCTGGTAGTCGACTTCTCCGTCTCATTAGTCGACCGATGTTTCGCGATGAATATCCAAGCTACGCGTAGGCTTTCTGCTCAGTTTGACAAGTTAAATCATCGGTGAGCTAAGGTGGGGCACGACGGTGGCGTTGGAAGCTTTGTGAGAACTTAGCGTTTCGAGGAGGCTGACGGATCCGAACGCTGCTCGGCGGTGTAGGCTCCATTTTCCACTCGTCTCTCCAGCGTCAACAAGACGAGATTTTGGTGACGTAGAAAGTAGGGAACTTCCTGGCGCACTAGGCGATAATCGCCTGGTGTCACTTCGCCTGTGGAGAGATTACGCTCGCTCCAGTCCTTCTCGATCGCATCTGCATAGCTGGATAATGCGATGACACCTGAGGCGGGATGCTGAAGCAAATGTGCGCGGCATGCGGCCAGCCAGTTTGGCGCTGAACTCTCAATCGCTTTATCGCTATCGGAACCGACAAACAATTCGCGAATCGGATGACCTGTGTAAAAGACCCAGCTTGGCTCAAGCACTCCGACAGCAACCCAGCGAGTTTCGGGAATTGCTTCCTGCCTAGCCATTAACGTCTTTAAGTCACTGCGATAAGTACTGACCGCTGAAGCACCACCTCCCATCCAGCCTGCGATGCAAACGATCGCGCCAGCAGCAAACCATGCGGGAGCCTGCGAAGGATTGCCACGACGCAGCGCAATCCATCCGCCCAGTGGTCCGAACAACAAGCCCAAACTCCATAAACTATGCCACTGGACCGACCACATCCCCTCGGTCCTGGCAACCCACGCTAATCCGCAGGTCGCGCCAATGCCAATCAGCATCGTTAGAATCACCGTCGCATACATCGCTCGTTTCAAACCTAAGGAGCTTGCTTCTTGCAAACGCCCTCGAGCCCAAATTGCCAGTGGTAATGAAGATAGTTGCGAGAGAAAGAGTCCCACCAACAGCGCGATTCCAGGATAACAGGGCGTAATGTAGCTAGGCAGTTTCGTCTTCGCGCAAGAGAACGCACCGATATAAATCGCCATCCAGATCAGAGAGAATCGTGTCAGCGATTGGGCACAGGCTGAAGGGTAAGCGCTACGATCTGTTTCAGCGGAACGATCCGTGGAATCACCAGCGGCGATATTCAACGTGCTTTCATTCCAAGACCAAAGCTTCGATTTCCAAAACCAATACAAAAAGGGAGCAAGCCACATCGACCAAGGAAAGAGCCCTACGAGAGAAGCGATCGGGTAATAAAAAATTCCACCGCGATGTCCTTCGAGCGATTGCATCGCGCGCTGAACATTGTGATCCCAGAAGAACTCTCTCAGCCATCGACCCTCAGTACGGACACCAACCCAGATATACCAAGGGAGCGCGATGCTGAGCACTAAAAGCAAACCGACAGGTAATCGCATCGATACGAGATAGTCCCAAACCGAACGTGGATGCGCGTGAGACAAAAGCATACGAGCGATTTGCATAACAGAGATGAGGTGTCGCTGATAAAAAGAAGATTTTCCAGAAGGCTCTTTTTTCTGGTCGCGATTCGGTGACGAGGTTGTGCTTCGATACAGTTCCGCAGTCTTTTCAATGAAAAACCAAGCAGATACGACCGTGAGTGGCAGTACCAAGCCGACTGGACCTTTAGCTAAAACACCCAACCCAAGAGCGGTGTAAGCCAACAGAAAAAAGAGATTTCCTTGAGTGACTTGATCGCGACGAGTCGTTAGTCCAAAGGCAAACATCGTTACGGCAAGTGTCGAGCAAAAAATCAGTGGACTATCGGGTGTTGCTGCGCGACCCGCAACCACAACCATCAGCGAACTTGCCAGCACAATGCCACTCCAGACCGAGGGGGATTGTACGAGCGACCAAGTGGGATGGTCTGTAACTCGGCCTGTCAGAAAACGATGAGTGAGCAAGCGAGTCGACAGCAGCATCGTGCATAGCACTGTGCCGATCATCAGTACGGCTGAGGGAAGACGTGCTCCCCATGCATTAGCACCTACCATTTGGTAGGAAATCATTTGTGTCCAGTACAGTAGGATCGGCTTGTGAGTTCTCAGTTCGGCGTTGAACATCGGAACGACCCAATCGGCTCGAGCGAGCATCTCGGCCGTACATCCGGCGTTGCGAGGTTCATCGCGATCCCAAAGCATAGGCCAGCCTAGCCCGATCAGCAGTGTGGTCGCGCAGATACAACCGACGAACGCAAAAGCGAAAATCGGTTTTCCAAAGTTTGGCCAACGAGCGGTCGTATTAGGCATCGACATCAACTTCAGCTTCCAAGCGATCTACAATCTGGGCAATTTACAATCCGGGCAGCTATTTGTTACCTAGGCAACAAATAGTGTTGAGGGCGCAATAGAGCTTGGGAGTTTAGGGATTTCGGCGATATAGGGAAATAGAAATCCTCGGGTGTCTCGGTATCGACTGGCTGAAGTGCGCGGGGCCGATTATCCGCTGTTCGGCAATGGTAGAGAGGCCATGTGATTTTGCCTTCGATTTTACTGGAGCGATCATTTTGTAGTGTTTCGACCGCAGCTAGTAATGATTGGCGGTGAGCGGGGTTACTCAGATTTCAAAATGTTGAGATTTCAGGGTTTTGTAGGCTGATTGGTTCTGAGTAAGGTTGGAAAATGGGGGTGGGTCGCTTTCAATCGAAATCCTGAAGAAAAAGTGAGCGAATAAAAGGAAGATGACAAGGTGCTAGCATATCTATGTCCGTCGGTTCAACCTTGGTAGGGTAATGGAAGATAGGTTCTTGATGAGCTTTAGATAGAGTAAGCTTCGGCCATAAAGTGGCTTGCACAAATAATTTGAATGTTTTTGATGGAGGAGTTTGGAATGGCGAGTCGGCGAGAGAAGATTGAAGCGATGTTGCAAGAGGATCCGAGCGACACGTTTCTGCGATACAGTCTGGCGTTGGAGTGGGATAAAGAGAGTAATCATGCGGTCAGCTTGCAATTGCTGGATGGGTTGACCCGTGATGCGACTCCATATGTGCCTGCGTTTTTCATGGCAGCTCAGCAATTAGTGCGGTTGGACCGCGTGGTGGACGCACGAAAGTATTTGCGTGAGGGGATCGAGGAGGCACGTCGGCAGAACGATTTGCATGCGGCGGCCGAGATGGGGGAAATGCTTTCAAATTTAGGAACAGCGGGTGAATGACCGCATGACGGCGGAAAAGACTGAGGCGATCGTGCTGCGCGTGGTGAGCTGGAGCGAGACCAGCGTGATCGTGACACTCTTTTCGCGCGAGCATGGCAAGATATCAGCGTTGGCCAAGGGGGCGAGGCGACCGAAGAGTCCTTTCGAGGCTGCTCTTGACCTGCTTTGCCGTTGTCGCATAGTGTTCCTTCCAAAATCGGGCGATGTTCTCGATTTGTTAACAGAAGCGAAATTGGTCCGCAGATTTCGCAATCGATCCAAGAGATTGCTGAATCTGTACGCGGCCTATTATGTGGCGGAGTTGTTGCGGGAATTGACCGACCATGAGGATCCGGTTCCATTGCTGTACGACTTGGCGGATGAAACATTGAGATTGCTTGAGGAGAATGATTGCCAGGCCGATGCCGTGTTGCTGCGATTTGAACTGCAGATGCTTCGAATGCTGGGGCACCAGCCGAGCATGGGACGGTGTGTCGGATGCGATCAGTTGATGTCAGAAAACGCACCGATTTATTTTGGTGTTTTGGTGAGTGGCGTGCTGTGTGAACGCTGTGTAAGCGGTCAGCGGCAAGTGATTCGCATGACGAGAGAATGTCGGGATTTGTATGCCAGGATGGTCGATGACGCTGGAGCTGGATTGCCGGTGGAAGCGATTCCTGGAAGTATTCGTGGAGAGTGTCGAGGTATAATTCAACGCTACCTGACGGTGCACTTTGACCGTCGTTGGCAGCTGCATCGCTATCTTGAGGATTTGGCACGTTGACACGGACGTCGAAAGCCAGAACATACCAGAACAAAAAATCGTCGAGCGGATGGCTGTGCGTCTTCGCTGGGGTGATCGTTATGTCGATCGCGACCAGCGGATGTAAGTTGTTCGATCCCAAGGTTGGTTCTGATGAAGAGTACAATCGAGCGAAGCGGCAGATTGAAACTAGGCCGGAGTCGGAATCCGACTGGGTTCGACCTGAGGGAGCGAGTGTCGAAAACAAAAAAGAAGGTGCACTACCGATACTCGATAAGTTCTTTCGTTGGGAAAAGCCGAAGAACGTCGAGCTTGCCAAGAAGCTTTACGGTGAAGCTGATTTGAGATTCAACGAAGCGAAAGCTTTGGAAGGGTATCCGAAACGGGCTGCGTTTCGAGAGGCTGCTAAAAAGTACAAAAACGCTGGGAAAAACTGGCGTCATTCGTATCTTGAACAAGATGCCTTGTACATGGAAGGCCGAAGTTACTTCTTTGCCGAGGATTATCCAAAAGCTGAAGATGCGTTTACTCGATTGGTTAAAGAGTATCCTCGCACCAAATATCTTGATTCAACGCAGAAGCATCGTTTTGAAATCGCTCAGTATTGGGTGCAATATAACCAGGTTGCACCGGCATCGTTTGCTTCGCTCAATCTATCAGACAACAAGCGACCGCTGAATGATACTGGAGGTAATGGCCGACGAGTGCTAGAAAAAATGCGTCTGGATGATCCCACCGGTGTGCTCGCAGACGATGTGACGATGGCAATTGCCAACGAGGCGTTTCAGCGTGGGGATTTCGAAACAGCTGCTGAAACCTATGAAGACTTGCGATTGGCTTATCCTGACAGCAAGCATCAGTTCGAGGCGCATTTCCTTGAACTGAAGTGTTGTTTGGAAGTCTATCAGGGACCCGAGTACAGCAGCGAGCCGATCGACCGTGCTGAGAAACTGCTAAAGCAAATCACCAAGCAATTTACCAAGCAGGCTGGCGAGCGGAGTGAGTATCTCAATGAGGCTTACGCCGAAGTGAGATTCGAGCAAGCGCAGCGTCGTTGGTTGCAAGCGGAATATCGCCGCAAGCGAGGGGAAAATAAATCCGCCCGAATGTATCTCCAAGAGATCCTTGATGGTTATGCGGATACACCTTTTGGTGAACAGGCTCAGGAGAGATTAGCTGGACTGGAAGGTCTGCCTGATGATCCTACGCAGCATTTAGTTTGGTTGACTAGGTTGTTTCCAGATAGCGATCCGGTGAAGCCGCTACTGGAAGGACGCAGGTAATTCGATACTTTGCCAAATGCGAATTCGTGGTAACTATTTTAACTGAACTTGGCGAGCAGTTTTGCCTTGATTTTAAATACGAATGGTCTCTAGGAAACGGATTAGAAATACGAGAGCTCAGGGATGCAGCTGGAAAAGAAAACAACGGTATTCATGAAGAGTTGGTCAGCGTGTCGCGCGCTGGGCATCTTCGTGGTGGCTAGTTGTTTCCTGGTTGGCTGCGCTTCGTATCGTTGGGGAGCATCGAGTTTATATCGTAGCGATGTTCGGACCGTTTACGTTCCTATGGTGCGCAACGATAGCTTTCGTCCCGATATCAACGCACGCTTGACCGAAGCGATTCAGAAAGAAGTCGAATTGAATACGCCGTACAAGCTTGTCAATCGCGATAGCGCTGACAGCACGTTAACTTGTCGTATCTCGGGCGATTCCAAACGAGTAATCACAGAAACGGCAACGGATGAACCTAGAGCGGTGGAAGAGCTTCTCAATGTTGAAGCGATCTGGATTGATCGTCGCGGTCTAGTATTGATGGAGAATCGCTTCCTGCCGCCCGGGGAAACTGCTTTGCTGTTCACGCAGAGTGTCGATTTCGTTCCGGAGGCTGGTCAAACACTTACAATCGCCCAGCAGCGTGCCATCGAGTTATTAGCTCAGCGAATTGTCAGCCAAATGGAAATGCGATGGTAAATTCGCTGGGTGAAAAGAACCTGGCGAGTACCGCTGTGAAGCTCGGTGTATCAGGGATAGAATCGAGCGTTTCAGCTTGAGTCTCATTTGGGGGCAACATGTCCAACCCTCCTGTCAAATCATGGCAATTACGAACTCGAAAACTCGAGTTCACTCCCCTCCCCTGTCTCATGGCGATCGTAAATGTGACGCCTGATAGTTTTTCTGATGGGGGACGTTTTTTTAGTGTGCAAGCAGCGGTTGATCAGGCGTTGCGACTTGAAGATGAAGGGGCTGGGATTCTCGATATTGGTGGTGAGAGTACGCGTCCTTACAGCGAAGTAGTAGCAGTCGACGAAGAGTTGCGACGCGTGACGCCGGTTTTGGAAGCATTGCGGGGTCGTGTCTCCGTCCCGATTTCGATCGATACGAGCAAAGCGAAAGTCGCTGCAGCAGCGATCGATCTAGGTGCAGAGATCATCAATGATGTGACCGGCCTGGAGGGGGATCCAGAAATGGTTGCCGTTGCTGCACGTTCGCAAGCTGGTGTGTGCGCGATGCATATGCAGGGAACGCCACAGACGATGCAGGATCGACCACACTACGAAAATGTCGTTGAGGAAATTATGGACTACCTAGATCAGCGAGATAAAAAATTGATCGCTTCGGGTATCCTGCCTGAAAGGATTTGCCTAGATCCCGGTATAGGTTTCGGAAAGACACATCAACATAATCTCGATTTACTGAAGCGATGCGAGGAATTCCATCGGCTACAGCGGCCTATCCTTATCGGCCATTCTCGAAAAGGGTTTATTGCCCATGTCATTGGCAATAAAGAGAGAGAGCGATTGTTTGGTACGATTGGTGTTTCGTTGGCCCTTGCTGGAAAAGGGATCCAGGTTCTGCGAGTGCATGATATCCGGCCAGCTCGAGAAGCATTATTGCTTTACCAGGCTTCGGGAGGGCTTGTGAAGTAGTCATGAATTAAACTTGGTTTGTGTGGTACACCGTTTCTTTGTCGTTTGCGTTGGCATTACTTTGGGATGATGACGGAATACGGAATTTCGCAAATAGGCAGTTATCAATCGATAGAGACAACAAAGATCATTGAGACGAAAAAGAGGTTACAGAAATAATGGGTAGTGTCGACCAACAGTCTCTTGCTGAATACTGCGAGCAACTGGCTAAAACTACGCACGCGGCCGCGGGGAAGATGGCATTACTATCCGCTGAAGTGAAGAATCGATGTCTGCTGTTAGCTGCGGACCTGTTGGTCAAGCAGCAGGAGCAAATTCTGGCAGCTAATTCGAAAGACTTGGCTGAGGCTCCAAAATACAACCTGACTCCGGCAGAAGTAGACCGACTGAAACTTGATGCGAAGCGGATCGCAGAGATGGCGGAAGGGATTCGAGCGGTTGCCTCGCAGCGAGATCCGATCGGTGAGGTGATATCGAGCGAAGTGAGACCCAATGGTCTGGTTGTGGATAAAGTACGAGTGCCATTGGGAGTCATTTTTTTCATTTACGAGTCGCGGCCCAACGTAACGGCTGATGCAGCGGCGATCTGTATCAAAAGCGGCAACGGCGTGATCCTCAGGGGTGGCAAGGAGGCGGTGTACTCGAGTCGGGCGATCTTGCAATGTATTTGGCAGGCGGCTGAGCAAACGGGCGTTCCGAAAGAGGCGATTGGCCAGGTTGAGGTGGTGGACCGGGAGGCGGTCGGCCAGCTCTTGAAAATGTCGCGATGGATCGATGTTGCCATACCTCGTGGGGGTAAGAGCTTGATCCAACGGGTGGCCGAGGAAGCGAAGATGCCTGTCATCAAACATTATGATGGCAATTGTCATATCTACGTCGATCGTTCGGCCGATCTAAATATGGCAGGCGAAATACTGTTCAACGCGAAATGCCAGCGAATGGGGGTCTGCAATGCGGCCGAGTCGCTTTTGGTGCATCGACAGATCGCGCCACGGTTCCTGGAAGTGGTTCGCGATCGATTAATTCCCTTTGGAATCGAGCTTCGAGGGGATTCTGAGGTTTGCAAGCAAATAAAAGATGCAAAATTGGCATCGGAGGAAGACTGGGGTACGGAGTATCTTGGTCCTATCTTGAGTGTGAAGATTGTGGAGAGTTTGGAGGAGGCGATAACGCACATTAACCATTATGGCTCGCACCATACGGACGCGATTGTGACCAACGATCGTGAGGCGGCGGAAACCTTTTGCCGAGGAGTGGATAGTTCGGCGGTAATGGTCAATGCGAGTACTCGGTTTAATGATGGTGGGCAACTCGGTTTGGGAGCGGAGATTGGGATTAGCACGGACAAGTTTCATGCGCGTGGTCCCTGTGGAGTCGCTGAACTGACTAGTTACAAATATGTGATACATGGCCAAGGGCAAGTGCGGGTATAAGTCATGGCAGACGAAGTACTGAATCGTAGTGATGTCGAAGAACTGCTGAGGAACATGGAAAGCAATCAAGCTTCGGCAGGTGCGAAGCCTGCAGGTGCTGAGTCTGCTCCCACGCGCATCGACCCAACGGCCAAAAAAGCGCCTGCCAAAGTCCGAGTCATTCCATATGACTTCAAGCGTCCTGAGCGAGTCGGCAAGGAGCAGATGCGAGCCTTGCAGTCGTTGCACGAAGGTTTTGGGCGAAGTTTTGGTGCCAGTATTTCCGCGATGCTGCGAACCATTATTGAGGTGAAGTTGATCAGCGTGGATCAGCTAACCTATAGCGAGTTTGTGTATAGTCTTGAAGTTCCTACTTGCTTCAATTTGCTCAAGCCCCGACCGCTGGAAGGTAACTGGATTCTCGACATCAGCCCTGCCCTGCTCTACCCGATTATCGATCGAATGTTGGGTGGTAGCGCTAGCAGTGAATCGATGATGAAACGGCCTTTGTCGGAAATTGAATTACGTTTGGCCAATCGCATTACGGCTCTGTTTTTGAAGGAGTTGCAAAATGCTTGGAAGAACGTGGTTGCTTTAGATTTTGAAGTCGAGCGAGTGGAGAATAATCCACAGCTTGTCCAGATTGTGCCACCCAACGAAGTTGTGGTGCTGGTTTGCTTTGAGATGTCGATGGGTAAAACGCGTGGTATGGCGAATCTTTGTATTCCCTTCAATACGATTGAGCGCGTTGGGCAGAAACTCAATAACAACTCCTGGGTTGGTTATTTGACGGGTCGTAGTACCCCGGAGACGCGGGAACGCATTTCCGGAAGACTGGATGGCTCCGAAGTCGATTTGATCGTAAGCCTGGCGACCTCCAAAATTCGAACTCCCGATCTTTTTCAGCTACAGGTGGGGGATATTATTTCCACCGAAAAAGATGTTCGAGAGATGTTGGAAGTCGAAGTGGAAGGTGTGGTGAAATTTATGGCCACTGCAGGTGCTTTTAAGGGAAAAAAAGCCATTCAAATTCAGCAAGTCGTTACCGAGCCACCTTTGAATCGTCAAAAGTAGGTAACACTCTATTCCGGCACTCCTGTATCGATACTCCTTGTCAAACAGCAAGCCGGGTCTGATAATCTGAGCGATGCCGGATCGATCTTCTACTTGGGGCCAATGGTCCTTCGATAAGTACAGGTAATTTCGGCCACTTTCGCGATTGTTTTTTCGACCATTTTTTTCGGTCGCTTTATTGAGGAGCATTTTCAATGGCATTGGTTCCCTTGCGCGTCGTTCTGGATCACGCAGCTGAAAACGGTTACGGTGTTGCCGCATTCAACGTCAACAATATGGAGCAGATTCAGGCGATTATGGAGGCTGCTCACGAGACCGATTCGCCGGTGATCATTCAGGCCTCACGCGGTGCCCGAAGCTATTCTCAAGACAACTACTTGCGACATTTGATGTTGGCGGCGGCTGAGTTGTATCCGCACATTCCAACCGTTATGCATCAGGATCACGGCAACAGCCCCGCGACCTGCTTGAGCGCGATCGACAATGGATTTACTTCGGTGATGATGGACGGTTCGCTGAAGGAAGATGGCAAGACACCAGCAGACTATGCCTACAACGTTCGTGTAACAGCCGAAGTGGTCAAGATGGCTCACGCACGCAACGTTTCGGTTGAGGGGGAATTGGGTTGCCTAGGATCACTCGAAAGCGGTCATGGCGAGCAGGAAGATGGCCACGGTGCTGAAGGTCAATTGAGCCATGATCAGCTTTTGACCGACCCCGAAGAAGCTGCGGATTTCGTCGCTAAGACGGGCGTTGATGCTCTGGCTGTTGCGATCGGTACTAGCCATGGTGCTTACAAGTTTACTCGTAAGCCTGACGGCGAAGTCTTGGCGATGAACCGAATTGAAGAGATCCATCGTCGTTTGCCAAACACGCATTTGGTGATGCACGGCAGTTCTTCGGTTCCTCAGGAATTGCAGGATTTGATCAACAAGTACGGTGGCAAGATCAAGCAGACCTGGGGAGTGCCGGTCGAAGAGATTCAACGCGGTATCAAGCATGGCGTTCGCAAGATCAATGTCGATACCGACAATCGTTTGGCGATGACGGCGGCGATTCGCAAGGTGCTTTACGAAGCTCCAGACAAGTTCGATCCACGCGATTACCTCAAGCCAGCTCGAACGGCGATGAAGCAGGTTTGTATCGATCGCATGGTGGCTTTCGGACAAGCAGGACACGCTCGCAAGATTAAAGCGTAGTCTTAGATCTTGTCGATTCGCTTTTGATACCCGAAGAGAGTTACCTATCCAAGGTAGACAATGCTCCGGCCGATGAGGCCGAGAGCGATCTACCTTGGATTTTTTTGTGTCGTCCGCTTTCGTTCTCTGATGTTCTCAGCTGAAGGGATAGCTCAGGAGATCGTGGGTATCGAAAGGGCTTCGATGATTTCTTCATCGGTGATGCCGTAGCTTTTCAGAAGCCGCATCATCACGACCCCAAGCTTTGCGGGCTGACCGATTCGCATCGCACTTGCAGTTCCTGGCTGAACGCGACTGGTCTTAGCTACGGTGCTATTGAGGCTAGGGGTTGGTGATTTCGTAGCGGCATGGGGCGATGGGGCTAGTTCTTGAACTCGCAGTTCTTGCACTTTGGGTTCCGAAGCGACCTCAGTAGCAACTGGGCGGGGCTCCCGATTGCCTGAATCTTTGGAGTTGGGGGCTGCAGGCGAGTTGGGGATTGGCTTTGACTTGGTCCAATTCGCTGGCTTGGTTTCGCTGGAATCCCAATCGAACTTCAGTTGTCGACCCGAAGAACGGCTCGATCGAGCCAATACGGCCTGTCGATTGCCGTGTTGATCCGTATTTCGATCCAGGCGACGGCTATCACTTCGGAATGCGCTACTCTTAGCGGAAAAGTTCTGACCTTCGGCTTTTTTGTCTAGGGCGACCATGAGACGACAACCTTTGTTTGTGATAACTGCTTGCCAGTACACAAACCATTGTCGAATGGGGGCGGGACACCTTTGGTCACTCCAATTTTGGCGAATAAAAAAACTTTTCGTTTTTTCCGGTACCGCCTTACCGCCGTTTTAGAGCCCTCGAAGCTTTGTTTTTACATTGGTTCCAAGCGCGGTGGCTCGCTTTACCGTTGGGCAGAACGCTCAGCCGATGATACTCCTTCGGGATCGAAGAGATCGTCAAGGCGAGTGCCAGAAACTCGCAAAAGAACGACTACTCGTTGTTTCAAACGCTGAGCGGTTTCGGCCACGAAATATTGGTTTCCTAGGCCCCTTGCTGGCTCTGTGCCGCTGATCACGATCGTCTGGCCGGGTGAGAGAGTGATTTGAGTAGCCAACTCATCGAACGTGCGTCGCTGTCGCTGCCAATCGAATCGGAAGGCCGCCTCACTGCCAATCACCATGTTGCGTACCTGGCCATGCTTGACTTCCGGTACCAGACGTACCGTCGCTCGACCATCACCGTGCGGAATCGCCGTCAAATTAAAGATAAATTCCGGCGCTTCGAAGGTATCTCCCCGGAGAGAGTCGGATTCCTGATAAACCACAGGTAACCAGCGATCCTGCACCGAATGCAGCATTAGTTCCTTTCGCTTACCCGCCCGGCAGGTCAGCTGCTTGGGAACCAGCGAAGTGCTTGAAGCTACGCTGGCCTGTTCCAAAGTATCTTCGCTCAGTCGCTTTTGAGTTTCCGTAAGCCACTGCTGAACAATCGGTGGCATCTCACCCGGAATCATCCCAACGCGAATGCCATTGGATTCTAGTTTCTTTCGAGTCTGCAATTCGACAACCTGTTCGTCGGTGGATTGCCAAAACTGCTCAATCTCTTGCGCTCTTTCCTCAGGAATTCGAAGGAATTGAACATCCACTAGCACCGCGTCGACCGACATCTGCGGAGTTGGAAGAACAGGCCCACTGGAAGTCGTCGTTGTTTCACTGTCAGAGGTAAACAAGGAGCAACCGCTGCCTGAGAGCAAGCAAGAGAAGGCGCAGCAAATCAGCAAGCGAGCCACCCGTCGCTTCGTGACGCAAACTATTTTGATAGAGGTGCTACCCCTATTTGTTAGCCCACTGCTTGCAAACAATCCTCGCCATCCCTGTTAGATTTTCCATAGAAAAGTCGGCTCCTCGCTTCTTGCTCGAGCCTTTTTGGGCCTCCAGTACCTGGCTGTGTCGCTAGCTGTGAATTGCTAGCGTCAGCGCGCAGCGCAAGCCTTACTGGGGTGATTCGAAGGATATTAGCCCCCAGCATCCGAGTGGGTCAATACAGACTGGGTGGATGAAATATTAAATCCCAAGCAATCCTATTTGCACCGCATGCTCGCACATGTGACGCTATCGTCAAAGCATGATCATCAGCGAGTAAACCATCACGATTAGGCTACTGACGCTGAGAGCAAAATTGAATCGATCACTTTTCGTTTGATTTCTCGCTAGCAATTACTTATTTCGCGAAGGTTGCCGGATCATCGTTCCCGGCTTCCGCGACGCTGGAGAATTGTTAGAAGGTTTGCTGGGGACTAGCGGAGAAGTTCCTGATTGAGAGGAAGGTTTTACCGTGACGATGGGTTTGGAATTGGTCGTTTGATTGCCGGGCGCATTTTCGTTGTCGGGTACCGATAAAGGACTGCTCATCAATGCAGGAGGGTCGGTCGACGGAGACTGAATTGCAGATACAGTTCGACCTGGCGAAGATGGGGTTGGTTCTTGTGAGGCAATGTTGCTCGGATTGATGGTCGAGTTTTGTGGGATGGGAACGGCGGCGGGTTCGTTGGCCCCGCGATATCCTGAATCGGGCCACTGAAAAGGTTTTACGTTATAAAGATCGCTAGCTAGACCTTCGACAGCTACCGGTGTTCCTTCGGATCCCACGAGTCGATTTTGTTGAGTTGGAGAAGCATCAAAGCGATCGCCTTTAGGAAGCCAAGGTTGGATATCGGTCAGAGGTATACCTTCACCCTGAAATTGTTTGGTGATGCCTGGACGTTCTTTTGAGGCTCGCACTGCATCCTGCAATTTCATGGTGGGATCTGAGCTAGAGAATTCTTGCAGCAGCTGATTACCATCTACCGGACTTGGATAGGGATTGTTCACATCGGCCGTCGGCGTCACACGACTGCTGGATCCAGCAAGGTTCTGCTGGGCTCCATTCTCGCCTGGCTCAACCCACTGAATTGGTTCCGTGGCCAATTCGGGCTGAGTATTCCAGCGCCAAAACGGAACACTCATTCCGCCGATTAAGACGACAAGAATCCAAATCGAGGCAACATTCTTCGAGCCGTTTTCTTCAGACATGGGCCAGCACAGGTACCTAAAGACCGCTTGCCAGCTTCCATGAAGACAGAGCGGAAAACGTGAGCAGGCTTTTATTCCGTCGAAGCCTGGCAGGTTTTCATGTTGGATCAATCTTTCTCATCATCAAATCGATAGAGGTGCTTTCCTCAATCAATCCATAGCGAGAGACTGCTCCAGTGTCTTGGAATCGGCAGATCGCTTAAATGAAATAAGCGAAGCGGAAAAAGTTCAGATTATTCCTAGCAGGCAAAAAAGAAGGGCTGGGAAATCCCAGCCCGTTTTATGTTTTCGAAGTGTTCGCCAACATTCTCCTTCTCTTGCAAAAGAGTAATTTCGTTGGCGAGATCCGCTACGGGCCCTTACTCAAGAGCCCGCAGTTGTCGTGACCCGATCTTGCTGAAGTCGACTATGCGGACTTAGCAGCTTCTTCGCGACCGACCAACCAGAGCAAGATTGGCGATGCGATGTAAATCGAGCTAAAGGTACCGACGATGATTCCCACCAAAAGTGAGAACGCAAAACCATGAATGCCTTCGCCACCGAAAATATAAAGCAGGAGGATGCTGACGATCGTTGTTGCCGAGGTCAACAAGGTTCGGCTAAGGGTTTGGTTAACACTCAAGTTAACCATTTCAGATGTCAATCGTGGGCTCTTACCTCGAACTTCACGGATGCGGTCAAACACCACGATCGTGTCGTTGAGTGAGTAACCGATGATGGTGAGGAACGATGCAACCATCGCCAAGTTGATCTTGAAATCCTCGATCATCAGGAACTTCAGAGGTCCTGCCAGCCAGTGGCTTAGTGCAACGATGCCAAGAGTAATCAACACGTCGTGCAGCAAAGCGACCACGGCAGCCAGACCGAAGGCGATCTTCTGGAATCGGAACCAGATGTATGCTGCGATAAAGAACAAGCTGATCAATACTGCTCCAATTGCTTTGCCTTGCATCTCGTCAGCAACAGCAGGTCCCACTTCGCTGAGCGATAGGAACACTGGTTCGTTTTTCAGTTGGTTCTGTAGCCCGTCGATCACCTTGGTCGCTTGGTCACTTGGGAGGGATAGCGTGACATCCCAGCTGTCAAAGCCAGACGTTGATTCACGGTTCCAGCTTGGAGGAGCATTGGTTGGCTTCAAGCCGACTTGAGCTTCGACCAACGTGATGCCTTGCGACTTTGCTGCATCAATCAACTTGCGAGTTAGGTTTTGAACTTCAATCTTGGCAGACTGCGAACCGGCACTCGACTTGAGGCTTAAGCGAATGTCGCTCTTCACGGCCGGTGCTACAGGTGCTGCGGCGGCTGGTGCTTCTCCCGGTGCAGCTGGAGTTGCAGCAGGCGTTTCTGTAGCGGGAGTTGCTGGAGGCGTTGGTTCTGCTGGAGTCGCTGGAGCGTCAGCAGGCTTGGTCTCTGCGGGTGGAGTTTCAGCAGCGGGAGCCTCAGCAGGTTTGGTTTCTGCTGGTGGTGTAGCTGCATCTCCCTTGGGAGCTTCGGCTTGCGGAGCTTCAGTTGCCGGAGCATCTCCCTTGGGAGCTTCCTCTTGTGGATTGTAGGAAACAAACCTTGCTGCACGTTTCGCTTCGTTGGGCTTAGGCAAAGCGGGCTCGGATGTGTCGGAGGTCTTACCGTTGGTACCAACGCTGGAATCGACACGGAAAGTTACCAAGCTTGGTCCACCTTCCTTCGCGAAACCATCGACCAACCGTTGCTTCAATTCGTTTTCGTCGAACAGTGAGGTATCCAAGCGGTAAACGGATCCATCGGCCATACCTTGTGCGGTCATTCGCGACAAAGTTTTGCTGATGGGTGCGTTGTTGGAGTCTTTGTCGAAAATCTTGTTGGTCAGTTGGCGAATCGAATCTTCCGGGGCTGGTTTGTCCAACTGGAATACAACGCTCGTACCGCCGCGAAGGTCCACGTCTAGAAGATCTCGACCTCGAGCAAACACCGCAACCAATCCGATGCCGATCAAAACTGCAGATCCGACCAAGCAGGCATTGCGGGCACCCATGAAATCGATATCTCGGTCTCCGAGGAATTTCTTCTTCAGCCAGCCTACCAAGTCCGACATGCTGAGATTGAGGAAACCGAAGCGTTCGGCCAAATCGAACAGGAGGTGAGCGACATAAACTGCTGAGAACATGCTGCAGAGAATACCGATAGTCAGCGTAACAGCGAAACCACGTACTTGGTCTGTACCCACGGCGTAGAGAACGATACCTGAGATAAGCGTAGTTAAGTTTGAGTCAACAATCGTGGTGAACGCTCGCTCGAATCCATTGCGAACTGCCAAGCGTTTGGTTGAACCTTTGGCAACTTCTTCACGCATGCGTTCGAAGATAAGAACGTTAGCATCGACCGCCATACCGACCGATAGAACCAAACCTGCAAGACCAGGTAGGGTTAGCGGCTGTCGAATGGCGATCATAATCGCGAATACTAGCAACGTGTTTAAGAGCAGTGCGAGACAGGCGATGATGCCGGGGAAACGATAATAGAAAAGTACCATGAGCAAGGTTGCGAGCAATGCTGCAATCGAAGCAGTTAGACCTTTCTGGATCGTATCCACACCCAGGATCGAACCGATTTGGTTTTGGCTAATGGGCTCTTTTCCGAGAACTGCTGGGAGTCGACCTGAGCGGAGAATGCTGACCATGAAGTCGACATCATCCTTGGTGAATCGACCTTCAATGATACCGTTGCTGCTGATAGGGCTATTGAGCGAAGGAGCCGACAGGACTCGACCGTCTAGGATGATTGCCATGCGGCGTTTGAAGTTACCATCAGGTTGGTTAGCGGCCGTTAGGGCGAGCAACCGCTGAGCACCACCGGTGTTCATGTTGAACGAAATCGCCGGAGCACCTTGTTGATCCAGAGTGCTCATGGCACGCGAAAGGTCTTCACCGTTTACGATCGGGAAAGGTTGCCCTGCTTTTTCTAGGGCGATCAATACGTCCACGTCTTTAATGTTTTGTGAAGCCAAGTAACGTTCGACCGCGTATTCACCTTCCAAGGGAGGAAACTCAAGAATCTGTCCCGAGAAGGAATCGCGAGTGATATCGGCTAGCACATTTTCGCGAAGGGGTTGAATGCCATCGTTGCGAGCGGGTTCACGACCTACGGTGTACCAATGTCCGATGACTTTTCCTTCGGCATTGCGAACGTCACGAGAAACTCGGAGGTTGCTATCGGCGCTGGTGGATTGTTGTCGGGCTGCTTGAATGACGTCTGCATGATCGCGCGAGTTACCAACGATGCGGAATTGAAGCGTACCGGAGTTTGATACAAGCCGTTTGATTTCGTCGATTTCGAACTGGTCCACGTTGGGAACAACGATTTCGATTTGCTTGGTACCGTAAGGACGAATAGAAATTTCTTTTGTACCTGCTGGGTTGATACGTTCACCCAAGGCTCGGGCTACGTCTTGGGCCGCAACGGTTGAGCGGTTGGTTCCCAGGGCAGGCTCGTTGGGGTCGATCGGCTGAGTCGATTCCGCTTCATCGATTTCGTAAAGCAAAATCGTTCCACCGCGAATATCGACACCGTAGCGGAGTTGGCCAAAGAGCAACACCAATACGCTGGCGACGATCGCGCCGATGGTCACGCCAATTTTCGTAGCGTGTTTGGGCATGCGCCACCAATTTGCGATCGCGCTTCCGAGAAACAGAGGCACGACGAAGATCAGTAGGATTGCTCCGATCGCCATCAAAATTGTATTGAAACCTGACGATGAACCGCTTGTCACGTTAGGTGCCGCAGTTTGTCCAAGGAGGGTCAAAGTGTTAAGCATTGTTGCAATCATGAACTTTTCCGTTCGCTCCTGCGATTCCTGAAAAGTAGGAAAAGGCTAGTCTTTTTTGGTTTCATCACCGATGACGCGAACGATCGCATCTCGGTTAATTGTCATTTTTGTGTTGTTCGATTCATCGATTCGTATCGTGACGGTAGGGGAATCAGCATTCGCGTTGACAACAACGCCATGGATTCCTGACGAAGTCACAACATGATCGTTTTTCTTTAGAGCACTCAAAGCTGCTGCTAGTTTCTTCTGCTGATCTTTGGCTTGTCGCTGATTAGGAAGGATCACCATCACCCACAGCAATAACATCGCGATTAAGAGGAAGTTAAAAGGGTTAGCAAGAACGCGAGTCCAATCGTCGCCGGCAGCCGGTGGGGTGGCTTCTTGTGCAAGCAGCCACAGATTGGAAACGGATTCTAGATAACGCATTTTAATTCTCTAGTTGGACGAATTGGTTAACGTTGGTAATCGCTTGACTCTTTAGGCTCAATTAATTCTTAGCAGTGAACAGCGACTGTTGCTTCTTCTTTTTTCTTTCGGTAGCAGTTCAAAAAATGCTTCCGAAGGAAATCGTTTAATTCAGCTGTTCCAAAGGAACAACCCAGCGCACGTCGAGCTCTTTTTCTACACCCGCATACCAATCAGCAAAAAGCGTTTCGGCATCGGTGAATGCGATGCTTCGTGGACCACTTTGGGTGGTGTCAGCTACGAATCGTTTTTCCAGCTCAGCGACATCGGGCAAGAACTCAACTACCTTCACTGCATAAAAAGCTGTTTTAGGTGCATTGGAAACAACAACCGTTTGTCCTGCTGGAGTTGCGAATACTTTCTCCATGAATTCAGGTCCAGCGGTGTCAATTCCAGGAACATCACTTAGGAAAGGACGGAACTGCGGGTTGCTGGTCATCCAAGTGAACAGTGCTGGTTTTACAACCAAAGGCAATTGAGCTTCACCCACAACACTCTTCCAAGCATCTTCGCCAGTAGCATCTTTGAGTTTTGCGGCGATATCAGCAGCGTTGGCTTCAGCGAGCTTTTCTGCTTTGGCTTTTTTCCAGGCATCGATCACTTCTTGGCGTACTTCATCGAGCTTAGGAACAAACACGTTGCGAGAGGCCGTTTTCCAAACCAAGAATTCGCTGATCTTGCCAGCGGTAAAATCGAAGTCGATCGTTCGAGCGGGTTGGAACAATTGCAGGTTATCACTGAAGGCTCGCTCAGCAAAGCCTTCGCCTGATTGCAGTCGACTACGGCCAAGAGGTGTTTGAATCATCGAAGTGATATCGTTCAAACCGGTGGCGCGATAAGGTAGACCGGCAGCTTCTGCTAGTTTCTTAACATCGGGGCGAACTGGCTCTTTCGCCGATGAATCCTTCATTTCTTTAGCAGTTTGATAAACCAAATACTCGCTGTAATAGGTTTGCATTGGCTTTTCAACCGAATCAACGGCAGCTTGCATCTGCTGGCGAGCGGCAGCCAATACCATCGATCGAGCGACTTCTTGACGAACTTCTTCAAACGGAATGATTTCGTCTGCTGGAGCTGGCGCAGTTGCGGGAGTGGCTGCAGCTTCTTCTAGCATCGGAGGTTGCTCGACAGGAGGTGGCGCAGTTGCAGGAGTCGCGGCTGCGGCATCGGCGGCAGGAGGCTGGGGAGCGGGAGTTGTTTCCGCTGGAGTCGCAGCTGGCTCAGTTGGTTTTTCTTCGGCTGGTTTCTCATCTGCAGGTTTAGCCGCTGCAGCTTCTTGTTCATCTGGCTTAGCTGGAGCGTCGGCAGGTTTCTGGAAAGCGACCAAACGCGTACGCTGGGCTGAAGAGCTTGCGGGCAGCGAAGCGGCCTTCGGAGGATTATCGCCTTCCGGTTTGGCAGGAGCTTCAGGTGCTGCTGGAGTTTCTGCTGGCGGGGCTGGCGTCTCTGCTGCTGGTGCGTCAGCGGGCTTGTCGGCTGCTGGTGCGTCAGCGGGCTTGTCGGCTGCTGGTTTATCCTCGGCTGGCTTGTCGCTCGGAGCAGGTTCGGCCGGTTTATCAGCCGGAGGAGTCGCTGCAGGAGTTTCAGGCGTTGCTGTCGGTTCGGGGTTCGTTTCAGGAGCGGGGGTAACTGGCGGCGCGGTGCCTGCGGCTGCCGAAGGACGACGATACTGACCTTGTTCAACGCGGCGTTGATATTCCGCCTTGATCTGGTCTTCTGGAAGCTTGGCAACTTCGCGTTCAACAAATGGTTCGATGGAAATTTCTACTACTTCCATGTCGGTCGCATAACGTTTGCGGAAGCCCGGTTCGGAGGACGTTGGGCTGGAGAATTGATCTTTGTAATCTTCGTAGAGCCTTACTATCTCCATTTCGGTTGGTTGTTCGGTTACTTGAGCAACGTAATCAGAGACTAATATTGGGATTGCTTCGATGCGGATTTGGCGATTCAAGCGTTCGAAGTATTGCCAATTCTGGCCAGGCGTCATGATGGGGCGAAGGCTGGAATTGAGACCGGCCAAAGAAGTGCGTTCCATCGTGAACGCAGCCAATTCATTTTTGAGTTGTTGATAGAGTCGGAAGCGAGTGAGTTGTCCGCCCGAAACCTTCTCCATCAAATCCTTGATTTCGGCATCGGTTAGTTTGCTGTTGATAAAGTCTTTTAGGAAGCCATCGACCGATTGGTCATCGAAGACGATCCCGAGCCGCTTTGCTTTTTCTGCGAGCAAACGGGTACGAATCGCAGCGACTTCCGAAACAAAACCTGAGATACCGAGAGAGCGTATCTGATTATTCTGAAAATCGTAGGAAAATCCTGGAACGTTGGGCATCCCCTTTCGCTTGATCACTTCTTGAGCCACTTGGGACAAAAAGTTCACGGTTTGGCCTTGAGTCATCACCATACGCGAAAGTTCATCGCGTCGGATCTCTCCACCACGCCACTGAACCACGCGCTGGGCCGCATCGCTGCTGCGGTACGCTTGATCGGACTGGTACATCTGCAACGAGGGAACGACAATAAACGAGAAGATGGCGACCAAAACCAAGATGGCCAATACCTCTCGCTGTCGGCGACGATAGAAATCAAAGCTCATCCGGCGATATCCTTACAGGGATTCCTTACGTGGGGTGTCCATCACCCGTTCGTAAAAGTGGTAATAGTCGGGATGCGTTCAGGTGAAAGGGGCCGATTGTAAGATGCTCCCCGTGGAAAGCAACGTCACTGTGCTCATTTCCACCCTCGTTCGGGCTGTAATTTTCCGGACTTTTCCGTAGTCGGCCATTCCAGGCACTGCTCTAGGGCGAAAACTGGATTCAAGGCTCGACCTAAATTGCCGATTTTGAAAGCAAATCAAAGACGTAGATACTTAGTAGTGTAGTATAAAATAGCGTAGTATTTTTGGTGTTTTCTCGGTTAGGATCCTGTGCCGCGCCCCGCATAAAGTCTTTCTGCCCCTGCAGAGGGGTTCTTGCCTTTGTGGGGTTTAAACTCCTAGTATCGAAAGGCTGGTGTAGTTTGCAGGTCTGATTTGCTGGGCTAAGCTACCTAGCTGGTGGCGATTGTCTCGGTTAGGGAGTGTTTTGCCTTGGGTAGCCCAGATGGGTAACCAACCTTGGCGATTTGAAGTGAAGAATAAATGTGGCGTGGTTCGAATCTCGTCACAGGAGTTCCGCCTTTCAAAAAAATCACGCAAGTTGTTGAGCCACTGGGTTATCGAAAGACAAGAATGTGAAGACGGTTGGGAAATGGGGACTCAGGCGTTGAGAGCGTCGAGTCCCTAGTTTGTGTGGGTTGGAACATTGTTTAGGTAAAGAATGTCATTGATCTGCAAAGTTGCGGTCAGACTTAATTTTCGGTGTGGATGGGTGATAGGGAACTCATGAGCGATTCGCAAAAGAAGTCTTTGGTCATTGTCGAATCACCTGCCAAAGCGCGTACGATTTCGAAGTTCTTGGGAAAGGATTACCAAGTCGAGGCCAGCATTGGCCACATTCGAGATTTGCCGCAGGGTGCCAAAGAGATTCCAGAAAAGTTTCGCGGCGAGCCATGGGCTTATCTGGGAGTCAATGTATCGGAGCAGTTTGAGCCGATTTACATTGTTCCGCCTGACAAGAAAAAGCAGGTCACGAAGCTAAAGGACGCGCTCAAGAACGCCAAAGATCTCTATCTGGCGACCGACGAAGACCGCGAGGGAGAAGCGATCTCATGGCATCTTCGCGAAGTTCTCAATCCCAAAGTACCTGTGAAGCGACTCGTATTTCACGAGATCACGCGCGAAGCGATCGAGAATGCTCTGCACAATACCCGCATGATCGATGAAGGCTTGGTCAAAGCGCAGGAAACGCGGCGTATCGTCGACCGTTTGTATGGGTTTGATGTCAGTCAGTTGCTTTGGAAAAAAGTTGGTCCGAAGCTCTCGGCTGGACGCGTGCAGAGCGTAGCAGTGCGATTGATCGTGCAGCGAGAACGCGAGCGAATGGAATTTCGCTCTGCTACTTACTTCGATTTGCTGGGTACTTTCCGAACCGAACGTGGGCAGCGTTTTCAAGCGACGCTGGTTAGTGTTCATGGCAAAAAGGTGCCGAGCGGAAAAGATTTCGACAGCAAGACAGGCAAAATCAAAGACGCTTCGTTGTTGCTGCTTGATCAAAAGGGAGCGGATGAACTCGCACAGCGTTTGAAGGGTGCTGATTTCAAAGTAGTGTCGGTCGAAGAGAAGCCATTTTCGGAAAAGCCAAAGGCTCCTTTTACAACCAGTACGCTACAACAAGAGGCTAACCGCAAGCTTGGGTTTACCGCGCGGCGAACAATGCAAGTGGCTCAGAGCTTGTACGAAAACGGCTACATTACTTACATGCGTACCGACTCCACATCGCTAGCTCGAGTGGCGGTAGATGCAGCCCGTGATTTGGTTCGATCGCAGTATGGTCCTGACTTCTTGCATCCCAGCGAGAGGTCTTACTCCACCAAAGTTAAGAACGCTCAGGAGGCTCACGAAGCGATTCGACCTGCAGGTCATCCATTCCAAGTGCCGGAGAAGTTGCGGGGTGAGTTGGATTACGATCAGTTCCGGCTGTTCGATATGATTTGGAAGCGTACGATTGCCAGTCAGATGGCGGATGCTCGTAAGAAGCGAGTTACAGTGACGATTGAAGCGGACGGTGCAGTCTTTCAAGCATCGGGAACTTCGATTGAGTTCGAAGGATTTTTAAGAGCTTATGTCGAAGGAAGTGATGATCCAGATGCCGAATTGGCACAGACAGAAACGTTGTTGCCGGAAGTGAAGGTAGGTGAGCGAACTCCTTGCGAGAATCTCGAATCGAAATCGCACACCACGCAACCCCCTGCCCGTTACACCGAAGCGTCGCTGACAAGAGCCCTAGAAGAAATGGGTATTGGGCGACCCAGTACCTATGCCTCGATTATCGATACGATTCAGCAGCGCGACTACGTGTTCAAGCGTGGTACCGCTTTAGTTCCAAGTTGGACAGCCTTCACGGTGGTGCGTCTGCTAGAAGATCATTTCGGATCGCTGGTGGATTACGAGTTCACGGCTCAGATGGAAGATTATCTTGACGCGATCAGCCGCAATGAGAAAGGCGATAAAGAATATCTCCAAGGCTTCTACTTTGGCGAGCATCCCGGTCTCAAGCGATTGCTAGAAGATAAAGTTCAACAGATCGATCCGCGAGCATCGAGTCGATTCTCACTTGGGGCGCCACAGAGCGGTGAGCATTGCGAAGAAGTCGTCGTGCGAGTGGGGCGTTATGGTCCTTTCCTTGAGCAGGGAGAACGTAAAGCGAGTCTGCCTGATGGGATGCCACCGGAGGAAGTGACGCTGGAGAGAGCGTTAGAGCTTCTATCTCAGTCCAAGCAGGATGAGGAACCTCTCGGATATGATCCGGAAACTGGTAAGCCGGTCTATTTGAAGAATGGTCGCTTTGGGCCGTACGTTCAATTGGGAAGTAGCGAGGAAGAGGAGAAGCCGAAGAACGCGTCATTGCTTAAAGGAATGACCAATGAGCAAGTGACTTTGCCGGTCGCTTTAGCGTTGCTAAGTCTACCTCGCAATCTTGGGCCACATCCTGAATCGGGTGAAGATGTCATTGCAAGTAACGGCCGCTATGGGCCTTACGTGAAGTGTGGAGCGGAGACGCGTTCCTTGCCTGCGGATGTTTCGCCAATCGACGTTACGATGGAGCAGTCGTTGGCGCTGCTGGCAACGCCGAAGACTCGAGGTGGTCGTGCATCCGCTGCGCCGAAAGCTCCGCTGAAACAACTCGGGGCTTCTCCTGTGACCGGCAACGAGGTGAAGTTGCTCGATGGGAGATACGGTCCGTACGTGACCGATGGTGTGACGAATGCTTCGCTGCCCAAGGGAGTTGAAGCTGCAGACTTGAGTCTGGAAAAAGCTTTGGAGCTACTGGCCGATCGAGCTGCCACGGCTCCTAAGCCCAAGGGGCGCAAGGGGCAGGCTGCGGCGAGTGCCAAGAAAGCGAGTCCCAAAAAAGCTTCGACCAAAAAGGCTGCAACGAAGAAAAAGAAATAGTTCTGCCGGTTCGTGACCCGTGATGCTTCTTCCTGGGCGTAGGTTATAGAAGCTGCGGGGGAAGCGATGGGGTGCTGCTGAACATCACACGAACTGCAGCTTGGGATAGTTGTGGGAGTTGGAAAGGCCTCGAGCAAATCGAGTTCGTTCCAGCTCCTTTTTTTATGTTCTCGAGTGGTTGCCTCGATCGTTCGGTGACCAAGGGCCTCCCCTGCTCTACCCCTTTGTTGCTAACGCCTGTTGGGTGACGGGAATGAATGGCTGACGGAATTAGTTGAATTCTCTGGCAAGGTGCAGATCGCTCTCCGTTCGTTGATCAGGCAGCATTTTAAATCGTGCTGCGTTGATTCATGCTGAGTTGCGCGCGGATGCGAATGACTTTGATGTCAACTCCGGTGAGTGAATACAGCTTGTTCAAAAATTGTCGCTCTCGAGGAGCTTTTCGAACTGACTTGATCGATGGTGGATGTAGCAATTTTTTAAATGCAAGCTCTACAAGTGACCACTTCTGTGCAGATGTGGATGGTTTGAATTGCGAGCGTGCAAGATCGCACATATTCGCAATGTTTTTCCGGTAGAGAGGCGATTTGGGAAAGCAGTGCGGAGCATAAATCCTAATCGCGAATGGAAAGAGTTTAGAGAATTCGTGTTGATACTTGACCGTGGTAGGTAGCAGCGACTAGATTCACAACGCTGACAGGAATAAAGAAACCAGTGGAGTGATCCATTTTCTATATCACTATTCACGGAAGGCTCACCAATGACCGCGCCACGTTCTGCTGTTGCACTTTTGGATCTTGCAGCGACTAGTCCTGCGACAGGCGAGCCGATGTCGGCTTTATGTTTTCGCCACTTCGGAAGGCATTCTTTGTTGGAGTGGTCTTTGCGACGATTGAGTGAAGCGGCCTTGATCGATCATTTGGCAATTGTGGGGCCATCGTCGCTTGAGTCGCAATTGAAACAGTGCAATTTGCAAAATGCTCAGTGGTTTGCCAGCGAATCGCATTGTGCAGTGGAACGTAGTGAGATGGTGGCGGAGAAGTTATTTGCGAAGTGGATGATTTACACTTCTCCCAAATGCCCTTTCGTGGATGCTGTGCTTTTGGATCGGATGATCGGTGCGGGATGGAAGCATCCTGACGCGGATTATGTTGGGTATTTCTCGCCCACTAATCCGCAGTTTTCCCTGAGCTCGTTGGGGTTGGTGGGGGAAATGTGCCATCGCCGGGCATTGGAAAAGCTAAAGGCTTTAGGGCTTGATAGCAATGATTCCCGTCCAGTACCACTTCGGTTGCGAGAGTCGGCGGATATCTTCATGACGCGGATGTTACCTCTCCCGAAGGCATTGGATCGGGAAGATCTACGTTTTTCACTCGAATCTGCTTCGGACTGGGAGCATATCGACGAGTTGCTTGAATTGAGTGATGTTGAGGCGGACTATCAGCGGTTGGCGGAGTATTCGTTGGAGAGGATTCGCCGCGAAGATTCTTCGAGTGTTGTAGGAGGAACTGCTTCTCCTCACTGGTTGGCCAAGTCGGCGTCAAAATCTCATCAACCGGAAAAGTTTGCATAATTATATTTCTTTGCCTAACGATCATGGCTGGCGAAGGCCGATGATTCGATGAGGATTCATTCCTGCTTTGATCTGCGATTTCGTTGAATCGTGGTGAAGCGTTTTTGGATCCCGCGAACGATCTTCAATTCGGCAGGGATGCGGTCATGGCAAATCTTTCGTCTCGATATGGACTCAATTTTCTGTCGGCATGCTTTATGCTTCCGATTTTGAGTTGCTTAGTGTCTTCGGGATGCACATTGAATAAGGCAGTGAATGACCGCGATTACGGCGCTTATGGTGGTATTTGGCAGCGAGCTGATATGACCGATGGGAGAGTCGGTTCGGTGCTGAGCGATCCGAATTTGCGCGGGGTGACCCTCGACGCATCGATGCTTGAAGAATCTGTTGCACCTGGCGTCGTGGAAACGGTCGTTACAGACGAATCGATGGCCGAGGTTTTGGAGGGAATGGAAGAGGTGGTTGTTGAGGAAGGATTCACTGAAGCGGATGCAATCTGGACAGGTAAAGCGCAAGTGACAGAAGAAGGCGTCGTGTCGGAAGATGCGGCAGTCATTTTCGAAGACTCCTTCGAGGAAGTCGAAATGATTGATGGTGATGGGGTGGGTGGCCGTTAGGAAGGTTTTGCGAGCGGCGGTAGCCACACTTGGGGGACGTAGTGACAGAAAAACAGAAGTCCCTTGATAAACCGTTGTTTTAGATCTCTTGTTGAAGCCAGTTTTGTCTCAAATGAATCTGGTTTATGAAGCGGCTTTTTTCTTTTCGAATCGCCCAATCAGGGTGAAATATCAGCCAAATAAGTGATCCAATTTGCATTTGCCACTGTGGTTTTTGTGAGTTAGGCCGTCGGCGGTAGGCTTTGTGCCGTATGCTTTAATAAGTCGCAGGGCTTCGGAGTGGATGCGACGAGATAGACGTCTAGTTTTCTCGTCTTGCTTCGAGTCCTACAATGCAAATAGCGACAGCACTGCTGAAAAGCATTGTTGCCAAGAAGCTGATCTTTAACAACTGGCAAACAGATATTTAGGGGACCGGGCCATGGTTCATGAATTGGGATCTTTGATGGCTACGAATTCTGAAAGCGGTAGAAGGCAGACAGCGAATCTCTCGATTGGCCAGTATCTAATTCGTCGACTGCAGGACTATGGGATCGGTCACGTCTTTGGAATTCCCGGGGACTACATCCTCTCTTTTTACAGCATGCTTGAGAAAAGTCCTGTCGAGGTGATCGGAGCGACTCGTGAAGACTGTGCCGGCTTTGCTGCCGATGCCTATGCGCGAATCAATGGCATGGGAGCATTGTGTGTCACGTATTGTGTCGGAGGTCTAAGTGTCTGTAACAGCGTTGCTGGTGCTTTCGCCGAAAAATCGCCTGTTGTCGTCATCACCGGTTCTCCGGGACTCAATGAACGAGTGAATAATCCGCTGCTTCATCACAAGGTGAGAGAGTTTCGAACTCAAGCGGAGGTGTTTGAAAAAATCTGTATTGCTGCCACGGAATTGATCGATCCTCTAACGGCATTCAGTGAAATCGATCGGGTATTGGATGCGTGCGATCGTTTCAAGCGACCGGTGTATATCGAAATTCCTCGCGATATGGTTCATGCAATTCCACCGGTGGCTCATTCATTTCGCCCGCCGGTGACGCGAGTGAACCAAGAGGCTTTGGATGAAGCGGTTCGCGAAGCGCACGAGCGATTGGTTCGAGCTAAGAAGCCGGTGGTTATAGCAGGGATTGAGATTCATCGATTTGGTTTGCAGGATGTCGTGTTGCAGCTTGTGGAACAATCGAAGATTCCGGTTGCAGCGACACTGTTGGGTAAGAGCGTGATCAATGAAAAGCATCCGCTGTATATTGGCTTGTACGAAGGTGCTATGGGGCGTTCGGAGGTGACGCAGTTTGTCGAGGATAGTGACTGCGTTCTCTTGCTGGGCGCTTTTATGACCGACCTGAATCTTGGTATTTACACGGCCAAATTGGATGTGCAGCAGTGTATTTATGCGACCAGCGAGCAATTGCAGGTTTCGCATCATCACTACCATGGAGTGCCATTGAAAGATTTTCTGGTGCGATTGGTCGAGGCGGGTCCGACACCTTCGGCTCGGGTGATTCCTGAAGTGTTGCATCCGAAGAAAAAGCAAGCTTTCGAGATTCAGCCAGATGCGCCGCTGCGGATCAGTCGCATCATTCAGCGACTTGACGCGGCGCTTGATGAAAACACGATTGTTATCGCTGATATTGGGGACTCCTTATTCGCTGCGACTGAGTTGACGGTGCATAGCAAAACCGACTTTATCAGTCCCGCCTACTATACTTCGATGGGTTTTGCAGTGCCCGCTTCGGTGGGTGCTTCGGTGGCGCGACCGAAGAGTCGAGTTTTAGTGATCGCTGGTGATGGTGCCTTCCAGATGACTGGCCAGGAGTTGTCGACGATTGTGCGCAACGGTTTTTCGCCGATTGTGATCGTGTTGGACAACCATGGTTATGGAACCGAACGAGTCTTGCATGCGGGGAACTGGAAATATAACGAAATTCATCCTTGGAATTATTCGTTACTGCCGGCTGTTTATGGCGGTGGCAAGGGATATCTGGTGCGGACTGAGGGAGAGTTTGAAAAGGCGCTTATCGAAGCGTGGGACGATCGTTCGCAGATGCATCTGTTGCAAGTGAAGTTGCCCGATAACGATGGCAGCGAAACGCTGATGCGTCTAGCTGCGAGATTGGGCAAGCGTATTGAACGGGGTGACACTTCAGCGAATTAAGTGTGTCCGTGTTATCGAGTGCGAGTATAGCATCGACCGCGAAGGCCCGTTCAATCTTGATAAGGCCAATGCTGATAAAGCGTTTGCACAGACACTGAGTGTACTGCGGCGGTGTCACCGTTATTTGTCATCGTGCGTAATGGCGGCAGTCAGCGCGGATCGTCTGGTTGACCGTAGGTCCAGAGAATTCGATCGAGTATTCGGGGGCAGAATCGACTGGCCCAAACGAGGCTCTTTCCACCAGCGGAAAGGATGATGTCGCGCGAGTTGCGCTGGAGTGCTCTTTTAGCGATTTTTGCAACGGTCGCTGGCGGGGTGCTACCGAGGCTTTTGTTTTTGAGCTTGCCGGACGTATCGTGAAGATTCTCGAAGAACTCACTTTGCGTCGTACTTGGGCTGAGCATGATCACATCAATGCCAACGGGATGCAGTTCACATCTTAGAGCTTCTCCCCAACCGCGGAGGGCAAATTTCGCCGCGCAGTATTCGCTCTTTCCTGGAACTGCGCGGTGACCTAAGACGGAGCCGATGAGCATGATGGCGGGGCGGTTTCCTTTTTGTAGGTGAGGGACTGCGAGGCGCGTCAATTCAACTGGGGCAAAGAAGTCGATCTCCATAATGGAACGCAGACGTGTTGGACTAGCATCGCAGAAGCGGCCGATGGCACCTGCGCCGGCATTGTTGATCAGGATATCGAGTCCCCCGAGTTGCTCGACGGTGTATTCAATGAGTTGTTGACGAAATGGGGCTGAAGTGAGATCACCTGCGAGGTAGCAGATCGCCGAGTTTGTTTTTGAGTTAGAACTGCTCTTGCTGGCGAGTTCGATCAATCGCGATTCACGGCGTGCGGTGGCAACGACGCGGGCACCGGAGGCTGCGAGTTGGAGAGCGAGGTGCCAACCAATACCGCTGGAAGCGCCCGTGAGGAGGATTCTCTGGTCTCGCAAGGGGCGATACATCGGCGCAGTCGCGATTAGGCGACTTCCTCCTGGCCATCTTGGTTTTCGGTGGGAGGAGGTGCTGGAGGTTCGGAGGCGGGATGTTTGAGAACATCGGATTGGAAGGAAGGCGTTTCAGTCACAAATTCGATTTCGTGGAATTTCTGATCGTGGACGATTTGCTGAAGGCGACCGAGGTGGCGTTTTGGGAGTCGGACTTCGATGGCCGTATGTTCTTCATGGTATTGCTTGTCGAGGATTTCACCGACTTGGTTAAGCCAGGCGACCGTTTTGCCATCGGTTAGAGGAAGTTTGAGTCGAACGTGAGCGAACTCGCGGCTCAGAGCTTGGCTCACCAGTTGTGCGAATTGGGCGAAGCCTTCACGGGTGTTAGCGCTGATGCGTATGGCATTGGGGTAACGTTGTTGAATCAGCAGGCATCGTTCTTCGGCGCCGGGTACATCGATCTTGTTGAGTACCAAAAGCGTATCTTTTTCTTCGATGCCTAGTTCTTTCAGGACGGAGTAGACGGCCGAGATTTGGTGGAGGACAGCGGGGTTGGATGCATCGGCGATGTGCAGGAGCAGGTCCGCTTCGCGAGCTTCTTCCAGGGTCGCTCGGAAGCTAGCGATCAAATTGTGAGGGAGGTCGCGGATAAAGCCGACGGTATCGCTCAGGAGTACTGGTCCCCAGCCTGGAAGTTGCCAGCGCCGGGTACGTGTGTCGAGAGTTGCGAAGAGTTTATCGGCTGCTTCGACATTGGCATCGGTAAGTGCATTCATGAGAGTGCTTTTGCCAGCGTTGGTATAACCGACGAGCGAAACGGTCATACGGTCACGGCGTGCGGCGACTTCGCGTTGTTTGCGGCGTTCGATTTTGTGAAGTTCTTCTTTGAGTTCGTGAATTCTTTTAACGGCTAGACGGCGGTCGACTTCCAGCTGTTTTTCACCGGGGCCGCGCATACCCACGCCCATCGTCTGGCGGGAGAGGTGGGTCCACATTCTTTTGAGTCGTGGGAGGGAGTATTCGAGTTGGGCGAGTTCGACGGCCAGTCGTGACTCATAGGTTCTGGCGTTATTGGCGAAGATATCGAGGATTAACTCGGTGCGGTCGATGACTTTAGTATCGATCGCTTTTTCGAGGTTGCGAGTTTGAGCTGGACTGAGGTCGTTATCGAAGACGACGACGTCGGCATCGTGGAGTTGGACGAGTTGTTTGAGTTCGGCAACTTTTCCTTTCCCGAGATAGGTTTTCTGATCGGGGCTGATTCGCTTTTGCATAATGCCAGCGACAACTTCTGTCCCAGCGGTCTCCGCCAAGCCCGTGAGTTCATCGAGGGGGTTGGGTGGATCGGGATGTTCCGAGCTAAGCACACGGGCGACGATGCAAACTTCTTTGGCGGGGCGATCCACGCGATTGTGGCTTTGCACGATATAAAAGAACTCCGCGGAGGTTTGGTTGGAGGTTAGAAAATGTTGTCGAGTTTGTTTTGTGTATGGCAGTTAGGCTACAGCACGATGATAGCAAAACTATCATGGATTTCGGGTACTGTATGGCTAGCAAATCACCTTCGAAACGAGCTTGGAGTACCTGGGATGATGCATCGAGGGAATTATACTCCGCTTGGAGATGATAAAAGTAGTTCTCCATAGGGGTGTTTTGAGGGGAATGAAGAACTATTTTTGGTAAACTTTGTCGATTATTGAATTTGTAGGGCGTGTTGGGACGATATGTGTTGGTGTCAGGGGAGGCTTTTCTCTTTTTGAGGGAAGGGCTTTCTGTGGCAAGGGGGTTTGGAAAACTTGAACTGTTGCTTTGATGCTGCGCGATGCGTTGGCAGTTAGTCTCGTAGGCTGGCTGTTGGATCGTGCTGTAGTTGGGCAACTGGTGAGGTTGGCAGGAACCCTCGATTTATGCGCCGAATATTGCTTCACATCGCCGCCTACCTCCAATTAGGTGTAATGGCCTTTACAGGTTGTGCACCGACTCAGCCTTATTTCCTCCGCGAGCGGGCCGACTTGGCTCACTATCTTGAGACGGCTACGGAGATTGAGTATCCCGATTTGGATTCGGAGTCGTTACCTGAGGCACGCGAGGCGGCCGAGCCGTTTTCTTTGCGAAATCTCGAGTATGCCGAGGTGGTCGATTTGACGCTGGAGGAGTGTCAGCAGTTGGCGTTGGAGAATTCGAAGATTCTTCGTACGTCGTCGGGGACGCAGCAGCAGATCAACGGTCAGGCATCGGTGGTATTGAGCGGAACGGAGGGGCAGATTGGGTCGATTTATGATCCAGCGATCGCTTCGAGTTCTTCGACAGGCCAGCCGTTAGCGATCGATCAGAACGGCAATCGTATTTTTCCTCGTGGCACGGTGCGGGCCAATCAGGTTGGCGGCGTCGAGGATGCTTTGGCGGAGTTTGATTCGCAGTTTTCGAGTTTCTTTGGATACAACACGACGGATCGTCCTCGCAACGTTGGTCCTGGTAATCCGTTTAACCCGCAGTTGTTTCAGGGAGCGGATAGTTCTTTTCAGGCGGCGCTATCGAAGCGAACGGCTGAGGGAACGATCGTTAGTGGCCGTACGACGACGACCTATTCAAACAATAACATTCCGACGCCTGGATTGGGGCGAGAGGTGCCATCGGATTATTTCTCGACGATGGAAGTTCAGCTTCAGCATCCTTTGATGCGAGGTCGTGGAGCATTGGTGAATCGGGTTCCGGTGATGCTGGCAAGAATCAACGAGGATCTTGCGTTGCATGATTTCGAATTGCGAGTTCGAAATTTGATGCGAGATGTGGAGAACGCATACTGGGATCTTTATGGATCGTATCGAGCGGTTGAGGCGGCGCGACTTGGGCATGAGAGCGCGAATGCATTGTGGCGGGTAGCTAAATCGAAACTGGATATTGGCGAGGGAGCGCCGGAGCTTGAGGCTCAGTCGCGATCTCAGGTTTATTTGTTTCAAGGTCAGTTAGAGCGAGCGTTTAGTGGTTCGAATATTCCTGGCAATGATCCTGGTGGGTTGTTGGGGCGTGAGCGAGATTTGCGGTTCTTGATTGGATGGTCGCCGACGGACAAGCGATTGATCCGTCCGGTCGATCAGCCGACGACAGCGAGACTGGCGTTTGGATGGGAAGAGGTTAAAGAAGAAGGTTTGTTGCGAAGTGTTGAGTTGCGGCAGCAGAAATGGTCGATCAAGCAACGCGAGTTGGAGTTGATTTCGGCGAAGAATCAGCTGTTGCCGGATGTTAATGTGTCGGCGCTGTACCGTTGGGTTGGAGCGGGTGATACGTTGGCGAATGCTGATGGTTCTGGCAGGGTTTTCCCCGACGCTGGTTCGAATGCCTTGGAAAGTCTTTTGGATGGCAATTATCAAGAGGTCGGTGCAAGGTTGGAGTTTACTCCGCCGGCCTTTGGGGCGCGTCGCCAGTATGCTGCAATAAGAAGTGCTCAGTTGAATTTGGTGCGTAGTACGAGTTTGCTGGAGGAGAAGGAGATTGCCTTGATCAAGGAATTGAGTGAGGCGATATCGAAATTGGATTCGCATCACGTTCAGGCGGAGACCTTCTTGGGGCAGTGGCAAGCGAGCGAACGTGAGGTGAGTGTTTGGGAAAACAAGCTGGAGATAGACAGCGAGCGAGCTGAAGTAGTTTTGGACAATCTTTTGCGAGCTCAGCAGCGACGTGCGGATGCTCAGTTGAGTTATTACCGAGCATTAGCTGAATACAATAAATCGATTTGTTTTGTTCATTACCTCAAAGGATCGTTGTTTGAGTACAACAACGTAGCTTTGGAAGAAGGACCATGGCCTCACAAGGCGATGTGGGATGCTTTGGAGAGGGCCAGAGAGCGAGCAGCGGGAACTTACTTTGACTATGGCGTAACTCGCCCTGGTGTGGTGAGTCGTGGTGAGGTTCCTAGTCAGATCGGTAATATGGGAACTGGGCCAGCACCACGGCAGTCGACAGTTTCGGGTGAGAAGGATTCTGGATCTGCGGAATCCAAAGCATCGGCGGCAGGTGGAGGTGACCAGCATGACGATGGGGCTCATTCGTCGGATTCGAGGGGGGCGGTTGCAGATGATTCTGATGCAGCACCGACACCGAAGGCTCTACAGGGAGCAGGGCAAGTTCTTGACCATGAAGAAGTTGGATCGGGAGTCAAAGAGGTAGGTGATGGATCCGAAATCGAATCATCTCCCGAGCCCAAGAGCGGAGGCAGTACGGCAACGGAAAAATCATTGCTGAGCAAAAGGGTAAATAAGAATCAATCGGCTGCTGGCGTTGTCTCGAGCAAGGTGACTACAGCATCGGGAGTTGTCGATCGCCCCGCGACTAACGGTAAACGGGGGAAGGTACAGAAGTAAATATTCTCGAGGGAAGGATAGCTAGGGTAGTCCATGATTGTGGGGCTGCTGATTCGATTGCTGGGCATTCAGCGGTTTGCTAGCTGCTATCAACTCTTCATTCGAGGTTGCAAAACAGCTTGATGCTGTGAACGAGGGCAGGGGGAAAACTGAAACGGGATGGAGCTCTTTCAAGATGCTCCATCCCGTTTTGGCATTAAAGCTAGCAACTCCCTCCCTCATCAGGTGCTAGGCACCCCGCCCGGTGCTATGCACCTTCTGGAAAAGTGCTATGCACCCTTGTCCCCACCGGTGCCATGCACCCTTGTTGTTTGAATGCTAGCGTATTTTCTTGGCTACTCTTGCCATTTTTAGCATTTCGCAGAAGCGATCATTGCTCAGCGGTGGGTTCAGGTGTATAGTGTACGCGTGTGTTTTTGTGTTACTGGTATAATGACCTTTGGGAATGCCTTTGGCTAGGAGGGACAGGTGAGAAGGAATAGAGACAAGGATTACAGCCCCCATGAAATGTCCATCGTTCACATTTCCCATCGCTGTGCGAGACAACTTTTTCTGCTCGATGATGGATTACCGGCTCACGGGGATATGAGGAATCGACGCGATACCATTTTGG
>Ga0315904_10000241_pt1 | contig 90914 bp, 66 predicted proteins | sample LakEriMetagenome_6_FD_203529 | JGI IMG/M metagenome (GOLD analysis project Ga0315904, IMG submission 203529) | Freshwater fungal communities from buoy surface, Lake Erie, Ohio, United States - Buoy 12 MA120 | ecosystem: Environmental > Aquatic > Freshwater > Lake | place: USA: Lake Erie, Ohio...
CGGACAGGAATCGACTCGACATAGCCGATTTTCCCAGGCTCACCCGATACGATCCACAGACACGACTGCACAGGATCCCAATGAAGATCGCTAATCGATCGACCGGGTGTTGCAATGCGTCCTACAAGCTCCATTTTGTCCGAGCATCGCCATAGAAGCACTTCGTGATATCCGCTCGTAAACAGGATCCTATTGGCTGCATCCAAGGCGATCGATTGAACCGCATGAGCACGAGGGTAGGAGTTGATCTTCGGTTCGCTAGGCACCAGTAGCGGCCTAAAGGATTCAATGGGCGCATCGATGCCGCCATCGACCTTGGCTCCCGTGACGATCCACATTCGGATCTCTTCGATCTGATCGGGATCTAAGGCGTCGGAGTCTTTAGGCATGCGCAAGGCAGGGTCATTGGTGCTGATACGTTCCCAAAGTTCACCAAGGCCGTTTGGAAAGGCGGTGATTTGACCTGACTCGTTGGTGGTAGCCGCGCCCAAGATCACTCGTTTGGACTCGCCCGGGGTCAGCATGAGCGCAGGGGTTGCCATCGAATAACCCCCTTGAGCATCCTGCGCGTCGTGGCAGCCGACACATCGATCGACCAAAATGTTTGCGATACGTCCAAGTCGTGGTTGGAGCGACTCGGGTGGTTGGACAAGAAGCGTTAAGACATCATCGCTTTGTGCCAAGACCGGCATTTGCATGCAAGCGACCACAATCGAGGCCGCAAGCCCTAGCACTTTGAACCCTACATCTCCTTTTCGTCCCATAGGTCCTATCACTCCAGCGAATGGACCACCAAACCCGAGGCGAGTTTAGGGAAAAAGTAAGTGCTCTTGGCTGGCATCCGTTCGTTGCCCAGCGATAGGTTTTGAATTTGATCGATGCTTGCAGGCATGACCATCGCCGCTAGCGAATAATCGCTTTTACAAATACCTCGTCCTGTGAGTCCATCGATGACTTCTTGGACTTGGTGCACGTAAGTTGGTTTAGGCATGTCCTTGAGGCCAAGGGCATCTTCGAAGACCAGTGTGTGCAAAACGGCGACTCCAAGCTCTCGCCAAGCCGACGAATGCTCTGGGGCCAACTCGGCCATCCGATCGATGGCGGCCTCTTTGGCACTGATCCTTGTCCACTCTTTGGACTCGGCACTGTAGATCACCAAAATCAGTTGTTCGTCCAAGCGATCGAGTTCAGCCCACACGGCACCGGCGCTTTCAGGGCCCTTGGCAACCAGCTCGCAATCGAAGTACTTGCTAAGCTTCTCGTGCAACTGCTGGGTCGTAAACCTGGGTATGCCATGGACAAGTCGATGCGTCGGCAGAACGACCAAACCCGGGTCGCTCATGCTCACCAGTGCGCTTAGGACATAGTTGGCCGGATGTTCGTTGGTCAAAATTCCTGCTGCAGCAAGTTCGTCGCGATAGTTGCAAGCCGTTTCATAGCGATGATGCCCATCGGCGACGAACATAGGGAGATTGGCCAAGAGTGCGGAGACTTCTTGGATCAAACCAAGATCGCTTATAGGCCAAATCGTGTGTCGAACTCCAAGGTGATCGACCGCTTCGGTGCCAAGTACACCCATGATCTTGGCTTCGAGCAACTCTTGGATCCTATTGGTGGGGTCGGGGTACAAGCCAAAGATTTGAGAGAGATTCGCGCGGCAGGCCCGGAGCATTTGCAAGCGATCTTCTTTGGCTTGCGCATGAGTGTGCTCATGCGGATAGATTTTGCCTTCGCCGAAGCGTTCGAGCCGAACATTGGCCATCAAACCACGACGGACTAGATGTTGACCAAGCCATTCGAATTGCTGGTGATAGACATAGATCGCCGGGTCGGGTTCGGGTTGGAGGATTTTCTCGCTTTGCCAACTGCGCAAGGTTCGTCCAGCCCGGTCATAGATTGCACCGGGGGAATCGTTTGGCTCGATCTTGGGGTATTCCAAGCGTACGAAATTGTAGGGCGATGCGTTGTAGAGTTGATCCTGGAGATTTGCATCGATCACATCGTAAGGGGGTGCGATGCACTCGGAGAGTGAGCCGACTCGAGCGAGGTTATACCGCAGGCCTCGGAAGGCTTGGATGACAGGCATATCGATAGGTTGCTTGTGAGGGATGGATCTGAGGGAGGAATCTGTCCATTATCGTTTCGCCTATCCTTGGAGCAATCTCAAAAGTCCCGTTCTTCCTAAACATCTCTGGCATCTGGCATAGGAACCCTCTTTCTTTTGAAGGTTTGGGGGGTTGCCTGCATTGCATCTCGGGTAGATGTTTGGGCATTACGTCGCCTGGCGGCGACCGCATTTTTGACGGCATTGACGGCATTGACAAGGTTGACTGGATTGACTGGATTGACAGCGGACAGAATTGACATCGTTGACGTTGTTGACATCAAGCACCCAATAAGGTCAACCTCGTCAACAAGGTCAACACCGTCCGAAATGCCACCGCCGTCAGGCGGCCATAGTCGTAGGCACATTCCATGTGCCGTCGACCAGCATGAACCAAGGGCACATCGAACTTTTACCAGCAGCCCAGCAGGTCGATCTATCCGTAGCAAGCGATGCTACCCCTCGGGTGTGAACTCCTGCATTTTGCCCCAAACGCAAAATCCTGGTGGGCTTGGTTAAATTCCTCGCCGTTGGCTGCGGGTTAAACGAATGTTCGCTGCAGCGAACAAGTGTCGATGATTTCTCCGAAATCATCGTGTGCGCCAGAGCACTGCCCGATTCAAATCGACAACTTCACCCAGACCACCTTGCGGAGCACCTGTTGGAATCGGTCAATACCGTCAAGCCCCTTCAAAACCCGATATCACAACACAAAACACATCGCCAAGCCCCCGCGGGTGTGAACTCCTGCGTTTTACACCAAACGCACTATCCTGGTGGGCTTGGTTAAGTTCCTCGCCGTTGGCTGCGGGTTAAACGAATGTTCGCTGAAGCGTACAAGTGTCGATGATTTCTCCGAAATCATCGTGTGCGCCAGAGCTTAGCCCGATTCGAATCTTGCGATTGACATACACCGTTACACGGTATAGTGTAATAGCAGAAAGCTCAACTAGGATCCGCCGGGATGAAAACTGCAAAAAACACCTCGCAAAAACATGGGGCTCTCAAAAAGCCCCAAAACAAGACCTGTTGCCAAGTGGTGGCTCTGAAAGATCGGTCGCTATTGTCACCGATCCAAGCAGGCGGACTTGCGGCGGTCTTTAAAGTACTTGCCAACGACACGCGTCTTCGTCTCCTCCATGCCCTGGTTCGTGATGAGGAATTGTGTGTAAGCCATTTAGCCAAGTCGCTTGGGATGAAACCCCAGGCGATCTCGAACCAACTCCAACGACTATCGGACTTGGGGATCCTCACCTCTCGCCGAGAGGGAAACAACATCCATTATCAACTCGTCGACCTGTGCGTGCGATCCCTTTTGGATCAAGGCCTTTGCTTGATGGAAGAAGTCTCCTCAAGGGATAGGGCAAGGCTCCCAAGATGAGTCCAATCGCTGGAAGTTTAACCCGACGATCGCTTTGCGAAGCTTTAGGGACTTTCATCTTGATCTTCTGCGGAACCGGGGCGATCGTCGTCAATGATCTGAGCCAGGGTGCGATCACCCACGTCGGAATCGCACTTACGTTCGGTCTAGTCGTACTAGCACTGATCCACGCTTTAGGGCCGATCTCGGGGTGCCACCTGAATCCATCGGTAAGCGTGGGCTTATGGCTAGCAGGAAAATTTCCTACAAAGGAACTTGGATCTTACATCGCAAGCCAATGCGCAGGAGCGTTGCTTGCGAGCCTTCTGATGCGAGCGATGTTTCCTGAGCATCCAACTCTTGGCGCAACGCTTCCAGCATCCGGAGCGATGCAGTCGTTTATACTGGAGATCGTGCTGACCTGGATTTTGATGCTGGTGATTTTGTGTGTCTCCAGTGGCCCTCAGCCAGACGCTGCCTTCGCAGCGATTTCGATAGGAGCCGTCATCGGCCTCGAAGCGATGTTTGCCGGCCCTATCTCAGGAGCGTCGATGAATCCAGCTCGATCCCTGGCCCCAGCCTTGATTTCAATGCACCCTGAACATTTATGGGTTTATCTGCTAGCGCCGATGATCGGATCGGCTCTTGCAGTTGGTACTTTTTCAATGATCAGGAATCCAGCGGCTCAGGCCCGATGAAGACAATCCCCAATCAAGATCAACAAAGAGGAGCAAACTCGCTGTGGAACTCATTGAACTACTCGACATTTTGAAGAACCATCCTGACCGCTCAATTCAAATCGCTTTGCCCTCCGGTGGATCGATCCCAGCTCACTTCCACGTCACAGAGGTCGGTCATGTCCAAAAACGCTTCGTCGATTGCGGTGGCACACTCCGCAGTACCGCAAGCTGCCTTCTCCAAATCTGGGTGGCAAACGATCTAGAGCATCGCCTCGACACCACCAAACTGTACAAGATCATCGACAAGGGACTAGGTCTTTTCGATAACCAGCATATCCCTATCGAGATCGAATACGAGCAAGAAATCCTCTCGCAGTATCCCTTGCAATCGATCGAGATCAACGATCAAGGATTGGTATTTCAGGTTGCCAACAAGCACACCGCGTGTTTGGCACCGGACAAATGCCGTATCGAACTCAATGTGATGTCTGCATGCAGCGGTCCAGGATGCTGCTGAAATTTGTCCAAAGTTCCATCCGATAGCTCTCCATTAATTTAAAGACAAACCGATGACCAATCCCAAGCGAATTTTATTTGTGTGCGTTGAGAATTCCAATCGATCCCAGATGGCCGAAGCGTTTGCGAGGATCCATGGCAAAGACCAAGTCCTGGCCGATAGCGCCGGATCCAGACCCAGCGGTAGGGTGAACCCCAAGGCGATCGAAGCCATGCGAGAACTCGGTTACGATCTTACGCAGCACACCTCCAAGGGGCTTGAAGGTTTCAACGGAACCCAGGTCGATGTTGCCGTGACGATGGGATGCGGAGACGAGTGCCCATTGGTGCTAGCCAATGAGCGGATCGATTGGCAGATCCCCGACCCCAGAGACATGACACCCGAGGAGTTTCGAGGTGTTCGCGATTTGATCGAATCCAAAGTCAAGCAACTCGTAGCAAAGCTTACTGCTCCCAGAGCATGACTTCGGTCACCCCGCTTTTAGCAGGCAACTTGTGGCTAAACACCACCCGGACTTTGGAACTAGTCACGCTGCTGAAGGTTGCCTGATTCCACTGACTCCCTGCGGGTTTCTCGGGCCGATGAACTTCTTTTTCGACACCCACCCACTTGCCCTCCTGCCAAACCTCGATCCGATAAGCCTCCGGAGCTTGCACGCCCCCGCGATCATCATAAATCGCTAACTCGATGCGTCCAAAGGTTCGGGGTTGACCAAGATCCAATTCCAGCCAATCTTCGCTTTGAGTCGACTCGTAACTTGTCCAACGATTCAAGGGATTCGGATCGAATACCGTTTTCCCGTCGTTGGACTTCTCGGGCGTACCACCAAAACGATCGCTATGCGACGCACTTGCCTTTGGATACTCTGCGCCGGGTCCACGATAAGCCAAATTACCCTTTGGCATTGGAGCTATCCGATAGGGCTTTTCATCAAAGCCCCATGCTTGGATCTCCGTCAAACCTACACGTTTGCCTTCTTGCGGTTGCAACTCGATACGAATTTTATCGAAACGAGCCGATGAGGTGCTGAACTTCGTCGGATGCTTGCCTCGCAATCGATCCTTGGCACGCTGCTCGATAAGAACCCATTTTCCATCGCGATAACCCTCTAGCTTCACGCTCGCGGGAACAACGACTTGGGCTTTCGAAATATCCGGGATTTGGCCATGTCCCAAACATTCGATCGAATCGTCCAAGAAAAGCATATCGATCGATTGAATCTCCCGATTGGAACCAAAGTCAGCTTCGAGCGTGACGGTTTCACTCGCAGCGCTCTCCCAACGATTCGGTGGATTTTGCATGTACCAGTAGTTTCCGTCCTGCAACTTGGCAATCGATGTACCGGGTCGGGTGCTACTGCTTTGAATTCTTGGATAATAGTTACCATCGTTGTTGACTAAATGATTGACCATTCGATCCTTGGGATTGGTCGATAGAGTATTCGTCTCTGGCAACTTCACTCTGAGCGGTGTGAGTTCGCTTTGCTGGGCGATCTGCTGGCCATCAGCGAATACCATGAACCCTTTTCCTCGCTTATAGCGATCGCCGGTCCGATCCCAAAGGATCGAAACTTGGCGACCTCTTATGTTCAGACCATCGAGGGCAAGGTAATCCCAGCTTGGGGGTGCCAATGGATGGAGCAAGATTTCATCGGTATCCGTAGGCTGCAAACCGACGAGCCCGGTGATCACTAGATCGCAGAAGCCCGAATGGAAGTAGTGTTCGCTGTGGTTGTATCCGTCATGACCCTCGAAGGATCCAGTATCCGGATGAAGAGCTTCGGCCAAGTAAGGTTTCCCTTCCTTGCGATGCGACTTGGCATAGATATCCAAAAGGCGCACATAATCTTCGGGCCGAACAATCTTGGTATCGCTGCGTTGCAAGACGTTCGCAAGAGCCTTGAGCGTTTGTGTGGATGCATAGGGCCAAGACTGACCGCTCCACCAGCAACAGCTTTTTTGAAGCAGGAACATCGGGTCGTTGCGCTCGACCGTAGTCGGTCCATACGCAGCGAAAAACCCATCGGAGTCCATGAGTTTTGCCCAAGCCTCTTCATAGGGACTGTTGGGTTCCAACATCGGAAATTGCCAAGGAACATAGCCGATGAGTTCTCGCCCATGGCTATCTCCGGCAAAGCGTCCTTCTTGGTACACAAGCGACCCTGCGGCGATCTGGTATCCGTCTCGATTCTCGTTATTTTTGAACATTGGGAAGAAGAATTTGCGTTTTGGATCCCAAAGTTTCGCGAGCATCGTCGTTTGCAGTTTGTCGGCAAAGTCGTTGAACTGCTTTTCGATTTCTACCTTGCCTTGCTTCGAAGCGATCTTGGCGATCGCCTTAGCATCAGCCCACATGTAGGCATTGAACGAAGGACGATAACTCGGTGCACCCCGCAAGATATCTTGGGTCTGTCGACTGGCGATGTTGAACTCCATCCCATCATCATGTCCAGTCTGCCAAAACAGTCCGACCGCAGGATCGAAATGACGCTTTTTCCAGCCTTCATAGTTTGCGATCAGCCCATCGAGTAGCCGACCAAGATGCTCTGGGTCTGGATGAATTGCATCGACAGCTACAACAGCATCGGCCAACCAAGTCGAGTAGTTCCGTGGCTGCGCTCCAGGAGTGCTTACCCAGTAACGCGAGTAGTCTTTGGCAATCGTTCCGCTTCGTAACCAACGGGCTTCATAGAGTTGATGACCCGCAGGACAACTGATCGCTCCATAAGCCCCGGACCAAAACGGACGGTCGATGAACTCGGTAAAGAGATAGCCTGTGTCAGGATTCCCATACGTTAAATGCTTGGTGATCAGTTCCCAACGGTAGTAATACGTAGTCTGGATGTCCTCATTAGGACAATCTAGAAATGGGATATTTTCGACGAACCAATCCCAATCTTGGTTATCAAAATATCGCTGAGAGCGAATGATCGCTGCACGATCGAGAACGCTCGGATTCTTGACGGAGTCTTGTCCAATAAGACTCGACGATTGGGCGCACAAAGACAGCGCAAATACCGTGCAGAGAACTGAAGTGATTCGCATCGATCAAGTGGTTTTTGGTTTGGGTTTGATGACCCCAGCCACAAGGTAATAGAAGACTGGGGTCAGGAATATACCGAAGAATGTAACACCGAGCATCCCAGCAAAAACAGCGATCCCCAATGTCTTTCGCATCTCGGCTCCTGCTCCTTGGGCCAGGACCAGTGGCACGACACCCAAAATGAACGCGAAGGATGTCATCAAGATCGGTCGTAGTCGCATGCGACAAGCTTCGATGGTTGCCTCGCGAGCGGATTTGCCGGACTCCTGAAGCTGCTTAGCAAACTCGACAATCAAAATCGCGTTCTTGCTAGCCAAACCAACTAAGACGACGAAGCCGATCTGTACGAAGATGTTGATATCGAGTCCCACCCAGGCGACCCCTAGGACCGAACAGAGCAAGCACATCGGTACGACCAAGATCACCGAGAGGGGGAGAATGAGGCTTTCGTACTGCGCTGCAAGCACCAGATAGACTAAGACAACGGCCATCGCAAAAACTAGCAGAGCCGTATTGCCCGCCTTCAACTGCAGGTACGTCAGTTCTGTCCATTCGGGTTTGATGCCGTCGGGTAGGCTTTGATCCAAAACACCTTCGATCCCCTTGACCATATCGCCGGAGCTAAGTCCCGGTGCGGTAATCCCGTTGATGGTTGCGGCGACATCGCCGTTGTATCGAGTGATCATCGAGGGTCCGAGAGACTCGCGTACCGTTGCGAGGGTCGCTAATGGAACCATCTCTCGAAGGGGTGTTCGGACTCGCAACTGTCCGACTTGTTCGGGCGTGCGCCGGTACTGCGGGTCGGCTTGCACATTGACTTGCCAAGTCCGACCGAATTGATTGAAGTCGTTGGCATAGGCTCCACCGAGTTGGACTTGGAGAGTGGTGAAAACGTCCTGCAAGGGGATACCTAGGGTTTTGACTTTCTGGCGATCGATATCGACAAACATTTGAGGCGTATTGCTGCGGAATCCGTTGAACATACCGAGAATTCCTGGCGTTTGGCTCGATTGGCTACTGACATCATCGGCAATCGATTGGAGGGCTTCGTAACCGAGGTTGCCTGAATCGCGAAGCATGAGTTTAAAGCCGCCGGCGCTTCCGATACCGTCGACCGGGGGAGGTCCAAAGACGCTGAAGATCCCTTCGTCAACTTCCTTGGAGCTGAGTTGGCGAATTTTGGCTCCGATGACCTGGGCTTTGGTTTCGATCGATTTGCGATCGTGAAAGGGTTCGAGGATGATGAACATACTCCCGAAGTTCGAGCCCACAGCGTTTTGAACGAAAGACTGTCCTGTTACGCCGATGGTATGATCGACTCCATGAATGTCTTTGACAATCTTTTCAAATTCCTTGAGGGTTCGAGCAGTTCTTTCGACGGATGCCGAATCGGGGAGTCTCAAATCGACTAGTAGATAACCTTTGTCCTGGGCTGGAATAAAGCCAGTGGGAGTATGGGTCATGCCGTAGTATGTCCAGTAGAGCAATCCAGCATAGAGTGCCATGACCACGGCTCGGCCTGTAATCAATCGTCCGACCGTACCTGCGTAAAGATTCGAGCTCCAAGTAAAGAAGCGATTGAAGAGATTGAAAAACCAACCGAGCGTTGCATTGAGAATCTTCGAGAGTGGATCGGTCTGTTTGTCTTTAGGCTTCAAGAGCACTGCGCAAAGAGCCGGGCTTAATGTCAGCGAGTTGATTGCCGAGAAGAAGGTCGACACGGCGATGGTAACGGCAAACTGCCTAAAGAACTGACCTGTGATCCCCGCGATGAAAATGCAGGGGATAAAGACGCACATGAGCACCAAAGAGATGGCGATGATCGGCCCAGAGACTTCCTCCATCGCCTTGATCGCCGCATCGCGAGGAGAGAGTCCGTGCTGGAGGTTATGCTCGACGGCTTCGACGACCACGATGGCGTCATCGACAACGATACCGATGGCAAGTACCAATCCGAATAACGAGAGATTGTTCAGGCTATATCCGATACCGTGCATCACAGCAAAGGTTCCGATGATCGCGACAGGTACGGCGATCAAGGGTATGACGCTAGCTCGCCACGATTGGAGAAACGCCAGCACGACGATTGCCACGAGGATGATCGCATCGCGGAGGGCTTTAAAAACCTCCATGATCGACTCTGAAATAAACGGTGTGGTGTCATAGACAATCTTGTAATCCACGCCGGGGGGGAAGTTCGCTTTGAGGCTTTCCATCTTTTCTTGGATCATCCTCGCTGTATCGATCGCATTGCTACCGGGCTGCTGATAGATCGCCATCCCGATCGAGGGTTTTCCATCGAGAGTACAAGATGTATCTTGGTTTTTCGCTCCAAGTTCGATTCCGCCATAGGATCTTCCATCGGAACCTTGCCGCTGATCGGACACGACATCTCGAAGGTAAACCGTAGTTCCCGAGAGGCTCGTCCCGACAACGATGCCTCGGAATTCGTCGGGTTCGATCAAGCGACCTTTCGTCGATAGCGTATATTGAAAGGCCTGACCCGGGAGCATAGGTTCTCGGCCTAACGAGCCGGCTGCAACCTGGATATTCTGTTCGCGAAGCGATTGCATCACATCGCTTGCTGTGATTCCCAACGTTGCCATCCGAGTCGGATCAAGCCAAACTCGCATCGAATAATCCAGTTGACCGAGGAATCCGATATCACCCACACCCGGGACTCGGACGAGTTCATTTCGCAGTTGGATCGAAGCATAGTTGCTCAAATACAACTGGCTTCTCGAATCATCAGGAGAAATCAAGTTCACCACCAGCAGGATGCTTGGCGAGCGTTTCTTGACCGAAACACCTGTTTGTTTGACTTCGCTTGGAAGGCTTGGTGTGGCCAAATTGACTCGGTTTTGAACCAAAACCTGGGCCATGTCCAGATCCGTTCCCACTTCGAACGTCACGCTGATCGAGCATCCACCATCGTTGGTGCATTGGGTCGACATGTAAAGCATGTTTTCGACCCCCAAAATCTGCTGTTCGATCGGAGCTGCGACCGTTTCAGAAACGACCGAGGCGCTTGCGCCTGGATACACGCACGAGACCTGGACCGTCGGTGGTGTGATCTCGGGGTACTGTGCGATGGGTAGCTGCCAGACAAATACAAGTCCCGCGAGCGTGATCAGAATCGAGATGACGGCTGCGAATATGGGTCGATCGATGAAGAACCGCGAGAGCATTACTGGACTCCTTCGGTGGACGGATCCAGATCCAGTGAAACAGTGGCTTGCTCGATCGAAATCTCGGCACCTGGTCGGACTCTTTGTAGCCCTCGGTAGACGATTTCGGTGCCGGCATCGAGTCCTTTGGTAATGACCCTCCAACTTCCTATGGATCGACCGAGCTCGACGGTGCGGCGAACGGGCTTTTTGTCCGATCCTATGGCGATGACGTATCGGGTATCTTGATCGACTCCGATCGAAGCCTCGGGCACTAGCACTGCATCATAGGGTTGTGATACAGGCACACGGATCCTCACAAACATTCCGGATTTCAACAAATTGTCCTTGTTGTCCAAAACGGCACGAAGCTTGATCGAACCGGTCCGATCATCGATACGGTTTTGGAGGAAGTCGAGTTTTCCTCGATGGGGGAAATCCTTCTCGTCACCCAACTGAACGAAGCATGGGATCTCTTGGGATTTCAAGGGATTGGAGCTTTGAGTTTTGGAAGGATCCTCGGGTTGTTTTTGTCTTTCGAGCCGTTGGTATCGCAGGACGGATTGTTCATCGACATCAAAGTAAACGTACATCGGATCGTTTTTGACGATGGTCGTCAGCAGGGTTCCAGTACCGAGCCCACCGGTGACGATATTGCCTGGGGTGATCAAAGCGCGGTCGATGCGCCCACTGATGGGACTACGGACTTCGGTGTATTTCAGATCCAACGCTGAGATTTGGGAGTCGGCTTGAGCAGAGGTCTCTTGGGCTTGAGCTTCGGTCAGGGCGGCAACATTCTCTTCGTATTCCTCTTGCGAGATGGCTTTGACATCGATCAAGCTCTTGGCGCGAGCGAGTTTGCTTTTGGCGAGTCCCACTCGTGCCTTCATCAGTTCGATTTTGGCAAGAGCTTGCTGGTGTGCGGCTTGGTATACATCCGGTTCGATCGAAAAGAGCAGATCGTTTTCTTGGACCATTTGGCCGTCGCTAAAATGGATTTGCTTGACGTAGCCGGTTACCCTAGCTCGGACTTCGACTGTTTCAATGGCCCCGGTTCGACCGACAAACTCGTCATAGTCAGTGATCTGCTTGGAGGTGGCTTGAACGGTGGCTATCTTTAGCGGCGTCGCGACAGGTTTGATGGTTGGTTTTTCGCAACCAAGTATCAAGATTCCAAGCAAAGAGCCCAAAGCGACGTACGACCGGCAGATTTTGCAAAGCATCATCGTTTTCTCAGGGGTATAAGGCGGTTTTTAAGGCCGCTTGTGAGTATACTCAAGGCTGGTCGGAATCCCAAGGGTACGATTGATAGGCTGTGCTTCACACGGCGATTATTTCGTAGAGGCAGGACACATTAGTTGAAGGATGAGTTTTCAGCGAGTTCCATGGCGATTGTTGCTCTTGCCCTTGATCGGTAGCATCATCGGCCTGCTGGTTGCTGCTCGAATGCGTCAGACCGAAAACCTTCGTTGGTTCTCTCAGCAGGATTCCGAGATGACCCAAGAAGCGAATCTGCTTTCTAGAACCCTGGCCAGTAGCTCGGATCGCCAGCAGTGGTTGCAGTTGGTTCAAGGGTTACGCAAGATGAATTGGGGTGAGGTCGATATCCTGGCCGACTCGACCCTCAGCGACCGAGCTCGGCGGTCGTTGGTCGTTAGCCCCACGCAGTGGATTCCAGAGCCCGACGGCTTCTATCGTATTTGTGTACGCCAACCGATCAAAGATCCGACAGCCAGCGCGCCCAGCGAGTGGATGCTTTATTCGCGTCGGGTGCGTAAAGCTGATTTGCCTTGGGTGCTCAGGGCGATGATTTTTGGGGCTTTGGGTTTTGCTGGTGGATTGGCTCTGGCAACGATACTCTGGCAAACGACCACGGCTACGACCAAGCTTCGAGATACTTTGCAGTGGATCCGAACTCGAGTCAAGCGACCGATCCCACGAACCGAGTTCTTAGGGATGTTCCCTCAGTCGCTTAATGCAGACCCAGTGGGTCGGGAACTGATCGCTCTTTGCGATCAATTGCATCAGAATGCTTACACCAATCTCAGCGGATCAGAGACATCCGACGCAATTCTCTCGGCGATGCCCGAAGGCATTCTGGCCTTCTCCTCTGAGTTGCGACTGTTGTTTGCAAACCGTGCAGCGGTCAAACTGCTGAACCTTGGAACTCGCATCCAAGAGAGCATCCCTCTGATCGAGTTGATTAGGCAACCCAAGCTATTGCAATTGGTTCAAGATGTTCAATCGCGGCAGCAACCTTTGGACTGCGAGTTCGATACGACCGACGCGACCGATCAGACCGTATCGCTTCGCATTCGAGGCTACTGCATCAGCTCGGATTCCAAACCTGTAACGACTCTGAAAAATCCGATAAGAGGAAGAGCTTATACCCCAGAGCTCCCCAGCGGTCCTGCTGCATCCGTCTTGCTAGTGATCAGCGATGAGACGCGAGTAAAGCAACTTGAGAGTTACCGCAAGGATTTCACGGCCAATGTTTCACACGAACTAAAAACTCCGCTTTCGGCTATCAAAGCCTACTCAGAGACGTTGCTCATGGGTGCACTGGATGACCCCGATGCTCGTTATCGCTTTGTAACGAGTATCAGCGAGCAATCCAATAAGCTCGAGCAATTGATCCGGGGGCTAATGCAACTAAATAGGATCCAGGCCATGCCGGAGAAACTCTCCCTGAGTCCTCTGCGATTGGCCGATGTGATAAGCTCGGTCGTCAAAGAACATCGTACCGTTGCAGACTCGAATCAAATCGTTATCGAAAATCAAATCGAGCATTCTTCCGAAGCTCCAGATCCAATGGTCTTGGCGGAATTCGATGCACTCAGAACGATTTTAGGTAATCTGCTGAGCAATGCGATCCGGTACTCCAAGCAAGGAGGCACAGTCACCCTTCGATACGAGGCAAGCAAGGATCGAATCGATCTTTTGGTCATCGACCGAGGGATCGGTATTCCTGCGTCGGATGTCGATCGAATCTTTGAGAGATTCTACACGGTCGATAAGGCCAGATCTCGAGATTCCGGTGGCACCGGATTGGGACTTGCAATTGTCAAGCACTTGACGATCGCCATCGGTGGAAGCATCAGTGTACAAAGCCAACTGGGCGTTGGGAGTACCTTTCGGCTCTCACTCCAACGCCCAATCGATGATGATCCAAAATCTAACACGCAAAATCTGCGTAGCGCAAACTAGCGGCGTTGACCGCGTCGTCGACCAAATCCCTCGATCAGATCCTGCCAGTCATTTGCACTGAGGCTATCTGGAGAGCCACCCGCAAGGAAGCGACTTGGACCACCAGCACCACCAGCCCCTCCATCGTCGTTGAGGATCGTTCCAAGACCTTGGGCATCGGCGATCGTTGCCCCAGTAGCGCTGGAAAGATTGACAACGAAGGTCTCGTCAGGTTCCACGGTCTTGTCATTTCGTACGGTAACCGATACGGTCTGGCTAACGACCCCTGGCGCGAAAGACAAAGTCCCACTAATGGCCGTGTAGTCTCCGCTCTTACCAGACCTTGCCGTGCCGTTAGCCGTGGCTACTCGAACCGAAACGGTCGAAGTGCTGGGACGACTAAGACTAACGGTGAAGCGGAAAGTTCCTGCGCTTTCGAGGGCTCGCACATCGTTGATCGTGATCTGAGTCGAGTCATCATTGACGATCGTTCCAGTGGCTCGACCGGTTCCCAAAGCGACCGCCGAGGAGCTCACGCCTGAAAGATCGACAAAGAAGGTTTCATTCGGCTCGACCGTATTGTCATTGACGAGATTGACTCGAACGGTTTTCTCAGTGTCCCCTGGGGCAAACGTCAGAGTCCCAGAGGTGGATGTATAGTCCAAACCCGCAGCGGCAGTGCCGTTGGAGGTTCCATAGTTGACGGTGAACTGCTCAGTCACCGGTGCACTGAGAGTGACCTTGAAATCAATTGCACCTGGGGCTCCATTGACCGATTCGGGTGAACTTGCACCGGCTATCGAAATCGTCGGTACGGTGACATAGTTGATTGCATCCAGGACGCTCAAGCGACCGCCGGTGACTGTCTTACCAGCCAGACTTGCCGTCGGAATCGCCGTATTGAGAATCGCTTCGCGAATGCTCGCCGCAGTTGCATTAGGCTTGGCTGCTGCATAAGAGGCGATCGCACCCGTTACGTGCGGAGTGGCCATCGACGTTCCGCTGTAAACTCCATAGGTATTGCCAGGCAGAGTCGAAAGGATCGAACTACCAGGGGCACCGATATCAACTTGGGTTGCACCATAGTTTGAAAAGCTTGCAAGCCCGCCAGTGGAGGTCGTCGCGGCGACTGCAATAACGGCTTCGTAATTGGCCGCAGGAGTACCGCTCACACCGACCAAGGTGGAGTAGTTCGAAGGATAGTTCGCTGTCGCATCATTGTTTAATGCGGAATTACCGGCTGCCGCTACAAACAAAATACCCGCGTTGGCTGCGCGAATGATCGCGGCGTGCAATGCCGAGGAGTATCCGCCACCGCCCCAGGAATTATTGGTCGCGACGATGTTCACCCCGCGATTGACCTTCAAATCGGTCAAATAGTCTACCGCTTGGATGGCTGCGGTGATGCTACCGCCAGTGGGACCTAGGAATTTGGCCGAGATCATTTTGACGTTCCAAGCAACACCGGCCACGCCGATTCCGTTGCCACCTACGGCACCAATCGTGCCGGCAACGTGAGTGCCGTGGGTATCACCACTACCTCCATCGTAAATCGTTTTATCGTTGTTGAAAAAATCCCATCCGTTGACGTCATCGATACGTCCGTTGCCGTCGTTGTCGATACCGTCGTTGGCAACTTCACCTGGGTTAACCCACATGTTCTGTTGCAAGTCAGGATGGTTTAGATCAATGCCCTCATCGATGATCCCTATAACGACATTACTCGCCCCTAGGTAGTTGTTACCCCAAGCCTCCTCGGCACCACTTCCGAAAGTGTTGGTGGTTCCTCCGCCACCATAGCCTGTTGGTGAGTCGTCGCTGTACATGCCCCAAAGCTGGCCGTTGACATAGCTGGTGTCGTTGCTGACAGCCGCCTTCTTGAGGATGTAATTCGGCTCGGCAGTGAGTACCCCAGGAAGCTTTTGGTATTCCTGAGCCATGGACATCACGTCCAATCCTGCCGGTATTCGAATACGGGCTACGTGTGCCGAGTTCTTGCCTACCGGATCGATCTCCTGAAGAATCTCCGCCCGATGGTTTTGATTCATGGCCATGAGCGACGGAGCCATTTGAGGGTCGTACTGAATGACCAACTCGCCGGGCATAAAATCTGCAGCCAGTAAGTTGCGGACTTCCAAATTCTCCAAAATCAGCTTTCGCAAGGAACTTACCACTCGCTTGGTTCGTCTCATTCTCAGAAACTCCCATCTCATTTTCTAACGCGACACGTGTGTGTGCATGGGTTCGGAAAAGTCGGTTCGAAAGGGCTCAAGCCTTCTGGACCTTCGTTTTACAAGCTACCAACGGGCTGGCGTGCGTCTGAAGTGCTTGCGTATTTTTACTACACATGGGCATTGATTGCAAATTGCGGGCCAAACGATTTAGAGCAATCTTCTACTCGTACTCGAAACGCCTGAATCGATTCAAGGCAAAGATGATTTCGGAGAAATCATCTACACTGCACAAGCCTCTGCGATCGCATCGCAAACCCGGTCCATCGACGAGGTCGTCAGACCGGCGACATTGATCCGTCCGGTCCCGACAATGTAGATCCCCTTTTGATTCATCAACCAATCGGCTTGCATGGGATTGAGTCCTGTGTAGGAAAACATCCCCTTTTGATCGGCCAAGAATCCGAAATTCTTTCCTCGGGCCTCCATGCCTTGGATCAGTGCGTTTCGCATGCTGTGGATCCGGCTTCGCATCTGATCTACCTCACTTCGCCATTTGGAGGCCAACTCCGCATCCGAGAGAATCGTTGCGACGATCGCTTCTCCATGCCTTGGCGGGTTGCTGTAATTGCAACGAATCGAACTTCGAATTTGACTCAAGACTGCATCGGTCGATCGGGGTGACTCGGAGATCATCATCAGCGCACCGACCCGCTCGGAGTAGAGCCCAAAATTCTTCGACAGCGACCCGCAAATGACCAATTCCGAATGGTCGCGCATCAGGATCGATATGGGTTTTGCATCTTCTTGGAGACCATCGCCAAAACCTTGATAAGCAAAATCGACAAACGGCAGCATTTTCTTTTTGGCCAAAAGGTCTGAAATTTCTCGCCATTGCTCATGCGTCGGATCAATCCCAGTGGGATTATGGCAACAAGCATGCAAGCAGACGACATCTCCTGGGCGACCCTGTTGGCTAAGCTGCTCAAACATACCCGCGAAATCCAAACCGGTCTTGGCGGCATTCAAATACCGATAACTTAGCACTTCAAAGCCGGCAGCTTGGAAGACCGCGTTGTGGTTGGCCCAAGTCGGATTGCTGACCCAAAACCGCCCGGCGGGAAGGACTTTCGCGAGAGTGTCTGCGCCTACGCGCAGCGCTCCGGTTCCACCAGGGGTGTGTGCCGTGGCGACTCGCCCATAGTCAAACTCTGAGCCGAGAACCAAGCGGTTGATTTGGTCGATGAAATCCTTGCCACCTTCGATGGGCAGATAGCCCTTGGTCTTTTGCTGTTGGAAAATCTTTGCTTGGGCAAGTTGAACGCTCTCGAGAATCGGAGTTTGGCCTGCGTCGTCTTTGAAAACCCCCACAGTCAAGTTGAGCTTCTGGGCACGGGGATCTTTCTCAAACGCGGCATTCAAACCGAGGATCGAATCAGGGGGTGCCAACGAGAAGTGCTCAAACATCAACCTTACCCAGGCCAAAAAAAGTCATGAAGCTCATACAACACCTAGAAATTAACTTAAAAACCGTTTTGTCGGGAGGTCTGAATCAGCCTTTTGCAAATTCCCAAATCCCATTTTCCTTGCCGCGACCTTGCAGTTCTTCCTGCTCTTGGCTCGGCTGGAGCACTCGAGACTCAAGCAAAAACCGTATCGAGGCTTGGATGTCGAAATCTATTTTCCCAAATCCGAGCTTATCCAGCAGTTCCTCACAAGCCAGATCGAGCGATTCTATCGAGTCGAGCGGACGAAGCCGGGCTCCTTGGTTTTCCCAATTTTTAAGCACATAAACTAGCAGCATCGCTTGGCTTAGGCTCTGCTGCTCGGCTTCGTCTTGGAGCCTCAGCAGTACCCCTTTGTTGTTGGACAAGGTTTGGAAATAGAGGCTCTGTGCTACGTTGAGCAGTTGGCGATTCCTGGCATGGCGGTAGGAGAAAAAAACTTTGATCGAATAAAGCATCGCCGCGATCCCTACGGCGATGTACATCCAAACGGCGCGGAAGATCTCGACGGCTCCGAGCAAAGCCAATATCCACATGCTGCGAACCAATCGGGTCACCGTCATCGAAAACCCCCACAAGGTCGGTATCCCAATCTTGCCTTGATCGAGCCAAGTGATCTTGATCGAACCAGGCAAGAGCATATCGACATCGGCGTGAGGAATGTTTTTGAGCATCCTCAAATGCAATTGCCCACTTGGCGAGGAACGCTCAAAGGCGACAACCAATTGACGGTAAATGGGAACCGAAAACTCGCTCTTGCGAAAGAGTCTATACCAACGACGAGCCACTCGATGCCCAAGAGCATCGCCACGTGCATAGACCCGAAGCCGCTTATAGTCTGAGAAACGGATCTTGAGACTGACCCCCCAAGAGGTAGCAGTTCGAAGGGCTTGATAAATCTGGCTTGGGGTCAAGCGATGATAGTTCGCCAGCAACAGCAGATCTTCAGTCGCCTCGATAAGTTCGATGTTCGAGACATCCGATGCGATGGTTGCTGCAAGCTCGGCATCGGCTGACTCACGATCTGGATCGACAAACGTGTAGCCTTCGATTAATCGTTTGAAGCGTTCGTGGATCCGATGATGAATCTTGCTCGCTAGATGGGCTTTAATCGAACGTACGAATTCAAGAGCATTCTGGTCGGTCTCCGAAGAGCGTTCCAAGGCTGCTTGGAACTCGTTTGGATGAACTGGGATGAACGACTCTTCTTTAGCTTGCATCGATATGCAGACTGCGCTTGCGACGTTCCTTACGACGAACATCGTCGATCATGCCGCTAACGCGCTGTACTTGGTCGATCCCTGCTAGGATCAATTGGGGGTGAGATCTGTCTTTGCTTCGCAATTGAACTTTGCCGACACCAAGCATCCTTTGGATGACGCCTTGAACATAAGTCACATCGTCGATGTCGATCACATCGATTCGATCGACGGTTCGTATAAGAATGCCTCGCGAGTGGATGAATCGCTGAGTGGTCAATTCATAATAGGTGCTTAGCCGTTTATACAAGAAACTGGCGATGCCAAAGATCCAGCAGCAAGCCAGGATGCCCAGGGCGATCCACCAGATGCTCTTGTCGATCGGGCCGATGATCTTCATGGCTGGCAATAGGATCATTGCGGCGATGACCGCAAGACTTATGACGGCCAGGGCCAACCATGTGCCATACATCGCCTTCGGGGAATACCCACCCTCCCAAAGTTTGTGCTCGGGCTCTTGGGGCAACGGCATGCGAGGCTGAAACTCCGACTGGGGAGCAGTTTGCTCGTTGGGCTGATCTTGCATTTTATCGCTCATTTTTCGTCGAACCTATAAGGAGCCAAGCTCCGAAGTTTGGTGAGGAAAGGCTCTAGCATCCAGAGGCTACTAACGCCCCCAATTTGGGCGCTGATTTGAGAAAATAGTATATCACAAATCGATCAAGCACCCGCGAAATTCACATTCTAGCCTCAGTGGGCCCTGGCCATCTGCATAAATAGATCGTATCTGGCTTTCATCTCGACAAGGCTGTCGCCGCCGAATTTATCGACCAATGCGGTGGCGATTTCAAACGCGACTACATGCTCGACGATGATCGCTGCGGCAGATATCGCACACACATCGCTCCGTTCGTAGTTGGCTCGATGAGGCTGCTTGTCCTCCATCCGGATCGAATCCAGAGGCTTGCGCAACGTGCTGATGGGCTTCTTTGCAGCCCTGAGAATCAGTGGCTGACCGTTGGTCATTCCACCTTCGAGCCCACCGGCGTTGTTCGAGGGACGCACATAACCCAGATGGGGTAGATGCGTTAAACTCGGATCGTGCTGTATCGGATCGTGGACTTGGGAACCTCGCTTGCCAGCGGCCTCAAATCCCATGCCGATCTCGACCCCTTTGATCGCCTGCACAGCCATGACCGCTTGGGCTAACTTGCCGTCGAGTTTGCGATGCCACTGGGCGTGCGTACCTAGCCCAAAAGGCAATCCATCGACCCGAACCTCGACGATGCCTCCAAGGGTGTCTCCTTCGTCGGCCATCCGGTCGATGTAGGCTTGGGCATCGGGATCCGTCTGAGGTTGAACTGAATAGAGGCTGCTGGAATCCCGAAGAGTACGAACTTGACTGATCGTTAGATCCTGTGTCCCTTGGGAACCGAACTTCATTTCTCCGAGCTGGACAACGTAACCGACTGTTTCGATCCCAAACTCTCGCAACAAGAGTCGAGCCAGCGCACCGGCGGCAACTCGCGCGGCCGTCTCACGAGCACTGGATCGCTCAAGCACCCCTCGGATCGAACCTAAATACTTGATCGCACCCGTTAAGTCGGCATGGCCTGGCCTGGGTCGCTCGAGTTCTTTAAGCCTCTCTAGCTTGTAATCGTTGTTGACGATCTGCATCGCAATCGGTGAGCCTAAGGTGACCGATTGCCAAGTACCCGAAAGGATGTTTACCGTATCTTGCTCAAGCTTCTGCCTGCCACCTCGTCCGTAGCCGCCTTGGCGCAGGTGCAACTCATGATTGATAAATTCCTCGTCAACGGTAAGCCCTGCGGGGAAACCGTCGATCAAAGCCAAGAGTGATTTGCCATGCGATTCGCCGGCAGTTGAGTAATGGAGCATCAGCGTTTTTTAGATTGCGTCGCGCGGGTCATGCGGGGCTAGTGGCTTGTTTCGATCCGGCGATCAGGACATACAAACAAGGGACAACAAACAATGTAAAGAGCGTACCAATTGCCATGCCGGCGACCAATACGATCCCGATGCTATTTCGAGCTTCGGCACCCGGGCCGGTTACGAAAACCAGGGGCAAATGTCCAAATACAGTCGCTGCACTGGTCATCAAAACCGGTCGCAAACGTGTTTTGGAAGCTTCGATCACCGCTTTCCACTTGCTCAATCCCTCTTGCTGCAAATGGTTGGCAAACTCGACGATCAAAATCCCATTTTTAGCGACCAGCCCCACCAGAGTGATCAATCCGACTTGGGAATAGATATTGACCGTTGTGAGTCCTAAAAAGGTAAGCAGCAGTGCACCGGAGATGGCCAGAGGTACTGAGCCAAAGAGGACGATCAGCGGGTCTCGAAACGATTGGAACTGGGCTGCGAGCACCAAATAGATCAGCGCCAAAGCGATCCCGAGGGTGACTGTCAGCGATGATCCTTCTTTGCGGATCTGCCTGGACTCTCCTGCGTAGTCCATCGATGCATTTGGCCCCACCACTTTCTGAACAATCTCTTCGATGCGACTGAGTCCTGATTCTTTGGTCAATCCTGGGATACCTGGAATCACCGCAGCTTGGATCTGTATCGAGCTTTGCTGCTGAAAACGACTCAGCACCCTGGGTGCAGTTTTCGGCACGACCGACGCGAATGTCGAGACCGGAATCAATTGTCCACTGGGTGTTCGAATCTTAAGATCCATCAGAGAAGAAGCCGATTGACGATCTTCTTCGGCCAACTGAGGGATAACTTGGTACGATCGATTGAAGTAGTTGAATCGATTGACATACCCTCCGCCCAAAAGGACACCAAGCTCCCCGGCGATCGAAGCCAAGTCGAGTTTCAAATCAGCGACCTTTTCACGATCGACCACCACTTGCGCCTGAGGCAAATCGACTTTCAGATCCGTGTCGACGAACATAAATAGGCCGCTCTTGTTGGCCTCCGCCAAAATCTGTTCCGATAGCTCCGTCAGTTGCTCGACTGGTAGATCGCTCTTTAAAATCAACTCGACATCAAAACTACCAGCACCCGGCAGGGGTGGAACCAAGACCGGAAATGGTTGCAGGCCTGGGATTTGCGATGCGATGCCAAAGGCTTCGGGAACCATCGCTGCGGTGCTGCGCAGATGTTCCTTCTCTCGATCGTGCCAGCTTTTGGTGATGATTCCTCCGAAGCCTGAGTTCGAACCGACCAAGGCCCACATGTAGTCGGTCTCCTCCATCTTAGCGAATTTTTCTGCGAGCACTTTGGCCCAACCGACGGAACTCTTTAACGACGCATCAGGAGACGCTTTGAGCATCACTGCAATAGCTCCTTGATCCTCTACAGGTGCCAGTTCCTTCGAGCTCATGATGTAAAAAGGAGCGGCAGCAAAAGCCACTAGCAGTGTCGCAAAGGCTATCGCCCAGCGAACTTGCAAAGCCCATTGGAGAAGTTGTCCGTAAGCCTGTTGAAACGCATCGAATATCCGATTGACCAGACGTGTGAGAAACCCCTCTTTTCCACTCGCCGAGAGCATCTGAGCGCTCATGATTGGCGAAAGAGTCACTGCCACTACACCTGAGAGCAAGACTGCTGCTGCCAGGGTAAAAGCGAATTCCTTGAACAGCATCCCCGTGAGCCCACCTTGAAAACCGATCGGTGCGTAGACCACTGCGAGTGTGATCGTCATGGCGACAATAGGCCCAAAAAGCTCTCGGGCTCCAAGCAAGGCCGCATCGATCTTGGTCATCCCTTCGCGGATGTGCCGCTGCACATTTTCCACCACAACGATCGCGTCATCGACCACCAGACCCACCGACAATACGATGGCAAGGAGCGTCAAGAGATTAAGAGAGAATCCAAGCAAATACATCAGGATCGTCGCTCCGATGAGCGATACGGGCATAGCGATCAAAGGCACGATCGCAGTCCGAAGCGAACCCATGAAAAGGAAGACCACCAAACCGACAATCGCGATGGTTTCGATCAAAGTTTTCGAGATTTCCGAAAGCGCATCTCGCATGAAACGAGTGGCATCGTAAGCCAGGTTCATTTCCATGTGATCAGGCAAGGTCGGTTTGAGCTTGGCCATGGCATCATTGAGCCTGTTGGCCACTTCGATCTCATTGGTACCTGGTAGCGGCCATACCGAAACATAAACGGCTTCTTTCCCGCGATACATCGCCACCATGCCAGCTTCTTCTGAGCCGAACTCCACCGAAGCGATATCGCCTAATCGGATTACCGCCCCATCCTTTTGCGAGACGATCAGATCTCGGAATTCATCGGCGGTTTTCAAATCCGTATCGGTAAGCAGGTCGACTTGAACCGAATCGTTCTTAACCCGCCCGATCGCTGCCAAATAATTGTTTCGCCGAAGCGCACCATAGACATCGCCCGGAGTCAAATTCAGCTCGGAGAGCTTATTGGGGGAAATCCAGATCCGCATCGCTGGCGTGCGGCCCCCTTCGACACCCACTCGCTGGACACCTGAGATGGTCGTTAGCTGAGGCTGTATGGTTCTAGTCAGGTAGTCGGTCAGTTGGGGGACATCCCATTGCGTGGAAGTGAAGCTCAGATAGAAGGAAGCATAAGGGCGATCGGCGCGTTGAATTTCCACGATGCTCGGTTCGGCTTCGGCCGGAAGCTCTCGTCTTACTTGTTGGAGTCGCGTATTGACCTCCGCCAAGGCTTGGGTCGCGTTGTGATTGAGCTTCAAGCGGATCGTGATTTGGCTAGATCCAGCTACGCTTTTGGATTCGACATAATCGACTCCACCGATCGAGGAGACCGCCTTTTCGATCGGGGTGGTCAGAAACCCGCGGATCGTCTCGGCACTTGCTCCGATGTAAACCGTCGTAATAACGATCGAAGTGCTTTCGAGTTTTGGAAATTGCTGAACGGGCAGCGACTGCGCCGATCGGATTCCCAAGAGCACGATCATCAGATTGACGACGATCGCAAGGACCGGGTGCCGAATAAAAATATCGGTAATCGATTTCATCGCTGAGCCGGTTGCTTGTGAGAGATTAGGGTGCTGCTTTGGTAAGTTCCGAGGGAACGATCCAGGTTCCATCGTAGATCTTGAAGGAACCGTCGGCGATGATTTGTTCTTTGGGATCGATGCCTTGACGGATCGATACGTTGTTACCAACGGTGGATCCGACGATGACCTCGCGTCGCTTTGCGACCCACTTAGCAGTATCCTTGGGGTCGATTTGAGCGACGAAACAGTAAGCTCCCGTTGGATTCGTTCGGAGAGCGGATGAGGGGATAAGAACCGTAGGCTGCGGGTCACCGTACTCGGCAAGCACCTTGACCGAGTCGTTGACTTGAAGCGTTGCCGGTGGGTTGATGACTTTGGCGCGAGCCGCCAAGGATCGAGTGACCCGATCGGCTTGAGAGTCCAGTGCCACAACTTGGGCCTCGATGAGCTGACCGAGGTGTTCCAGAGAGACCTTGTGGCCGACTTGGAGGTAATCGGCCACCTGCTGAGGCATCATAAAATCGACGAAAACAAATTCGTCGATTCCTTGGAGCATGGTGATCTGCGAACCTTCGGAAAGGTATTGTCCGGGCTGGATATCAAAGACGCCTGCTCGGGCACGAAAGGGAGCCACGAGAACCTTGCGACGGATGACGGCCTGGATTCGAGCGACTTCGGCTTTGGCTTGTGCTAACTGGGCTTCGGTTTGATCCAGATCCAATTCGCTCAAGGCTTGGACCTCCATCGCCTTTTTGATCCTGCGATAAGTCGACTCGGCAATACGTTCGGCTGCTTTGGCACTCGCCAGGGTTGCTTGTTCGACGCTCGTGTCGAGTTCGACCAAGACCTGTCCGGGGCTTACGATGTCCCCTGATTGGAAATGGATCGCTTGGACGGTACCTACGGTTTCGGTTTTGAGTTGGATCGAGCGCGGAGCGACGACCGTTCCGATGACGGTCGAAGCTGCGCGAAGTTCGATGGTTTGCGGATTGGAGAAAACGACAGGCGTTGGACGGGCTTCTTGGGGTGGAGCAGCCGTAGCGAGCACTTTGAATTTCAGCAGATAGATTCCATAGGCGACAGCAGCAACACTCAGCAGTACAGCGAGGGATCCAAGGAGGGTTTTCATACAGTTTTGGGGATCCAACAATAGGGTCGGTCAGTCAAGCGGGAGGTTGAAAGGTTACACGTTTTTGAACGAATGCCAAAGGTCGATTTGGAATCCATCCGTAGAACTCCACCTTGGGTGCATCGAATTGCCTTGGACCAAAAGCAACGCTGCTTGGGATCAGAGAAACGTGAGGTTTTTGAAATTTTTTGGAGACTCGGCAAGGTGCTTGCGATCCCCGTTGGGCTTGCTTTAGTGGGTCAGGCCTGTCCGCAGCGGGTTCTTCGATGGGTAAGGTGGCGTAAAATTTCATTGTACTCGATCGAATCTGTTGTCTATAATGCAATTGTCGCAGAAATCTCTGCGGTTTCTCCTCAGATTTCCCCACCCACACCCCGAATCCGATTTCGTTTTTCCGAGCGTCATTGAGGGACGCTTTGCGCATCGGAATTTGATCGCCGAAGGTGCGACAGCGGGTTCCAATTCCAAAATGACCGACGAAGACACAGGCCGATCACGACCGAGCCGCAACAGCAACGAAGTCCTATCGATTGCCGAAGAGATCCTGCGCGAACGCTCGGGGATCAAAAATACCTCCCCAGAGCCTAGGCCCGTATTGGATTTTGGGACCCTCCAGAGGATGGCTCAAGAAGAGCTTGGCCAGATTGCCAAGACCGAAGGAATTGTGAATTGGGAGCAACTCCCACGTCCGGAATTGATCTTCCAAGTGCTCCGCGCGCGGATGCAATCCTCGGGGATCATGATCGGTGAGGGTACCTTGGAGATCCTTGCCGATGGTTTCGGTTTCTTAAGGTCCGCAACCCATCACTATGTTGCCTGCCCAGACGATATCTACGTATCGCCTTCTCAAATTCGCCGATTTGGACTCACTACAGGCATGACCGTCTCGGGACAGATCCGCCCCCCCAAAGAAAACGAGCGGTACTTTGCTCTGCTACGGGTCGAAGCCATCAACCATCGAAACCCCAATGAGGTTCGTTCTCGCAAGTCCTTTGATCTGCTCACTCCGTTGCATCCCAAGGAGCGGATCATCATGGAGACCCAAGCATCGGAATTGGCCACAAGGGTTGTCGATCTAGTAACCCCTCTTGGGTTCGGCCAGCGAGGCTTGATCGTCTCTCCTCCGAGAGCCGGTAAAACCATCCTGATGCAGAAGATGGCTCGGGCTGTGTTGGCGAATTATCCGAATGCTTATGTCATGATGCTGCTCATCGACGAGCGACCAGAGGAAGTCACCGACATGCAGCGAGAAGTGCGAGGGTCCAAATGCGAAGTCATCAGCAGCACCTTCGATGAACCTGCATCCAGGCATATTCAAGTCAGCCAAATGGTGCTTGAAAAAGCCAAGCGGATGGTCGAAGACGGCATCGAAGTGGTCGTTTTTCTAGACTCGATTACTCGCCTTGCTCGAGCATGGAACGGTGAGTGCATTCAGTCTGGCAAGACCCTCACAGGTGGTCTAGATGCCAATGCGATGCAAAAACCAAAAGCGTTTTTCGGAGCTGCTCGCAAAGTCGAAGAAGGCGGATCGCTGACGATCATCGCGACGGCTTTGGTCGGAACTGGCAGCCGCATGGATGAAGTTATCTTCGAGGAGTTCAAAGGTACAGGCAACATGGAGATCGTGTTGGATCGAGCGCTGGTCGATCGCCGTATCTGGCCTGCAATTGATATCTACCAAAGCGGAACACGACGCGAAGAAGCCTTGCTCGATCCGGCTGAATATCAGAAGATCACTATCATGCGCAAAGCCCTCGCGGGTCTTAGTTCAACCGACGCCATGGAGCAGTTAGTCCATCGGCTCCAAAAGACGCGTAACAATGCGGAATTCTTACTTGGGCTAAAGGCCTGATCAAGCAAATTAAAAGATGGGATTGTGGTGCAACGCATACAGAGTTTGAGCAGTCCTCAACTACGCAGGCTCAAGCGACTTCACCGAGTTGAAAGTGGTCAACGAGAGTTTTTGATCGAGGGAACCCATCTGCTGACCGAAGCTCTAACGGTTCATTGGCCGCTAAGCAGTCTCTACTACACTGAGAAATGGCTATCCGAGAATCGTGATCTCCTAAAACGCCTAAGCGACCATGTTGAAAACTACTTGGTTGAACCCCATTGGCTCAAACAAGCAGTAACGACCCAAAATCCCGATGGAGTCGTAGCGATCGGAAAGTTGGAGCCCAAGGATCACTCACGCGCTTTGGATGAACTATCGAGTGATCGGAGCCATTGGAGTCTGGCTTTAGCGACTGACGGGATTCAGGATCCAGGAAATGCAGGAACTCTGCTTCGCTCCTTGGTTGGATTGGGGGGGAACCGTATGTATTTAAGCCCCGATTCGGTCTCTCCGGTGCACCCGAAATTTTTGCGAAGTACAGCCGGTCAATGGTTTCGATCCCCACCTGCAGTGGCGGGAATCAAGGAGTTGTCGGTCCACGCCAGGAGCATGGGGGCAAGGGTGATCGTTGCGGATATGCATGGGCAATCGATAGGGGACTTGGATTTGAAGCAACCGACCTTGCTGGTGCTTGGTGCCGAAGGCCGGGGCGTGAGTCCCAAAATCAAGGACATGGCAGATCATGTTTGTTCGATACCGATGGCTGCTGGGGTTGAGTCTTTAAACGTCGCCATTGTTGGGACTATTCTCTTGTATGAAGCCCGCCGCCAGCGGGGCGATATGTAGTTAGCAACCTGGTTGTTACAGCCACTCCTGCTTATGCGGTTGACGGTAGGTTATCCTGCTAAAGGTCGGACAAAGAAAAAAACAGCAAAAACACTACTTTCGATATGACCTTACCATGAGCCACCGCTCCACTCGCGATGTCGTTGTCGACCTGAAAAAAAACGGCAGGCTCATCGAAATCGATACGCCTTTGTCCCCAAAACTTGAAATCGCTGAAATCCAACGACGCGTGTACGCTCGCCAAGGTCCTGCGGTTCTCTTTACCAATCCGGTCAACTCCCGTTTTCCGATGGTCAGCAACCTCTTTGGTTCACTCGACCAAGCTCGATTTCTATTCCGCCATACCCTCGAACGCGTGCGTCGTGCGATCGAGCTGAAGATCGATCCTAACGCTCTGCTACGCAACCCACTGCGTTACTTATCAGCCCCCTCGACCGCTTGGTCGATGCTGCCGAAAAAAACAAGCTCTGGATCTGTTCTTTCCAAGTCTTGCGAAATTTCCGATCTACCCCAACTGATTTCCTGGCCCGATGACGGTGGTTCTTTCATCACACTTCCTCAAGTCCTCAGTGCTCCACCTACCTATGGAAAAAATATTTCGCCAAATCTTAACGCTTGCAATTTGGGTATGTACCGTATCCAGCTATCGGGAAACCAATACATCGCGAACAAGGAAATCGGTCTTCATTATCAACTTCATCGCGGCATCGGTATCCACCATCAACAAGCTCTCAAGGCCAACCAACCTTTTCCTGTGACGATCACCGTCGGTGGTACTCCAGCGATGACGCTTGCAGCAGTGATGCCTCTGCCTGAAGATGTCGGCGAATTGACTTTCGCCGGTGCCCTTGCCGGACACCGAATCCCGATGATCGTTAAGAAAAACTCTTCAGCTTCGACACTTCCCACCGCCCCGATCTACGCAGACGCGGATTTTGCAATCACCGGCATAGTCGATCCTAACTCGCTCAAACCCGAAGGCCCATTCGGCGACCACCTCGGCTACTATGCCCTAACCCATCCGTTCCCTTGGATGCAAGTCACCGGCGTTTACCATCGACCTGATGCTATCTGGCCTTTTACCGTCGTAGGCCGCCCTCCACAAGAAGATACAACTTTTGGCGAACTGATCCACGAAATAACCGGCCCGATCATACCGACGGTGCTTCCGGGCGTTCGTGGAGTTCATGCGGTCGATGTCGCCGGTGTTCACCCTCTGCTACTTGCGATCGGCTCGGAACGCTACACACCTTATCTCAAACCAAACCGCCCTCAAGAACTCTTGACCCAAGCCAACGCGATTCTGGGCCAAGGTCAAATGTCTCTGGCCAAGTATCTCTTCATCATCGATGGCAACGATCCAAATGCTCCTAGCCTTTACGATCTCGAAGCCTTCTTTCGATGGGTCTGGGAACGGATCGATTTTTCTCGCGATCTTCACTTCCTGACCAAGACGACCATCGACACGTTGGACTACTCTGGCGAAGGCTGGAACCAAGGCTCCAAGCTGATCGTCCCAATAACCGGTCCCCAGCGGCGTGAACTTTCTTCAACGATCCCCAGCGATTTCAAATTCAATTCGAACTTTTCGAATCCTAAGCTTTGCTCTCCGGGCTCGATCGCGATCGAAACGAAATTGCCTTTGGATGCTGCCGTTGAACAACTCTCTGCGCCGATGCGAGATCCGCCTAACCTTGCCAATGGCATCGCTTTGATCACCTTGGTCGATGACTCTGACTTTGCAAGTCGCTCCTTTGCAAACTGGGCATGGGTCACCTTCACTCGCTCGAACCCTGCGATCGATCTTCGTGGTATCGGTGAAAAAACCGAATATAAACATTGGTCATGCTCAGGCCCTCTGGTCATCGACGCTCGGATCAAGCCCCATCATGCTCCACCGTTGGTCGAATCCCCCGAGGTCACCAAGAAAATTGACGCTCTTGCGGCCCAAGGGGGACCGCTGGCAAAATACCTCTAATCCGCAGAAAACCTCTACCTGGTAGCTCATGGTGAACCATTCAACCTAAATTGGTTGATCAATCCCCGATTTTTTGCGACTTGAGCCCCAAGATGCTATTAGAATCGACGAATTGAAAACAGCAGTTTTCCAAAGGTGATCAGCCATGTCCAATTCAACGCATCTTCAAGCCACCTGTGAATCGTACCGAAGCATGCTTTTCGTAGGTTCGAAGCCTCATCGAAGGGACTTGCTGAAAAGAGCCCCGGTGGCAGCAGTCTGTGCGACTTCTTTTTGGACTACACTGGCCGAGTCGATAGCCAAAGCCCCTGCTGGTCGGAAAACCCCAAAAGCCCTCATTCTCCTTTGGCTCCAAGGTGGCCCCAGCCAACTTGAAACCTTCGATCCACACCCGAATACCGCTATCGGCGGATCGACCCAAGCGATCAAGACGTCGCTGCGTGATACGCTGATCGCTAACACGCTCGAGCAGACCGCAGAGGTCATGCACCATGCGACCTTGATCCGTTCGATGGTTTCCAAAGAAGGGGATCATGAACGCGCTATTTACAATATGAAGACAGGCTGGCGGCCCGACCCGACCCTGCTTCATCCTTCGATCGGCTCGGTGCTTTGCCACCAAAGCAAAGAGAATCTCGAGATCCCTCGACATGTGTCGATCCTCGCAGGCCAATGGCCCTCGCGTGGCGGATACCTCGGAAGCCAATTCGATGCCTTTCAACTCGGCGACCCCAAAAACCCTCTTCCGAATCTCCGTAGCCCCGTAGACAACAAGCAATTCGAGAAGCGCATCGGCGATCTAGAGATTCTCGAACAGCGATTTCGTAAAGGCCGTATCAAGAACATCGAATCGGATAAAACGCTTCACTCGATTTCCACCGAACGGGCTGTCAAGATGATGTCCAGCTCGCAAATTCAAGCGTTCGAAATCGATCGCGAATCTGCTAGCGTCCGCGAACCCTTCGGCGACTCGCCCTTTGGTCGAGGTTGCTTGGCTGCCGTCAGACTGATCGAACAAGGTGTAACTTGCGTGGAAATCGAACTAAGCGGTTGGGATTCTCACGTTGAAAACCATACGCTCCAATCGGGCCGATGCAGCATCCTCGATCCGGCCCTTGCTTCCTTAATCCGACTATTGGATCAAAGAAGTCTCTTAGACTCGACGATCGTCGTTTGCGGGGGAGAATTCGGTCGCACCCCCAAAATCAACATCGCTGACGGACGCGATCATTGGCCCAACGGATTTAGCACAGCGATCTTCGGTGGCCCACTGCGTCGCGGTTACGTGCACGGACAAACGTCCCACGAACTGATAGAAAACAAATCCGATCCTCTTGCCGGTGTCAAAGATCCCGTGCGAATCGAAGATCTCCACGCGACGATTCTTCATGCCTTCGGTGTCGATCCTGCGGTCGAATCGATCACTCCTATCGGAAGACCCTTGGCCGTAAGTCAAGGGTCGATTATCCGAGAGCTTCTCGATACGTAGTGGGTGAAAGCTATTTCTTATTGGGGTTGGGCTTAGATGTCGCTTGCTTTGGTTTAGGCACCGGCCCTTGCTCCATGAGCTTTTCGACCGCTTGGATCATCTCGGGATTTGTGCTGAATCCGGCTGTTCGTTTCACGACCACTCCCTTGGCATCGATGAGGATCGTCACTGGCACGCTGAGCACCCCTAGCTTGGTCGCCAAGTCGCTTTGAAATCCACCTTGTTCATGGATATGTGCCCATGGATATTTGCCTGCGTTTTCTTTGAGGAACTTCGCTGCCGTAGCTGCATCGTTGTCCAAATTAACGCCGACGATTTGCAGGTTTTGCTTGGCATACTTGGCTTGCAATTTACGCAACTCTGCCATATCCGCTTTGCATGGATCGCACCAAGTCGCCCAATAGTGCACGATCGTAGGTCCGCTGGTTTGCACCTCTTTGCCTTCTAATGTCTTACCTCGCAGATTTAAGGTTTTTCCTTCTAAGTTCAATCTGACGATCGCCCCCGAAGCTTTCTTTCCAAAGTCCGTATCGTGGAAATTCGCTGCGACTTTGCGATACCACTCCTGAGCTTCTTTCTCCTGGCCACCGAGTTCGTCGTTCAATCCGATTTGTATCATCGCTTCGGCTGCATCAGGTGACTTTGGATAAGCCTCGGCAAACGACTCTAACTGCTCGATGTAGTTCTCTTGCACCGAAGCATGGTTTGCCTTGGGATCACTCATCTGCGCCATAAAATCAGAAGAGATCACTCGGAAAGCGACATAAGGCTTGTGCTCCTTGCCACCAGGAATTTTGTCCAAGCTGGCATCGAGGGCCTTGAGCTCTTCGAGTCCTTCTGGGTAGACACCTGTCTGAACCGCCGAACTAACCGAGTCAGCATACTGATGGATCCATGATCCCATGTCTTCTGAGTTTTGGCTCGCTGAAATGAGTTTACGCAGGATCACGCCACGTTCCTTGTATTGCTGCGGTGTGGCGTTGCCATCTCGCATCGCACTATCGACTTTGTCCAGATCGCTCAGCAATCCTTGCATGGCTTGTGTCATGCCCGACTCTGCCGGTACGGCTGCTATATCTCGATTGACAGCCATCGAAGGAAAGAAGAAACCCGAATCGCCAACGCTCGTGCCATCGACCATCCTTGGCGCATCGATCAGTCGCCAACTGTTTGCGACCTGAACGATTGTTCCAACGAGCAACTGCTGGTTGGCTCCCTTGCTCTCGACGATCGCTATCACATTCTCATAAGCCACCAAGTCTTGAGCCGAACCTTCGGTTCCTTCTGGAACCACGCCAGGCTTATCAGCCGCAAACTGTGCCCAAGTCGCTTGGACATCGATCAGTCGCTGACTTTCCAAAAACTCACTAAAAGCTAGTTTGGATCTCTCTAGTTTCTCTTGCAGCCTATTTTTGGTTTTCTCACCCAGTTTCAAGCTCTCTAGCTCGGTAGGTGTCAAAAGCAATTTCGTATAGCGATTGGTATCCTTGTTCTTGATCGCTTCGATTACCTCGTAGGTTATCTCTTCGGCGGAGATGTTTTTCCAAGCATCGATCTTGCCGTCTTCGTCTTTGTCCAAGCCCCAGCGAGTCCCTTGGGTTCCCAGCCACCGGTACTGGTCGGCTGTTCCATTGAAGTTCGAGTCGATGTCGCGATATACCTCGATCCCGTCTTTGTAATAACTCCAAAGATCGACGTTTCGATCTCCGTTGGTATCTGCAAATCGTCTAAGCAACCGCCCATCTGGGCCGTAAATCATTAGGCCATCGATACCACCGATGGTTTCATACTTGCCTGTGCACTTGGACGCCTCGTTGGGATCTACTTTATCGTAAACCACGCTCTGTTGTTGAGGCGTGTAACCCAGCCCAGTGGCCACCAAGGACTCCGTGTCCTGAGCTCTGGCTGTCGCTAAGGTTTGCCCTGCTACCATCATGGCTAAGACAGCTAGAAATCTATGTCGTTTTGCACTTTTATTCCGGTTGGCCAGCATCCTTGCTTTCTCCAATGAGGGTTTGCGGTACGTCTAGGTCGGAGTCTAGCCGAAAAACCCTTTCGCCTGCCATAGCTTTTTCAAGCTTCTTCTCCCCTGATATTTCCCAGCAATTCCCATCCTTTTTCCATTTCGCTAGCATTTCCCCAAGCTGTGTCTTTGCCGAATACGATCATGTGGGCCGTTTTCATCTGGATATCCTGCTGAGCCAACTCGCTGGCTAGGATCTCCATCCCTGGATTGTGTCCTATGCACATGATTTGCTTTTTGCCTCCATGATGGATCGCCACGACTCTTTTGATGCTGTCCGGGTTAGCCAGATACAACTCATCGAAGTAGAGGATCTCGGGGACGGCCTCTTGGCTATATTGGCTCAGAACCTTAAGGATACCTTGAAGCGTCTGCGTTGTTCTCAGCGCTGTCGAACAGAGGATTCTTTCAGGCACATATCCTAACTGCTGGATTTTATTTCCTAAGAGCACGGCCGCTCTTTGACCTCTTGCACTGAGTGGTCTTTGCTTGTCATCTAGCTTGGTATCTTCCCAATCGCTTTTAGCATGCCGGACAAGGATCCACTTTGTATTCATCTTATCTTTTCCCATCACAAGAGCAGACTTTGTATTTGGTCATCCAGAAGGCTCTTGGCTATCCATTTGGCTCCATGGAAGTTTCCTTCCTGGGTATGGCGATTCGGTACGCTGATGACGTAAGCACCTGCTGTGACTCCAGCTTTAGTTCCGTTCTCGCTGTCTTCGAGCACTAGCATCTTTTCTGTTTGTACTCCCATCCTCCTAGCAGCTTCTAGGTAGATATCTGGATGAGGTTTACCTCTGGCTACTTCCTCTGCCGTCACTACGAAATCCAACTTATCGAGTACTCCTACTAAGTCCAGAGCTTTCAAGGCGAAGTTCCTCGTGGAGCTTGTCGCTACGCATCTTGGAAGTCCCTTGCTTTGGATCGCACAGAGTGTTTGCTCGACTCCTTGCAAACATCGTAGCCTCGTCTCCAAAATACCTTCGAAGATCTTTTCTGTCTCTTCGTGCAACTCTTGCCATGTTTCCTCTAGCAGCTCGCTCTCGATGAGGACTTGGTAAGCTTTCGGGGCTGGCAACCCTATCATTCTTTTCCTTACTGGGTCTTTGAAAGTCCTACCTCTTCTTGTAAGCAATTCTTTGGTCACCTCCTCGTAGAGGTCTTCTGTGTTGAGCAAAAGACCATCCATGTCAAAAGCTACCGCTTGGATTTTCTTCTTTTCTGCCAACTCTTCCATAACCTTGATAACTTGTTCCTTTGCTTGTTGTTTTTTTGGCTTTCCCTAGCGACTTTTGAACATGCTATTTTTCCTGTCGATGGATGTCCCTTTTCCCAACCTGTTTCCTACGGCAACCTTCGCATCTTTGACATCTTTTCCACGTCGCTTTTCGCTTTGTTTCGCTTTGTTTCGCTTTGTTTTCCAAAGGTTTTGATTGTTTTTGAACACTCTAGGGGAGCTCTCTTCTACAACAACAAGATTTATATTTCTATTCTCTAGGTAGAGGGGTCACTTCCTTGAGCCCAACGACCATCCATCGCCAAGCACTCCATCTTTGGTCACGATGCATATTCCATCACGTATGCAACATGGATCGTACTCATCGGAGTCGTTTAGGCCCAATGTGTTTGTGACTTGCACATGGCGTCCTATTCGAGAGTTTTTATCCAAGATAGCTCCTTCGATGAGGCTTCCTGAACCTATTCCGACCCTAGGTTTTCCTTCTTTGGCCAACCGAGCGACGTCGGCCACGGTTTCCATGTAGTCAGCCCCCATGATGATCGAGTTGCGAATAGTAACACCGTCACCAATGACGCAGCGTAACCCTATAACACTGTTCTCGATCACCGAGCCTTTGCCTATTCTGCAACCATCGGCGACAAGCGACGAAGTGATCGAGGCTCCCTCGACGACAGTAGGTGGCAAAAAACGAGGTCGCGAGTAGACAGGGTTTTCGGCGGAAAACAAATCAAAAGGTGGATTGGGTTTGGCCAAAGAGAGATTGGCTTCATAGAAAGCCTTGATGGTACCGATGTCCTCCCAGTAATCGTCAAAAAGATGCACTTGTACCTTTCGAGACCTGATAGCGGCAGGGAAAACCTCTTTGCCAAAATCGCTATAATCGGTTTTGTTGAGTACGTCAAAGAGAAGTTCTTTGTTGAAGATATACAAGCCCATACTAGCTAGACAATCACGGCCCTTCGAAGGGATACCCCGAGCATCGATCCAAGCTGGAGACATGCTGACCATGTCGATTTCATCCGAAGTCTTAGGCTTTTCCAAAAAGCCAACGACGCGACCAGAATCATCGCAACGCATAACCCCTAAAGCACTTGCAGCAGAACGAGCCACCGGTATCGCAGCGATAGTTACGTCAGCCTGAGACTCTATGTGAGTACGTAGCATCTGGCGGTAGTCCATCCGATAGAGCTGGTCACCACTCAAAATCAAAACATATTTGCAACTAGGATCATCGAAATAGACAAGATTTTTGCGGACAGCATCCGCTGTACCCTCAAACCAAGCAGCATCGCTTTCCATTGTCTGCTGAGCAGCGAGCAACTCGACAAAACCACCGGAAAAATTGTCAAAGCGGTACGTCTGACGAATATGCTGGTGCAGCGAAACACTCAAAAATTGCGTAACAACATAAATTTTGTTGATATCGCTATGAAGACAATTGCTTATGGGAATATCGATGAGTCGATATTTGGAAGCCAAAGGAACAGCAGGTTTGGCCCGGATTTTCGTCAAAGGGTAAAGACGTGTACCTCGACCACCCCCTAGAATGAGGGAAGTAACACTTTTGAGATCCATAACCGTCATGAAGCACCTCGAAGTCAAATGAACAAGTAGGGTAATAAAACCCAACGAACGCAAACTATTTTAGCACACAAGCAACCAAATAGGACCGCACCGAACGTATGGATCCAACAAGGATAGGGAAAGCCGATTTAGAAACTCTCGTAGCAGAACTAGTATCGGAAAATTCGGTTAGCACGCTGAGCAATCTTGCCATAACCCAAAAGGTAGCCAACTGGCTAGAAACACTGAGTTTTGAAATCGAATGGATCGAGTACAAAGACCAAGCAGGGGTAAGTAAAGCCAGCTTGGTGGCAGTAAGAAACCCCAAAGAGGCTTATCTAGAAAAAGGTGGAGCAGCCTATCTAGCGCATACCGATGTCGTACCAGTCGATGATTGGTCTACAGGCTTTAATGGGCCCTTTGAAGTCGTAGAGCGAGCAGGCAACCTCTACGGTAGGGGAACATGCGATATGAAGGGATCCTTATGCAGCGCAATCAAGGCAGTTTCTAGGATCGACCCTAGCGAACAGATCAAGCCTATCTATTTTGTTATCACAGCCGACGAAGAAATAGGGATGGAGGGTGCCCAGCAAGTCGACAAAAGATCGAAACTTTGGAATGAGATGATTCATAGAGAGGTTATAGGAATCATCGGCGAGCCGACCGAAATGCAAGTGGTTCATGCTCATAAGGGTACCTATGGGGTGATCCTTCGATCCACCGGACAAAGCGCACACACAAGCACAGGAAGAGGTATCAACGCCAACTATGCACTGATACCCGCTCTACAAAAACTGCTGGAACTCAAGGAACAAACGGAGACCCATAAACCATTTAGAAACGAACAATTCGACCCACCGACAGTAACGCTCAATATGGTCATCAAAAACGAACCTTTAGCGATCAATGTGACAACGGCCATCGCAGAGGCGTTGATATTCTACCGGACGATGCCCCAAGTGGATTGTCAAGAGATCCAAAGTCAACTGCGAAAGATCCAAAGCGAGCACAACCTCGAATGGATCGACAAAGGGGAAAAAGCTCATTGGAGCGTCGATCCACTTTCGCCTTGGATCCAAGAACTCTTAGCCATCACAGGTAAGGGTAAATCCAAAACCGTCAGCTACGGAACCGATGGAGCGGTTTTGCAAAGGCTATCGAAACTCGTAGTGTGCGGACCAGGTAGCATCGAACAAGCCCACCGCAAGGACGAGTGGGTAGCTATCGAACAATTGCAAAGAGCCGTCGAGGTCTACGGGAAAGCCTTCAGAAAGTGGGCCTGCTAGAACATGTTTCGCATTCTGATAAAGAAATACCTCCACGAATCCATACTGCTATGGTGCGCCCTGGCCTTAGTACTCTTCTTTTTTCCATGGGTAAGAATCTGGACGGTAAGCCAATTTGAGCTGACAGGTTTTGCGCCGCTTATCGAGCAATTCAAGGCATTCGAGAAATTTGCACCGGTACCCCTCGAACAGTTTTTGACGTATCACGGAATCATTGGCATCACCTACGATGAACCGGTCGTGCTGCTATGCGTGCTGACTTGGTGCATCGCTAGGGGAACCGATGTGGTAAGTGGCGAACTGAACCGTGGCACCATGGAAATGCTTTTGGCCCAACCCGTGCAACGCTCGATGGTACTAGCCAGCCACGCTCTAGTGACCATCGCAGGCTTGGGTTTGCTGTGCCTGCTGATTTATGCTGGTCTCTACCTGGGTATCCACACCAACTCAACGCCCGTAGCATCGGCTTCCAAGCTGACCCTGCCCTGGTTGGAATGGACGATCAACAATCCGTTTACCCCAAAGCAAATGCAGAATGTACCTTTGAATCAACTCGTTAAGCCGCAGGAGTTTATCGCAGCGACGATGAATCTCTTTTCCCTAGGGTTTGCGGTACTGGGTCTGGGCGTCATGGCCAGCAGCTTCGATCAGTACCGTTGGCGTTCGATAGGAATTGTCATCAGTATCTACGTGCTGAGCCTATTGCTGTTTATCTTGTCCAAATCCACGCCATCGATGGGGATCTTCAAACCACTGACTTTTCTGTCAGCCTATCAACCCGCTTGGATGATCCAGCAGATCCACAACCATCCAGAGCGACAATGGTATCTGAGCAATGCTCAGCATGCCAAAAGCTGGCAAGAAACCATTGGCCCTATGGGATATGTATCGATCTTGATGCTCCTGGGGCTGGCTGCCTACAGCGTAGCCTTCTGGCGATTTACCAAGCGAGATCTACCGGCGCCTAACTGATTCGCGTGCTACCGTAAGCCAAAGAACACTTAAAATTATTCAAACTAAATAGTTGCCTAAATTCGATTTTCAAAAGCGATCTTCCTCCTAGAGTTGATTGTCCGATCACCTCACTCAAAAGGAGACACGCAAAATGAATCATTTGAATCTGTGTTGCGACAAAGTCGCTTTGGGTACTCAGCTTCGCACCTACATCGAGCAGAGAGTCGATCAAGCGATCGCGAGACTCAAGGATAAAGTCAATGATGTCAATCTAAAGATCGAGGATATCAACGGACCCGATCGGAAAGGACTCGATAAACAAGCCAGATTGGTGGTCAGATGGCGTAATAAACAAAGCTTGGTCATCGAAGATAGAGACTCGAAATTGGGTGTCTTGATCCACCGACTCATGGATCGACTAGAAGCATCCATCGAACGGCGCAGCCAAAAACTACAAGACAAACGCAAGGGCTTTCGAAGAAACGATTCCTACGATCCCAACCTATAACGGTCATCAGGAATCATCGTAGCAGAGAATTTATAGCACTGGTTCTTTTCGTACTCGTACTCGAAGGGACGTGTTGGGAAGTCGTTGACTGACGTCCCGACTACTGGGATTCCAGCGTCCTTTGAAAAAGCGATCGACTCGAATCGATTCAGGCGTTTTCGAGTACGAGTACGAGCACCGCGATACTCAGTACGAGAAAACTGAACAATTCCCCAACCAAGCTCCTGTATAACCATTGAACCTTATGACCACCAATATCCAATCCTCAGGAGTAGAGATTTCTCCAAAAACGATGCTCTTGACGAGAAAAAGAATGCATGAAGCTTTAGAAAAACTCAATCAACAAGTCGAAAGAGCCAGCCTGCATATCATCGATACCAACGGGCCTCTTTTTGGGGGAAAAGACAAAGCCTGTAGAGTCGTCGTCGAGATCAGCAATGGAGATGCGATCATCATCGAAGACAGAGACTATCAAGTCGATGAACTCCTGAGTCGCATCACGAGTCAATTGGACGCCGAAGTAAAAAAGAGGAATCAGCAGGATGGCCTTCTGTCGAAAATCGTTAGAAAAGCGTTTTCGTACGTACCGAACAAGTAGCCTATTTTTTCAAGATAACCTCGATGCTTTGACCAGCCTTGAGCGAGCCGGCTCGGGCTAAGACCACCGTTTCACTGCCATCCAATCCAGAAAGGACTTCAACCTCATCGCCTACCCTTATTCCTAACTGGATCGAACGAAACTCTATTTTTCCACCTTCCACCACGCAACAGTAGGACTCGTCCCCTTTGCGGACGATCGCTCCGATGGGTAAAGCTAAAACATCGGTTTTCTCATCGAGCAGAACTTTCGCTTGAACAAAAGCTCCCGAAAGGAGCTGATGGTCGCTATTCTCCAGCTCGATCTGGATCGGTAAACAACGGCTCTGAGGATCCAGACTCGACGAACTTCTGGTCACCTTTCCAGGGATTCGTAAACCAGGCTTGGTCGGCACCAATATCTCGACAGAATCACCCTGAAGACCAGCATCGACGTAAGAAGCTTCGGCCTCTGGAATATCGACATAGACTCGAACCCGGTCGGAATTGGTGATCGTAAGCAGTGGTCTATCAGGGTTCGAGCCGGCAGGTTGGACGTAATGGCCTGTGTCAATGTTCCTTTCGCTGATCACCCCATCGAAAGGGGCCAAAATTCGTAAGTACTTGGTCATCGAAACCGCTTGAGCATGTTCACTCTTGGCAACCGAACATTTAGCCGTGGCAGCCTCCAGATCCGCACGAGCTTTTCCGACTTGAGCCTGGGCCTCAAGCAACCGAGCTTGCTCGGAACCCACCATCGCTTCGCTCTCTTTTTTACTGGCGAGAGCAGCTTTAAATTGGCTCAAGGTTTCGTCGGCAAGCTGCTTCGTCACGGTTCCTTGATCAGCAAGCTTGGAGATTCGAGCATTTTCCGATGTCCAACGTTGAACCTGTGCCTCAGCCCTATCGATGCCCGCTAGTGCTTGCTTTACCAAAGCCTGAGCCGAATCGACGGACGCTTGGCTAGCCACCAAAGCAGCCTCGGCTTGCTTAACTTGCGAAGTTGCCTGATCGATCAAACCCAATTTGGTAACCACCGAGTCTTCATACTCGGGCGCACTCAAAGCGATCAGCAGATCACCCTTGTGAACCTTATCTCCAACATCGACTGCAACCGAATCGACATAACCGGAAACCTTAGACAAAATCGGCGCCTGCTCATAAGGCTCGACGCGAGCCGGTTGCAACGAATAGAGTTGCAGCGTTTTCTTAGCAACAGGACCTGCCGTAACTCGCTCGACAAGCGATGAGGAAGCTTTGCTCGGAGATTCAACTTCCATGGGAGAAACCCAAGGTTTACAACCCAGACTCCCAATGCCTATCGCAGCCAAGATCGTTAAGCATCCAGCGGCTTTGAGCTTCTGTAGCTTAACATTGTTCAAAAAGGAGCTCGATTTGGACATGCCTTTAAGTTCCATAGTAACGGCTTTGCGGGTCATCAGGATCCATGGAAGCAGACGCCCCAGTTGCCTTGCTCTGCGCAATTACAAAAAACAAGGGTAAAATCAGTAGAGTCGACATCGTCGCAGCGATCAAACCACCAAGAACGGCCAATCCCAAAGGAGCATTCTGCTGGCCAGCTTCCCCAAAGCCTAAAGCCATCGGGATCATCCCGGCGATCATCGCCAAGCTAGTCATCAAAACCGCTCTGAGCCGACTCGATGACCCTAGTACAGCACCTTGTTTGACCTCACCGAACTCTCGACGTCTCTTCTCGGAAAAATCCACAAGCAAGATCGCGTTCGCCATCGCAACACCAATAGCCATAATCGCGCCGATGAACGACTGTATGTTGATGGTCGTATTTGTCCAATAGAGCGTCAATAAGATCCCGACCAAAACGGCCGGAATCGTCGAAACAGCAACCAAAGCTAAACGCAAGGATTGAAAGCTAGCCGTCAGAAGCAAAAGAATCGCAGCGATGGCAAGAATAAGCCCGATAGCAAGTCCCGATTGCATCTGCTGCATAGGCGGAATCTGACCTCGAACCTCGATCGCACTACCCGCAGGTGCTTGACCGGCAAGCTTGAGCGCTGAGCGCACATCACGAGCCACGCCACCCAAGTCTTTACCCACCATGTTGGCTGTCAGAGTCACTTGTCGCTTCATGTTGTAGCGATCGAATTGTCCAGGCATCGTGCCAGCTTCGATGCTCGCTACGTCACGGATCAAAACTTGTCCCTCTTGTGTTTTCCTAAGCGGTATGCGACCGAGTTGCTCCGTTGACGCGACGCCCTCAACACCATAGACAGAGCGTACCACAGACCGTGGAATCTCGACTTGGACTTGATAAGCGATCCCGCTTTTAGGATCAGCCCAGTAGTTGGGTACCACGAAACGGCTCGAAGAAGTTGCAGTGACCAAAGCTCGTGATACATCCAAAGGCATAATCCCTGCTAGCCCAGCCTTCTGGCGATCGACGTTGACCTGTACCGTAGGATAGTCCATCGACTGGCCTAGCTGTACATCACGCAACGAGGGAACTTGAGTGAGCACTTGGCGTAGCTTCTCCGCAAACTCACGGTTCTTACCAAAGTCTGTTCCACTGACGACAACTTCGATTGGAGCAGGTGAGCCAAAACTCATCACCTCGTTGACGATATCCGAAGGTTCAAACGAAAAACGAACTTCTGGCATCGCCAGAGCAAGCCGCTCGCGAAGCCTTTCTTGGAGCTGTTGATCCGAGAGCGGAAAACCTTCCCGAAGATCGACGTACAAAATGGCTTCCTCTGGCCCACGAGACCACTGATAAACTGCATTGACAGGAAAGTTCGAATGGATCATCCCAACATAGCCAAGTGTCAGACTGACGTTCTCCTTACCAATTTCCTGGTCGATGATCTCAAGAGCTTGTTTCGCAAGCGATTCGGTTTTTTCGATGTGAGTGCCATCAGGGCCTCGCATGCGTAGCCTGAACTGGCCAGCATCGACAACCGGAAAAATGCTCTGTCCAAGCCTTGGAGGAATCGCGGCAATAGCAAGTACACAGCCGATTAAATACACTCCCGCGAGCACCCAGCGGAATTGGATCAATCGCGAAAGAATGGATTCATAAGTCGCCCGGATCCGACCAAACCAATCCAACGAGTCGTGTTCGTCATGATGCGCTGTATGGCCAAGCGGTCGCAAAAGCAATACAGCTAGGACCGGAACCAGCGTGCTAGAAAGAATGTACGAAGCGATCATCGAAAAACCGACGGCCAGCGACAACGGAACGAACATCCCCCGTGCCGCCCCCTGCATGAAGAACGACGAAACAAAGACGGCCAAGATGCATAGCATTGCTAGCAGCCGAGGAACCACTGTTTCAAGGGATCCGACCTGTACGGCTCGCGCTAAAGGTAAACCTTTTTGAAGCTGCGTATGAATATTCTCAATCGATACGGTCGCTTCATCGACCAGGATCCCAACGGCAAGAGCTAGTCCACCGAGGGTCATCAGATTGATCGTTTGCCCCGTGAGCCAAAGAGCTACGATCGAACAACCGATCGCAAGCGGTATATTCAAAACCACAACCAAAGCGCTTCGCCAGTCGCGAAGAAACAATACAATCATCAGACCCACTAGGACTGCCCCAAGCATGCCCTCGCTGACGACGCTCCAAACAGCCCTAGTCACAAAGCGCGATTGATCAAACTCAAACCGCACATCAATCCCCTCACCATCTGTACCTAATGCCTCTTTCATCTTAGGAATCGCCGTTTTGATTTGTTCGATGACACTCAAGGTAGAAGCGTCCGCACGCTTATTCGCAAGAATGTATACCGCCCTGCGACCATTGACCAACGCATAACCGGCAGGGGCATCGGCCGAATCGCTGACCGTTCCAATATCTCGGATATAAACCGGATGCTCTCCGGTCCGGATCGGGATCGTCGAGAGCTCCTGAGGATCCTTGACCACCGAGTTGATAGGGACAATCGGATAGGATTCACCCAAAGGTAGATTACCAGAAGGACTCAGCGTGTTTCCTTTGGTCAACGCCGTGATGATTTCATCAGGTGACATGCTGTAGGATTGAAGCTTTTTCGGATCCACCGAGATGACGATCGACCGGGCCGAACCACCGAAAGGCGGAGGAGCAGACACACCAGGGAGATTCGAGAACATCGGTCGGACTCGAAACAGAGCCAGATCTTGAATTTCGGAGATGCTCCGCGTGTCGCTCGATAGAACCAAGTAACCCACTGGAACACTGCCGGTATCAAAACGCATCACAAAAGGGGAAACCGTACCGGGAGGCATAAACGCTTGAGAACGGTTCACGTAGTTGATCGTTTCGGCCATCGCTTGAGACATGTCCGTCTCAGGATGGAAAAACAACTTCATCAGCGCCGTGCCCTGGACGTTGCGAGACTCCACATGATGGATACCGCTGATGTAAAGAAAATGGTACTCGTAGTAGTTCGTCAGGAACCCTTCCATCTGCGCCGGATCCATACCACCGTAAGGCTGACAAACATAGATCACAGGCAATTGAAGCTTAGGGAAAACATCGACCTCCATCCCCTTGGGAAGACCTTCGGGATAGCCCCACTTAAGCTGCTGGAACACCGCTGGCCCGATCGCTAGAAAGCAAGCCAGTATGATGCTAAAGACCAAAACCAAGACCGTTGCAGGTCGGCGCATCGCCGAAAGAATCAGTTGCATAAGGCCCAGATGTTTACAAAGTGTGCTTGAAAACTCGACCAAGTTTTCTTGGTGCAGATCGCCGAGAACACCCAGTTTAACAGAAGCAAGCCAAATCAGAGCCTATTCTTGCTCTCAGGATCCAGTCAGGATTGCAGTCTTATCGGAATATTCCCTATAAACCCCAAAGGCCGCAGTTGCCAAGCGTTTAAGAGAGTCCATTGGTCACAGGATCGATTTTTGCATGCGATACGTCAAATGTGCTGCGATCATCCTGTGGATTACCATCCCGATCCTCAGCGGTTGCACAACCCTCATCCAATCGAGATCCGTCGGATCAGACAGATCAGACAGATCAGACGGATCAGACAGATCGGACAGATCGGACAGATCGGACAGATCGGACAGATCAGACGGATCGGACGGATCAGACGGATCAGACGGATCAGACAGATCAGACAGATCAGACAGATCGGACGGATCAGACAGATCGGACGGATCAGACGGATCGGACACGATCGGAATCGATTTGCCGACAGCCCTCTCGAAAGTCGACACCGCTCACCCGATGGTCCAGCACGCCATGTGGCGTGTTTACGAAGCGCAAGCCAAACAGCAGCGGGCTGCCGCCATGTGGTTGCCTTCGATCCAAGCGGGTATGAACTACCACCGGCACGACGGAAACTATCAAGCGATCGATGGATCGATAGTTGATATCAGCAACAATTCATTGCAGGCGGGTTTAGGTGCTGGGGCAATTGCAGCCGGCACGACAACCCGTCCAGGACTAGTCGCTCAATTCCATTTGGCCGATGCAATCTTTCTGCCCAAGGCAGCCGATCGAATGGTTGCTGCCCGACAGCACGGAGAGTGGATCGTCAAGAACCAAGCTCTCTTGAACGTCGCGATCGCTTATCTCGACCTGCTAGATGCCTACCAAGACGAGAGCTTAATGCTCGCATCTGTCGATAGGCTTCAAGAGCTTTCCAAAATCACTCAGGACTATGCGCAGGTAGGTAAAGGGCTTGTATCGGACGCTCAGCGTATGAGCACCGAAATGTCCCTTGCTGAGACTCGAGCTTTAGGCATCAAAGAGAAAAAGCTGTCTGCATCCGCAAGGCTCGCTAGGTTCATGAGCCTCTCGAGCGTGCAGGTTCTTGTTCCAGAGGATGAACGGGCGCTCCCTTTGGATCTGGTCGATACGTCCATGACCGAACAAGAGGACATTCAACTGGCTCTTTGCCAAAGACCTGAGTATGGCGAAGCCAAGGCGCAGCTATCCAGCGTTGAAGCGCTACTTGAACGGGAGAAATCGGCTCCCTATGTCCCGAACCTTCAAGTCGGTTACAGTACAGGTCGTTTCGGAGGTGGTTTAGGATCAAGCTTTGGAAATTGGGGAGGTCGCTACGATATCGATGCCATGATGACCTGGGAACTTCGAAACCTAGGGGTTGGGGAACAAGCCGCGCGTGATGAACGAAAATCGCAAGTCAGGCAAGCGATGTTGTCGATGCAAGTTTTATACGACCAAATCGTCCAGCAAGTCACCGAGGCTCGAGCGCAGGTGTCGGTTCGTCGCGAGCAGATCGACACGTGCGAACAAGCGGTTGAGTCGGCGAATGATTCCTACGAGAAGAACCTCGAAAGGATCCACCAAGGGCAGGGTTTGCCGATCGAATGCCTTCAATCCGCACAAGCTCTCGAAGCTTGTGAAAGGGCTTATCTCAAGGCGATTTCAGACTACAACCGAGCTCAGATGCAATTGCTCTGGGCTCGAGGTTGGGCGTACTCGAACGTCCACTAACGACTGGACTTGCTGGTCGAATCGCTCGCTCCGGAACCCAAAGGCCACTGAGCTCCGCTCGTGGATTGGTTCGAGCTCGAACCCCACAAACCAGAGCGCGACGTAGATGACTTCGCATCCGACTGGCCCAGCTTACTGACGATGCCCGATTGGCTCGTTTGGGTGCTGAGGATCGAAGAGTTCCCGAAAGTGTCAAAAAGACCGGATCCTAGGAAAGGCCCTGATGGGGATCCAACAGACGGGGTGCGTACCATAAAAGCTGTCCGGGATTGCTTGAGCTTAATGAAAAGTCGGCACTGTCGTTATCGTCGATTCCTTGGTGCAACTTCAGCACGTTTTCGGCCAAAGCAGTACCTTTTTTTCCCGGTTGTCGTTACCCTATTGAGGCCGAATGTGGCCCAACTTGGATTATTCGTCCTGTTACCGGGTCGAGTAGAGTAACTGTTTCGTCAGGAAATTACCAGATCAATGATCCTGTTGATCGACAATTACGACTCGTTCACCTACAACCTCGTTCAAAGGCTTGGAGAAATCGATCCAAGTCTCGATGTTCGCACGGTTCGAAACGATGAACTGACCGTCGAGCAAGTCCGAGCGATGCGTCCCGAGCGAATCTTGCTCTCACCAGGTCCCTGCACACCCAACGAAGCGGGGATCTGTGTACCGCTGATCGAGAAACTTCATCAAGAATTTCCGATCCTTGGGGTTTGCCTCGGACATCAATCGATCGGCCAGGCCTTTGGTGGCAAGATAGTCCGGGCACCGGAGCTCATGCACGGGAAAACCGATCGCATCTACCACGACGATCAAGGAATGTTTGCCGGACTAGCCAACCCATTCATCGCCACACGTTACCATTCCTTGGTGATTCTTCCGGAAAGTTTACCTAGCTGCTTGCAGGTTTCTTCGTGGGTGGAAGACTCCCAAGGAAATCGAATTATCATGGGGGTTCGCCATCGGCACTATGCCGTCGAGGGATGGCAGTTCCATCCTGAGAGTTTTTTAACCGAACCCGGACCGACTCTGTTAAAGAGATTTTTGACTTGGTCCGGTCCTCCCAACAAGTAAAACCTATCTCGCTTCTGTTTCTTCCAGCATGCTTTGCGTTACTATCGCTCGAACTCGCCACAAGCACACGATCCAAGAACATCTCGATGTAGCGGCCCAAGGTGCCAAGCTGGTCGAACTGCGAATGGACTATATTGCCCGCAGTGTTGAACTCGCTCGAATCTTAAAGAACCGCCCTACACCGGTAGTCGTCACCTGCCGTCGCAAGGAGGATGGTGGCCGCTGGGAAAAATCCGAAGAAGATCGATTGCTGCTGCTTCGCCAATCGATCGCTACCGGGGTCGAGTACGTTGACTTGGAAGAGGATACTGCCGCCAAAATTCCACGTTATGGCAAGACCAAGCGGATCATCAGCTACCATAACTTTGAGGGTGTCCCAGAGAACCTCGAAGAGATCCATGCTAGGCTGGCCAAACTCGATGCAGATATCGTCAAAGTCGCCGTACAAGCTCAATCGTTTGCAGATACGCTTCGCGTCATCGAATTGATGCGCAAAGCCAAGGTTCCGACCATCGGAATCGCTATGGGTGATTATGGTTCAATGACCAGAATCTTGGCCACCCGTTATGGCGCCCCATTTACCTACTGCGTCTTTAACCTCGATCGACGTGTCGCACCCGGACAGTTGTCTTACAACGACATGAAGAACATCTACCGTGTCGACACCATCACGGCCAAAACGAAGATCTTCGGTGTGGTCGCTGACCCAGTGGCTCATTCCTACAGTCCTATGCTCCATAACAGCGCCTTCCAAGCGAACGATTTGGACTATCGGTATTTGCCTTTCCGTGTGGCATCCCAAGACATCGAAGAGTTTGTCCGATGGGCTCAGCGCGAAGGTATCGGAGGGCTGAGCGTCACGATCCCCCACAAGCAATCGGTGCTGCCTCTGCTGACCCAGGGCGAAGCGGCCGCGCAAGGTATCGGTGCTTGCAACACCATCGTCTTTAACGGCGAAGATCGGATCGGATACAACACCGACTATCGCGCCGCTATGGAGTGTATCGGTTATGGGCTGGCTAAGATGTTCGAAGAGCCAAATCCCTTCGAAGGTCGCTCGGCTCTGCTTCTAGGCTCAGGCGGTGTAGCCAGGGCCATCGGCTGGGGATTGGCACAACGCCGTGTACGTGTGGCCGTCTCAAGCCGTAACTTTGAATCAGCCGATCGGCTCGCAAAGGAACTCGGCGGTCGCGCCGTTGCCTGGGACGAACGACATAGCGTCCAGCCGAATATTCTCATCAACGGGACTCCGATCGGTATGTTCCCAGAGATGGACGAGACCCCGTTTCGCAAAGACAACCTCGATCAACGTACACTCGTCTTCGATACGGTTTATAACCCAGAGCAAACGCTCCTGATTCGGCAAGCCAAAGCCGCAGGCTGCCCTGTCATCACCGGACTGAGCATGTTCGTTCGCCAAGCAGCATATCAGTACCGCCTATTTACCGGTCTGGAACCACCTATCGAGGCGATGACGAAAGCCCTTCGCAGGGCCATTTCGCCATTGAACTACAGCAACATCGACGAAGAAGAGGAAGACACTCATTCGCCCGATGAGGAAGATTGATCACTTGCCGTAGTTCTCTAAGTTGTCGACAAGACTTTTTAAGAACGCCGAAGCCGGTGCTCCATCGATGGCCGCATGATCAAACGTCAAGCTTAGAGTCATGATATGTCGAGCCACAACCTCATGCCCGTCTACGAAAACCGGTTCGAGTCGAATCGCTCCAACCCCCAAAATAGCAATCTCAGGGTAATTGATGATCGGCGTGAATGCATCGATCCCATAGGCCCCCAAGTTCGTGATGGTGATGACCCCACCCTCCATTTGACCGCGAGTAAGCCGCCCCAATCGCGCTAGTCCAATGAGTCGCTGGGACTCAGAGGCAACTTGATCCAAATCCAAACCACCGACCCCCTGAATCACAGGAACCAGCAGCCCGTCGGGAGTATCGACGGCTAAACCAACATGACAATCCTCTGGGGCGAGTGCCAATAGATCGCTATGGTCGGCGTTCCAACGAACACGCATCGCTGGATGTTTTTCCAAGACACCGACCATTTGCTTGGCGAGGATGTCGTTAAAAGAAGGACAAATCGCCGAACCACTCTGTTTTAATGTCTTGCGATAATTCACTAAAAGAGTCGCATCGCAACGGGTGTGCAGTGTGACGGGAATGGTTCGATCTCGGCTTAAACGCAACCTCTCGGCGATCGCTTTTCGCCTTTGCGTAAAGAGCTTGATAGCACCTGTACCAGAGCCCGCAGCAAGCTTTATATCACGCTCTCGAATCCGACCCAAGCGGCCCGAACCGCTCAACGCATGCCAGTCGACACCGAGCTGCTTGGCTAATCTGCGAGCTCGCGGTGTAGCCCTGACTTTGCGTGGTTTGGACTGCTGCTCAACCCGCGCAATATCCAGCTTAGTTACCCTGCCAGAGCGCCCTGTACCTTGCACCTTATGCACATCGACCCCGAGCTCACGAGCCAACCTTCGAACCGATGGTGAAGCAGCACCGCCGGCTGTGTGAGCCTCTTGCTGAGCACCAGCGTCAGGCGCCTGGCCAGTCGATGATTCAAGGGGCTTATCGGTTTGGGTAGGAGGCACTTCCCCCGGAGCGAGCAAATAGCCAAGCAATTGACCGACTTGGACGACCGTATCGGGCTCGGGACCCTGGGGTGCTCGGTAAAGAATCCCTGAACCGATCGATTCGATCTCCTGGACGGCTTTCTCTCCTTCCATCTCAAAAAGGGGATCGCCTTCGCTGACGCTCTGTCCATCCTCTTTGAGCCATCCTACAAATCGTCCATCCTCCATGGACCAACCCAACCGAGGGAATCGAATTTCCTGAGCCATGGCTATTCCTCCACCAGTTCTCGGATCGCACGAGCGATCGAATCTGCCGAGGGGACAACGACTTTTTCAAGCGATGGGCTATAGGGTGTCGGACAGGCTAGGCCCGTATGGCGTTTGATCGGTGCATCGAGTTCATCGAACCCGATATCGGCCATCCGAGCAGCGATCTCGGCAGAAAAACCGCAATGCGCCGGTGCTTCGTCAACTACCAGCAACCGACCTGTTTTGGCCAACGATCCTAAGATGGTTTCAGTATCGAGCGGGTTTACGGTTCTAGGATCGATAAGCTCTACCGAGATGCCTTGAGCCTCTAGCGACTCGCAAATGCTCATCGTCAAATGCACCATGCGAGCGATAGCCACCACCGTTACCGATTTGCCTTCGCGAACGATACGAGCTTTGCCAAATTCGATCTCAAAATCCCCATCGGGCACCGGTTCCTTGGTCTGCAATAGCTCGCGATGTTCGAGAAATAGGACTGGATCATCGCAACGAAGCGCATGCTTAAAGAGCCCCTTGGCATCAGCTGCCATCGAAGGCACCACGACCCTCAAGCCCGGGACTTGTGCGAGCATCCCATAGTAGCTACCAGAATGATGGGTGGCTGCCGAGTGACCGATCCCTATGCACCCTCGCAGCAGCACAGGCATACGCAGCCTACCACTGGACATGTACTGCATCTTGGCGATCTGATTGATGATTTCACCAAAACCATCGAGGACAAAATCGGCGAACATAAAATCGATTACCGGTCGAGTGCCGGTCATCGCCGCACCGCAGGCAAGTCCCACAAAGCCTCGCTCGCAAATCGGTGTATCGCATAATCGCTCCGGTCCATACAGATCGTAAAGCCCTTTGGTGGTCACAAAGTTTCCGCCCCGAACGCCGATCCCTTCTCCCATGACGAAGATCTTGGGATTACAAGCCATCTCCTCGGACAACGCTTCGAGGGTCCCTTGCGCAAAGGTGATCACACGCTTCGCATCGGCCTTAGCACCCTGCTGTGCAGGAATCACGCGAGGCGGAGCGTAAATATTCAGTGTGGCCGACTCTCCACTGGGCTCCGGACTCGCCTCGGCTTGAACTCTGGCTTGCTTGACAACCTCCTTAACCTCTTGGTCGATCTGATCGAAAGCCGAAGTGTCCGGAGGGAGTAAATCAGCGCTTTGAGGATGGCTTCGAAGTCTAGCAATTGGACATCGCTGTTTCCATTCTTGGACTTCTTCTTTCGTCCGATAGGTAAAGTCCCCCATGCCTTCGGCATGAGCCCGCGTGCGATAGGTCTTGCATTCGAGCAAGCTCGGGCCTCCCCCTTTGCGAGCTCTCGCAACAGCTTCGCTTGCGGCCCGATAAACCTCGATCACATCGTTGCCGTCGAGTTGGTATCCGCTCATCGAATAATTCGCTGCACGCGAAGCGACGCTGTCGTTGCTGCTGGCATACGAGAAGGGAACTTCGGTCGCAAACTGATTGTTTTCGCAGACGAATAGAACGGGCAGTTTCCAAATGGCTGCCATGTTGAGGCCCTCATGAAAGGCTCCATTGTTAACGGCCCCATCTCCGAAAAAAGCGACCGCTACCGAACCGTTCTGCAGAATCTTGGAACTGTATCCCCCACCGCATGCTTGCAAAATGCACGGCCCTACGATGCCACTGGTACCCATGAGTCCGATCTCGGGAGCAAACAAGTGCATGCTTCCACCACGGCCTCGGGAACACCCGAGCTCTCGTCCGAAGAGTTCGGCGATCAACGATACTGGTGCGAGACCCTTGGCAAGCGCATGGCCATGTCCTCGGTGGGTGCTAAAGACCGCATCGTTGGCTGTCAGATGAGCACACACACCCGTGGCGATCGCCTCTTGGCCTACATAGGTGTGGCATGCCCCGTGGATCAAACCCATCTGATGGCATCGGGCAAGCTCCTCTTCGGTTTGCCGGATGATCTGCATCGTACGATACAGATCGAGAATGCGTTGAATATTGATTTCGGTCATCGTAGGGATTCTAAGATTTGTTTTTCGGTTCGGCGTGGAAGCTTTGCACTTTCGTGCCTTGATGGCCCGGAGTACCACCGGCATTCATCGCTAGGTTTCCACCGTCCATCGGGATGATGGCTCCAGTGATCCACTCGGAAGCGTCGGATGCAAGTAGCAGAGCGATCCCCATGATATCGCGCGGCTGACCCAATCGCCCTAGGGGAATGCCCTTTAAGAAACGCTCTTCGAGGGTTGGGTCGTCGGCCATGCGAGCCTCAAGACTTGGATTGACGACTTGTGCCGGCAACACGGCGTTGACACGCACGCCCCGATGGCTCCACTCGGTGCTCAGTTCACGAGTCATTTGAACCACCGCACCCATGGCCATCGAATAAGCGATATGCCCTCTGCCTAAGGCGGTGGTACTCGCAAGCGAACCGATGTTCATAATCGACCCGCGACCCGCACGGAGCATCCGCTTGCCAGCCTCTTGGCACATGCAAAACCGCCCGATCACTAGGTTGTTAAGGACTTGTTGCAAGTCTTGGACTTGAAGTTCTTCAGGTTTGGCTAGGATCCCATCGCCCGCGATGTTTCCAAGAAAATCGACGCGGCCAAAATCGCGATCGACATGCTCAAATAGCTCCTTGATCGCCTCTGGATCCGAGACATTCGTGTCACGGCAGATCGAACGCACACCAAAATCGATGGCTTGGGCTGCCGTGCGCTGCGTGCCCGCAAGATTGCGATCGACCAAGACCAAATGGCAGCCTGCCTGAGCTAAAGCCAGCGCGGTGGCTTGGCCCAGACCTTGAGCGGCTCCAGATACAACCGCAACGCGGTCTTTGAGATTGAACATCGATGGAATCATGCCCGCCCTAACCTACATAGGATATATTTGATTTTCCGTGCTCGTACTCGTGCTCGTGCTCGAAACGCCCGTATATCGACGACATCCGCAACAAGTCCCTTCGAGTACTCTACGAATAGAACTCAGTTTTCAGGGCACTAGTATACGTCGAGTCTCTAGTGATTCCCACCATCGAACAATCCTACGAGCTCTGATATCCCAGCCTTTCTTTGTTGGCAAGAATCTGCACGTGTACCTCGAAGAGGATTCAGCAGATGGCGATCGAGGAAACATCGAGTCACTATTCATTTTATGGAAAGGCAATTCAGATGAAGACCGACAGCGAACTCAAGCAAGATGTCGAGAACGAACTCAAGTGGGAGCCGATGGTCAATGAGGCCCATATCGGAGTGACGGCCAACGGCGGTGTCGTGAGCTTGGCTGGCCATGTATTATCGTTTGCTGAGAAATACGCAGCCGAGAAATCAGCCAAAAGGGTTTACGGGGTCAAAGCCGTAGCCAATGAGCTCGATATTCGCCTGCACAACGGAGCGATGCGATCCGACGAGCAGATTGCCCAAGCCTGCTTAAGTGCGCTCAAGAACCATTCTTTGGTTCCTTACGAGAAGCTCAAAGTGGTCGTCTCGGATGGGATCGTCAGCTTGGAAGGGGAAGTCGATTGGCAATATCAAAGGGACGCGGCCCTCAATGCCGTCAGGGATTTAATCGGTGTCGTCTCGGTAACCACTAGGATATCGATCAAAGCAAGGACGTTGCCCAAGGATGTCAAGAACAAGATCATCGCAGCGTTTCACCGCAACGCGGACATCGATGCGCGTCGGATCGAGGTTCAGACACAAGAGGGCAAGGTCGTGCTGCATGGAAATGTACGCTCTTGGTCCGAGCGGGAACAAGCTCAAAGTGCCGCTTGGGCAGCACCAGGTGTCACCGCTGTCGAAAACGATATCGTCGTAGTGCCTTAGGTTTGATGAAAACAGCCCTACGCGCGGTCAGCCCCCTCATCCCCCCCGCCCCTTACTCCCCCGGCCAAAGCCCCGGTGGAGAAGGGGGGCCAAGCGGGATAAGGCGTTAGCCCAATACCGTCAAATCGACATTTGGATCATTTCGGGAATGATTGGATTTGAATAGTTTTCGGCGCATGCCGAGCGGTTTTTGAAAACGGTTGGGCGCAAGCCCTCCGGTGAAGGTTCACCGGGCAGCCTTCGATGCTCGGTATCGGTCGATGAGTGTATTGGTTGAGCTATCGTGCTTGAGATCAGGTGAAGACTTGGACTCCAATTCCGGAACGATTCTCTGCGCGAGAACTTTACCGAGCTCGACTCCCCATTGGTCAAACGAGTCGAGATTCCATATCACCCCTTGGGTAAAGACGATGTGCTCATAGAGGGCAACGAGCTTCCCAAGGGCCTCTGGGGTCAAGCGATCCAGCAGCAACACATTGCTGGGTCGATTGCCATCGAACTCTCGGTGGGGGGCTAACCAATCGGCAGTACCCTCGGCCCGCACCTCTTGGATGGTCTTGCCAAAGGCCAACGCTTCGGCTTGGGCAAATACGTTGGCCATGAGCAGATCGTGATGGCGACCGAGCGGATTGAGCGAGTTGCAAAACGCGATAAAGTCGCAAGGGATCAAACGCGTTCCTTGATGGATCAATTGATAGAAGGAATGCTGACCGTTGGTGCCCGGTTCTCCCCAGTAAATCGCTCCGGTATCGTAATCGACAAGGTTCCCGGCCAGCGTGACTCGCTTGCCATTGCTCTCCATGGTCAATTGCTGCAAATACGCCGGAAAACGCTTGAGGTACTGGTCATAAGGCAACACGGCGATCGAAGACGATCCAAAGAAGTTGTTGTACCAAATCCCAAGTAGGGCCATGATCACCGGGATGTTTTCTTTCCAAGGTGCAGTGCGAAAGTGCTGGTCCATATCCCGGAAGCCCGATAGCATCTTGAGAAAATTCGCAGGGCCGATAGCGATCATCGTCGAAAGTCCGATGGCCGAGTCCATCGAATAACGACCTCCGACCCAATCCCAAAAACCAAACATATTGGCCGTATCGATTCCGAATTCGGAAACTTTTGCCCCGTTGGTGGAAACGGCGACGAAGTGTTTTGCAACCGCCTCATGGCCAGCCCCAAGCCCCTTGAGCAACCAATCTCGCGCCGTTTGCGCATTGGTCATTGTCTCTTGGGTCGTAAAGGTCTTGGATGCAACAATGAAGAGTGTCTCTGAAGGATCTAGTCCTTGGACAGCTTCTGCAAAGTCGGTACCATCGACGTTCGAGACAAAGATGAATCGCCGAGTCCGATCACTGTAGCTTTTGAGGGCTTCGTAAGCCATCACTGGTCCTAGATCCGAACCCCCGATTCCTATATTGACGATATTGAGGATCGGTTTGCCGGTATGGCCCTTCCATGCACCCGATCGAATTCGGTTGCAGAAGTCCGACATGCGATCGAGGACCTCGTGAACATCCGGCACGACGTTTCGGCCATCAACCTCGATGCGTGCATCTCGAGGTGCGCGCAGCGCGGTGTGCAACACCGAACGGTTTTCGGTGATATTGATCGCATCACCTCGGAACATCGCTTCGATGGACGCCCTTAGTCCCGACTCGTCGGCCAGTGAGAAAAGTGCATCGAGCGTTTCTTTGGTGATTCTGTTTTTGGAATAGTCCAAGTAGATGCCTATCGACTCGACGCTATAAGTTTTCCCACGCGCTGGATCTTGAGCAAAGAGATCTCGCAGATGGAGCCCCTGGATTTTTTCAAAGTGATCTTCAAGTGACACCCAACTGGCTCGTTTGGTCAATGATGTAGGAGAGTTCATTGCAGAGGCCCTTTGCTTTCGACTAACGTAAGTACTAACAATACAACCAAGAGCGGTTCATAAATCTCATGCAGAATATAATGGCTCAGGATAGCAAAATCAGCCACTTGCTCGCGATTTTAGCGAGCTTTAACAAAGATTTGGCGGACCTCGCCGTAGGCACATTCCATGTGCCGTCGACCGTGATTAACCAAGAGCCTGCTACTTTTGCGGACGCATTGTCGATGATTTCTCCGAAATCATCGCTTGGAATCAGAGCAAACGTAATTTCATGAGTGGCTTTTGCGACGCCGCCTGACGGCGGGCGCGTTTTTGACGGCATTGACGGTGTTGACAAGGTTGACGGCATTGACATCGGACAGAATTGACCTCGTTGACATCATTGACATTAAGTGCCCAATGAGGTCAATCTCGTCAATAAGGTCTGAGGTCAATACCGTCAATGCCGTCACTAAGGTCAACGCCGTCCAAACCCCTCGCGTCCGCCGCAGGCGGACATCGCCGTAGGCACATTCCACGTGCCGTCGACCGTGATTAACTAAGTGCACTCTGATCCTATGCGGACGGCACAGCGGAGTGTGCCTGCGACGTTTGATCGTCTCCGTTCCTATTGGATAAGTCCCTACAAATCTCTTCGATACGCACCCAAGCGACCGGTTCAATAGCCTCGAATCTTCCTAACCGGTCGATGTAACTCACCAAAGTTAAAATCGTAGAGACTCGGTGCATCAAGATGGCTTCGTCGAGTCGGTAGCCAGCCTCGCCTAGAACTTCGCAGTAGCTATTCCAAGCTTCGTTCCAAAGAGTTCGATTGCTGAGAGCTATCGTTCCGATCGCCCTCGAAAAGTCGAACCCCGGCCAGCGGATATCCGCTTGGCTAAAGTCGATCAGACCACTGATCTTCATCCCTTCGAACAACCAGTTGCCTCTCCAAGCATCCCCGTGGATGGGGTATCGAAGCGTCGTCGAGCCACAAAGTTTTTGCATCGCCCGACTCGAATCGAATGCAATAAGTCTTGCGGTGCCCAAAGAAACCCTCAGGCGATCGATCCATTGGTCGCTTATTGAATTGACTTTGGAGTGTCGGGCGATTTGATCGAGTGACATTTGCGGCGACCTAAATTGCGACTCGAGGAGTTGCTGCAAAAGTCGATCGCGCTGGTGCAATCGCTCATCGAAAGCACTCGATGCCTGGGAGATCGAGCATCCATGCTTCGAATGACGATGCAGCAAACCTAACGCTCTGGCCACCGCTTGGACGTGTTCGATGCGAACCTGTTCGATCTTAACGATCGATTCGCCTGGCATCCACTCGAGACATTCCCAGCAGCCTTGACCTTGAGGGGTTCCATCGTCGAGTACAAGAATTGTTTGGATCGCCTGACGCCAAGAGCTTGGCCAGGCGACCAATCGAGGGATCCAATCGGGAAAGGCATCTGCCCAGCGCTTTTGGTATTGATGGATCCGACCAAGCCGCCCGAGACGTGATAAAGGATGCTGCTTGATCGCATAGTCACCAACGCGATAGACGCTCGCACCCGACAACCCGGCTTGGATCCTGACAGAGTCTTGTGGGACATCCAAGCCGAGTTCTTTGAGATCATCCCGAATGCAAACCGGGAGCATACACGCTTGAGAGCCTACTGACCTTGGCCTCTGGAAAAACCAGGCTTGCCATCGAAATTGTAGAGGCCTTCGAACTTTACAAACTCCAGGCCCGCTTTATGAATTCGTCCAAGCAATGCGAGGATAGCATCATGCGTTGTCGCCTTGCCGGAGCCTTCTGGAAGTGCAAAACGGCAACGACTGACGTCGACGGTAAAGGTTTCTTCGAGTCCACCTGGCCAAACCTTCATGCCTCGGTTGGAGATCATTTCCAAGACCATGCCGTCGGCAGCCAGGGGTTGAAGTTTCGCAGCCAGCGAATCGATCTTGTCCGTCCAAGCAATAAAGACGTCGGCACCGACGAGTTCCCTTTTTTCTGTCGAGCGAACATACGCTGGACGCGTCGTCAAAGGACGCTTAGGGGCATTGCTGTAGTCGACCGATCGGAGCACTTCGGGTTTCTTGCCAAGTCTTGCCACAACGGCCTTGGCGAACTCCTTAGTTCCCACTTTCTCTTTGGATATACCTTCTTTGAAGATATCGTAGGTGTGAACCCCATCTTCGATGGTTTTGAGCCAAGCGTTGTGCGCTCGTTCGGCGATCTCGGCTTGTCCGATATGGACGAGCATCTGGATGGCACCTAGGAAGAGTCCCGAGGGGTTGGCTAGGTTTTGGCCAGCACGCCTTGGGGCCGATCCATGGATGGCTTCGAACATCGCACAAGCATCTCCGATATTCGCGCTACCTGCTAGTCCGACCGAACCGGCGATCTGCGCTGCAACGTCCGAAAGGATATCGCCGTAGAGGTTTGGCATGACGATCACGTCGAAGGCCTCTGGGGTATCAGCGAGTTTGGCCGCACCGATGTCGACGATCCAATGCTCGTTTTCAATGTCTTTGTACTCGGCAGCAATCTCATCGAAGATCTTATGAAACAGACCGTCGGTGAGTTTCATGATGTTGTCTTTGGTAAAGCAAGTCACCTTTTTACGACCGTAAGCCCTCGCGTATTCGAAGGCGTAACGAACGATCTTTTCGGTGCCCGGACGAGAGATCAACTTAAGGCACTGCATCACGTCGATCGTGTGACGGTGCTCGATACCGGCATAGAGATCCTCTTCGTTCTCGCGAACAATGACCACATCCATTTTCGGATGCTTGGTCCGAATGAATGGATCGTAACTCAGGCAAGGACGGATATTGGCATAAAGTCCAAAGGCTTTGCGGGTCGTGACGTTCAGGGATTTGAATCCACCCCCTTGCGGAGTCGTGATCGGTGCTTTGAGGAAGACTCTCGTTGACCGCAAGCTTTCAAAAGCGTTCGGCTCGATCCCAGCCATGTTCCCCTTGAGGTACTGTTTCTCTCCGATCTCGATGACATGTTTTTCGAGTCGTGCGCCAGCCTCTTCGATGATGTGAAGGGTGGCTTCCATGATTTCCGGACCGATACCGTCGCCGTAAGCGACCGTGATTGGGGTAGCTGATGCCATAATAAGGAGGGGGTTAGATCGATGAAAAAGGAGAGAAACGAAGTAGAAAATGTATTCACCAACCCCCTAAAACACAACTGCAGATGCGAAAAGTTGCTCAAGAGCGTACAATCGCTACCCTGGCTATTTCCCCATTGTTTTCAAAGGTATCGCGAACTTATGAAGAGCCTCTCCAGAACCGTTTGCCTTGCGATTTTGGCCACCACAGCGAGCTTTGCCGCTTTGCTACCGCAGGCTATTGGCCAAGAAACCGCTCTGAAACAACCTTTTCATCCGGAGATGTTCAACGACCAAAACTTGGTCGCCTGGTGCATCGTCCCGTTTGACTCTCAAAAAAGGAATCCAGAACAGAGAGCTCAAATGCTCGACCAACTTGGGATCAAGAAACTGGCCTACGACTACCGCGCAGAACATGTGGCTTCCTTCGAAGAGGAGATCACCACTATGAAAAAGCACGGCATCGAAATGACGGCTTGGTGGTTCCCAACCGTACTTAATGACGAAGCCAAATTGATTCTAAGCTTGATCAAGAAACATCAAATCCACCCACAACTGTGGGTCACCGGGGGTGGAGATCCCGCGATGAACCAAGAGCAGACGAAAGCTTTTATCGAATCCGAAGTCAAACGCATTCGAGAGATCGCTCTCGCGGCTCAAGAAGCAGGTTGCAAAGTCGCTCTGTACAACCACGGCGGCTGGTACGGAGAACCCGATAACCAAATCCGACTCATCCAAGCCATCGATCTGCCGAACGTCGGAATCGTCTACAACCTGCACCATGCTCACCATCAACTCGATCAGCTCGAATCGAACCTCAAAAAGATCCGACCCTTTCTCTTGGCGATCAATCTCAACGGGATGGAGACCAAGGGGGATCAGGTAGGCAAAAAGATCTTGCCGATCGGACAAGGGGATCGAGACAAGGAAGTTCTCAAACTCATCGGGCAGTTGGATTTCAAAGGCCCTGTCGGCATCCTCAATCACACCGACCTCGATGCGATGACCCGTCTGAAAGAGAATCTCGATGGGCTCAAGCAATTGACCCAGGAACTCAAACCCTAAAAATGAGCACCCGATCACGCAACGATCTCGTCGGCGCTAAAGGCCGAGTTCAAAACGCGCTGAACAATTGGCGAGAAGCCGTCGCTTGTGTCTCCGAGCGATGGAAGGATGCTACAAGCGATAAGTTTCTAAGTGACCATTTCTCCGATACCGAACCCCAATTGCAACGCATTCTCATCGCCCTCCAGGAATCTGCAGATTTGGTGCGCAGTATCGAGAAGAAAGTTGCCGACGACCAAAGCGATCACAGATGATCATGAATATCAAGCACTGCAATCACAAAGCCACCATGAATCACAAAGCCACCATGCGGAGTTGGTGGACACTTTGCGCAATATTTTGCTCGATCGCATCTAGCCTAACTCCGAGCCATGCCCAAGACTCATCCGGTGGGTTACCCAATGATAAGATCATGAAAGTGCCGCTGACGCCACCGACAAGGCCCAATACCAAAACCATCCGCGTGGCAACCTTCAATGCTGCGATGAATCGCAAAACCGAAGGCGAGCTAAGCCGGGGGCTTGAGCAAGGCGACGAGCAGGCGGCCAAGATTGCGGCGATCCTGCGTGCGGTTTCCCCCGACATTGTCCTGATCAATGAAATCGACCGGGATGACCGTTCGGCCGAACTGTTTCTCAATCGCTATCTGAATACTCGGCTCACGCCAGACCAACCGGCTTGGAAATACTCCTATGCTGGCACGGTCAATACGGGTGTCGATTCGGGTCTGGATCTCGATGGCAATGGTAAACTCCACGAACCAAATGATGCATGGGGTTTTGGTGCTTATCCTGGACAGTACGGCATGGCTGTATTGAGTCGATTTGAAATCCAACAACAGCAGATTCGCACTTTTCAAAACTTTCGCTGGAGTCAAATGCCACAGGCACTTCGGCCCATGAACCCCTCGAGCGATGGTGCGACCCCAAAGAGCTACTACCCAGATTCGATCTGGAATCAACTGAGACTCAGTTCCAAATCCCATTGGGATGTTCCGATCCAAATTGGAAATCAGGTGCTCCATTTGATCGTAGCCCATCCGACCCCACCGGTCTTCGACGGCCCCGAAGACCGTAACGGTTGCCGCAACCACGACGAGATCCGATTGCTTATCGACTATATTTCGTACGATGATTCAGGACGTTATTTGGTAGACGACCAAGGCAAGGCGGGGCCCATTACAGCCCAATCGCAATTTGTCATCCTAGGGGATCTCAATGCCGATCCGCTCGATGGCGATGGGCGTTCCGAAGCGATCCGAAAACTGCTGGAGCATCCACGCGTAGCAAAGTATCCGACACCACAAAGCCAAGGAGGCGTCGAAGCTGCCGCAACCTCGCAAGGAGCCAACGTCAAACACAAAGGCAACCCGGCTTTCGACACAGGTGATTTCAACGACAAGAACCCCGGCAATCTTCGAATCGATTTCGTGCTCCCCTCGTCGAACCTTAAGGTTTTAGCAAGTGGAGTCTATTGGCCTTCCAAAACGCAATCGCCGGAATCCAAGGCCTTAGCCGACGCATCGGACCATCGCCTCGTTTGGGTCGACATCGAGCTCTAGCACGGAAATCTAACTTGTCGCATCGTATTCTCGTCACCGGTTATGGCGGGTTCCTCGGACAAGCCATCTGCCATCAATTGATCCAAAACGGATACCGAGTCCGTGGACTTGCGCGCGGCAACTATCCCCAACTTTCCGGGATGGGTGTCGAGTGCATTCAAGGTTCGATCACCGATCCTCTGGCCGTTGAAGCTTCATTGCGTGACATCGATGCGGTTATTCATACAGCAGCCATCGCTGGCGTATGGGGAAAGACCGCCGACTACCAATCCATCAACATCGATGCAACCGACCTGATCCTAAAGCGATCGCAGGATGCCGGTATCCGCGCGTTTGTTTACACTAGCTCCCCATCGGTCACCTTCGATGGCAAACCCCAATCGGGAATCGACGAGCAAGTCCCCTATCCGACCAAGTGGCTATGCGATTACCCTCGCACCAAAGCCATCGCAGAACAACGGGTGCTTGCTGCCAACAATCCGTCAAGCTTTGCGACTTGTTCGCTCAGGCCACATCTGATCTGGGGAGTAGGTGACCCCCATCTGATCCCACGAGTGATCGAGCGTTGTCGAAAGCGGCGATTGCGCCGCGTAGGTTCCGGACAAAACCTGATCGATACAGTCCATGTCGATCATGCAGCCCAAGCCCACTTGCTCGCGCTCGAGAAGATGCTCGCAGGCGATCCAAACGCCAGTGGTCGAGCCTACTTCATCACCGATGGTCAACCGGTTCCATGCTGGGAATGGATTACTACAATCCTGCAATGTGCAGGCCTTAAACCCCCCAGCGGTTCGATCTCGGTTTCAAGTGCCTATCGGATCGGTGCAGCTCTGGAAACCCTCTACGGCTGGGTCGGAAAAACGCAAGAACCCCCGATGACTCGTTTCGTCGCACTCCAACTGGGCGTCGATCACTACTTTGACATCTCAGCTGCCAAAGATCTCCTGGGCTACACGCCAAACCTTGATCGACAAGCAAAGATTGAGGAAATGCGACGCTGGCTCATGCCAGATTCGTAACGATTCGATTATAAATGGAGGAGCCGTCGAGTGTCCCTCCCTCTTTTGTTCCCGCAACTAAATTCCATCATGCACGACCGTTTCGATTCCGTGATCCGATTGGCACCGTCAATGGCTGTGTCATTAGCTATGTCATTGGCTCTCTTGATAGCGAGCGTTTGCTTCATAGCAGTTGATGCCCAAGCCCAAGAGGCCCAGTTGATCCGTGACACTTGGGGCGTTCCTCACGTGGTCTCCGAAGATGAAACTGCAGCCATGTACGCCTTTGGATATGCCCAAGCCGAGGATAGGCTCGCCGATATCTACCTTGCAGTACGTACCGGAATTGGACGTATGGCTGAGATTGAAGGTCCTTCGGCCCTCGAGCAAGACTACATGATGCGACTTGCTCACAACGACACCCTTCATGCAGACTACCTAAAGACGGCACCAGAGCAAGTCCGCAAAAACCTCGAAGCCTTCACCGCAGGCATCAAAGCTTACATCGCTCAGCATCCTCAAGAGGCTGCCAACGTGGCGATCGATATCGAGCCTTGGCACCCACTTGCCGTCGGACGCGCCATGATCTTGCGCTGGCCACTTGGAACCATCCGCGATGATCTCGGTAAAGCTCCCGTGCGTCCCAAACCTGCCGCCGGTTCGAACCAATGGGCTGTATCCCCGCAGCGCTCAGCCGACAAGTCGGCGATCCTGCTGTCGGATCCCCACCTGACTTGGGAAGGACTTGCGGTTCTTTACGAAGCCCGCTTCCATGGAGGCAATCTCCATATGAATGGCTATTACCTGATCGGTTCCCCGATGCTAGCGATCGGTCATAATCAACGAGTCGGTTGGGCACTGACGACCGGTGGACCAGATACCTCCGATGTCTACGAGATCAAGTTCCGTGCCAACCCGCTCCCTGAATACCTCTACGATGACCAATGGCGCAAGATCCGAATCGAGAAGTTCAAGATTCCCGTCAAGGATAGCGAACCGATCGAAAAGACGGCGCTCTACACGCACCTAGGCCCAGTGGTCTCCGAGCCAGATCTTGCCAACGGCATCGCCTACGTGGGTGCTTCCCCCTATCTCGAACAGACCGGTCTGTATCAGCAGTTCTACGCAATGGCCCAGGCCAAAGACATCCACGAGTTCAACAAGGCGCTCGGTCAACACCAATACAACGAACAGAATGTGATGTCTGCCGATATCGATGGAAATATTTCCTATGTTCGAAACGGTGCCACACCCATCCGACCCGAAGGCTACGATTGGTCCCGACCAGTCGATGGAACAACCAGCAAAACCGCGTGGAAAGGAATACACCCTCAATCCGATCTGGTCTGCTTGATCAACCCAGCCAAAGGCTACATGCAAAACTGCAATATCAGCCCGGCAAACATGATCGTCGACTCACCTCTTACCCCCGACAAGTATCCACCTTACGTCTACAACGTCACGTGGGATCAAAACAACCCTCGCGGTCGTCGAACGATCGAGATGCTCGAAGCCGACCGATCGATCACCCTCGAAGATGCCATGAATATCGTCTTGGATATCTACGACCGATTGGCTCCCCGTTGGCAAGCGGAGCTCAAAGAGGCATTCAAACAACACGGCAAGAAGTACCAAGACAACAAAACCTTCGTCGCAGCCGTCGAAGGGATCTTGGCCTGGGACGGGAACTACACCATCGATGCAACCGCCTCGGCGCTGTTTAAATTCTGGAGGCTCAAATGCGGAGAGAAGCTCAACCTCACGCCACTCGGAGAGTCCAAGCCACTGGCAGACGAGACCCGTCAGCAGATGCTCGAGCTGCTTGCTCAAACCATCGAAGAGATGACCGCCAAATACGGTCAGTGGGATGTTCCCTGGGGAGCACTGCATGTCGTCGGTCGAGGCGGGGCTTATTTCCCTGCCCCAGGAGCCGACTACAACTCCGGAGACAAAGAAGCGAACTTCTCGGAAACGTTGTTGGATGTCCGAAGCACGGAACTCAAAGGAGCCCCAGGTATCCAGGTCGCCAATTCAGGATCGATGGCGATGATCCTGATGTTCTTCGACAAGGACAACGGCGTTCGGTCTTTTACCTGCACTCCATGGGGTCAGTCGGGACATCCCGAGTCGAGCCATTACGTCGACCAAGCTGCAGGATTGTATTCGTTGCGAACCATGAAGCCGACTTGGTGGAATCTCGACGAGTTAAAGCAAAACACCGAGTCGACGAAAACCTTGCAGTATGCCAAGTAGCGGATCGAACCCACCAATGAACAAGTCACTGCTCCTAAGTTTACTAGCCCTAGGCGTCTTCGGAGTTTGTGCTTGGTGGCTCACCCAACGACCCGGTCAGCCAAGCCCTACGGAACTGGATAAACTCATCGCCCAATCCAATGGCGATCCGTCTACCGATCAAAATCCGACGGATTCCAATTCCCAAAGCGCATCGAAATCCAAAGCTTCAAGCAGCGACCCGAGGCTCACTTATCCGACCATTTTTCGGAATATCAAACCCGATGTCGCTTATGTCGGCGATAGCAACTGTGCCCAGTGCCATCAGGAACTTTGCACAACCTACCACCAACATCCCATGGGGCGTTCGGCGATTATCGCCGGTGCAGATGATCTGGAAAAACTCGGTCCAGAGTCGATGAATCCTTGCCAAGTCGGCCCGTATGAAATGAGTGTGCGGATCGAGGATGGCAAAATGATCCATTCCCTCAGCGCAAAGACTGCCGATGGTGAAGTTCTTCCATCGGTCGAGTTTCCAACTTCGATAGCCATCGGCTCGGGAACTCGCGGTCGATCCTATTTGGTCTACGATACCGACTCGGTTTGGCAATCGCCTGTGAGTTGGTACACGACCAAGAGCCGATGGGATGTCTCTCCAGGCTTTGATCTAGGAACCGCTATCCAACGTCCCACAATAACCCAATGCCTTTACTGCCATATCGATCAGCATGAGAAGATCGCCGATACGGTCAACCGCTACAAGCTACCGCTGAGCAAACTGCAACTCTCGATCGGTTGCGAACGATGCCACGGTCCAGGCCAACTGCACTCGCAGGAGCGTACCGAAGGCCGACCGCTCGATGCGAGCCATCCAGGCATCGATACATCAATCGTCAATCCAAAACACCTTTCGGACGATCTGCAACTGTCCATCTGTGGCCAATGCCACTTGAGCGGTAAAGCCCGAGTGGCTCGCAAGGATCGCAAGGAACACGATTTTCGACCAGGCTTGCCCTTGGAGCTTTTTATCAATGCATTCTTGACCCACCCTGAAGCCAATTTCAAGAACAAAGCCGTGGGGCATTTCGACCAGATGCTCCAGGCCAAATGCAGAACTGCAAACGGTGGCAAACTATTGTGTACGACTTGCCACGATCCACATCAGTCGCTCGAACCGCAAGAGGCCCATCGACGATACCTAAGTGACTGTAAAGCTTGCCATCAGACGTTTGTTTGCAGCCAGACGCAAGAAGCTCGCGACAAACAGCAAGACGACTGTATCCACTGCCACATGCCAACCAACAGCAACACCAACATCGCTCATACGAGCTTGACCGACCATCGAATCTTGCGACGGCCTGGCGAATCGGTCGCTTCCAACGATGCACCCTTGGATCAACCCGTCTTGGTTCCTTATTTTCAAAACAACGTACTAACGGATGATCAACAAAATCGTGATTTAGGAATCGCCTTGGCGGGTTTTGCCGATAAGATGCCACCGAATCTTCCCATCAAGAAGTCGACGAACGAGCAAGCACGAAAGCGGCTCAAAGAAGCCCTCCAGAAGCATCCAGACGACATCGACGCCTGGATCTCTTTGAGCAACCTCGAACTCGGGAGCGGTAGTCCCGATGCGGCTTTGGCCGCAATGCAATCGGCGATGCGAGCTGCGCCCAAGAATGAAGAAGTCCTAGCGCAATTGTCTTTTGTGGCAGAGATTGCCGGCAACCTCGAATTGGCTATCGGTGCACTGAATGATCTGATCGCCATGAATCCGTCCTCGACGGATTATCGGCTCAAGCGAATGGTCATGCAGGTGGTCAAAGGGGATTTTTATCAAGCCCAAGCCGAGAGCCAAGAGCTCTTGCGAATGAATCCTTTGCAGCCGACGGCGAGACTGATCATGGGCATGTGTTTGTACGGTCAAGGCGAAAAGGGGGCTGGACGCCAACAAGTCGATATCGCTTTGAATTTAGCCACGAGCCAGCAGCAAAAAGCGATGATACAAACATGGTTCAATCGGTTCGTCGCATTCCAATCCAAATCCGAATAGTGGATCCCATGGTCGATGATTTCTCCGAAATCATCGCTAGGAATCAGAGCAATCGTAACTTCATGAGCGGTTGTTGCTACGCCGCCTGACGGCGGCGGCAATTTTGACGGCATTGACGGTGTTGACAAGGTTGACTGCATTGACAGCGGACAGAATTGACATCGTTGACATTGTTGACGGCGGCGTTTGACATCGTTGACATCAAACGCCCAACGAGGTCAACCTCGTCAATCTTGTCCGCAGTCAATACCGTCAATACCGTCAGTGAGGTCAATGCCGTCCAAAACCATCGCGTCCGCCGCAGGCGGACCATAGTCGTAGGCACATTCCATGTGCCGTCGACCGTATTTAATCATGTGCATTTCAAACCCTCGCGGACGGCACAGCGGAGTGTGCCTGCAACCCTTGACGTCCAAATAGCTGGCGGCACATTGATCTTTAGCCTGCGATCACGTCAAAAATCGGTTTTCCGCTACAGATGCGATGGGGACGGTTCTCGCGATCCAAGAGGGTCTCCTCTGGCGAGATTCCCATCTGATGCAAGATCGTTGCTGCGTAGTCTTGGGGTGAAACTGGGTTTTGACTCGGATAAGCACCATGGCGATCGCTCTGTCCATAGATAGCCCCTTTGGCGATCCCACCCCCCGCAAGAATCCCGCTGTAACAGTAGGGCCAGTGCTCTCGTCCGGCATTCGATGCCGTGATTTGTGGCTTGCGTCCGAACTCACCGACCCAAGCGATCAAGGTGTCCTCGAGCATCCCTCGAGCTTCGAGATCCTCGATCAATGCACAAAGAGCCGCATCGGCTGGTGGAATCAAATCATTCTTCAATCGATTGAAGTTATTGCCGTGAGTATCCCAAAAGTTTTGACCGTCATTGTGCCAATTCACACTGACCAGCGACACTCCATGCTCGACCAATCGACGCGCCATCAGGACACATTGGCCATGGATGTTTCGACCGTAGCGATCTCGTGTTTGTGCGGACTCCTGGCTCAGATCAAAGGCCTGCTTGACCTTGGAACTCGATAGCATCTCAAAGGCTTGGATCTGCTGGTTACTCAAAATTCCTGACTGAGCCACGCGATGGAAAGAGGATTGCTGGGACTCTAGAATCTTCAAAAGGTGCGATCGGGACTCCAATCGATCGAGTGTCATTTCCGCTGGAAGCGAAAAAGCTTGAGGTTTCCAGTCCGGATGGTTTAAATCGCCTTGGAGCAGCGCTCCGCTGTAGGATGGGCCCAACCAACCACCGTGTTGTCCTGGCGCCTCTCCACCGGGGGCCGCCGGATGGAAGGCTTTCCAAGGCATCGCGACAAACGAGGGCAGACCATCGCTGCTGGGTCGAAGCTTGGTGAGCAAACTTCCCAAGTGAGGCGAATCCTTTGGGCTCGGCGGTGCGTCATCGCTCTTGAGCACCGGGGCGGGGTTACCTGTAAGCGTCGCATGACCGCTGGAAAGATGGGCTGGATCGTCGTGCGTTAAAGTTCGCAGGATCGGTATTCGATCCGTCAGCTTGGATAGTTTGGTAAAATGCTCGCAGATCTGCATCCCAGGAACGGCTGTCGGGATCGGCTTAAACTCGCCGCGTATCTCTGCAGGCGCATCGGGTTTCATGTCGAAGGTGTCGAGCTGGCTAGGCCCACCCCACATGAACAAAAAAATGCACCGTTTAGCCCGGATCGGCAGTGATCCGGCTGTACTTCCTAGGACCGGGTTGATGCGATGAGCGAGTTGGAGTCCAAGCATCGACACCGCACCGGCTTGGAGAATCTGCCGTCGATTTCCGTTCAAAAAACGTTGAAATCCGGAGCAGTGGTTCAGTGGTTGTGTCACGTTGAAAGCAACTTATTAAGGGTTGTCGCTCGAAGGCTCTGCTGAGGTCCAAGGTGGGATCGGACTGCCGTCAGGCCCCTTGCCCGTTGAAGGCTTGCTACCACGCAGGCTCGCCACGTAAGCACTGACCATAATGATGTCGTTTTTGTTGGGGATTCGAGTTGCCCAAGCGGGCATCGCTCCGCCCGCGACACCCTCGTTGATCACTTTGACAATGTCCTCTATTTTCTTGATGTGCTTGTAGTTTTCATCGCATAGGTTCGGACCGATCACGCCACCTCCCTCGGGTCCGTGGCAAGACACGCAATTGACCTTGTAGATCGATCGGCCAACATCCACCCATTCTTTTTGGTTCATGAACTTAACGAGCGTATTGGCATCGGGCGTCAAGTCTTTCAGATCCGCATATTTCTTTTTCTGGTTCGCATCGAGTGCGGTCGAGAGCTGATCGTGGATCGATCGGTCGGGAGCCCCGACATGGAAGTAAAGCAGATAAAACGGAGAGACCATGACGGTGATGATAAACAACCACTTCCACCAACCCGGGAGCGGATTGTCATATTCGCGAATCCCGTCGTAGGAGTGACTCATAGGAACCGAGCTGTTCGATGCGGGGGCATTGGGTGCAGGTTGATTGCTACTCATGGTCGGTTGGAAGATGGCTGGGGTTTGGGATCGACAACCTCGTCGCTCAGCGGAATAGCGCTGAAGCGATCGACCGTCGAACGCTTGAGCGTCACGGCCCAAAAACAGATCGCTAGGAAACAAATGGCGAAGATCACTAACGCGACTTCGTCGAAAACCGAATAATCCAGTTTCGAGACAACATCTTTTAGCATCTTCGTTATTGAGCTCCCGCATTAGGAGCGCTTGGTGTGGTTTGGTCGGTCGGCGTCTCTGGCTTGAACAAGTCGGTTCCAACGCGCTTGAGGTAGGCGATCAAAGCGATGGCTCTGGTGTCTTGGATCAGGTGCCCATTGTATTCGACTGGACCTCCGAGTGAAATGATCTCGGCGGCAACCCGCTGAGCTTGCTCTCTGGCCAATTCCGCAGACTTCTCGACCTCGTAAGGGTATTCAGGGTGCAAGTACTTGTTTGCCTTGACCCGTAGGTGCAGATCGCTCAGGTTGAGCTTTTCCTCGAGCAGATGTCGGTAGGTGGGCATAACAGAACCGGGGGTCATCGTTGCAGGAGCTTCGAAGTGTCTCCAGTGCCAAAATCCGCTTTGCTGGGTCACGCCGATTCGAGCCAGATCGGGGCCGATTCGACGCGAGCCCCATTGGAACGGATGATCATAGACCGATTCGCCAGGCTTGCTGTATTCGCCATACATGAGCTTTTCGGCCACCAACGGTCGGATCATCTGCGAGTGGCAGTTGTAACAACCTTCGGCTACATAGATATCTCGGCCAGCGATTTCAAGCGGCGTGTAGGGCTTAACGGTATTGATCGTCGGGATGTTGCTGCGGATGAGGAACATCGGAATGAGCTCGAACGCACTGGCGACCAGTACTGCGAGGGTCGTCATCACAGTGAACTTCACCGGCAGATGCTCCCATGCACGGTGCCAATTCATTTGGTTGAGCCGATCGAGCTTGGTCGCCAATTCCAGAACAGGAGCACCCTTTAAAGGACTCGAGTCTTGGACATTCTCAACATAGTTGCGACTAAGCCTAGGGGCTGAGTAGACCGGAACCTCATACGTTGCAGGCCTGGACATCCAGGTCATGATCGCGTTGTAAGCTAGCAGCACGATCCCAAAAACGTAAAGAATACCTGCAAAGACGCGAGCCCACCAAAACGGCATCAATACAGGAACTGTTTCCATGAAGGTATTGGCCGGATCCCCTTTGGGGGTCAGTTCTCGCCACATCAAACCTTGGGTGATCCCAGCGATGTAGATCGGGATGATGTACAAGAGAATCGCAATCGTGCCAATCCAGAAATGCCATTCGGCAAGCTTGGTGCTGTAAAGCTTGGTCTGGTAAAGCCTGGGCAAGAGCCAATAGATCATCCCAAAGGTCATAAAGCCATTCCAGCCTAAAGCCCCTGAGTGGACGTGTGCGATCGTCCAATCGGTGTAGTGAGAAAGAGCGTTAATACTCTTGATCGACAGCAAGGGGCCTTCAAAGGTCGCCATCCCGTAGAACGTGATCCCGACAACAAAGAACTTGAGCACAGGATCGGCGGTGACTTTATGCCAAGCCCCTCTCAAGGTCAGCAGCCCGTTGATCATACCGCCCCAAGACGGCATCCAGAGCATCACGCTAAAGAGCATCCCAAAGGTGCTAGCCCATTCCGGAAGAGCGGTGTAATGCAAGTGGTGAGGACCGGCCCAAATGTAGATGAACACCAAGGACCAAAAATGGATGATGCTCAGCTTGTAACTAAATACAGGTCGGTCGGCAGCTTTAGGCAGGAAGTAATACATCAATCCTAGGAACGGCGTGGTCAAAAAGAAAGCTACGGCGTTGTGACCATACCACCACTGCATCAGGGCGTCTTGAACACCCGCATAGATCGGATAACTCTTACCCAATCCAACAGGTACAACCAAATTGTTAAACACGTGTAGAACCGTCACCGTGACAATCGTCGCGATGTAGAACCACAAGGCCACGTACATATGGCGCTCACGGCGATGGATCAGTGTCATCATGAAGTTGGTGCCGAAGAACAAGAGCCAGACGACAGCAATGGCGATATCGATTGGCCACTCGAGCTCCGCGTACTCCTTGCTCTGGGTGATTCCCATCGGGAGTGTCAAAGCAGCGGCCAAGATGATCGCTTGCCAACCCCAAAAGTGAAGACGGCTCAAAGCGTCCGACCACATGCGAGCTTTGCACAACCGCTGGGTGCTGTAGTACACGGCCGCAAAGATCGCATTACCGGCGAAGGCAAAAATGGCCGCGTTGGTATGAAGAGGACGAAGTCGGGCGAAAGAAAGCACTTGGCCTACGTCGCTTTGGAAGTTGCCCGATAATTCGGGAAGAACCAAAAGAAGCCCTACGACCACTCCGAGACTTGTGGCTATGAGCCCCCAAAAGATCGTCGCAAAAACAAACCAGCGGACGATGTCGTCGTCGTAACTGTAATGCTCAAGCGAGCTTGAGGTTTGCGAATCGCTGTGCTCCGAGGCAATTGCTGTGTTGGTCTGGCTCATAAAGATCGAGTCGAAACGTGGGTCAAGTCAGGTCAGGCGCTAGAGTCGATTGTATATCGACATCGACTCACGCTCATAGCCTAAAGCATCCTTTTGGGGGCTTTCTACCGCGACAGATTGAAGCAAGTCCACCCAGTCGCTTTAACCCTATTTTATTTGCGTTTATTGCGAAATCTACGCCCGGAGCTGGAGACTAAATCGATAGCCCACCGCGACTTTCGTTACACTGGCCAAAAAATCCGGGCCGGTGGGCCTCAGATCACTACTACGCAATGAGTCACTTATGTTGCAATCGATTCACTCACGGTTTCGTTTGAGCAATGTCCTGGCAATTCTCTTTCTTGTTGGGATAAGCCACCCTCTAGCAGCACAACCACCGAACATCCTTTTTCTCTTTGCCGATGACTGGGGCCGCTACGCAAGCGCCTACGCGAAGTACGAACCTCAAAACGCTTTGCAAGCTTTGGTTCGCACTCCGAACATCGATCGCATCGCCGAGCGTGGTGTGCTGTTCCGTAACGCATTTGTCTCTGCTCCGAGCTGCACACCTTGCCGAAGCGCCCTGTTGTCTGGGCAGCATTTTTGGAGAACGGGTCAAGCTTCCATTCTTCAGGGGGCCAAGTGGGATTCAACCATCCCAGCCTTTCCACTTTTGCTTCACGACGCAGGTTATCATATCGGAGAGAGCTTTAAAGTTTGGGGGCCTGGAACACCCAACGACGCTCCTTATGGTGCTGGTAAATTCGGATACGAGAAAGCTGGCCGACGTTGCAATGACTTCTCCGAAAACGTCACGAAGATGATGCAGCAGGGATCCTCGTTCGAAGATGCTAAAACGGCGCTTCTCGACGAGGTTCTCGCCAATTTTGATCAGTTCCTCGAAGCTCGCCCTCAAGGGAGCCCATTTTGCTATTGGTTCGGGCCCACGAATGTTCATCGGCAGTGGGTACAAGGTTCGGGGAAAAAACTCTGGGGCTTTAACCCGGATGACTTCGAAGGCAAATTGCCTCCGTTCCTACCCGATGTGCCAGTCGTACGAGAAGATGTCGCGGATTACTTTGGGGAGATAGCCGCTTACGATGCGGCCGTAGGCGCACTGCTGGATCGACTCGAATCGAGCGGTCTGGGCGACTCGACCATGATCATCATCAGTGGTGATCATGGCCCGCCGGGCTTTCCCCACGGCAAGTGCAATCTCTACGGTTTTGGAACCTCGGTGACGTTGGCCATCAGCGGCCCAAAGATCCCAGGTGATCGCATGATCGATGACCTTGTCAGTCTAACGGATCTCGCTCCCACGATTCTCGAATCGGCGGGTTTGCCCATTCCAAAGAACATGACTGGCAAGAGCCTCGTGCCGATCCTCACAAGCGATCGCAGCGGCAAACTTGATCCGCAGCGCAACGCTGTCTTCGTTGGACGCGAACGACATGTCGAATCAGCGCGTGCCGATTGGACTCCTTATCCCCAGCGAGCGATCCGAACCGACGATTATCTGTTGATCATCAACTTTCGCCCCGACCGCTGGCCCTTGGGTGACCCCTACGGACTTAGCGACCCAGAGCCCCCCACCTTTGCGCAAATCCAAAACAACACGCGCGTGACTCATCCGGATGAGGATGCCGGGCCGACCAAGGCGTGGCTTGTCACCCATCGGGACGATCCGCAGTGGAACGCCTACTACCAACGCGCTTACGGCAAAAGACCACGATGCGAACTGTATGATCTCCGGAAGGATCCTCATCAAATGACCAACGTCGCAAACGATCGAGCTTACGAGACAATCCGTAAAGAGCTTGAGGATCGCTTGATGCACGAGTTGTCGATCACAGGTGATCCGCGCGTGCAAAACGATGGAAAGTTCTATGAAACACCACCGATGTCAGGGCCTTTGGAGGACCAGCCCCAGTCGCCCCGAAATAAGGCAAACAAACGATGAGTTCAGCAAATCCAACCTCTTTGCCCCCAAGATCCCTTGATCCAGGTTACCTGTTGCGCTTATGGTTCGGGCTTCGTGAACCTGTCGATCAAATGGCTTATGCTGCAAGCGGCTTTGGACTGATGGTTCTGAAGTACCTTGTTGAAGCCTCTGTGGTCTTTCTGTTTACCTTCAAGACCTATTTCCCGTGGGACTTTGTCAATCCGCTCATCAGTGTCCGGCAAAAGTACTTTGCGGCACCCGCACCGGAGTGGTTGGCCTGGGCCTTTATACTTTGGTCATTACCTTTCTTGTGGATCGCTGTGTCGATGAGTGTTCGCAGGGCTGTAGACGCTGGTAAGAATGCATGGTTGGGACTATGGGTGTTTGTTCCGATCATCAACCTGTTGATGATGATTTATCTGTGCTTGCTCCCAAGCGATCCGAGACGCAGGGTTGATTTATCTCAAGATCCTTACACCCGCGAGCCTTTGATCGAGCATCAGCTTTCATCGGCCCTACTTGGAATAGCCGCCAGCGCCGCGATCTGCTTAACGATGGTCTCGCTCTGTGTGTACTTGATCCAAGATTACGGCGGAGCACTTTTTATGGGTACGCCGATTATCATGGGAGCCACCAGCGCGTACATCTATAATCGACCCTATAGCCGTGGAGTTCTATCGAGCATCATGGTCGCGGAACTTTCGATTTTCCTAAGCGGCCTGATTCTGTTGCTCTTTGCCTTCGAAGGAATCATCTGCTTGGCGATGCTTCTGCCGATCGCCGGTGCGATGGCCATCCTGGGTGCTCTCATCGGAGTGATGATCGCATCGATCCAACCCCAGCGAACGATGACTCTGCTGATCCCCATCAGCCTCTTGCCAGTGATGGCTGGTGCAGAGCATGCAGTCAGACAACTGCCTGAATACGAAGTCCTCACGACCATCGAGATCGACGCAACTCCCGAGCGCATCTGGCCTCATGTGGTGGGTTTTTCAGATTTAACCGACCCACCCAATTGGTATTTCCAACTCGGGATCGCATACCCCAAACGAGCTACCATCGTCGGCTCGGGTGTCGGTGCGGTCCGACACTGCGAATTTTCGACCGGAGCGTTCATCGAACCGATCACCGCTTGGGAAGAGCCAACTCGACTTGCCTTCGATGTCCAATCCCAACCCCCTCCGATGCACGAACTGAGCCCCTATCGGCATGTGCATCCGCCCCACCTAGACGGATACTTAAGGTGCAAACGTGGGGAGTTTCGGTTGATCCCCCTGGAAGACGGACGCACGCGTCTAGAAGGTCGAACTTGGTACGAGTACGAAATCTTCCCGCAAAGCTACTGGACGCTTTGGACCGATCGACTGATCCACTCGATCCACAAGCGAGTCTTAACGCATATCAAGCAACTCTCTGAAGCCTCAAGCCGCCCGCTGTAGTGGCTTGGATGAACTGCGATAAAGCGATTTCCAAGTCGCGACCGCGTGCTCACAAACATAGCGAACGTCTTCGCGAGTAAGCTTGCCATGGGTTGGTAGATTCATCCCCAATCTTGAACACTCCTCGGCCACCGGATAACTTCCGCTCCGCTCAAGGTACATCGGCATGGTGTGGATCGGGTAGAACACCGGCCTGCTCTCGATACCGACATCGGCCAACAAACCAGCCCACTGGTCCCGTGATACGGCTAACTTAGGACGCATCATGATCGTAAACATCCAGTAGGAATGTTTCGCCCAAGGTGCAGCCCATGGAAGCTGGAAGAGATCCTGGTAATCGGCAAGTTCCTCAAAGTACCATTGGGCAACTTGCTGGCGACGCTCAACGTGAATATCTAGCCGTTCGGCTTGGGCCGTCCCGATCGCCGCTGCGATGTTGGTCATGCGGTAATTAAAACCGACTTCGGGATGCCAATAGTTCCTGTTAGGATCAACGGCCTGGCCACGCAAAAACCGCATCCTAGAGGCTAGCTGCTCGTTGGCAGTCGTGATCGCTCCACCTTCACCCGTAGTGATCGTCTTGTTCCCAAAGAAACTAAACGAAGATGCATCGGCCAGCGAACCGACCGGACGGCCTCTGTACAATGCCCCTATCGCTTCGGCTGAATCCTCGATGAGCAACAAACCATGCCGATCGGCAATGTCGCGAATCGGATCGATATCCACCGGATGGCCATACAATGGCACCGTCAAAATCGCTTTGGTTCTAGGAGTGATCGCCTCTTTGATCCGCTCAGGATCCATCGATAAATAATTGGGCTCGCAATCGACAAACACCGGTTTGGCTTGGCAATAATGAGCCGCATTGGCCGTCGCAATATACGAAAGCGTCGGCATGATCACCTCGTCTCCAGCACCGACTCCGGCTGCCACCAAAGCCAAATGCAACGAGGTCGTTCCGTTGTTCGTTACGACCGCAAATGGAACTTGGCAATAATCCGCTAAGAGTCTCTCAAAGCGATCGATGTAGCTCCCCTTCGAAGAAATCCACGTCGACTGGAGGCAATCCATAACATAGAGAGCTTCGTTGCCGTCCAAAACCGGCTCGGCGACGCGAATGCTCCGATTGGTGCGCTGATTCATTCTCGAGATTCCTTCCCCCTTGATCGTTGCGGACGTTTATAGTGATTTCGTCGGCTCGAAATCAATTCCAGTTTTCGCATTTCACCCAAAACCCCTCTCCTACGCACTCGGACAGTCCACTTGATTTGTTCGTAGCGTACATACGATGCTTGCAGTAAAATTACTAATTCAAAACAAGCCCTATTTACGTCTCTTCGAGTCCGAAAAAGGTTTCCGTTGACCCGCCCGTTGCTGGGAACCTACAATGAATCCCATTACTTTTTCGAGGAGTGATCGATGAATCAAGACTTTCTCAAGGCGCTTTGGCCTTCGGCGATCGCTATCGGCCGTCGAGCTTTTGCGACCTTTGTGCTCTTGGCCTTGCTAACCGCTAGCCTATTTCCGGTCCTGGCCGAATCGGGGCAAGATCCCCTGTTTGGCAAGTCTGGTGATGGTTTTGGCCAAGAGCTCTCGCTGGGGCTTTTTGATAACCCTTATGAATTTTCAGCCAGCTACGAGGTCAATCCCAAGACGCTCAAGGGCCGAGTCTCTCTGACGACCAAGCTGTCGGGCAAGTACCACATTTTTTCGACGACCCAAGCTCCCGGTGGGCCGAGCCCGACGGTGATCAAGCTCGCCGGAAAGCTGGCCAAGTTGACCGGCCCGTTTGTTCCCGACCGAGCTCCCGAGGTTGACCGCAGCTCGGAGTTCTGGCCTGGGCTCGATGTCGAACAATTCAGCAACACGGTCACTTGGACCGCCCCGATCCAATTTGCTCAATCACCTGGAGACAAACCTGAACCGATCCAACTTACCGTCGAAGGTCAAGTCTGCGAAAAGAATTGCATTCCGATTCGTGACGAGACGGTTCAGGCGAGCTTCTCCGGCTGGATCGAGGAAAAAGAAGAATCGCTTGCCTTGGGAACCTTTCGTGAACCCGACAGCATGGTCGAGTGGAAGATCCATCTTTCCAAATCATCGGTTAAGCCTGGCGAAAAGATGGAGCTGATTCTCGAAGCCAACCCCGACAAGGATTTTCATATTTACAAATTGGATCCGAAAGACAAAACCACGGAGAACCGAACGCATCTGGTTCTAACTCAGAAAGCAGGCGTTCGAGCTTACGAACCGATCGTCGACAAACGCCCCACTCGAAAAGACTTAGGGGTCGGTGGCATCGTCGACTACTACAATGGCAAAGTGACGATTCGCGTTCCCATTGAAATCCCTGACACGGCCCTCGATGGAGAAACACCCTTCGAGGGACTCCTAGGTTATCAAGCCTGCACGAGCGGGGCTTGCGATCGGCCTCGGGGTTTGTCGTTCAAAGGAACTTATCAAGTTTCCAAGTCCGACCCATCGGGAGACAAGTTGCCGCTAAGGATCGCGTCGAGCAAATATGACGAGGTAGCGAACCATCCGCAGCGACAGGATTGGTTCGAAGGGGACAAGTACTCGCTAACACTTGGCGTCAAAGACATTCTAGTGACGCTATCGCTTGCGCTCGCGGGCGGGTTGATCTTGAACTTCATGCCTTGCGTCTTGCCAGTCATCGGTTTGAAAATACTCGGCTTTGTCAACGAAGCCCATGGGGAACGTCAACGGGCCTCAATGCTGACACTTGTTTATGCGCTGGGTATGGTTTCAGTCCTAGTGAGCCTTGGGATAATAAGCCTCGTGCTCCGATGGCTTACAGGACAGGCCCTGGTATGGGGTGCACTTTCTACCAACACCATCTCGCTGATTCTTTTCACCGGATTCTTGTTTACGTTGGCACTGAGCTTCTTAGGGGTTTGGGAGTTTCCGATCCCCGGCTTTGCCACAGGTGCCAAGAGCACGGAGTTGTCAAGCAAGAAAGGCTTTGGGGGTGCTTTCTTCAAAGGGGTTATCACGACGCTCCTTGCAACTCCATGCAGCGGACCGTTCCTGGGTAGTGCCCTTGCAGTGTCGCTGAACCAACCGGCTTGGGTCGTCTTGCTGATCTTCTTAGGCGTCGGTATTGGAATGGCGTCCCCTTACTTGCTCGTTGCGATGTTTCCAGGCGCGATGAAATGGATTCCAAAACCCGGGCCTTGGATGGAAACCTTCAAAGAGTTTCTCGCATTCCCTATGCTCTTGGGAGTCGTTGCCTTTGTGGCTAGCTTTCCAGACAAGAAACGCATTGCGATGCTCTCGGCCCTGATCTTCATCTGGTTTGCTTGTTGGATCATCGGCCGTGTTCCATCTTGGGAAACCCTTCAGCGCAGAATGCGCGCTTGGGGAATCGGAAGTATCGTGGCCGTCGCCGGAACGATCGGCTCGTTTTATTTCATGCAACCATCGAAGTACGAGCTTAAATGGGTACCGTTTAGCGAGCAAGCCCTTCAAGCCGCCGTCGCCGAGGGCAAACCGGTCATGGTCGATTTCACAGCCGAGTGGTGCCAAAACTGCAAGCTGAATTTGGCCGTAGCCATCAACACCCGAAAAGTTCAGGAAGTTGTCGAGAAGAACAACATCGTACCTATGATCGCCGATATGACTGAGCACCCTCCCGAGTTGAAAGCCAAACTGCGAGAACTTAAAAAAGTCGCTATACCGGTTCTTGCCATCTATAAACCCGGTGACGCAAAGGATCCCATTATTCTCGAAGATATTCTCAGCGAGTCCCAAGTCATCGAAGCTCTTGAAAAAGCCAAATCGGACCTGTCCTCTTCAGGGAACCCTTTCTCGGCTGCCTATACGCAAAATGAACCACCGTCCGAAGCTGCATTAAATTCTGGAGAAAAGCTACCGAGAACTCGACGCTAGCAGTGGCATCTCACCCCAATTGAGAGGATGCAAGAATCGATGAAGCTGTGGCGATTCTATCTTGATGCAGGAGGGCTCGATCGATTCTATTTCGATCGAGCTTGTCGGAATCCCTCGTCACCGTCGTTGGATTGGTCGCCTTCCTGCGCCGATTCCGATCCGCTTTGCGCGGAATAGTACGCGGCTTCATCGATCCCATCACCGTCGAAGTCTCCGACGACGACATTCTCACCTTCACCTTGGATCTCGAAAACGCGATCGGTCGCATCGAGTCGACCATTGCTATTGCTGTCGACAATCACCCGATCTCCTCGAACCACAGCGATCTCATCGATGCCGTCGCCATTGAAGTCACCGACGATGGCAATGTCCCCCGTTTTGCCAAACTGAGCGTATCCGTCGCGGACAGGATCGAGCTGCCCATCACCATTGACATCCAATACCCAGCTACCGTCTTTAAAGATGCCCAAGGTCGACACGCCATCGCCGTTGAAGTCGCCTGCGATCGGTTGATCCCCTCTTGCTCCGAAACGAAACACGTGATCGATCACGTCCGAACGAGGATCCCCTTGGCTTCCGCGTTGCATGAGTCGAACCAGACTCTCTTCGTCTTGGTTGGGTGGTAGATTTTTGGGTCGAGTGTCGAGCCGGTTCTCGGGGTCAGGCAAACCAGGCTCGCGTTCGATGGCTGCTCCATCACCATCTCTAGCAATACCCCAAACACCGATGTCATCCTTGCCATCTCCATCCCAATCTCCGACGACTGGCAAATCGCCGACACCTCCGAGCTGAGCCCAAAGATCGGTTCGATCCCATTGGCCATTGCCATTGATATCGATCAGCCATTCACCATCTTTGAACAGCGCTAACTCGTCTTGTCCATCGCCATTAAAATCCCCGGCCAATTGCGTTGCACCTTGAACACTAAAGGCTCGTTTGGACGCAATGCGAATCGGTTTTTTCATCGACGCGACGATCTGCCATCGGCCTGAATCCATCGCATCGACAGTCCAAGTCGTGGCATTGAGCATCCTAGCGGCTTTGGCAATTTGCTCTCGATCGACCGTCTTTCGATCTTGATAGCCACGAGGCTCTCCGGCATTGATCACGCTCAGGTGCCACGTATAGTCAACGTTAAAGCCAGCGACGCTTTGCGGCAGTCGTAGCTCTTCGAGAGGTGCAAGAACTACCCAAGGAGGATTCGATGGAAAACGGTAAACATCGGCGCGCATTGGCCCAGGTACCAAAGGCCCTGGATCGATCGGAGGTACCGGTTGTACTGGACGAGGTGGTGGCGGCGGCGGCGGCGGTGGCGGCGGCGGTGGCAAGACTCCAACGAGGATCTCGCTAAAGTTATTCTCCAGCGATACACCTCGCGCAAGGGCTTGAACAAACAGCAACGCATCGCGACCAGGGTCGGCACCTTGCTCATTGGCCAGCATATCGATGGCATCTTGGATATCTGAGGGGATGCTTTGGCCAGCGTTGATGGCAGCCCCACCAGTGGTTCCAGGAGTGTCCCAGCCGTCTGACAAATTGCTTGCGGAGGAAACTTGGTAGATGTGGTATTTGCCTGGTCTGAGTCCATCGAAGCGATAAAAGCCCGTCGCATCGGTGATGACCTCGATGAGCCCATCGATGAAATGCCCCGGAAGGACATCCTGAGCCGAGAGCAGTGAACCATCGAGTTTCCGCAGTATCAATTTCGATCCTGCGATGGGTCGATCATCCGGGGTGCGGATCCCTTCGCGAATCCCTGTTAAGTCGCTTGGTGGTTGCCCATCGCTTGTCAGGAGTTCATCGCCGTCTTGAAAGACATATCCGCTGATGACCCCTGGAGGGATCTCCATGAAATCGTAACCGATCGCATCCAATCCATCGGGAAGTACGATCGAGGATATCGTATCGGTCGACAAGGCGTTACCGCCCGCACTGCCCGAACGCTGTCCTCCTTGGAAATACCCCGCTGGTTGTCTTTGACGGATCGTATAAGTTCTGGGTGCGAGGCCTTCGAAGCGATAGCTTCCATCGCTGATCGTTGTGGTTGATGCGATGACTGTTCCATCGCTGTCGATCAGTTCGATTAGGACACCTCGGATCGGATCTTCATTTGGGCTGTAAGATCCACTCTCATCGAGATCTTCGTAAACTCTGCCGGCGATCGAACTTGGCAATCGTTCACAGAAATCGTATTCGATGGCCGTCTGGCCACCGAGCAATCGAATCGATTCGATCCGTGTGCCACTGATCGCTTGTCCATTGATGAGTCCATCGACCAAGCCGGCCTTTGAGGCGCCATCGATCAAGCCCACCGGTTGCGACTCGATCACCGCATAGAGGCCCTTGGGTAGACCATTGAAGCGATAAGCTCCTGTCGCATCGGTTTGGGTGGTAGCTACCACTTTACCTAGGTTGTCGACCAAGGTGATGGTCACGTCGGCAAGTGGCTTTGAACCCTTCGGATCGGTGCTAAAGCAAGCGAATCCTGGTAGTCCGATATGAACGTTTCCCGAGATCGTTGAGGGTTGGAGTTCACCGAAATTGTATTCGATGCCGACATCGCCCCCATTGAGAAGGATATTGCCGATGCGATCATTGGCAATCAGCGAACCTCGAATCTCATTGCCAACGCGTCCGACGGAATCTTGTCCATCGAAAAGTCCTACCGGTTGGGCTTCGAATAGCTCGTAAAGCCCCGGTGGAATCGAATCGAATCGATAAGTCCCATCGGACTGAGTCGTTACTGTACGGCGAATTTTCTCTCCGGTAATCGTATGGCTCGATACCAGTTCGATCGTAACACTACCGAGTCCGGATTCGGTGGGATCTTGCTGACCATTGTCGTTGTTGTCCAGGTAGACTTTTCCGGCGATGGACGAAGGGATGAGGATTTGAGGCGTTGTTGCGGCGACTCCGCTGGATCGATCCCGTTTGCCATCGGCGTTGTCGGCAGGCAGGCCAAGCTCCGATCCGGCTTGCTTGGCCTGATCGAGTTGAGCGTCGTAGCGGTTGAAGAAGCGGCCCGAAGCACTTGCGTTTTCGTAGTGTGGAGCGCTGAACTCGGCGCGGAACATCGAACCCTCGAATTCCGCACCCGAGGTGATCGGATCGAGACCTTCGTTGAACTCCTGAATATCGGCTGTCGAGTATAGGTGCTGAACTTCATCGACATCGATCGAAAAGACCAGTCGATCCCCGGCGTAGAAATTCTCGAAGTTGAGCACCAATTGCATGGATCCGTCGAGTACATCCGCCCAGACCCGCGCGTTAGGATCTTTCGCCTCGAGCGATTCAACTTTAAAACCGAAGGAATGATCGGCTCCCCGGCCACCATCGAGAGTGTCAAAGAGGTTATCGGCGACACTGTAACCTTGGGTGTTTTGGTCGGTGTTGATCACCAACTTGGTAAGCTTGGTGTTGGCTACCCCGCCCTCGAATGTGACATAGAACGAATCACCATGGGCATCCGAGCCTGAGTCTTCCTCGACGTAAACGCCACCGACCCACAGAGGTTTGGACGCGACCGGGTCGGCGTTAAAGACAACGCGCTGTTCGAGTTTTTCAAGGCGGCTGCGTCGAAGCCAGCGGATCATCGGATACGCTCCCTGGCGCTAGAGTCTTCGTACTGCGCCGACACTGGATGGATGAATCGGCCCTGATCATCAGCACCCGAGAGGGCGGATGCAATATCCCACGATCGAATCGTGGTATCAAAGGATCCCGAGAAGAGATGCTCGCCACTGGCTCTAAGCACGGCGATAGTACCATCGTGTCCGATGAGTTTGACCCCCAGCACCTTTGTTTCAAGCGGGTCGGCAACTCCAGGCTTAACGATACGAATCGTGTTGTCTGAGCCGCTCACTGCGTAGCGATCCTCAGCCAGCCGTTCGATAGCCATGAGTCTTCCGGCCCCGAGGTCGTTTTGATATTGAACCGATTGAGTTTTAAGCTCGATACCGACCAAGCGTCGATCTTCGCCGACGCTGTAAAGCATCGATCCGTTTTGAGAGAAACAAAGTCCTCGGACGCGATGGTTGTGAGCAGCGATTGCAAAGCCGCCGTCTTGGACAAGTTTTCCGCGAGCGTTCAAGTTCTGGATTCGAACGACACCATCGCGACCAGCGTAGGCAAGATAGTGTTTGTCATTCGAGATCGCCAGCGTACGCACATCAGCCGACTCGCTTCGGTGATCGACGGTCCATTGCAGAGTCTCCAGATCTAGTCGATAGATCGACGGGTCAAATCCAGCGGCCAAAAGGGAGTCGTTGCCTAAAAACGTTAGGCTGAAAAGAGCATGAGGAACTTCGATACTCCAAAGTTGTTTCCAAGAACCGAGGCTGGCTTTGGTATCGTTTTGAGCAGACTCCCTCTTCCAAACCTGTAGCTTGCCGTCCTTTGCACAGGTCGCAAGAAGCTTACCATCAGCTGAAAACTCGATTCCTTGAACCCAGTCGCGATGACCGTCGAGCAAGGAGGATTGTGGGAATGGAGAAGCGATATCGTTTAGGCTAAAGATTCGGATCGCATGGTCGTCGCCTGCGGCTGCTGCATAGTTTCCGCTAGGGTCGATGGCCAAGGCTGTAACCACGGGGCTGTCGGCGGTCTTGCCGAGAGGTGCGAGCCTGAGCACTGGCGGTACAATCGCTACAGCCCCTTCATCTGAAGCTTGCTCGGCGCGGGCAAAGGGTACCAGGATCCCTACCATTAGTAGGGTCGAAAGCAAAAGGAATCGAAACAAATTCGCAGGGGAAACCCTGGTCATAGGCATGCTTGAGCGTCTTCCGAAGGGGGTGAAAAATCGACGTACAATTCTGGCTTTCTGAGATATCGACGGCCCTGCTTGGGCTCTTTTGGGAAACCAAAGCTAGAATCAAATGCCGTGAAGAAACGATCCTGTTAGGCAAGTTATGATGATTGGACCGAAGGCATGAATTCGTCGTTGAGGAATCAGTTCCTGATCCCCATCGTTGCAATGCTTCTGCTGATCTGCGCAGCAGTTACTGCCGTATCTTGGACGATCGCAACGCGAACATCGCGGACAGCTACCGAAACGCGACTCAGAAATCTGCTGCAGTTGTGCGCGGTGAGTAAGTTTCCTCTGACCGAACCGGTGCTGGATCAAATTGGCGAATTTTCGCGGTGCAAGATTCGTCGAGTATCCCAAGTTGCTGTGATCGATAAGCTCTTTACAACCGAGGAACTTGATGGAAATTTCGATGCGCTTGCGATCCGATTGGATCGGAATGAAAATCCATCGGAGACAACAGCGGCCAATTTCTTGCTAGCACTATCCGATCCCAAAGAGCGTTTTGAACGAACCACGGCGGCTTTCTGGTTACCGATGGCAACCGGAGTGCTTTCAACCTTGGCCTTTTGTGCGATCGCACTTGGCATCGCCAATCGAATGGTCAAGCGGTTAGAGACCCTAGAAACTCAGGTAAATCGCATCGCCGGCGGAGAGTATCAAAGCGTGGCTGTCGATGCTCGCAGTGTCGATTCGATCGCTTCGCTGGCTCGTTCGATCAACTCGATGGCCCTGCAACTTGAAAAAGCCAAAGAGGAGATAGCCAACTCGGAGAGATCGCGATTGATCCACATGTTAGCAAACGGTATGGCTCACCAGCTTCGAAATAGTCTTGCTGGTGCGGTACTGCTGCTACAGACCGTTTTGAAACGCACGACTGATGGGCCAACCCATGAGATTCACTATGCGCTCGGCCAAATCCAACTGGCCGAAGAGTCGATCCGAAGGCTACTTACCATCTCGAGGCATGGTCCATCGGCCCAAGAGCAGTCGCTAAGTGTCCAAGAGATTCATCAACAAATCGAGGCTTATACGCGTTCGATGGCCGAGCATCATCACATAGACTTGCAGTTGGATTGTTGCAAAGACGATCAGCTTCGTAGAATTTCATCAGGCAATTCGGTGATCAGTTCTGTACTGAATTTAGTGATCAATGCCATTGAGGCAGCAAGCCAGTTGACTTGCCAACAGGAAGGATTATCGCAAGGGGGATTCGAGAGACGGGGAACGGTTCAGTGCCATTATCTTTGGGATAGCCAGACTCGTTTGCATCGTTGGCTCATTAGGGATAACGGACCTGGGCCAGATCCTGCGATCTGCCACAAGATGCTAGAACCATTTGTGACCAGCAAGCCAGAGGGGATAGGATTGGGCCTACCAACCACTGCGCTGCTTGCGAAACAATTAGGGGGAGCTCTTCAGTGGCAGCGCCGAGGAGAATGGACTGAATTTGAATTTACGATCCGCGACGCTTAAGAGCGAGGTAAAACATGAGCCAAATTTGGATTATCGACGACGAGCCAGCCATCTGCTATGCATTGAAAACCAACCTTGAAGATGAGCGTCACCAAGTCCAGGTTTTCTCCTCGGCCGAGCCGGCGATCAAGGCGTTAAAGAAGCAACCACCGGATCTTATTCTGTTGGATGTAAGGCTTCCAGGTACCAGCGGCTTGGAGGTTCTTGAGAAACTCAAGGTTGAGCATCCTGGGCTTCCAGTGATTCTAATGACGGCATTTGGAGATTTGCAAACAGCGGTTCAGGCGGTTCAAGGGGATGCGTTTGAGTACTTGACCAAGCCATTTGATCTTGAGACGCTCATGCAAACCGTGCGCCGGGCCCTAGTCCAGCGTCAGATGCGTGCATCAACGACGGCATTGAGTCAGGATCAGACCGAGCAACCGGAGTTGATCCTAGGCAAGTCGACGGCGATGCAGAGTGTGTATAAGCAGATAGCGCGGGCTGCGGCGATGGACTCGACACTGCTGATCGAGGGGGAGGAAGGGACGGGCAAGAACTTGGTCGCCGTTATGGTGCATCGCTTTAGTGCCCGTCAGAACTTGCCGATGCTCAGTACAACGGCGATTCCTGGTAAAGATTTAGAATTTGAGATTGAGCTTTTTGGGGCTGGCAGACCAAGCAGTGACGCGCTTCAGCCGCTTCGGACTGGGCTATTGGAGTTGGCTGGCGAAGGAACCTTGCTGATCGACGAAGTCGGAGCGATGTCGCTTGCCAATCAATTGCGGCTGATCCGAGCCATCGAGAACCATTCCTTTTGCAGAGTAGGAGATACAGAGACCAAACAGCTTCGCTGTCGGATCTTGTTCACATCGAGCCACAGTATTTCCAAGCTCGTGAGCGAAGGGGAGCTCGATCGGCGATTGGCCTCGCACCTGGAGGTTTTCAAAATCTCATTACCTCCTCTGCGAGAGCGTCCTGAAGACATTGCACCGATGGTGCGAAAATTCTTACAGAGCAAAACACTTCCGCATGGTATACAGATCACCAAGCCAGCGTTAGAAGAGCTTGGGCGTCGGACTTGGCCTGGCAATGTGCGGGAATTGAAATTGACGATTGAGCGATCGGCCTTGAAAGCGACTGGGGGAATCATCCAGTACGAAGACTTACCGCCTGAGTCGCGATTGGCCGGAGCCGAAGGTAATGCAAGTGAATCCAGCGGTGAGTTAGAGTTGGCAGTAAAAAATTGGGCTTTTGAAAAGTTGCAAGGAACACCTATCGAGGGGCTCTCGAATGCATCGGGAGTGGATGAGGGATTGCCGGGCACGCTCTATGAAGATTTTTTGAGTGCGGTAGAGCCGAGTTTTCTTAAGACGGTTTTGGATCATCATTCGGGTAATCGAGCAGCAGCGGCCAGCACACTGGGATTGCACCGTTCGACGCTTCGTCAAAAGACGCGTCGCTACCGCTTAGAGCCCGACAAATAAGATCCAATAGCGATCTGGGCTGAGCATTGACCTAATCCAACTGATTATGTTGACATCTGCAAAACGATTGTGTCTATTGACCACAGTCTCGACGCTATATCGAGGATCAACGGCTTGTTGAAATTTCTTAGTGCCCCAAAATAAATCATTTAAGCATATGATGACGAATCGATTGAGATACTTTGGCCGACGACAAGTTACGAAGTACTTGCGAGCCTCACTTAGATCGTATCGTAGAGAGCCACGGATCCATGGCATGGAGCAACTCGAAGCCAGGCACATGATGGTCTCCGATTGGCAAAATCCTCTTTGGAGGATGGATGTGGATGATGATGCGACGCTATCTCCACTTGATGCATTAATTGTGATCAATCAGATCAATGCTGCGGATCCTGATTTGAATTTCAGTAACCCTGTCGGCAGCAATCCGTATTTGGATGTGGATGGAGATAGCAGGTTGTCGCCTCTGGATGTTTTGGGAGTGATCAACCAAATCAATAAAACATCCACTTCGCTTAATGTGCAATTGGAATTGCGCAACGATTCAGGGCTTTCTCAAAATGATAAAATCACCAACGATTCTGCATTGATAGGGCAGTTTGGTGGCAGCTCAGGTGTGGAGTATGTCGTCAAAGCCAGAGTCAATCGCGGGCCAGTTCTCGACTTGAATTTTGATTCTGCCAAGAGGTTCTCCTTTGAAATATTGAAATATGGGGACAGACCCTTCCAAAATAAAATGAAATATGGGGACAGACCCTTTCAAAATGGGGACAGACCCAGAAGTGAGAGTAGCGGGAATGCTGGCAATTTATTTGATGGCCGACGGCGGAATCCAAGCATGATTCCACCTAAAGAGGGGGATTTATATTCGAATCCAAACCTTTTCCTTTCCACTCGGCGCAGTCCGTCACCACAAAGCCTCCGCAGGCTCTTCGAAATTTCGCGCCTTTCCCTCGAACCTCGCGCCTCGCACCCCCTCTAGGGGCTAAGGCAATGTCCTAATCGCTCACTGAAGAAAGAACGTATTGAGGACACTGCCCTGGTCCTAAGACTCAACCAGTTTGCGAAGCACTCTCGGAGGAACTATCCGGCTGATCAATATCGGCCCCCTTTCCAGTCCAATAGCGATACATCCTGCCAAACGCCTTGGCCTGCTTAAGAACCATCTCGGCCCCAAATCGATGTTGCTTAATACAATCAGGGATGTCCTCAGGCAACGTCTTGACCTCCCGCTCAAAGATCTTGTTCGTAATACACCACTCAAGTGCTCGCAAATACTCCTTGTCTGTGTGATCCAAAAAACCTTTATCACTGCACCGATACCCTTGCGTATGCAACTGCGGATCACTCGATAAGGTGTCTATTTTCATCACACTCAGGAACTCACCCTTGGATATCATCGGAACCGAAATTTCCTCCTGAGCTTCAGCATTTGGGACGGGCTCTGTCGGTGGGCCCTCCTGCTTGTCGTTCGCTTGCATTTTCGATCGCAACATATCCAATCGGATCTTGGCCGATGTGTACTTGTAGTCATCAATGCCAAGAGCAAGTCCGGCCTTGACTGCATTGAGATCGACATAAAAGGTACATCCAAGCAGATAATCGGTGTTCTCGATAACCGTCGCATGAAAACGGCCTTTCCATACGTGCCCTAAAGAGCCTCCGTCTTCGATATTGACCCTCTGCGCAACTTTCTGACAAAGCAGCCGCATCCACCAACTGATGCTGCTGAGCTGCTCTCGGAGCTGAGCGATCCTCTTCTCGTTCTGCGCAAGAGCTTGGATTTGCGTCTCTTTCGCTGCAATCGGCACATGCTCAACCCTGTCCCCTACCACAAAACATTTCTTGGATTTTGGACAAAGGGTCATCCAACGACGAGCAACCTCGAGATTATCCCACTTCTTGACCACATCGGGCCTGGATCGCAGGATCTGGTGGATGTGGTTGCTCATAAGGGCAAAGCCCAACAGGTCGATCGCCATGAGCGAGCTCTGGAATTCGATGATATCAAGGATCCAGTCCTTGCGATTAGAGTTATGGGTCTGCGATGCAAGATCTCCCCCAAAAAGAAACAGATTCCGAACCGTTTTGGCAACGGTATGAACGATGGTGATTTCGTCGGGTTTAATCAAACTACCTCGAGTTTTACGTGCCATGGCAATAGCCCTCCTGACAAACAGATGAACTGACAAACAAACACGGTAACAGCAATCCGCGGTGTCCATCCGCAACCACACCCAAGACATCCAAGTCTGCGCGTGGTCCGAACGCTTTGGGCATGCTTGAGTGCAATGCAACAAGCATGAACAGAGGCGTTCGAATCTAGGCGAGCCCTTCGCCTAGCGAGCAATGACTCTCATTGTGCACAAAAGTGAAAAAGAAGCTCGGATTTGGTCAGAAAAAATTTACCGATTTTGCGAACGCAACGATGGCAGCGATACAGCGACAAGATCGCTAGCAAAACTCTGAGGATAATTCAGGGACAGACCCCGAGTTTGATGCCACATTGACGGCATTAAAACAGGGGACAGCCCCGGTTTTGAAGCAAGACTTGCTTGCTACCTATATGCTGACCCCGCTGGGCCGGAAAACCAAGCAGCCAACTAGTCCTCAAATAAGTACGTGGCCTTCTCATTTTTGCGATGAGTTGATAAAAAAACTCGAAACCACCAAGGAAACGTCGACAGTTATTGCAAAGCTCCGACGAGACCCGTTTTCAACCAAAGGAGATTTCGAGTGAATAGGATTGAATCACAAATAATGGCCCAACGCAAGCGTCAGATTGCCCAACTTGAGATTGAAAAGAGAAAAGAACGCATTACCTCACGACTTGCCCAATCAAGTGCGGCCGATCGTGGTGAACCGATGACCAAAAGTGCTAATATCCACTATGAATTTTCGGGTAGAGGCGGAGGAACGGGTTTTGGCGGTATGGCTGCCGTTCATGCATTCGTCAAACGGATCGGACTCGATGATGCGATTAATCAACGGCTTAGGGTCTTTAAGAAGCGTTGTCCTTACTACGAATCTGATCATGTGTTGAATGTGGCCTATAACGCCATGTGCGGTGCGGTATCACTTCAAGAGATCGAACTTCGTCGTAACGACGAGCACTATTTAGATTCTCTGGGCGCCGAACGTATTCCCGACCCAACTACAACGGGTGACTTCTGCCGTCGCATGAACTCGAGTTCGATCGATATCCTCCAGGATGCCATCGATAGTGTACGGCTCGATGTTTGGAATTCCCAAGGCAATGACTTCAAGAGGCTAGCTACAGTCGACATGGATGCGACGATTGTGGAAACCGATGGCGAGTGCAAAGGGGGTATGGACATTAGCTACAAGAATGTCTGGGGATACCATCCTTTGTTGTTCACGTTAGCCGAAACCGGCGAAGTCCTACGACTGACTAACCGCGGCGGAAACGCCCAGAGCGGCCACAACGCCTTTAAAGATGCCGACAAGATAATTGCTCTTTGCAAGAAAGCAGGTTTCGAGCGAGTCATGCTTCGCGGAGATACTGCCTTCACACAAACTGACCATCTGGATCGTTGGGATCAGGACAATGTGGAGTTCGTGTTCGGAATTGCCAAGCATGCGAACCTGCTTGCAAAAATTGATGAAATTACAGAGGATCAGTGGAAACTGGTTCCCCGCGATCCAAGTTACGATCCTTCAACTCCCGATCGAGCAAGGCCTCAGAAGGTCAAACGGCAGATTATCGCCGAACGTGGCTACACGAATCACAGATTGAAAGAAGAGGTATATGTAGAGATACCGTACAAGCCCTACAAATGCGATAAGACTTATCGCTTGATCATCCTGCGTAAAAAGCAGGAAGTCACCGAGCAGGGTCTACTGTTTGACAACGACGTGTACTTTTTCTACCTCAGCAATTTAGATTCATCGAAGTACTCTGGGTTAGAGGTGATCTACCAGAGCAACAAGCGATGCAATCAAGAGAACGTCATAGCGCAGCTTTACTCGGCGCGTGCGTTGCACGCCCCTGTTGATGAACTGGTATCGAACTGGGCCTATATGGTCATGGCCTCTCTGAGTTGGACGCTAAAAGCTTGGATTGCACTGAGCATTCCCGAAGAGCCAATTGAAAATAATTACAAGGCTGCGAAGAAGGGGGCCAAGAAAGCCACGAAAGAAGCAGTAACAAAAATCAAGGAAGAGAAAAAGCGTCTCTTACGAATGGAGCATAAAACATTCGTGGACCAGTTTATTCGAATCCCGGCACTCCTGGTTCGAACAGGGCGAAAGTTGATCGTACGTTTGACGTCAATAAATCCCTGCAGCAATATATTCAATCAGTTTTTGCTCGTTGCCCTCGAGTGATATCGAGCCAATGAAGCCGAGATCTGGATGTCTCGGTACCGCCGCTAGCGCCAAACCGCCCCAAGGGCATTCGATACAAAATGACTTATTGATCAGCAGAAAAAAATCCAAACGCCATATGGCGTCCGGGTAGCCCTGCGCAGCGAAAATACGCAAAGTAAGAAATACTCAGACGCTTATTTGAGGACT